>Ga0315902_10007686_pt1 | contig 14682 bp, 12 predicted proteins | sample LakEriMetagenome_9_FD_203523 | JGI IMG/M metagenome (GOLD analysis project Ga0315902, IMG submission 203523) | Freshwater fungal communities from buoy surface, Lake Erie, Ohio, United States - Buoy 12 MA117 | ecosystem: Environmental > Aquatic > Freshwater > Lake > Lake biofilm | place: USA... | reverse complement strand
GGGTCGTCGCGACCGAGCGACGGCCAGAGGGCGGCGACCCGGTCCACCTCGTCCCAGCGCTCGTACCGCGCCAGATCGATGGCCGCGTCAGCCGCCACGGCCGCGTTGTCGAGCAGCCCCGCCGTCGCTTCCGCAATGCGGTCGCGAGAGATTGCCTCGCCGAGGCACTCCCAGGCAAAGCGCAGCGCAGCCAGTGCGTGCTTCGCGTCGCCGGGCCGCGTGTCCGCGGCAAACAGTCCCCGTCCGCGGAGATACCCGAGGCCCGCTTCATCCTCGGCCGTGAGCACGGCCGCGAGGATGCCGTCGTAGCCGGCCCGCAGGTCGTCGCCGGGTGATTCGACGGCGGCATGCAGCGCGGCGGTCGCGACCTCGCGAGTCGCTTCGTCGGCCGACCGCGAGGCGAGCCCGAGAGCGAGCCCGTAGAAGCCGCGACGCCGCTGGTCGATCCGATCGCTGCCGAGCCAGGCTGCGAGCCGTCGAGGGTCGAACGAATCGGCCACCTCGCGGACGGCCGTGAACGGGGCCAGCCCGAACTCGGTGAACGCGTCGGCCGCGATCGCAGGGTTGGCGTGTTCAAGCCGGCCGGCGAACCAGCGGAGTCGCCGCGCAGCCGGCTCCTCCACCGCGGGTGCGGCGGCAACGTGCGCGATGAGGGCCTCGTCCGCGGCGATCGCCTCCCAGCGCAGGCCGTCGGGGCTGCGGCTTCCGAAGAGGATGCCCGTGCCCGTGATGGGCTCGGCGACGCGGCACTCGACCACATCGGCCGGCACCTGCGGCGTGCCGCGAAGATCGGCGACCGGAGTGAGTGGCTGCACGAGGAGGCCGTCGGCCGCGCGGGCTGCCGGGCCCGAGACGGAGCCGATGAGCACCGCGTCGGCCGCGTCACGTCGCGCTGCCAGCGATCGCCCCACGGGGCCGCAGAAGGGACAGGCTCCGGCGGCGGAGGCGGCCAGGAGCCAGGCCAGGACGGTGCGAATCATGGGCATCGCTCTGCACGGATTTTCGATGCTCCGTGCCTTCGTGCAAGCCGACCGGCCGTGAGTCCGCGGGCGCATCGCGCTGGACGCGGCGTCAGGCGGTGGTTCGCCCCACGCCTTACGGCGTTGGGCTTGGACGGAGCCTATCGCACACCGGCCGTGAGGCCGCGGGCATGCCACGCTGGACGCTGCGTCTGGTGGCGGTTCGCCCCACGCCTTACGGCGTTGGGCTTGGACGGAGCCTATCGCACACCGGCCGTGAGGCCGCGGGCGCATCGCGCTGGGCGCGGCGTCAGGCGGTGGTTCGCCCCACGCCTCACGGCGTTGGGCTTGGACGAACGGTCGCAGACGGTTCATGGCGGATCCGCATCACACGGCCGACGTCGTCGTGGCCTCAGCCTTGATGCGGGCCCGCCAGTAGGGCGTCGTGCAGAGCAGGATCTTGCCGGTGCCGCGATAGGCGTAGGCGAGTTTCTGTCCCGACATCCAGTAGCTGAGCCACGACCTGGACGGCCGGCGCATGGAGAGCTGGATGCCGCTGGTGTGGGCGACCACTTGGGAGCCGTCGACGACCAGTTGATCATCGTCGAGAGAGACCTCCTCGACGGGACCGGGCACGGAGAGCACCGCCTGACCGTCACCCTTGAGCGCGGTCTTGTACCAGAAGATGCCCTGGTCGGCCCAGTACGACGTCCAGACCGACTCGCGGTGGACGGAGAGCTTCACCTCGCCGTCGCTCGCCCAGAAGCACTTCGTGTCGAGGATCCACCGCTCGCCGGGCTCGATCTGCATGACGTGGAAGCCACCGAGCGAGGAGTCGAGGTAGACGTTGCCGCTGCCGTAGTAGCGGGGCCGGATCAGCGACTCGTCGGAGAACAGCGACACCCACCAGGCTTTCAGCGTCGGGAAGGGCACGTCCATCTTGATCGCGCCCTTGTAGTGGTTGAGGGCGCCCCGCTCGGCGCGGACGTCGTCGTCGTCGAGTCCGACCTTCACCCAGCGCATCCCCTCGGTTTCCTGGATCTCAAACGTCGCCATCGATGTCGACCTCCGCGCCGCGGGTGACGCCATTCTTGGTCCAGTCGACGCTCCAGCCGGGAAACGCCTCCTGAGGATAGGGATCGGCAGCGATCGGCTCCGGCGAGGCGTGGACGATGTCGAACTGACGGTCGTCGCGGATCCGCCCCAGGCGGAAGAACTTCGTGGTGTGCTGCGTCTTGGGATCGAGCCGGACGAGGCCCCCCGGGCCGGCGAACTCCAAGCCGGTGCGAAACGCCTGCCGCACCGCCTCCGTCTCGAACGACCCGGCCTTCTCCACCGCCTTCTTCCAGAGGTGCACGAGGCACCACTGCGGCTCCAGTGGATCGCCGGTCACGCGGTCGTAGCCAAACTCCTTGCGGAACCCGTCGACCCACATCCTGTTGGCCGGTGTGTCGAGGCTCTGAAAGTAGCACGAGGCGGCGTAGTGGCCCTTCACCTGGTCCGGCATCAGGCTGCGGAGCTCATCCTCGGCGATGCTCGTGGAAACCACCGGGATCTTTCCGGGATCGACGTTCGCCTCGGCGAGCGCGGCGAACAGGCCGATGTTCGAGTCGCCGTTGACGGTGTTGAGCACGCAGTCGGCGTCCGAGTCGAGAATCTTCCGCACCACGGCCGAGAAGTCGCGGTCGCCAAGGGGCACGTACTCCTCCCCGACGTGATGGAGCTCCTTGGCCCGGACCTTGAGGTGCTTCTTGGCGACGTAGTTGGCCGTTCGCGGGAAGACGTAGTCGGAGCCGACGAGGAAGACCTTCTTCCGCAGCCCGCCGGCTGCGCTGGCCAGCCAGTCGAGGGCCGGGATGATCTGCTGGTTGGGCACCATGCCCCCGTAGACGCAGGAGGACGAGGCCTCGTTGCCCTCGTACTGCACGGGATAGAAGAGGAGCTTCTTGGCCGCCTCGACGATGGGCAGCACCGCCTTGCGGCTGGCGCTCGTCCAGCAGCCGAACACGGCCACGGCACCGTCGTCGAGTACCTGGCGGGCTCGCTTCGGGAACAGGTGCGTCTGGGAGCGGGTGTCGGGGGCCAGCGCCACGATCTGGCGGCCGAGCAGGCCGCCGGTCGCGTTGATCCGCTCGAAGGCGTGGAGCTCGATGTCGCGAAGCGACGTGGAGCTGATCGCCAAGGGGCCGGTCTGCGAGTGGAGCAGGCCGACCGGCACCGTCTTCGCCCGCGGCGGGATGCCGAGGGAGCAGCCGGCGAACATCGCCGGCGCCAAGGCCCGCGCCGCGGCCAGTGTGGCGGCGGCGCCGGAACGCAGGGCGTCGCGCCGCGACAGGGCTCTCGTCGGGTCGCTGCTCATTGATCCTCCATGCGGGCGTAGAGGGCCTCGAACGGCTCGGCCGTGATGCAGACATCGCCGCGGAACGGCTGATTCATGTCGAAGATCAGGTGCATCATGATCCCGAGGTAGGCCGCCAGGATGCCGCCGAGCATGAGCTGCGTGAGAAACCGCATGTCGAACAGCCAGCAGATCGCGATGTTGAGGATCGCCCCCAGGATCATCACGTACCACATCGATGCCGGCAGCGACGACGTCACCGAGAAGAGCCGCATCTGCCGAGCCTCGAGAAACCCGTTGAACTGCCGCAGGGCCTCGGCGTGGATGATCTCCTCGGCCGGCGTGGCGGGCTTGAACTCGAGCAGCCGGTCGTGGAAGGCCGCGGCCCGGATCGCACCCTCCTTCGGGACGATGCCTTGCCGCTGGAGCGGCCAGGCGTACTTGATCACGTACCGCGTGTAGTCGCGGAGCAGCCACCGCAGATTCTGGCCGTGCGGTTCGGGATAGCGGGAGACGTCTTCGTAGAGCGCCGACAGGGCCGCCGCCTCGCGGGTGACGTTGGCTCCGGCCTCGGCGACGTTCTGGTAGGCGGTGACGGCGATCAGGCCGAGCAGCAGGCCGTAGAACACGCAGAAGCAGGAGAGGACGTAGCCGACGATGTCGTTGGAACCCGCGGTGTATTTCACGAACTGCCGGAGGATCGGCCGGACGATGATCGACCCCACCCAGTAGAAGCCGACGAACACCGTGATGAAGAGCAGCGACAGTCGGAACTGGGGGACGTCGTAGAGCCAGTACCACGACTCGGGATCGAAGAGTTGCATGGGCGCTCGGGTTGGGGTGTCCGCCGCCCTGGTGCGGGCATGGCGATGCCGCGATGGTACCAACGGCCGGTGGCGGGGAGCCAGCAGGCGCGTCGGCCGTTTTGTCGGCTACTGCACGCTCTCGCCGTCGAGGGCGTAGATCGCGAGATGCTTGCCGTCGGGGCCGCGGAGTTCCTCCACCCGGAACCGCCCCTCGACGGCGACCGGCCGGATCGAAAAGTCGGCCGTCCGGCCGGGTTGCATCCGCACGACGACGCAGTCGTGGAGGGCCGCCCCGGGGCCGAAGCAGCACTCCTGGTTGTCGCGGACGAGGACGAACTGGGTGAGGCCGCTCTGCTGGAAGCTGGGGAGGATGTAGCCACGAACTCGGACCCGCTGCCGCTCGAGCTCCGCGACCCGCGGCGTGAGCCGGTCGCGGGTGAAGGGTTCGCCCTTCTGCATCTCGAGCTTGATGTCGTCGAACGTGATCTCACGGATGGCGGCGGCGGCCGATGTCGCCGCCGCTGGTGCGGCGGTCGCCGACCCGGGTGTCGGCTGCGGGTCCGTGGTCGGCGGCTGCGGTCTGCCGCAGCCGACCCAGAGGCACGAGGCGATGGCAACCGCCACGCAGAATGTCGTGCGAAGGGTCATGTCAGCGGACGCTCGCCGCATCGAGGTGGTAGAGCACGCCGCCCTGCAGATCGGCGGTGCCGGCCGGCTGCACCCGGAACCGGCCGGCGACCTTGGTCAGCTTCGGCGTGAAGTCGATGCCCGCCGGGTCGGCGAGTTGCACGAGCACACGGTCGGTGATCTTGGGGTTGCCGCCGAAGCAGCAGTCGCCCTGGTCGCGGACGAGCAGGAACTGCACGAGGCCATGCTGCTGCTTGCCGGGATAGATGTAGCCCTTGAGCAGGACGTTCCGACCGTCCATCTCGCGGGCGGAATCGGGAACCCTTGTCGCCTCCTCGCCCTCGGCCGGCTGGAGGTCGGAGTAGGAGAGTCGCTCGAAGCCCTCGGGAAGCTCCGTGGCGTATTCGTGGGCATGCGAGGCGACGCTGGCCGCGAGCACGACGATCGACACCAGAAGCGAGAGGATCGCCAGCGGCCGGCCCGTCAGCAGAGGCTGTCGGGCGGCGATGTCGCGCAGCGCGATTCCAGCGAGCACCGCGCCGACGAGCGGCACGGCGGTCAGCGACCAGCCGAAGAAGGCGACTGGTGAGACGGTGGCCACCGCCGCCGCGGCGATCGCCGCGCCCGAGATCGCGCGATACGAGTCTTCCTCGTCGCGGGACTCTGCGTCCTGGTGAGCGGGCCGCGCCGGAGAATCGAACAGGCTCTTGACCATGGCGTCAGCGATCGCCGGCGGGTGCCGGTCGCATCGCGGCCCGGGAGACCACCGCGATCGCGAGCACCACCACGCCCCAGAGGATCCACTTCCACCGTGGCGCTCCGGTGGGAGTGGCTGGAGCGGGTGCCGCGACTGCCGGCTGCGCGGGGTCTCGGCCCGGGACGTCGTCGGTGGCGTCGTCATCGGCGAGCACCGGTGCCACGGCGATCGGCAGGGATCCCTCGGCCGCGTCCGGCGGCGGAGGGGCAAGGCCTTGGCCCGAGTTGTCGTCGGCATCCGCGGGCTCCGCGGCCGGTACCGCCGTGCCGGAGGCGACAAGCCCGGCGATGCCTGCGAGCGTGGCCGCCCGGCGGACCGCTTCGGGATCGATTTTTTCCAGCTCCGCGACGGCCGTTGCCGCCTCCGGGAGCGGGCAGGCGCGGAGGTAGTTCACGATGGGTTCGCGGACGAAGATGTTGTCGGCCTGCGCCTCCTTGAAGAGCGTGACGAGCCGGTCGATCGCCGACCAGTCCTGCCAACGGGCGAGGTCGGCGATCACGAGGTCGGCGAGTTTGGGCTCCTGGAGCAGCAGCCGCAGCGAGGCGAGCACGCGATCCTTGGGCACGAGATCCGACTCCTCGCCGAGGAACCGCAACGCCATCACCGCCGCGTAGGTCTCCGTGAACGGCACGTCGCGTCCCTGGCGGTCGAGAAACAGTCGGTCGACGAGGTCGAGCGCCTCGGGGCCCTTCAGGGCCACGTAGCAGGCGATCAGCGCGTCGAGCCCGCTACGGGCCTCGAGCTGCTCGGGGGTGAGGCCTTCGCCGGAGAGGATCGCACCGATCCGCTCTGCGTCGTCAGTGGAGCCGCAGACGCCCAGCATCGTGGCGTAGAGTCGGCGGCGATTGGCCTGCACCTTGGGATTCTCGATCCAGGCGAGGAGCTTGGCCGGATCCATCTTCTCCTTCAGGCCCCGCACGTCGGCGTAGGGGGCGATCGCGAACTCGTCGTAGGCGTCGCGGGCGAGCGTCTCGTCCTCGTCCTCGAGATGATCCTGGAAGAAGGCGAGCCGCTCCGGTCCCTTCTCCGGCAGGCCGCCGAGTTTCCGGATGTACTCGACCCCGCGGTCGCTGACGCGGACCGGACTCGACCAGACGAGATTCGGCGGCTCCACGCCCATGAGCAGGAAGAGCGTGCCGACCGGCTTCTCCTCCAGCATGATCGTCTCGATCGGCGTCGCGTCGCCGCCGGTCAGGCCGGCGTCCGCCACGAGGTCGCCGCCCTTGAGTACCTCGACGACCGCGAACTTCCCCTTGGGCAGCGGACCGTCGGCGGTGGGCGCGAGCAATGCGGCAGGGGGCGATTCGATAAGCCTGGCGATCACGGCCGCCTGGCTCTGCGCGATCTCCTGAGAGAACGTCAGCGACACCGCCGAACAGAACGGGCAGGCCCGCGCGGCAACGGCCCCGACCGCGGCGCCCAGCACCAGCACGCATCCAAGCACGAGATTCTTCATGCCACCATCGTATCCGTTGGCTTGATCCCGAGGAACGGAAGCCTGCACGGCCCCGCAGCCGGCCGGAGACATGCTCGCCGCCGCCGGTTCCGTCTTCACCATCAACTCAGCGAGGGGGTGGCCGTGCCCCGGGAGCCGGCGTTGCTGACCAGCGCAGGCAGGATGCCGAAGCGCAGTCAGCATCGAGCGAGCGGAGGGCAGGATGCCGCAGCGAGCGTCCGGCGACGGGGCACGGCCACCCCCTCGCGGCGCGGCGGGCCGTGATCCCCATCGCTTACGCGATTGGGCTTCCTGACGGAGGAACGTCCGGCGACGGGCTTCCTCGACCACGGGCTCGAACTCAGCCCAGCCACTTGGCGACGTCGGTGCGGTAGGCGGCGAGGGCTGGCAGAAGCGCGGCGAGGATCGCGAGGCCGATGAGAAACGGCACGAGCAGCAGTTCGGCGGTCGGGGCGGCCGAGAGGAGCGTGGCCGAGACGCCCGCGTTGGTGGTGATCAGCGGGCCGATTGCCGCCACCAGCACGTGGCCGAGTGCCCACCCGACGAGCCCGCCCCCAAGAGCGATGATCACCGCTTCGATCAGCACGGTTGCGAGCACCTGACTGCGCCGGGCCCCCAGGGCCCGCATGACGGCCACGTCGCGGCTCCGCTCGAGCGCCGAGCCGACCATGCTCACGAGGATGCCGATCGCCGAGACGATCACGACGAGCGTGGTCACCAGCAAGAGCAGCAGTTCGAGCGGCCGCACGAAAAGCCCGAGTAGCACGCTGATTTCGCGGATCGGCTCGGCCGCCTGGCCGTCGCGGCCTTCGTTGATCTGTGTCTTGAGCGCCATCGCGGTGAGTTCAGCGGGAAGGCCCGGGAGCGAGACCGTCTCCACGAGGATCGCCGTCACCTCGCGCTGCTCGCGGGGCAGCGGGGCGGGCATGCCTGGAGCCGGTTCGGCGGGCTTCGCTGCCGTCGCCCCTTCGACCGGCTTCGCATGCCCCTCCTGCAGATAAAAACCCTCCATGTTCACGTAGACGCCGCGGTCCACGGGCGTGTCGGTGCGGGCGAGGACACCGGTGACGGTGAAGGGGTCGTGCACGAGGCCGTCGTCGGCGCCGTGCGTGGGCGCGAAGGGATCTCCCGCCTTCAGCCCGAGCTTCGCCGCCACCTCGCAGCCGAGCACACCGCCGAAAAACTCGTGGTCGCGAAAGTTGCGGCCGCTGGCGAAGGCGAACGGTCGCGGCGGTGCCGGGGCCGCGGATTGGCCCAGCAGCCTGGCGAGCCAGCGGGGCAGCCGAGCCGGGGCTCCGCCGCCGTAGGTGAGCCGGTCGAAGTAGGCGGCGCTGGTGCCGACCACCCGGTAGCTCTTGAAGTAATCCCCCATGCAGATCGGCACGGCGGTCTGCACGCTGCCGGCGAACGTGCCGGCGACGCCGTCGGGCCGGGCCGCCGCCGGGAGGAACTCCTCGTAGAACGTCCAAGGCACGTTCTCGATCGGCTTGCTGATCAGATAGACGCTGTTGAGCACCAGCTGCAGCGGGCTTCCCTTCGCCCCCACGATCATGTTGTAACCCAGGCCTGAGCCGGACTTGAACGCCTGAGTCACGATGTCGCCGATCACAAGCGTGGCGACGACGAGTGCCACGCCAAGCGCGAGCGACAGGGCCGTCAGGCCGCTCGTCAGGAGCCGCTGCCGGATGGTGCGCCAGGCGATGCCGAAAAGTGACATGGGTCAGAGTGACATGGGTCAGAGTGACATGGGTCAGAGTGACATGGGTCAGAGTGACATGGGTCAGAGTGACATGGGTCGTGGGGTGGTTCAGCCGTGGTGGGCGGCCGCCCGATTGAAATCCTCGAGGCGGAGTCGCTTTGGGAATCGGGCCGCAACCTCGGGGGAGTGGGTGACGACGAGCAGGGCGACGTCGTGTTCGGCGCAGGTGGTCGTGAGCAGGTCGATCACCTGATCCTGGTGGGCGGTATCGATGCTCGCCGTCGGTTCATCGGCGAGGACCACCCGGGGCCGGTTCGCGAGCGCCCGGGCCACGGCCACCCGTTGCTGCTGGCCGATCGAGAGTTCGCCTGGCTTGTGATCGAGCCGGTGGGAGAGGCCGACCGAGGCGAGCAGGTCGGCGGCCCGCCAGCGGTCGGGTTTGCCCGACCCGAACGACATGGCCACGAGGACGTTTTCCAAGGCGGTGAATCCGGGCAGGAGGTTGAACTGCTGGAACACGAGGCCGAGCGTGTCGGCTCGCAGCCGGTCGGTTGCGGCCTCGCCGAGCCTGGTGATGTCCTGGCCGGCAATGCGAACTCGGCCGGCGTCGGGCCGCATGATTCCGGAGATCACGTGGAGCAGCGTCGACTTGCCCGACCCGCTCTGTCCGGTGAGGGCGACCTGTTCCTTCTCGTCGAGCGCGAACCGGTCGATGTCCAGCACGGCGATGGTCTCGCCACCGGGCATGGCGAACGTCTTGCGGACGTGTTCGAGTTCGACGACGGGGGACGGCATGCGTGGGAGTTTACCCGCGGCGGCTCATCCGGGCCCCATGGCAGGGCTCGGGGCTACCCATGCCCATCGCCGGACGTTCGCGGATGCCATGGTGGCATCCGCTCACTGCATATCCGCGGCGCTTCGCCATCCTGGCTTCGCTTGCTTCCATAGCCCGGCTCCCGGGCACGGGCAGCCCCTCGCGGCATCTGACTCCGAATCGGGGAGCAGCCGGCCGGAGGCACGCGCAGAAGCCGGTGACACTTGTGGACGCCGGGTGTCGATATTCCGTTGGGGCCTTGAAATCACAAGTGCCGCCGGCGCCGAGCATGCTTCCGGCATGCTGCGGTGCGCCGAGGCGAAGAGGCGTGGGTAGCCCCGAGCCACACGCGGGATCCTTGTGCAGGTTGACAACCTGCACCTACGCTGGGGGAGCCCCGAGTCAGGCCAGCCGCTGGTCGACCCGTCCTGCATCTGCCTTGCCAATCTGCCCTGCTTTCCGCCGCAGCACGTTCGCCGTTTGAGCGGTCATGGCAGGGGCGTGTATCATCCCGGCCCCGCCAGAAAGGCGTCGGCGTCCGCAACGGAGCGGAGCAGCCGGGCCCGCAGACACGCTTCCCAGGAGACTCGCCGTGCCCATTCGCGTCGGCATCAATGGTTTCGGCCGCATCGGCCGCCTCACCTACCGCGCCATCTACGAGAAGTACGGACTCAACGGCGACGTGCAGGTGGTGGCCCTCAACGACCTCACCGACGCCAAGACCAACGCCCACCTCCTGGAGTTTGACTCCAACTACGGCCCCTTCAAGGGCAAGGTCGGCTACGAGGGCAACGACCTGTTCGTGGACGGCAAGAAGATCCACGTGTTCGCCGAGAAGGATCCGGGCTCGATCCCGTGGGGCAGCCAGGACGTGCAGATCGTCGTGGAGAGCACCGGCTTCTTCACCGACGCCACGAAGGCCGTGGCCCACAAGCGCGACAGCGTCAAGAAGGTGGTGATCTCGGCCCCCGCGAAGAACGAGGATCTGACGATCGTCCTCGGGGTCAACAACGAGATGTACGACCCCAAGAAGCACCACGTGATCTCCAACGCATCCTGCACCACCAACGGCCTGGCGCCGGTGGCCAAGGTGCTCCACGAGACGTGGGGGATCGACCGGGGCTTGCTCACCACCGTGCACGCCTACACCAACTCTCAGAAGACGGTGGACACCGCCGCCAAGGATCTGCGTGATGCCCGGGCCGCGGCCCTCAACATCGTCCCCTCGAGCACCGGTGCGGCACGGGCGGTGGGTCTGGTGATCCCGGCCCTGCAGGGCAAGTTCACCGGCATGGCGTTCCGTGTGCCGACGCCGACGGTGAGCGTTGTCGACTTCACGGCGATCCTGGGCAAGGATGCCGCTCCGGCCGACATCAATGCCGCGATGAAGAAGGCGGCCGAGGGCCCCCTCAAGGGGATTCTGCGGTACACCGACAAGGAGCTCGTGTCGACCGACCTCAAGGGCGACCCGCACAGTTCGATCTTCTCGGCTGTCGACACGATCGGCCTGGGGAACTTCGTGAAGGTGGTGAGCTGGTACGACAACGAGTGGGGCTACTCCAACCGTGTCGCCGACCTGCTCAACTTCCTCGAAGACCGCGGCCTGTAATCACGCCGTGACGGCCCATCGAACAAGACGCCGGCATGGCCGAAGGGCCATTGCCGGCTGGGCGAGCTTCCGCATCCTCCGTCGCGTTTGGCGGGTCGAACCTTCGGGCAGGTCGCCGTTCACCGCGTCGTGATGGTGGCGTCCGCTTCCAGTACCGCACCTTCCGGGCCGGTGACCTGCACGGCCACCCGGACGTGGTCGCCGGCGGGCGGCCCGCCGGTCCAGCGGAGCGGAAAGTGCATCCCCCGGAGTCGTGTGGTCGGACGGAAGTGCGTCGCCGCCTGCTCCGTTGGGATGGTCCACGATGCGATCGGCGTGGACGGGTCGGCCGCGTCGAACACCGTGATCGCCACGGCTCCGGGCGCAGGCACGAGTTTCTCCGCGGCGTCGCGGGGCTCGAATGTGACCGCGATGCCGTCACTCATTCCGTCGCCGTTGTCGTCGAAGCAGGCGGTGGCGGCGGTACTCACCTCCAGCCTCACCGGACGGCCATCAGATTGGGGCTGGTCGTAGGCGACCGGCACGGCCACCGGGACCGCGGCCGCCTCGTCGGCGCGGGCGGGCGCAGCCGCTGCGGCATCGGCGGGCTCGGGGAGCGCGAGGGGCGTCGGCTCGGATATGGAAGACGGCTTCACCGGCAGGGGTGGAATGTTGTCGAGCGCGGGGGGCGCCAGTGGTGTCGCCGCGGGGGACGGGGGGCGGATCGCCTCCGGGATCTGGATGGCCGGCGGCACCGCGACCGGCGCGGAGGCGGGGCGGGGCGCGGCCGGCCGCGATCGTCCCAGCGAGTCGCCAGGGGAGACGCCGAGCTGTTTCCGGAGGCTCGCATTCTCGCCCGAGAGCATGTCGAGTCGGGCGCACTTGTCCTGAAGCTCGTCCTGGAGCTGGTAGATCTGATCCTCCTGGTAGCGGAGCTCACGCTCCAGGAGTTGCTGGCTCAGGTCGCTCTTGCAGCCCGCACTGGCGACGCACGCGACCGCGACGATGGGCATCCATCGGCTCGCGTTCCACCGGCGTCGGTCGTGCCACCACATCGAAGCGTCTCCCAACGCCCGTGGCGCGGCGGGGCTGCCGCCCGGCTGCCACAGGGCGGGAGACGCTAGCAAACCTCGCCGGCATCCCGCAATCGCAGGATCGGCCGTGGATACGGGCCCTTTCGGCCCCCGGACAGCCTCTCGGGCGGCGCGTCGCCGTACACCTCCTCCTTCCGGCGTCAGGAAGCCCAATCGCGTAAGCGATGGGGACTGTGGCCGCATGCCTGGCACGAATGGCCGTCCGCCTTACGCTCTCTGCTGCCGGTGCGAGGACGCCCAATCGCGTGAGCGATGGGGATCTTCCGCGCGTCACGTGCGACCGGTATCAGGCCGGCTTGCCGGCTGGCATCCGCTCGATCACGTCGTCGATCAGGCGGTACTCCCGCGCTTCGTGCGCCGACATGAACCGGTCACGGTCGGTGTCCTGCTCGATCTTCTCCAGCGGATGGCCCGTGTGCTTCAGCAGGATGCCGTTGAGTTTGTGCTTGATGTTCTTGAACTCTTTGGCGTGGATCATGATCTCTTCGGCCGTGCCCTCCATGCCGGCGAGCGGCTGGTGGATCATGATCCGGGCGTTGGGCAGCGCCCGCCGCTTGCCCTGGGCGCCCGCGGCCAGCAGCACCGCGCCCATCGAGGCGGCCTGCCCGATGCAGTAGGTGGCCACGTCGCAGGTCACGAACTGCATCGTGTCGTAGATCGCGAGGCCCGCCGTCACGCTACCGCCCGGCGAGTTGATGTAGAGATGGATGTCGCTCTTCGGGTCGTCCGACTGCAGGAAGAGCAGTTGGGCCACGATCGCGTTGGCCACTTCGTCGTTCACCTGCGTGCCCAGGAACACGATGCGGTCCTTGAGCAGGCGGCTGTAGATGTCCATCGCCCGCTCTTCGCGGCCGCTCTTCTCGATGACGTAGGGAATCAGGGGCATGGCGTGGGTTTCTTCGTGGAGGGCGGGACGGGCGACTCGGGCTCAGTCCTTTTCCTGGTCTTCGGCCGCCACCGGGGGCTTCGTCAGCACCTCGTCGACGAGGCCGTAGTCCTTCGCCTCGGTCGCGGAGAGATAGCGGTCGCGGTCGGTGTCCTTGGCGATCCGGTCGATTGGCTGGCCGGTGTGGCGGGCCAGGATCTCGTTGAGCACGGCCCGTGTCTTGATGATTTCGTCGGCCTGGATCTCGATGTCACTCACCTGGCCACCAACCTGGCCGTAGGGCTGGTGGATCATCACCTTGGCGTGCGGCAGGACGAACCGCTTGCCCTTGGCGCCGCCGGCGAGCAGCACGGCGCCGCCACTGGCGGCGAGGCCCACGCAGTAGGTCGCCACGGGGCAGGAGAGGATCTGCATCGTGTCGTAGATCGCCATCGTCGCCGTGACGCTGCCGCCGGGTGAGTTGATGTAGAAGTGGATGTCCTTCCGGCGGTTCTCGCTCTGCAGGTAGAGCAGCTTCATCACCAGTTCGTTGGCGTTGCCGTCGTAAATCTCGCCCTGCAGGAGGATGATCCGATTCTCGAGCAGCAGGTCGCCGAGCGTCATCGTCCGCTGCCGCTGGTAGTCGCGGTGGGCGGTCGAGGCGGAGGCGGCCGTCACGGTTTGGAGCAACGGCGAGGTGTGGTGATCGTGGCGGTGCATGGGATGCGCTGGGGTGTGACGGAACGGATCGACGGCTAGCCGCGCTGGCCGGGCCGGGGGGTGGGCTCAGCCTGCGTGGCGGTCGGGATCTCCTCCTCGCCCACCACGACACCGCACACCGCATGGTCGATCGCCTCGGCGTCCGGCTTGGAGAACTCGAACGGCGTGTCCTTGAACGAGGCGTGCGAGGTGATCAAGTCGATCGTCTTCCGCTCGATGATCTGGTTGCGGAGCACGTCCATCAGGCCGCGACGCTCCAGGCTGGCACGCACGCGGCGGGGCGATTCGCCCGACTGGGCAGCGACCGCCCGGATCTCCTCGTCGTAGTCGGCGGGCGTGTCGGCGATCCCCTCGTCCTCGGCGATCCGCTCGAGGATGAAGTGCTCCTTCAGGGCCCGGGCCGTGCTTGCCATCACGCTCTGGCGGAGTTCGTTGACGTACCGCCGGATCGAGTCGTCGTCGAAGCCGCTGCGGCGGAGTTCGAGGATCGCCCGCTCCAGTTCCCGCTGCGCCTGCCGCCGCAGCAGCGATGGGGGCAGATCCCACGAGGCGGAGGCGGTCAGCGCGTTGGCCACTTGCTGCCGCACCTGCTTGCGGCGGTGCCACTCGAGCTGGCCTTCCAGTTGCTTCCGCACGGCGGCCTTGAGGGCGTCGGCCGACTCGAATCCGCCGAGCTCGTCGAGGAGGGTGGACGTCATCTCGGGAAGCTCGAGACGCTTCACGTCGAGGACGGTGAGTTCCATGGTCACGTCCTTGCCGCGGACGTCTTCGACCGCCGCCTCGTCGGACACCTTCACGGTGGCGGTGACGGTTGTGCCGGGCTTGGCCTTCGCGACGAGCTTCGTGAAGCCAGGCAGTTCGGCATCGGCGAACGAGAGCCGGTCGCGGACGATGATCTCGGCCTCGTCGGCCTCGGACAGCACGCGGTCGCCGTCCTTGAACACCAGCTTGGCGACGAT
>Ga0315902_10007684_pt1 | contig 14686 bp, 13 predicted proteins | sample LakEriMetagenome_9_FD_203523 | JGI IMG/M metagenome (GOLD analysis project Ga0315902, IMG submission 203523) | Freshwater fungal communities from buoy surface, Lake Erie, Ohio, United States - Buoy 12 MA117 | ecosystem: Environmental > Aquatic > Freshwater > Lake > Lake biofilm | place: USA... | reverse complement strand
GAAATACACTTTTTACAAAGAGAAAATGTTGGAGTTTGAAAAGAAAAAGGAAAATGCTGATCGCGACCTGAACAGCGCCTTCCAAAAAATCGAGGGTGAAAGAATCGCATTCGCCAAGCGAGGAGAATCCATCACACAAGCAGAGTATGAAAACTTCCAAAGAACTTACCAGGGTAAAATGCAAAATTTGGAACAACAGAAAATGGTGCTGGAAAATAACATTGCGGGAGAAGGTGTGAAAACCATGGATGAACTGAAGTCGCGCATCAATGAGTTTTTGAAAGAATACAACAAGAAGAAAGGGTATAGTTATATTTTTTCCTATTCCTCTTCTCTAAACGTTCTTTTTTACAAAGATTCCGCTTACAATATTACAGATGAGGTTGTGGCAGGTCTGAATGAAGCCTACAAGAAATCTGGTTCCGGAAAATAAAATACGCATCGATTTTCATATCTTAAGTCCCGGTTTGATACCGGGATTTTTTTTAAATGAAATTTTATGTCGGAACAAAAAGAATTTAAAGCCAGTATGGGCTTGATGGATGCTACGATGATCGTTGCCGGATCCATGATCGGTAGTGGTATTTTCATCGTAACTGCAGATATCACCAGAAACGTAGGTAGCTCAGGATGGGTGCTCATGGTTTGGTTGGTTACCGGATTCATGACACTTACGGCGGCACTGAGTTATGGAGAGCTTAGTGCAATGTTTCCCAAGGCAGGCGGACAATACGTTTATCTGAAGGAAGCATTTAACCCACTGGCGGGTTTTCTTTACGGATGGAGTTTTTTTGCCGTTATCCAGACTGCAACAATAGCAGCCGTGGGTGTGGCGTTCTCAAAATTTGCAGGATATTTCTTCAAAATATTGGAGCTGGATGATAAAAATGTCATTGCAACCATTGGCATTGTCAAGATCTATCCGGCACAGATTGTCTCTATTCTGCTGATCATTTTACTTACCTACAGCAACACTCGAGGCATCAAACAGGGCAAAATCATACAGAATCTCTTCACTGTCACAAAGCTGGCATCCCTTTTTGGATTGATCATATTCGGATTCATCATTGCTGCAGACGCTGATATCTGGAATGCCAACTGGTCTACAGGATTTAATGCAGTACAGGATTTTGGAGTTGATAATAAAGGTGTAACACCAAGCGGCTGGCTGCCCATATCAGGAACTGCATTGCTGGGTGCTTTTGCAGCGGCTATGGTGGGTTCTATCTTTAGCAGCGATTCCTGGAATAACGTAACCTTTATTGCAGGGGAGATCAGAAACCCTCAAAGAAATATTGGACTCAGCCTCTTCCTGGGTACACTTATTGTAACCATCATTTATGTATCAGCCAACCTGATGTACCTGAGCGTCATGCCTTTGCAGGACATTGCTTTTGCAAAGCAGGATAGGGTAGCTGTGGCCGCCGCAAATGTGATCTTTGGTGATGTGGGTACGTATGTAATTGCCGTTATGATTATGATCTCAACATTTGGTTGCAACAATGGATTGATACTTGCCGGAGCAAGGGTTTATTATACCATGGCACAGGATGGTTTGTTTTTTAAGAAAGCGAGTACCTTGAATAAGAACCAGGTGCCCGAGTGGGCTTTATGGGCTCAATGCATTCTGGCCAGTTTGCTTTGCCTGAGTGGTAAGTATGGTGATCTGTTGGATATGGTGAGTTTTGTGGCAGTATTGTTCTATGTCCTTACCATCGCCGGAATTTTTGTTCTCAGAAGAAAAAGACCGGATGCAGTCCGTCCCTACAAAGCATTTCTTTATCCTGTCTTGCCTGCCATCTACATGGTCATGGGGCTTGTATTTGCCATTGCCCTGATATGGTATAAGCCTGATTATGCAGGTTGGGGATTGGGGATTACCTTGCTTGGAATTCCACTGTACTATATTGCTTTGCGAAACAAGAATGCCTGATGCATGAATAGAGTAGCTGTTATTGTAGCAGGTGGGACGGGCTCAAGAATGGGCAGGGATATACCCAAGCAATTCCTCACGGTGAATGGGAGAGCTATCATACTCTATACCATTGAAGCATTTATAACAGCTTTTGCAGATATCAGGATCATTCTGGTATTGCACAAGGATTATATTGAATACGCAAAACAACTGATTGATGAGTCAGCAATAAAACAGCCAATTGATTTTGTTGAAGGAGGGGATACCCGTTTTCAATCTGTCAAAAATGGTCTGCATCTAGTGGAAGTTGATTCAATTGTTTTTGTGCATGATGCTGTAAGGTGTCTTGTGAGTCCGGATCTCATCATTCGATGTGCAGATCATGCTGTTCAAAATGGATCAGCAATTCCTGTTATACCTGTGAGAGATAGTATTCGGAAATTGGACAAGTCTACTGGAAATTCTTTTGCAGTCCCAAGAGATGATCTGTTTATTGTTCAGACTCCCCAAACGTTTAGAAGCGATATTATTTTGTCTGCATTTGAAGCAGAATATCATCATGGTTTTACCGATGAGGCAACTGTTGTTGAAGCCCATGGCTCTGTTGTTCACATGGTGGAGGGAGAAGAAAGAAACATCAAGATTACCTATCCTGAAGACCTTTCACTGGCATCCTGGCGGCTTGGTCAGCAATAATGTTCAGTCTTCTTTCCTGTTTATCCGGCTTCTTCCGATTTTTTCCAGAATCTGATGAGCAACCTCCATGGCCTGAAACCCATCTATTTCCGAAACCCTGACAGGTGTATCATGAATTATGGCGTCTCTGAAGGCAGTTAGCTCTGCTTTGATCGCATTCTGCACAGCGACTTCAGGATTTTCCACCACAATGGTTTTGGATCCATTCTGGGTTTCAATATCAAATGAAAAACTATCCTTGGCTTCATGTGCTCCTTTCATTCTGATGACTTCTGTTTTTTTATCCAGAAAATCAATACCTATATATGCATCCTTTTGGAACAACCTCATTTTTCTCATTTTTTTCATGGATATCCTTGATGAGGTCAGATTGGCAACACAACCGTTCATGAATTCAATGCGTACATTGGCGATATCCGGAGTATCGGTCATGACCGACACACCGCTTGCTGATATTTGTTTAACGCCACTATTAACAAGATGAAGAACTATGTCTATGTCATGGATCATTAGATCCAGGATAACACTTACCTCAGTACCCCTGGGATTGAACTGAGCCAGCCTGTGAACCTCAATAAACATAGGTTCCAGCTTCCTGTCGCCCAATGCAAGCAGGGCAGGATTAAATCTCTCTACATGACCAACCTGAAATTTTACTTTTGCTTCATTGATTAGTTTCAGCAATGCCCTGGCTTCTTCCATGTCATTTACCATTGGCTTCTCCACGAAAACGTGTTTGCTTTTTCTCAATGCTTCAGAACACACAGGGAAATGAAATTGGGTAGGCGTGATCACATCTACTGCATCCACTTCATCAAGCAGCATATCCAGGTAATCAAATCGGCGTAAACCAAATTTCTCAATAACTTCTTTGGCAGCTTGATCATTGGGGTCATGAAATCCTACTATTTCAACACCATCAATTTCCTTCCAGTTGCTGATGTGAAATTTACCAAGATGACCAACGCCGATTATTCCTATCTTGAGCATGATGCAAATCTAAATCTTATTTTAACGAAATTGCACCCATGAACCCTATCATCATCACTGTGGACGGGTGGTCATCCTGTGGTAAAAGTACACTTGCCCGCCAGTTGGCCAGGGAGTTGAACTATATTTTCATTGATTCCGGTGCCATGTATCGTGCAATTACCCTTTATTTTCTCAGAGAGGAAGTAAACATTCATGATCAGGAAGCTATTATTTCCGCGCTGAAAAACATCCATTTGGCTTTTTACATAAATCCCGAAAATGGTAACAATGAAATATGGTTAAACAACGAGAATGTTGAGGTTTTGATCAGGGATATGTCAATAGCGCAAAAGGTTAGTCAGGTTGCTGCCATCAAAGAAGTAAGAGAATTTGCCGTTGCAAAGCAACAGGAAATTGGTCGGCAAAAAGGAATTGTGATGGATGGCAGAGACATAGGAACGGCTGTTTTTCCGCAAGCAGAGTTAAAGATTTTCATGACCGCTTCTATCCCTGTCAGGGTAGAAAGAAGATTTCGTGAGTTGCTTCAAAAAGCCCCAAATATCACGCTAGAAGAGGTGCGCGAGAACCTTGAACAAAGAGATCACCTTGATTCAACAAGAGATATTTCTCCCTTAACAAAAGCCGAAGATGCTGTTGTTCTAGATAATTCAGTCCTTACTCCGGAAGAACAATTCCAGCTTGCATTGGGTTGGGCCAAGCAAAAAATCAGTGTCTGATTACGCCCAGGATGCTTTTATCTCTTCGAGTTTTGAAGCCGCTGAATAATAGCCAGAAAGTTTTTCTATAACTGTTTCAACAATAGCATCTGGGCATGAAGCTCCACTGGTGATCAGGATCTTGACAGTTTCATTATCAGTTAAAAAACCTTCTTTTTCATATTCCTGATGTGTTTGCCAATTGTAGCCCTTGATCAATTTGTCTGATAGAATATCCTCTGCTGATTCTATGAAATAAGTCGGTAGCTTGTGTTCACACAATTCAACCAGGTGAGAACTGTTGCTGCTTTTTCTACCGCCAATCACGATCGCAAGGTCTGCTTCCTGTTCGAGCATGCTGATCACCGCACTTTGGTTGTCATTGGTGGCATAACAAAGAGTATCTCTTGTATCTGCGAAATGTTCAGCAACAGCTGATTCACTCAATTCGTATTTGATCTTCATGATGCTTTTAAGGTGATCAGCTATGGCCTGCGTATCCGTAGCCAGCATCGTGGTTTGATTCACCACACCAATCCTTGAAAGGTCTCTGTTGGGGTCAAATTCACTACTATAACGTCCTTTAAAGTGGGTATCAAAAGAGACCATATCCCTCTTGCCCAAAATATAGTCTCCTAAAATGATGGCTTCAGCCATATCATTAACAACAATTGCCGGTGCATTTGCCTCACTGTGTGAAAAAGTTGCCCTGGTTTCCTCATGAGTGGGCTTGCCGTGGATGACTATCGTAAATCCTTTATGAGCGATCTGTTCTGAGCGATTCCATACCTTTTCTACAAAAGGGCAAGTGGTATTGTATTTTTCGATCTGTATGCCAATGTCCTGTAATTTTCTTTCAATTTCCAGTGTTGTGCCAAATGCAGGAATCATGACAATATCCTCAGCGGTGAGTGATTCAAATGGGATCAGGATATTCCCTTTGGTGTCCATTAAAAATTTCACCCCTCTTGCCAGTAGGTCCTGATTTACAAAGGGATTGTGGATCATTTCACTCAGCAAATAAATTCTTTTACCCGGATTGTTCTCAACAGTGTCAAAGGCGATTTCAATGGCATTTTCAACACCATAGCAGAAGCCAAAATGACGAGCAAGGAAGATCTTGAGTCTGCCAAAGTCCAGTTCCGTCGGAGTAAGGTCCTTTTTTAATTTGTCAGACTCCCTTCTTTTCTTCTTTATAGAAGCGATCAGGGGACTTCTGTAGTTTACCGGTATGGAGAATTGTTTCATTTTCTAGGCACAAATTTACAATATCATTTAACATCATTCCCACATTAAGGTTCGGTTTGGAAAGTCTGTGAGAAGAGGTTTACGCTCATTTATTATCTTGCTGCCATGTCCGATCAATACCAGCTTGTCCCTTGGGCGCGAAACGTTTCAATTTATGAAGTAAACCTGAGACAATATACTGAAGAGGGCAATCTTTCTGCATTCAGGCCGCACATGAATAGACTTGCCGAAATGGGTGTCGATATCCTTTGGTTCATGCCAATAACCCCCATTTCAGCTAAAAACAAGAAGGGAAGTATGGGTAGCTATTATGCTTGTTCTTCATACAGGGAGATCAATCCTGCATACGGTACAATGGATGATTGGAAACTTGTGGTTGAAGAAGCCCATTCTTTGGGAATGAAAGTGATACTGGATTGGGTAGCCAATCATACCGGATGTGATCACGAATGGACAATTACCCGTCCTGATTTTTACAAAAAAAACCCAGAGGGCGAGTTCTACGATGCCCATGGATGGGATGATGTTATCGATCTGAATTATGAAAATCAGGATATGCGCAGCGAAATGATATCCTGTATGCATCAATGGGTATTCGAGACCGGCATTGACGGTTTTCGTTGTGATATGGCCATGCTCACGCCTGTAGATTTCTGGATGCAGGCCAGAAATGCACTGCAGAAGGTGAGACCCTTGTTTTGGCTTGCTGAACTAGACCCTCTGGATAACCCGGAGTATATGAAGGTTTTCGATGCTGCCTATACATGGCGATGGATGAACGAAACCGCTTCCTTCATCAAAGAAGGCGCACATCATGTTCATCAGCTGCGTCAGGTACTGGATTTGTATTCACGTTCCCTCCCTCTCTCTGCCTGTACAGCCTGGTTCACCAGCAATCATGATGAGAATAGTTGGAATGGCACTGAGTATGAAAAATATGGACCGATGACCCTGCCATTGGCAGTTTTTTCCACTACATGGAAAGGCCTGCCGCTGATCTACAGCGGACAAGAAATCCCAAATCAGAAAAGATTAAAGTTTTTTGAAAAAGATCCGATTGATTGGAGTGGTAATATCCAATTACATGATTTTTACAGATCTCTGCTTCAGTTGCGCAAAACAAATGCAGCATTAAGCTGCAGTGATGGAGATACACAATGTCTTCATGTATGGAATAGTGTAGACCATCATGTGTTCAGTTACGTAAGATCTCATGAAGAGGATGCTGTAGTGGTACTGATCAACTTTTCAGGATGGGATCTCCCTGAAGTGGAGGTTGATACACTTGGACAAACAGGAGAATACAGGGAGCTCTTCACAGGAGAAACTGCTGAATTCAATCATCAAAGATTCCTATTGGCCATTCCTGCATGGGGATACAAAGTCTGGGTAAAAAAGAAGGCGGAACAATGATGTTCCGCCTCCAACTAAATTCCTGAGAATATATTATTCACTTATTTCAATAGGGTATTGATATACTCCATCATAACCAGGATAAAATCCTTCCAGTAAGATTCTCTTGGAGGATTTACCCATGGCAGTTTCCAGTTCCTCAACTGTTTTTATTTCTGTTCCATTGACTTTCAGCACCACAAATCCATCTCTCATTCTTGTTTGTTCATCAATCAATCCACTGCTGATTTTGGTGATAACTACACCTCCCTTTACACCATATTCTTTTGCTTTTTGAGCTGTGAGGGTTTGAAGTGTAGCGCCCAGTTTGTCGGAAATGGCGTTTTTGACAATTTCATAGCTGCCTGATTTATTCTTCAGTGAAACTGAGGTTGAAAATTCCTTTCCATTGCGCAAATAACTGACCGTGATCTTGTCGCCTGGTTTGTAACCGGCAACCTGTTCAACCATTTCACTGCCTGTGGTTACTTTAACCCCATTGATTTTGGTGATGTAGTCACCATTTTGGATACCGCTGTTAGACATGGCACCATCTTTTGATACGTCCAGAACAAGAACACCGATTCCTTCTTTGTAATTTTGTTTGGTTTTTTCAGACTCAGGTGCTGTTTCTGGTAAATAACTGATACCGAGATAGGCTCTTTGTACAGTTCCATATTGAAGCAGATCATTGATAATCTTTTTCACAATGTTGACCGGAATAGCATAAGAATAACCGGCATAAGCGCCGGTAGGAGAGGCAATGGCAGATACAATGCCTACCAGTTCACCATTTGTATTCACGAGAGCACCCCCAGAATTTCCTCTGTTTACAGCCGCATCTGTTTGAATGAAAGACTCAATTGGGGAATTGCTTTTGCTGGCATTTAATCCAAGAGAACGGGCTTTTGCGCTTACAATTCCGGCGGTAACCGTTGTCTCCAGGTTTAAAGGATATCCCACGGCAAGCACCCACTGACCCAATTTTACCTGATCTGAGTTGCCATAAAGTAGGAAATTAAGCCCCTTTTGTTCGATCTTGATGAGTGCTAGATCACTACTCGGGTCAGTGCCTATCAGTTTTGCTTTGTATTGCTTCTTGTTGTTCAGGGTTACATTGATTTCATTGGCATCTTCGATAACGTGATTGTTGGTGACAATATATCCGTCTTCGCTGATGATCACTCCTGAACCGCTGGAACGCTGTGGCATATTCCTGTTTTGTGGTCCCCCAAAAAAATCTTCAAAATCCTCTCCAAAAAAATCACTAAAAGGATTTCTCCTGGTTTTCGGCAGATTATTAGTGGCTTGATTACCAATGGTGGTGGTGATATGCACAACTGCCGGAACAGCAGCCTGTGAGGCTGGCTGGAAATCAACCGTTGCACCAGGGATGGCATTATTGAAACCTGCATAGCTTGCCGGAAGTTTTCCAATGTTTTGCTGGATGGGGCCTGGTTTGCGAATGAACGAGTCATAACCAAACATGGCCACTGTTGTGGTTACCGCGCTGATGAGCACTACCGATAATGTCTGTTTGATGTTCATGGTTTTCAATTTAACTTGTTTATACAATTTTCATGCGTACACATGCAAATAAGTAAAGATGGCTGAATTTCAGTCAACCTGTCATCCCATTTAACAATTTCTTATGCGCATTAGGAATTCCATGGTGTCAACGCCATCCGCAAAATCACTGATACCGGGTGTCTGTGCCCTCCCAAAAGGGGTATGTTCATGGCCAACTATGCACTGAATCTGCTCAGGATTAAGTCCCTCCAAAGCCCCCTCAGGATTATCGTAATATTGATAATGAAGCTGTGAAATGGGTGAAAAGGGACTTTGATTTTCAATGAGTACCACGGAATCATTGGTCATATAAAACCGGTTGTTCATGATGGCTATGGTAAGCTGGTAATCAAGGTTATTCCTGTATTTATCATGTTCCCGGTAGTGGTCGTATTTCCTCAGGGCATTCAATAAGGGTATGAAATCATATTGAGCAGGAACCAGCAGTTGGGTTACATTCCTACAGCCTAGACCGAAATAGAGCTGGATGTCATCAGCAAGCTTTTCAAGCTCTTCAGATGATTCTGTGCCATCCAGTATCGCAACGGAGGTCCTGTTTCGCCTGATGATATTGGGGTATTTTGAGAAATAGAATTCAAAATAGCGAGCGCTGTTGTCACTCCCGGTAGCAATGTAGGCATCACATCCCTTGAGCATATCATCCAGGGTCAGTCTTTCCTTTAGGCTTGTATCCAATGAATACAGCTTGTTAACAAGATCCTGTGTCAGGGTAGTATCTTTTGATGAAACTTTGATTCTTTGTTTCAGCCCAGCCAGAAAGATGCAAACAATATCATGCAGGCCAACATATGGTATGTTTCCGGCCATGATCAGCCCGACTGTTTTATCCGCCAGTGTATCGGTTACCTTGTATTGGTCGGCAAATTTCCGCAATTGATCACCCTGCAGGATATTTTCAGCTATATTTTTTCCGGCGATTGAGGAGTATTGTGGGGTAAACCATTTGTTTTCGAATTGGGCTTTTTCCCGTAAGGAGTGGATTTCATGATCATCCCCTTTGAGGTATTCTCCGAGTGCAACCAACAGTTCAATTCTTTTTGACAAATTCATTTTCAAAAGTTCAGATTCTTCAATATCTTTATTTCCCGATAGGGTTTTGCAAAAATAGACCCATTTTCAAGCTAAAAAAAATACACAAATCATGGCAATCAAGATCACTGACGAATGTATCAACTGCGGGGCTTGTGAACCCGAATGTCCAAACAATGCCATTTACGAAGGTGGAGTAGAATGGGCAATTTCTGAAGGAACAACTGTAAAGGGATCATTCACACTCATGGATGGCTCTTCAGTGGATGCTGATCAGAAAAATTCACCCATCGCCAACGATACCTATTATATCACGCCAAACAAATGCACCGAGTGTCAGGGTTTCCATGAGGAGCCGCAATGTGCAGCAGTTTGTCCAGTTGACTGTTGTATTCCTGATGACATGTACAAGGAAACTGTAGATGAATTGATGGCGAAGAAAGAAAAGCTTCATATTTAACCTAATCTTTCCAATTGTAAAAGGTGAAGGTATCGTGCATGCCTTCACCTTTTCTTATATTTGCAGGGCATGAAAAAACCAGTAATTGCTTTTGTTACAGGCGGGTATTCAGCTGAAGCGGAGATCTCCTATAAAAGCGCGATCACCATTGAAAAGAACATCGACAGAGATAAATTTGATGTTTACAGGATTGATCTTACCCCTTCGGAATGGTTTCACCCACTTGCAAACGGAAATAAAGTTGAAGTCGACAAATCAGATTTCAGTCTGCATATTGATGGGAAAAAGATTCTATTTGACGCAGTATTTATTGGTATACACGGTACGCCGGGGGAAGATGGCAAACTTCAAGGATACTTTGATCTGATAGGGTTGCCCTATACATCTTGTGATGCAACTACATCAGCAATTACATTTAATAAACGATATACAGTGGCCATTGCAGGGGCAGCAGGCTATCGGGTAGCAAGATCTATACACATTTTCAAACATAGTTACAGTAAGGACAAGCTTTCAGAGCTCCACTTTCCCGTTTTTGTAAAGCCAAATAATGGTGGATCCAGTATAGGCATGAGCAAAGTGGATGAACCTTCACATTTGGATGAGGCTATGGAAAAAGCCTTTCGTGAGGATGATCAGGTTTTGGTTGAGGAATACATTGGTGGGCGAGAATTTACCATCGGTGTTTTCAGATCTGAGGGCCAGATCATTACTCTTCCCTTTACAGAGGTAATGACAGACAATGCTTTTTTTGATTTTGAAGCCAAATACAAGGGTAAATCAACGGAAGAGACACCAGCCAATTGCAGTGAAGATATATCAGAGAAAATCAGAACAGCTGCCAAAGGCATTTATGCTGTGTTCAACTGCCGAGGAGTGGTAAGAATGGATTTTATTTTCAATGAAGCAACAGCTGAGCCTTATCTCCTTGAAATCAATACAGTTCCTGGTCAAAGTGCCGCCAGCATTGTACCACAGCAGGTAGCAGCTGCCGGAATGGTATTGAAAGATTTTTACAGTATGTTGATTGATGACGCACTGGCATACAAAAAAATCAGACCATGAATGTTCGCTTCATCACCGACAGGCCTCTCTGGCAAAATATACTAGCTGGTATCCTGCTGTCTTTGGTGGTGGTTGCTGGTTTCTTATTGATGCTGAATGTGATCACCAATCATGGTGAATACCTAGTTGTTCCTGAAGTAAAAGGCAAAAAATATGATGCAGTTTTAAGTGACCTGGAAAATAAGGGGTTTGAAGTGGTAATACAAGACTCTATTTATGTTGATAGTTTACCTCCTAACATCATCATCAAACAATTTCCTGAACCGGAAGCTACTGTTAAGGTTAATCGATTGATCTATCTGACTGTGAATTGCACAGTGCCTCCAACCATTGCCATGCCCAACTTGATTGGTATGAGTTTTCGGAATGCCCTTCTTGAACTTAAATCCATTGGTTTAAAAATGGGCGATACCACCTTCATCCCTGATATTGCTAAAAATGCTGTCAAAGATCAATTGAGCAAAGGAAATCCAATCAAACCAGGAACTCCAATCAGGATGGGATCTCTTATAGATCTCATCATTGGATCAGGATTGGGAGGGGATGAGGTTGCTGTTCCTGATCTTTTTGGGCTTACTTATACAGAGGCCAGGGTTGTACTGGATGTGAATGGACTCAATACAGGTGTTGTTATCCTGGATGATAACCTTACTGATACTGCATCAGGGTTTATCTACTGGCAAAATCCAATGCCGTATGATCAGGCGCATCAAGCAAATACGATAAGATCAGGACAATTAATGGACCTTAGGTTGTCAGTACTGAAGCCTGAAAAGCGACCAGATAGTTTGTTGTTACCCATCAAGAATAAACCATGATTTCTTAAATTTATACAATGAAAACCATTGACGTAAAACAATTAAAGGAAAGAATTCAGAATGATGAGAAGCTCAATCTCGTAGATGTAAGAGAACCCCATGAGCATGATGAATTTAACATAGGTGGTATATTACTCCCGCTTGGTGACATTAGGATTGGAGAAATAGATTCGATAGATCAGTTTAAGCAGGAAGAAGTGATCCTGTATTGCAGAAGCGGAAACAGAAGCGGACAGGCTGCCTTGGTATTGGAAACCATGGGTTTCACCAATGTTGTCAATGTTGTAGGTGGCATGCTTTCCTGGAAAGAACACTTTCCTTCCTGATCACTTTACCGCCCTCAAGTCGTTCAATGCCTTTTCCAGCATCATCGAAACCAATGTGCTGCTGAATCGTTCAATTGATTCAGGATTTATTGTCTTGGTTTGAACGGACCATATCAATGTTTCAGTTTCTGCATCGAAAAGATTTCCTTCCATGGAATATGTCTTATCAGTAACATAATATCCTGGGTCGTGATAGTATGGATACCAATAACTGTAAAACCCTCTGAATTGCAATCCATAGGCAGGGAAAGGCCCATAAAAGCCCAGACCTGATTGTACATATCTGGTATCACTTTGTTTGTCTACCAGTGTAATCGTAAAGATGAGATCACATCCTAATTCCTTGATCTTTGCCATCATTTTCTCTCGAGAGGTTGGTGTGTTCTCCCTAAATGATATGGGAAAATAATCAAGACTATGTTCATTGATCAATCCTTCTGCTGTTGCAGCCTTTCCCATTTCCTCTTCAAGGTGGGTTCTCACATGTGGGTTGTTAACCAGTGCTGCCAAAAATATTTTTTTATATTGCTTCTCTGCTTTGAATGAAGGATTTTTCCATGAATACGTTACTTTCTGTGTTGTTTCACAACTTGGTGAAAATAAGATCGTCACCATGAGCAGAAAAAATAAATTGACTTTACTCATACTATAGCATTTGATGCAAGATTAATTGCTATGCATCAATTGCTTGATCTCTGGCAGTTCATTTTTTACCATAAGCTGCCTAATCGTAAGAATGGGCCTAAAAGTCAAGGTTGAGTCCTATCATGAAATTTCTTTCAGCCATAGGGTAGTAATAATTGTTGATGAATTCAGTCCGACCAAGATAGTAGGTATATGTATATCCATTGGGAGCATACAGCTTATTCCAGAGGTTATTGAGTTGCATGATCAAATCAAGACTTTTAAGTTTTTTAACTGGAATGTTGAAGTTCAATATCAGGTCCTGAACCAAGAATGGATCTAGGCTTCTATTGATACGACCGGTGTTGTCTAAATATTGTCTACCTACATATTTGGACATCCATCTTGCTTCTGTGTTCTTTGAAAATTTGACAGTCAGCACGGAATTGTTTACTATGGAAGGAGAGAAAGCTATCTCTGTATTTTGATAAGCAGTCTGTAATTGGATACCTGCTGCATAGTCGTCAGCATAGTCGGTAAAATTCCTAATTCTGTTCCTGCTGAAAGCTACATTGTTGTTGAAGATCATCCATTTGGTTATCGTAAGATTCGTTTCAAGTTCAATGCCTGTGCGGTAACTTTTTGGAATATTTGTTCGGGCATAAGCACCAACATCATTGATCTTTCCGGTAAGAACCAGTTGGTCTTTGTAGCGCATGTGATATACTGTTGCAGATAACAATAGGTTACCAAGTTTTTTTTCAACTCCTCCTTCAAAATCGTGTAATGTCTCTGGTTTGGGAATTTCATTTGCCCCGGCCTCAAAATCATCCCTGTTGGGTTCCTTGGATGCCTTTGCGTAGGATACGAAAGCCGAAATATTATTGGCAGTATAGCGTACACCTGCTTTTGGATTAACAAATAGCCACTTGTTGTTGGAGTTCAAATTTGGGTTGTCTCTGAATCCGTCGATCCTATACCCTACATTTCTGAATTGCAAGTCACCAAATAAGTAGAATTTGCCAACTTTTTCCATCCATTTGGTAAAGAAATGTTGTTCGTTTTTTGAAGCATCATGATCATACCAAATTTTATCTTTCGGTATGCCAATGTCAGACCAAATAATTTTACCAAAGTGATTCCCATTGTATTGGCTGGCACCTCCACCCGTAATGATTTCCCTGTTGTCTTTTTTATATTGAAATGAAAGATTGCTGCCAAAATATATATTGTCAAGCCAAAGTTGTCTGATCAGATCAGTTTTGGTGATTGTGTTACCATTGATGATGGGGTTTGCTAATCCATATTTGCTAAATTTCTGCTCAGCCTTATATTGCTCATAATAACCTTTTCCTGTTGTGGTGAAAGCTGCTGCATTGAAATTGAGATTTGTGTTTATTTTTTTGTTGTAAAATAGTTGGTAATGTGTTTGCTGATAATTGTCTGTTTCATTTTCATAGGGGTCCCCAGATTTGTCGGTTCCAGCAATATTGATCTTTCTGTTGGTTGTTAGATTTTCCTCTGGAACCCCATACCATGCCTGATATGTTTTTTCCTTTCCAGAAAAAATATTCAGCCGCAGAGATGAGTTTTCTTTGACACTTGCCGCAGAAAAATAATAAGAATTTAAATCACTGCTGGCTCTGTCAATATATCCGTCAGAATGAAGTGATGACAATCTGAAATCAATGGTAAATTGTTTATTCAGTAATCCAGTTCCGGCTTTGATGGTATGTTTTCGTGTATCATACGAACCGAAACTGTTGTTAATACTTCCGTAAGGTTTCTCATGCACCTCATTGGTTAGAAGATTGACGGTAGCACCAAAGGCTCCT
>Ga0315902_10007683_pt1 | contig 14686 bp, 15 predicted proteins | sample LakEriMetagenome_9_FD_203523 | JGI IMG/M metagenome (GOLD analysis project Ga0315902, IMG submission 203523) | Freshwater fungal communities from buoy surface, Lake Erie, Ohio, United States - Buoy 12 MA117 | ecosystem: Environmental > Aquatic > Freshwater > Lake > Lake biofilm | place: USA... | reverse complement strand
CCGGCGTTCCAATCGTTGGCACAAGCCCGGAATCGATTGACATTGCTGAAGATCGCGGTGAATTTGGTGCGCTCTTGGAACGTGAGCAACTACGTGCTCCAGAATTTGGTTTAGCGTATTCCTACATAGATGCACTGTCCATCGCACATCGAGTGGGATATCCGGTTTTGGTTCGCCCATCCTACGTACTGGGCGGTCGGGGCATGGAAATCGTCTATGACGATAGCGCCCTGGAAAGTTATATCTCTCGAGCAACAGAGATAAGTCCAGATCATCCAGTCCTAGTCGATAGATTTTTAGATCATGCAACCGAACTTGATGTAGATGCTTTATTCGATGGTAAGGAACTTTTTCTAGCTGGAATCATGGAACATATTGAAGAGGCCGGCATACACTCCGGTGATTCCGCCTGCGTCTTACCGCCAGTTGATGTCTCAGAGCGGGAACTAGCGGAAATCCGTACTGCAACCGAGAAGATCGCCCGCGGGATCGGTGTTCTCGGTTTGGTCAATATTCAATTTGCAATCGAAAGTGGCACGCTCTATGTGCTCGAGGCAAATCCGCGCGCCTCTCGAACGGTGCCATTTGTTAGCAAAGCAATCGGGGTTCCGCTTGCTAAAGCCGCTGCACAGATCTCCCTAGGAAAGAGCATCGCATCACTGCGCGCAGAAGGTGTACTGCCCCAAGATGGTGATGGTATTGCTCGTGGCATTAGCGTTAAAGAGGCGGTCTTGCCTTGGAATCGCTTTAGGAAACGTGATGGCAGTGGAGTAGATGCCTTACTCGGCCCCGAAATGCGATCTACCGGAGAAGTTATGGGCAGAGATACAACCTTTGGTAGGGCCTTTTCCAAGAGCCAGAGCGCAGCATCAGGAGCGCTGCCTAATTCAGGCTCGGTTTTCGTTTCATTTGCCGACCGCGACAAGGTTCAAGGAATTATCGGCGCACAGAAATTAGCTGATGCAGGTTACGAGCTATATGCGACTGCGGGCACAGCGAAGGCTCTTGCAGATAAGGGAATCGTCGTGCAGAACGTTCGCAAATTTTCAGAGGGGCCTGGTCCTAAGGGAGAGAGCACTGCACTTGATCTCATTGAATCTGGAACCGTTTCGCTAGTGGTGAATACGCCCTTTGGCTCCGGCCCGCGGGAGGACGGTTGGCGGATTCGAACCTCTGCTGTTGCGCGAGGAATCCCCATCATCACCACTATTTCAGGTTTGAATGCGGCCGCCGAGGCTATGGTGGCCCAACGCGCTGGTGGTTTTACTGTTACATCACTACAAGAGTGGTTACGGTAACTACCGTGGCACATTCAGCGAGTATCAATCCCGATGTGACTCAAAGTGAGTGCGAGGTAATCTCCAACAGGAAAGTTGGTGCATACCATCATTTAACATTGGCAGCTCCTGCTATTGCAGAACATGCCAAACCCGGAAATTTTCTTGCAATCAGCATCGGGGATATGAAAAGTTCCATGCTCCTACGCCGTTCTTTTGCAATTTATCAAACCGTTCCTCGAGGACCTTTCGGTGGCACAGTAGAAATCATCGTCGCGCCACATGGACCAGGAAGTACGTGGATAACCCAACGCGCACCACACGAGAAATTAGATGTTGTTGGCCCGTTAGGAAATGCGTTCAAAATTCCAAAAGATCCCGTCCGCGCCCTGCTTGTCGGTGGTGGGTATGGATCGGCGCCCCTGTTTGCACTCGCTGAGACGCTTCGCCAGAAGAACTCGAGAGTAGAGATGGCAATTGGGGCTGCTACAGCGGATCGAATTTTTGCCCCCGTCGAAGGCAAGCGTTCGGTGCACTCACTCATGATTGCCACTGAAGATGGATCCAGCGGCGCTAAAGGAAGAGTTACTGATCTCTTCGATAATTCACTCTCTGCCATAGACATCGTGTACGCATGTGGTCCGATGGGGATGCTTAGAGCGCTCACAGAGATTGGTGCCCGGGCGGGCGTTCTTGTTCAATGTGCGGTTGAAGAGTCAATGGCGTGCGGTGTGGGCCTATGCATGACGTGCGTACTGCCGGTGCAAGACAAAGATGGCGTCATCAAGATGCTTCGCTCCTGCATAGAAGGACCTATCTTCGACGGCAGCGCCGTTCAATGGAATGCCATCGGGACTATTCCGCCTGGAACCTATGGAGCTCATCGATGAGCGGATTCGATTTCTCGACGTCGATTGCTCAGACGAGCCTTCCCAACCCGATTCTCACAGCAAGTGGTTGTGCGGCAAACGGAAAAGAACTCTCTGCTTTTTTCCCATTAGATCAAATAGGCGCTGTAGTGACGAAATCTGTCATGAGTCAACCGCGCTCGGGAAGAGCTACTCCGCGAATGGCCGAAACTCCCAGCGGAATGCTCAACGCGATCGGATTGCAAGGCCCAGGGATCGATGCCTTTCTCAAAGAGGATTTACCATGGCTGGTCGAACATGGCGCACGTACCATCGTGTCGATTGCAGGGGAGAGCGTAGATGAATTTGCTGCACTCGCTCGAAAAGTGCGGGGCGCACAGGGCGTAAGCGCAATCGAAGTGAACATCTCCTGTCCAAATGTCGAAAATCGTGGATTAGTTTTCGCGTGTGACAGAAATTCTGCGCGCGAAGTTATAGAGGCAGTCAAACGAAGCGTGGGTAATACCATCCCGATAATTGCAAAGCTCTCACCTGATGTCACTGATATCGTCTCTATTGCCGAAGAGGTGGTAGCTGCCGGTGCCGATGGATTAGCGATGATCAATACGCTCTTGGGAATGGTGATCAATACCGAGACCATGCGACCACATCTTGCCAATAAAACCGGTGGCCTCTCAGGGCCGGCAATTCGACCTGTAGCTGTGCGCGCCATTTACCAAGTTCATCGCGCGCTTCCTCAGGTGCCCATTGTGGGAATGGGTGGAGTGCTCACGGGCAATGATGCATTTGAATTAGTTCTCGCTGGGGCCTGCGCCATCTCAGTTGGAACGGCAACTTTCCATGACCCCTCTGCGCCAATACGAATCAAACAAGAACTTGAATCCTTATTAGTGGCGCGCGGATTTTCTCGATTCTCTGACGCTGTCGGTTATGCACATAGGAGTGATCAGTGAGAGCGCCAATTGTTCTGGCTGTCGATACAACCGATCTTGAGCGCGCGCGCGAGTGGGTGCACGCTACCCGTGAATCAATCAGCGTTATCAAGCTTGGTTTGGAATTTTTTCTCGCTCACGGTCAATCCGGTGTGAGCTATGTACGGGAGGGTGCTCCCGAACTAGAACTCTTCTTGGATTTGAAATTGCATGACATTCCAAACACGGTGGCCGGAGCAACACGAGCGATTTCCGAGATTCAACCAGATTATTTAACGGTCCACGCATCTGGTGGAGAGAGCATGATTTCGGCAGCGGTGGGCGAACTTCCATTGGGGAAAATAACTGCTGTCACCTTGCTTACTTCGCTATCCGAAGGTGAGATTGAGCAGCTAGGGATAGCAGGAAGTTCGGGGGAGATAGTAAACCGATGGGCCCAATCGGCTGTGCGCGCGGGTGCGCGCGCTATCGTGGCGTCGCCGCATGAAGTCCAAAGTTTACGCGCAAGCTTGCCGCAAGAAATTACGCTCATCACTCCAGGTGTTCGGCCACATGGTTCAGCAAAGGCAGATCAATCTCGTGTGGCCACGCCAGAAGAGGCCATTTCGTGGGGTGCGAATTTCGTGGTGATAGGTCGACCGATAACCTCAGGGTCAACTCTCAAAGAGATTGCTGAGAACGCAGCGCGCATTGCCGCATCGTTTTGAGGATGCCGCCAGGGCAGTTACCAGCTAACTTGTAGATATGGAACTACCTCGCCTCACTGAAGCGGAACGAGCGGCAGCGCTCGAGCGAGCAGCGCAAGCGCGAAAAGTGCGAGCCCAAATTAAAGCCGAACTCAAAAGCGGCAAACGCACTCTCGAAGAAGTCATCACGCTGGGAAAGAGCGATGATTTTGTTGGAAAAATGAAAGTGAGCGCCCTCATTGAAGCGCTCCCAGGTGTGGGAAAGGTGCGGGCTTTAGCAGTTATGGAAAAAGTGGGCATCGCAGCCAGTCGTCGAATTCGAGGATTAGGAATCCACCAAACTCGAGATTTATTGGCGGAGTTCCAACTACGCTAGGCGCGTGAATTTAATCGTGCTCTCCGGCCCGGGCGGAGTTGGAAAGTCAACTGTCTCCGATTACCTGCGAAAAAACTGCCCGGATATATGGGTAAGCGTCTCAGCTACCACCCGAGCACCACGCAGGGGTGAACAAGATGGGATCGATTACTTCTTCAGAACTGAAAGTGAATTCAAGGATCAGATAGCCAACAATGAATTCCTCGAATGGGCACATTTTGCCGACAATTACTACGGCACTCCCAAAGCTCCGGTGTTTCAAGAAATCAGCGCAGGTAGATCAGTCCTATTGGAAATCGAGATTTCTGGAGCTCGCCAAGTTCGATCAGCTAGCGACCAGGCGTATTTAGTCTTCCTGGCCCCACCTTCAATTGTGGAGTTGGAGCGTCGGTTGCTAGGCCGTGGGACAGAATCCCCTGAGCGGGCCGCACGGCGCCTAGAACTTGCCCAGGAGGAGATGGCCCAGAGCCATTGGTTCGATGAGGTGCTGGTCAATACCTCAGTCGAAGAGGTGGCCGCCCGGCTGATAACCTTGGCCTCTCAACCGCGCTAGCTCCACCCACGAGCTCTTAAGGCGCCACTTCTGGAGGCAGAGCAATGATCCACAGCGACGGCATCACCAATCCGCCAATTGATGACCTATTGGCCAAGAGTGGTTCGAAATATAGCTTGGTCCTTTTCTCAGCCAAGCGCGCACGGCAGATCAATGCTTATTACTCGCAACTGAGCGAAGGCTTACTTGAATATGTTGGACCACTGGTGGAAACGCACGTTCATGAAAAGCCACTATCTATCGCGCTTCGCGAAATCAACGGTGGTCTTCTCACCCTTGAATCCTTAGAGAGTTCCGAGTCAACCGAGAACGCATAACTCGGTCTATTTATCGAGCGTTGGACAATAATGCTTCCCCGAAAAATAACGCTAGGTGTAACAGGCGGCGTTGCCGCATACAAATCGTGCGAACTGCTCCGGCGGCTTCTCGATAGAGGAGCCGATGTTCAGGTTGTTCCAACCACGAACGCACTGCGCTTTGTTGGCTCAGCAACATGGGAAGCGCTCTCTGGCAAGAAAATTCACGATTCCCTTTGGGAAGATGTAGCGGCGGGTGCACATATCGAGATAGCTCGAAGTACCGAGCTCTTACTCATTGCCCCTGCGACTGCTGATTTTATCGCGCGGTTAGCGCAAGGACGTAGTGAAGATCTATTGAGCGCAACTGCGCTCACTGTGCAATCTCCGATTGTCATCATTCCGGCTATGCATCACCAAATGTGGCGAAACGAAGCAACTCAAGCGAATGTAACCACGTTACGTAAGCGTGGAATTCTTGTTATGGAGCCCGCTGAAGGTCCGTTGAATAATGGGGATACCGGAGTTGGTCGCTTTCCTGAAATTTTTGAGATCTTCGATTACCTGAGCGCTCACAATCTTTTACGCAGCGATCTCATCGGCACATCAGTCGTAGTGACTGCAGGTGGGACGAGAGAGATGATCGATCCGGTGCGTTTTATCGGAAATCTCTCTTCAGGCAAACAAGGCGTAGCAATCGCCAAGGCGGCTGCAGCGCGCGGCGCTCAAGTGACCTTAATTGCGGCCAATATTTCACCAGAATTGCTTCCGAGAGATAAATCAATTTCTATTATCAGTGTTGGTTCGACCGCAGATCTTTCTCGTGAACTTCAATCAGTAGTGAATTTTGATTACCTCTTTATGGCAGCAGCAGTATCGGATTATCGAGCGGCGCAGCTTAGTGCCAGCAAATTAAAGCGAACCGGAGCAGATCTCTCCTTAGAGCTAGTAGAGAATCCTGACCTACTGGCAACATTCGCTGCACGCCATCGAGAACAGGGCGAGAACGAGCCGGGCCGTTCCCATCGCGGCATTATCGTGGGATTTGCCGCAGAGAGCTCAGTTGATGTGGAACAGGCTGCAGAAAAGCTGACACGAAAGGGGGTCGACTACCTCTTCGTCAATGACATCGCGAATCAGGCGGTATTCAACTCCCCATCTAACGGTGGATTTTTGATTGATAAATATGGTTCGAGTACATCCTTCGATTACCAAAGTAAAGACACGCTCAGCGATGCGCTCTTAGATGTAGTAGCAAAGGCGCTAAGTTAGCCCCGTGTCAAAACGCCTATTTACCTCAGAATCGGTAACAGAGGGCCATCCCGACAAGATGGCAGATCAAATCTCTGATTCCATACTTGATGCTTTTCTGGCTGAAGATTCAAAGAGTCGTGTGGCTGTTGAAACGTTGCTCACCACTGGGCAAGTCCATGTAGCTGGTGAGGTAACCACCTCAGCCAATCCAGATCTGATGAGCTTAATTCGTTCAGTAATTATCGATATCGGTTATGACAGTAGCGAGCGCGGCTTCGACGGAAATTCTTGCGGCATTAGCCTCTCCTTGGGCAAGCAATCGCCGGACATAGCACAAGGGGTAGATACGGCAATCGAAGAACGTTCCAAGGAGTCGAGCGATCCATTAGATCGTCAAGGCGCAGGTGACCAAGGGTTGATGTTTGGATACGCAACTGACGAAACGCCAGAGTTAATGCCTTTGCCAATCGCCATATCGCATGCGCTCTCACATGAACTCATGAAGGTTCGAAAATCTGGGGCACTTAGATATCTGAGACCTGATGCGAAAACACAAGTTACCGTCGAATACAGTGGGAATGTTGCGCAGCGCCTCGACACGTTAGTCATATCAACACAACACGATCCCGATGTTGACCTCGAACGCGAGCTCCCTGCTGATCTAAAGAAACATGTCGTAGATCCGGTTCTTGCTCGCTATGAACTCTCGACGAAAGAGATGCGAATTCTGATTAATCCAACAGGTCGATTTGTTCTTGGTGGACCGATGGGGGATGCAGGACTCACCGGGCGGAAGATTATTGTTGATTCGTACGGTGGAATGGCTCGCCATGGCGGTGGCGCATTTAGCGGAAAAGATCCGTCAAAGGTTGATCGTTCTGCTGCCTATGCAATGCGCTGGGTTGCTAAGAATATTGTTGCTGCGCAATTGGCGAAACGATGCGAAGTTCAAGTGGCATACGCTATTGGAAAAGCTCAACCTGTCGGGCTCTTCGTAGAAACCTTTGGAACCGAGAATGTAGCAATTGAAAAGATTCAAGAGGCGGTAACAGAGGTTTTCGATCTTCGACCAGCAGCAATTATCAGGGATTTGAATCTCCTCCGGCCGATTTATCGTAAAACCAGCAACTACGGTCACTTTGGCCGCGAGCTCCCTGAATTCACGTGGGAGCAACGCGATAGGGTGGCGCAATTACGGAGCGCGACCGGCTTTTAATCGCACGCTCCCGCTTCATGGTGAAGGGAGATGAGCGCAACAGAGCATGATGGAGAAAGTCGCCCCTTTACGCCTAAAACGTGAGCAAATCCTCACGCCAGAACGCGCGCCAATTGCTGCCAAGGATTTACCCATTGCAAGCATCCTTGTAGATACAGGCCTGCTCCATCTTGATGATGAATTTGATTTCCTGGTGCCTGATGATATTTCGCACCTAGTACTACCAGGTTCACTGGTACGGGTAACCTTTAATGGGAAACGTACGCAGGGTGTGGTGTTGGACCGTAAGGCGCAATCGACTTTTCAAGGTCGAATTCGATTTTTATCAGAATTAATAAAGCCATTTCCGGTAGTCACTCAAGAAGTACTCATCATAGCTGCCGAAATAAAACGTTATTACGGCGGAACGCGCTGGGACGTGCTTCGATTTGCGTTACCGCCATTAACAAAGAAGGCCAGAGGCAATGAAAAGAGTTCCGATGTAAATAGCATTACGGCGGGAAATATCAGGAGAGATTCCAGCGAATCGATACCAGATCCACATTATCAAGAGAATTTTTGGCGGGCAATTGCGAAGAATCCTAAGGATGAGAAACAAGTTCGCGCGTACTGGTCGGCTCCGCCAGGGCATGATCCATTCTTCTTTTTAGCGAGTTTGGTGCGCTGGGGTACTGGAAATGCAATTCTCTTATTGCCCGACCAATCTGATGTGGAACGAATGTTCGCTTTAATCGAAAACATGGAGGGAGTCGACCGAGACGAAATCTCAGTATGGCATTCGAATGTTAAGCGACGTGAACGTGAAGAGATTTTTCTACATATTCTCAAAGGTGACCGCAGGATAGTCATTGGCGTACGCGGGTCGATCTTGTTGCCGATGCCGAATCTCGATCTCATAATTCTTTGGGATGAAGGAAATGATTCATATTCGGAGCAACGATCTCCCTATTACCACGCACGTGAAGTAGCGATCATGCGATCACATATCGAAAAAACTCACCTCATCATTGGGGGATATTCCCCAACTTTGGTGGCTGCGGAGTACGTCAATCGCGGATATCTGGCGCTCCTCTCCCCAAGTCAAGCGCTGATAAAGAGTGGAATGCCAACCATACGCGCGATCACCAATCGAAGCGCTCCTGAACAAAGTGGCAGATTTCCAACTCTAGCTTGGCAAGTTCTTCGGAAGGGTTTAGAACATGGCGCAGTGATAGTACAGGCGCAGCTCCGAGGATATATTCAATCGCTTTCGTGCAGTAGATGTTTCAATATCGCTACCTGTCCTTGCGGAGGCAAATTAATTTCGAGCGGGAATGGGCAGGTTCCCGAATGTTTTCTCTGCGGTAGCCGCCAGCACAATTGGAATTGTGCTTACTGTTCGAATCGTCAGTTGCGAAATTCTCAGATTGGCGATGAACGCCTCGTTGAAGAATTGGGCCGCACTTTCCCAAACACGAGAATTATCTCGTCCAATGCGCAGCATCGAATCCTTGAAATTGATGATGAACCCGTGATTGTTATTGCCACCCCAGGGACAGAACCGGTGTTAAAGAACGGCTATAGCGCAGGGGTGATCATTAATTCCCAAGTGACGTTGCAAAGAGCAACTTTAAACGCGGAAGAAGAATCGCGTCGACGATGGTTCGCTTTCGCCACGCTTTTGCGGGCCGAAGCCGAACTTTTCATCGATAGCGAATACGGAAATCGGAATATCCAAGCGCTAGTGCGTTGGGATGGATTAGGGGCGAGTGTGCGCGAATTGCAAGAGCGCGCAGTTCTTTCTCTGCCGCCATTTGCGAAAACTGTTGAAGTGAAAGGCACGCACGAGGCAGTGGCCCAAGTAGTTCGTGACTTGCCAGGCGAAGTATTGATCTCGGCGCCAAAATCGCTCGAAACTGGCGAGATGGTAGCCCTAATTCGCATTTCCCCAAGTGCATCAAATGTAGCGCTCAACGAGATTTTTCGCCGGGTACGGGCGCAGTCAGCGCGTGGTTCACATGTCGCTCGACTGCGAGTGGATCCAATTTCTTTTTGAGATTGTAGACTTCTGGCGTGGCAATTCAACCAATAAGGCTTTTCGGGGATCCAATTCTTGCAACCCCGGCTGTTGCTGTTGACTCTTTTGATAAAGAGATTCGTCAACTAGTTGCCGATCTCACCGACACCATGCTCGATGCTCCAGGGGCAGGTCTTGCAGCTCCCCAAATCGGAGTTTCGCTCCGAGTTTTCACCTGGTCTATTGATGAAGAAGTAGGCCACCTTATCAATCCCGTTCTCAGTTTGGGTGAGGAAGAGCAAGATGGTGATGAAGGGTGTCTGTCGATTCCAGGGTTGGTATATAACTGTAAGAGAGCCTTTCGCGTGATAGCTGATGGATTTACCATGCATGGAGAGCCTGTACGTTTAGTTGGCGAGGAGTTGCTCGCTCGAATCTTTCAACACGAAACTGATCATCTGAACGGGATTTTATTTGTTGATCGACTCGACAAAGAGATACGCAAACAAGCTTTACACGATATAAAAGAGAGCGAATGGTTTGGTTTGAAGGCGCCAGAGATACGCCTTTCACCTCACTCCACACATGGATTTGGAAACTAGTGCGGATTCTTCTCGCAGGCACACCTGCGATGGTCATGCCAATCTTCGACCGAATAGCGCAAAGCGATATCGAAATCTTGGGAGTGATCACAAATCCACCTAGGGCGCGAGGCCGTAGTGGAAAACCAACTCCCACGCCAGTTGCTATCTGGGCGCAAGAGAAGAACATCAAAATTTTTGATAGTGGACGCTGTGACGATTATGCAGATGAATTAATCAAGGCCGATCTGGTGTTGATTATCGCTTATGGACAGTTAATTCCAGAGAAGTATCTCAGCCTGCCACGAAATGGTTGGGTCAATCTTCATTTTTCCACTTTGCCCGAAGCTCGCGGTGCCGCGCCGGTGCAAAGGTTGATTGCCGCTGGAAGGAAAGAAATCGGCTACTCACTTTTTAAATTGGAAAAGGGACTGGATACAGGAGATCTATATTTCCAAAGTGAACAGATTCCCGTGACAGGTTTAAGCACTGGCGAGGTATGGTCGTTGTTAGTGGATCATGCGGCAAGAAACATCATTGAACAATTAAAGGCAATAGCAGCCGGCGTAACGCCCAAACCACAATCTGAAATTCTATATACGGGCTCGTTGCCCGTGGCTCCAAAGATTTCAACGGAAGAGGCACGGATAGATTGGAATAAATCCGCCGAGCATATTCGCAACGAAATCCTGGGCTTTAATCCAGCGCCTTCTGCTTGGACCACTTTTCGAGGCGAACGGCTACTGATTCATAATGCGCAGCTTCTCTCTGAAGAGCCAAGTGGGTTTCTCTCGCCGGGGGAGATCTATATTTACCAGAAGAGTTTATGCGTGAGTACCGCAACAGGCGTGCTTGTTATCACCTCGCTACAGTCAGCGGGAAAGCGCGCTATGTCTGGCGAAGAGTGGTTGCGTGGGGTGAGCGTGAAAGATCGCGAGAGATTTGAATAGGTCAGAGAAACCCTCAGAGAGGCAGGATTCAGGTTTTGCCGCACGAAATCTGGCGCTCCGGTTACTTTTGGAGATCGAGCAGGAAAGTGCTTATGCAAATTTAGTCGTGCCCGCCCGGCTTCGCGATTCTACGTTAGAGGCACGGGATCGTAATTTCGTCACCGAGTTGGTTTATGGCACTCTGAGAATGCAATTACTTTACGATTTGATAATCGAAGCTGCTGCGAAAAGACGGGTCAGCAAGATTGATTCAATTCCACTCAATATTCTCCGATTAACTGCACATCAACTTTTAACGTTAAAGATTTCCGCGCATGCACCAGTTGATATTGCAGTTCGGTTGGTAGTTAAGAATCGTTCTGGATCAGCATCTGGATTTGTGAATGCCGTGTCCCGACGAATAAGCGAAAGAAGCTTGGAGCAGTGGATTTCTGAATTAACTGAAGGAATTCAGCCTTTGGAAGCGTTGGCAATTGAGTACGCCCACCCAATTTGGATAGTGCGAGAGTATTTCGAGCGACTGGGCGATTTTGAACTTGTTCGCGCTGAATTAGCCGCCAACAATCACAATCCTCGTGTTTGTGCAGTCATTTATCCAGGTGAGGTGTGGTCGCAGGAGAGTTTGGACTCCAGCGAAATGGCAGATTGGGTTCCCAGCGCGCGCTATCTTGCTGGAAACCCCGAAGCATTGCTGGAAATCCGAAATGGAACCGCTGGCATCCAAGATCAAGGTTCATATTTAGTGGCCCAGGCTCTTACACATTCCCATAGTGAAATTCCAGGTCCCTGGATCGATCTCTGCGCTGGCCCTGGAGGTAAAGCAGCGTTGCTTGATCGATGGGCTGATGAATTGGGGCACACATTTCTAGGGCTAGAAATTTCGGAGCATCGCGCAGCGTTAATGAAACGGGTCACGGGGGCTATCGCCGTTGGCGATGGTGTTCATCCACCAATTAAAGAGAGCAGCGCAGCCCTAGTTCTGCTCGACGCTCCCTGTTCGGGTTTAGGAGCGCTTAGGCGACGACCAGATGCTCGACTTCGAAAGAAATCTTCTGATATTCCAGAACTCGTATTGTTGCAACGCTCCCTGATGGAATCTGCCGTGAAGATCCTCGCACCGGCAGGAATTCTGGGCTATGTCACCTGCTCACCATTAGCCCGCGAAACCATCGAAAATCGTCGCTGGATACTTGAAACTTTCGCGGACTTGGAGAGCATCGATGCCAGAGAATTTTTCCCGGCTGATTTACCGCTACCTGACACGCCCGATGTACAGCTTTGGCCGGGAATGCATGGAACCGATGCCATGTATTTAGCGTTATTCCGGAAGAAGTAAAGCTAGGCCGCTAGAATTATCTTGTGGCAATCAGAATTACTCCAAGCATTCTCAATGCTGATTTCTCAAAGCTCAATGAAGAGATTCTGAAGGTATCGTCAGTCTCGGACTTGATTCATTTAGACATCATGGATAATAAGTTCGTCCCAAATTTCACTTTCGATTTTGATCGCGCTGCCGAAATAATCAGAGAGTGCCCAATCCCAGTGGATTCACACTTGATGGTGGTGGAACCAGAGCTGGCAGCACCTGCCTTCGCTGAAATGGGTAGCGCAAGTGTGACCTTTCATTTTGAGGCAGCCGAGAACCCCCGAAAAGTTATCAAATCCATCCATGCAAAAGGTGCACGCGTGGGCGTGGGGTTGAAACCAGGGACAGAGTTTTCAGCTATCGAAGATTTCTTGGATGAAATAGATATGGTTTTAGTGATGACAGTGGAACCTGGATTCGGTGGCCAAAGTTTTATGGAAGATATGTTGGAAAAGGTTCGAACGGCTCGAGCAGCGTTGGGAAAGAATGAGCGCGGAATCTGGTTACAAGTTGATGGCGGTATATCGCCGGCAACTATAGAGCGAGCCGCGCAAGCAGGGGCTGACACATTCGTTGCCGGTTCGGCAGTCTATAAATCCGATAATCCAGCACAGATGGTGACCTTGCTTCGGGACTTAGCAACACCTTAGCGTTGATTGATGAGTCGGCGACATCCTGGCTTAGGACTCAGATACTCTTAATCCATGAAGAGCTTTGATGATCTATGGGATGAGATTTCAGATCGGGATTACGCCGTAGCTCCACATGACTCCTCCAGCACCGGCAGGCTCCTTGATAGCGGGGTGCACGGTATCGGGAAGAAGATTGTTGAAGAGGCAGCTGAAGTATGGATGGCAGCTGAATATGAAAGTGATGAAAATCTTGCCAACGAAATCAGTCAGTTGCTCTATCACCTGCAAGTGCTGATGCTTGCTCGCGGAATAGAAATCGACGATGTATACGAGAAACTGTAGGGGACTGTTGTGTTAAAAATTGCGCTACCAAATAAAGGATCTCTAGCCGAAGACTCAATAAGAATTCTTGGAGATGCAGGTTATCGCCAGCGCTCGGATTCACGAGATTTGATTACCGTTGATTCAGAGAATGAGATTGAGTTCTATTACCTGCGCCCTCGCGATATCGCAATCTACGTTTCATCAGGAGAACTAGATTTGGGCATAACTGGCGAAGATCTGCTGATTGATTCAGGGGTTAGCGCAAAAATTCTTTTGAAACTTGGGTATGGGAAATCAACATTCCGATTTGCTTGCCCAGCTGCAGTTGCCAACGGCGCTTCAGTAGCGTCACTTCAGGGGAAACGAATCGCAACCTCATATCCGGGAATTCTCGACCAAGCGCTCCGCCGCCTTGGCGTGTCGGCTCAGATAGTCTCTCTAGACGGGGCAGTTGAGAGTTCGATCAAGCTGGGAGTGGCCGATGCGATTGCAGATGTTGTTTCGACCGGAACAACTCTCAAGCAAGCGGGCCTTGCAATCATCGGTGAACCGATTTTAGAGAGCGAAGCTGTGCTTATCGGAGCGAAAGAGCCAACTGAAGAAGCGGCAAATCTCATCCGCCGCCTCACCGGTGTGATCATCGCACGCCAGTATGTTTTGATGGATTACGACATCAAAACCGAGCTTATTGATACCGCCTGTGCAATAACTCCCGGTTTCGAATCTCCAACAATCTCACCGCTACGAGTTGATGGTTGGTCAGCGGTGCGAGCCATGGTTCCACGCAAGAGCGCCCAAAAAGTGATGGATGAGCTCTGGTCGATCGGTGCGCGCGGCATACTCGTTACCGATATCCACGCTTGTCGCCTCTAAATTTCGTTACGCGGAATCCCTAACAAGTAAAGAACGGAATCCAAGTAAGGAGTGTTGACGGAAGTATCAGCGCTTGCTCGAACAACCGGTTTAGCATTGAAGGCAATCCCTAAACCAGCCAAGGCAATCATGTCGAGATCATTCGCGCCATCTCCAATTGCCACCGTATCTGCTAGATCAACATCCGCTAACTGAGCAAATTGTCGAAGTGCGGCAGCTTTCCCCGCACGATCAATGATTTGACCCTTCGTTCTACCTGTTAATTTCTCATCGGCAATCTCAAGATGATTCGCTGCTATGAAATCGATTCCCAATTCTTCGGCGATTGGGGTGATTACTTCTGCAAACCCACCAGAAACTATCCCAACTTTATGATGGAGTTTCTTCAGCGTGCGTATCAATGTCCTTGCACCGGGCGTCAAGGTTATCTCGCTACGTACATCATCGATGATTCTTGCAGGTAATCCGGCGAGTAATCCAACGCGTTCCTGGAGAGATTGAGCAA
>Ga0315902_10007681_pt1 | contig 14688 bp, 24 predicted proteins | sample LakEriMetagenome_9_FD_203523 | JGI IMG/M metagenome (GOLD analysis project Ga0315902, IMG submission 203523) | Freshwater fungal communities from buoy surface, Lake Erie, Ohio, United States - Buoy 12 MA117 | ecosystem: Environmental > Aquatic > Freshwater > Lake > Lake biofilm | place: USA... | reverse complement strand
ATCCCTATCGGCGTTCTTCTGTTGATTACGGTTTGCGGTACTGGCCGATTTCCCGATTTCCATTCGTCGTCTTCTACGACGTTCGAGAGCTTGAGATTCTTGTTCTTGGTGTGATGCACACCGCTCAGGAACATGAAGCATGGTTGCGACGAACCAGATAAAAAAAACTTCGAGAATCAAACTTACTCTTGGGTGACCAACCGTTCTCCTTGCCTCTCGAACTCTTTCAAAAACACAGGGAAAACACCCAAAAGTTCGGTTCCTGTCCTCTCCGCTCAAAAACCCTGGTTTTCCCAGGGTTTTTCGCATATTGGGCCAGTTCCTTTGGCCGTCTGTAGCGCCCATGCAACTCGGTGCATGGCGCCTGCGGCGTTGCATTTCGCGTCGCACTACCCAAATCGAGTCGTTTTTCGAGTCGCACGAGTCGTCAAAACACTGGGGTTTTGCATGGCCCCGTCTGGCACCGCTCCACGCCCGTGGAAGAGGTAGGATTCGAACAATCATCTCGATTTCGACGCACTTCACAACACACCGCGAGCTTCCTTCCCACGCTCGGTCGCCCTTCCGCAGTTGCCTTCACCCCGTGCTTGTTCCCTTGAAGTGGTCGTTTGGTATATTGATCTCCTAGAGATTCCTATCTCGCACAGGGGACTTAAACCCCACGAACCAAAGCCCATGACAGGCGTACCAATCACTTGCATCGAAGTCGCGGACGGTGTTTATTTCCGATGGAACGTCTCCTTGCCGCGACTCGGTGACGTGTAACGTTAGGCATAAAGACGTTGGCGGCAATCGATAAGGCGAATCCTTGGTCGCGACTGAGCGCATCCAGAAGATTGGACATCCAACGCTCGAAGTAACGAAGTACGGCGAGTGTCCTCAGGTGCTTTTCATTCATGGCTGTACGGAGACGTCGGCAATATGGCTTCCTGTGATGCAGGAGCTCGGCAACGCCGGTGTCGAAAGTGCCGCTGTTGACTTGCGAGGTCATGGAGGAAGTGATGGCCATGGATCACTTCAGGAGTCGGGTATCGAAGACTATGTCGCAGATGCGCTAAGCACCCTCAACGCGATGCCATCGCTTCGAATTGTTGTCGGTCATTCTATGGGTGGCTTGGTCACTCAGTTGCTCGCTGCAAAGACCGACCTTGATTATGCAGTATTGATCGCTTCGTCGCCCGTTTTTGGCATGAGGGGCGACGGCTTGCGCATGGCTCGCAAGCATCCTTGGACGTTCCTCATGTCCTTCCTGCGGCGAAGCTTCAAGCGTCTGTATGTGGATGAGCTTGTCACTAGGTCACTTCTGTTTCATGCGCGGACCCCGGCCGCAACCGTTAGGCAGTTCATGTCCCTAGTACAGGAGGATTCCTGGCGTGCGGGGAACGAAATGAATTCAATCCTTCCTGACCCACGGGCTGTGCGTTGCCCGATTACGGTCATTGGAGGTGCTGATGATTTCATGGTTTCAAGAGCCTCCACTGACGCGACGGCATCTGCTTACGGAGTAAAGCCCATCTACCTTGCAGGGTGTGCACACATGGTCCCCTTGGAGGCCGACCTAGTAATGCTTTCTCAACTGATCATGTCTTCACCTCTTCGAGCGCAATAACAAGATGCTTAACTTCTCACTCGAGCATTCGCGCATCGGTAACTTGCCGACCAATGGGTCGGATAGCTTTCCTAGACTGCTTCGAGTACGAGAAGACGCACGAAATCGGGTAAGGATGCCCGTTTCCGAACACTCTCCCAACACCACCAATTTACTCACCCCCACACCAACACCTTCGCCACGCCGGCCGCCTTCGCGAAATCCTCCTCAGTGACCAGCAAGTAACTCTGCTGTGCGATGCGTGGCGAGTTGCCGAGCCAGGAACAAACCACGTGTAGCGGGAACTCGCGTTGCAGTTCCGTCTGCCGGCTAGCTCGCATCGAGTGGAACAATCGTGGCCAACCCGAAACGCGGGGGTCCAAAGTAGCAGGCACACTCCGCTGTGCCGTCAGCCAGGTATCGATGTGCAACTGATTAAATCTTCTGAACGGCACATGGAATGTGCCTACTACCTTATGCTGCCGCTCGATACTGCGGAGTCGAGACCACATACTCGCTCTTGTCGCCGAAGATCTCGAAGGCTTCATCGAGAATAGGTCGCAGCTCAGCATGGCACGACACTCATTCAGTTAGGTGGGTGTTTTCCAAGTATTACCCACAAAGATCTAACCTCTATCAGTGGCGGACGATTCATCCGAAGCAATTGGATAGTAGCTTTTCCAACATCTGTGAGTCCGACGATGAGGGTACCGTTTACAGACCAATCAAAGTGCTCAAGCCATTGATCTTTCTGAGGATGGAACAGTCTGCATTCCAGGCCATCACGACTAGCCCTCGCTCATTAATTTGCCCAGGGCAACAGCTGCGCGCGCTTTTACAAGATTCAACTCATCCATTTTCTTGAGAAGTGAATCCAATTCCACCAAGCATTCTTTCGACAGCGATCCATCAGCGTTTTCAGCCAAAAGCTGCTCAAGCCTAGCTTGCTCTTTCGTAGCAAGTGCCATATCGGCTAGGGCATGTAAACCCTCGGTGCTGACCAATAAATTCACTTCCTGAGACATCACCTACCTCCTTACAAGTCGCGGCCGGCGAAGGCTAGCAAAACTGAATTGCTAAATCCACACCATTATCCCGCTTGAGCTTTTGTTTTTAGACGTCCTTCACCTGTATCCTAAATAGTCTCAGTTAGGCCCTCTACAGTCAAGTTCGCCTCGGAATGGTGTTCGGCCAAAGCTTACCGGCCCTTTCATCAGGCCATTTTCAAGCACCTTTCGAACTCTTCAAAAACATTGGGAAAACATCCAAAAGTTCGGTTCCTGTCCTGTCCGAAGGACTGCTCTACTCACTACTTTCAACTCTCTTGGCTGCTTTGGGTTTTTCGCATTTCTGGCCAATTGCGTGTCCTATCTACTCTCAACTTTCTACGCTCTACTCACTGACGGCCCCCTGGTGAGTCGTCCAGTGAGTCGCAAGAGTCGCCTCGAAACCCTCGTTTTTCCAAGGAAAACAGGTGGTTTTGCAGCAGAGGTGGTAGGATTCGAACTAGGTAAGTTCGAATCGTAGTAGAATTCCTTGCCGGAACAGAGGTATCGGGAATGCTCGCGTCGTCCCTCGATATAAGATGCTTGGGCCGAAACAGTCTATCACTCCATCCAATCTTTGCTCGGCTCGCAACTTCCCGATATCATTCAACTTCGGATCGAGGCTAGCTTGCGTGATAGGCTGCATTGGTGCGGTCTACAGAGTTTAGGCTGATCCGTATAAATACAAGTTCTGGCCCTTCGTTCAATCAATGGTAGATTCTTCAGCTACTCGAATTGACCAAATCGAATCTTGGTTCCGCATGCACGATGATGGGGAATTTTCGGTTTTGCCACCCGATCCCCCTTCTTCGCAAATCGGAAACTTCGCAATTGCACCAACGATTGTTTACACAACCAAGCAACACTGCGTCGCGCGAATCAAGGGGCTTTCACAATTCGGCGAGCCGATCGCGACCATAGGTCGTTACGGTCTTCCAGTGCGTTGTGATTTGCCGTTACTGCGAGGCTCGGTTCAGTGTCCCATCTTCATCGGTGATTGCGATCCGCCGGATCTCATGATTTTTTCGTGGCTACGCGAACATCTTGCAATTGCCTGGCACGGTGTGAACGACCAATTCTTGGACATTCACGGTAATCGCGACCTTGCTTGGATCCGAATCAAAATGTCTGAATCGGAATCAGAAGCTAGCAGACTTCTGCAGGATCTTTGCCCAGACTATCGTCAACTTCTCGGTCCTTATTGCTCGTCTTTGTTGGATGCCGGATTCAAAATCGAGGTTGAAGGTGCAATAATTGACCGCAGTGTCGCAACCAAATGCTGAAACAGCCAGAACAAAACAATGCACCGAAGTGGCCGTTCGGCAACGCTTGATAGGGTGACTTTTTTGGCGGCCACCCGGTGATGTTCGCCGTTCGTCGGAATAACAAATGACTGATCCCACTGACACTGACAACGAAACTTGGATACTTGAAGCGGGCGACGCAGTAATACAGAAGGAGGCACGTCTTGGCATCGGGCGCCTCACGCCATGGGAAGCTCTCGTCTACTGTGTCTGGGTTGCTGACTATGGAATGCGAAACGCTGGTGACCTTGACACAGCCGAAGACCTTTACTCAGAATTTCAATCGGATGCACGACGGAAGGCAGATGAGCTATCATTGCCACTGACGCACGCCGCATTTTCGCTCCCGACGAGAGATCTTGAAGAACAGTACTTTGATCGATTTGATGCAATGATTGATGAGATCAGACGCTCCTTTGCGGCGTCCGACAGGAATGGAAAGTGAGCCGACGAAATCGGGTAAGCATGCCCGTTGCCTGGCACCCTCCCCACTCCATCAATCTCTCACCCCTACACCATCACCTTCTGTACGCCAGCCGCCTTTGCGAAATCATCTTCGGTCACGAGCAAGTAACTCTGCTGTGCGATGCGTGGCGAGTTGCCGAGCCAGGAACAAACCACGTGTAGCGGGAACTCGCGTTGCAGTTCCGTCTGCCGGCTAGCTCGCATCGAGTGGAACAATCGTGGCCAACCCGAAACGCGGGGGTCCAAAGTAGCAGGCACACTCCGCTGTGCCGTCAGCCAGGTATCGATGTGCAACTGATTAAATCTTCTGAACGGCACATGGAATGTGCCTACTACCTTATGCTGCCGCACGATACTGTGGCGCAGCGACCACATACTCGCTCTTGTCACCGAAGATCTCGAAGGCTTCGTCGAGGATCGGTCGTAGCTCCGGGAAGATTGGGCAGCTACGAATGCCACGACCCTCGTGATGCTCGACCTTCGGCTCTGGGATGCTCATGCGGTTCATCTCCCAATCGATGTCTTCCCAACGCAGCGATAGCGTTTCCGAAGGCGTACGAAGCCCACCGTAGCGACTCAGGCCCAGGATCACTTTCCAAACTGGGTTTGCCTTCTTCATCAGCTTGTCGACGACTTCCCGAGGGACAAACTCGTTGACTTTAACGGTGCTCCGCTGCGTTCGAACCTTGGAAAAAGGGTTCTCATCGATGATCTTCCAATCGACCGCATCGTGCATGAACTGCCTCGCGAATTGGATCCGTTTGTAGATCGTTGTCGTGGCAATCCCTCTGGCTTTGAGCTTCTCGTGAAACTCCTTCGCGTGCCCCGCAGTGATCTGGTTGATCCGGATTCCCTCGGGCATAACTGCTTGAAGCTACATCATTATTTAAGTGGAAAGCGTTTCAACCCCGCAATAAGATCGAAGTGCGGATCGGTTGTCAGGACGGAGCAGTCGTTTCTAAGTGCGATAGCTGCGATTGCAAGGTCGGTCAGTGGTAAGCGGTGTCCGTTGGCAACAAGCTGTCGTCCCAGTTTGGCGGCTACTCGCCAGTCATCCCAAGTAGGTTCAAGATCATGTAGTCCCTTCAACGAAGAAGCAACCCAATCGGCCTGCTCATCGCGACGAAATCCTTGCAAGATTTCGGCCAAGATCATTCCAGTGATTGCCGCACGATCGTCATCAAGCAAAGGATCGACAGTAATCCGTTCTGCGGACTGATTTCGGTTGAAGAAACCTACCCAGACACAAGTGTCGATCAGAACAAGATCACTTGGAGGAATCGTCATTGAGATCGCTAACCTCGAATTCCTCTAATTGACGCCAATTATCGATCATTTCGACTTGACCAGAAAGTTGTTTGAGTCGCATTCGACGGGCATAGCGAATGTAATCGCGCATCGCCACTCGGATAGCTTCCATTGAATCACTCTGCTCAGTCAGATCACGTAGCTCGGCTAATTCCTGTTCTGACAGTTCAATCGATGTGACCATGACTACCTCGTCCATTCGTTCTCAGGGCTAGCTAGACTGCCACTCAATAGTCTCATCGGTTCATTTCTGAGTCAAGTTGCATTTGTGAATTCCAGCCCAATGACGACCAAACAAGGGCTGAGTGAATCGTTTCAGGTATCTCTCGAACTGTTTCAAAAACATTGGAAAACAGCTAAAAGTTCGGTTCCTGTCCTCTCCGCTGCAAAACCCTGGTTTCCCCAGGGTTTTTCGCATTTCTGGCCAATTGCTTTGGCTTTCCTGCACGTCCATGCACGTGCATGCTTGCAGGTGCTGCGTCGTCTCGTGCGCTGCCTTGCCCCCTGGTGAGTCGTCCAGTGAGTCGCCAGAGTCGCCTCAAAACCCTCGTTTTCACAGGGAAAACAGTTGGTTTTGCAGCAGAGGTGGTAGGATTCGAACTAGGTGGGGACGGTTGCTGAGCGGATGAACTTCAGTGAATAACTCCCGTGATCAGATTCTTCATTGACTCCGTCAGGGTTTGTGGGAATCAATTTAAGGTACTGATTCATGAAGGAGGTTTCAGCCATGGTGATTTCTTCAGACCAAAACCGAAGGCCTTTGGGCCTATTTGTGGACCAAGCCACCCCGTTGCTTTACACGTCGCTAATCGAAACTTTTCAAGTTCGCCACTACAGTCCTCGGACAGCAGAGGCGTATGTTCACTGGATACGCCGATACCTTTTGTACCACCAATTCAAGCATCCTCGGCTTCTGAAGGAAAGCGATGTAAATCACTTTTTGACACATTTAGCTGTCAATGAAACAGTGTCGGCCTCCACTCAAAACCAAGCATTGTCAGCGATCCTGTTTCTTTATGAGCATGTGCTCAAGCAACCGCTCGATCGAATCGATGGGGTTGTTCGAGCCAGACGCTCGAAGCGACTACCTGTTGTGCTGACAGTCGACGAAGTTGCTCGAATCATGGCACATCTGAAGGGGGATAAGTGGCTGATTGCAATGCTGCTTTACGGAGCCGGTCTCAGATTACTTGAATCGCTTCGACTGAGGGTAAAGGACCTGGATCTTCAACGACTTGAGATTACCGTTCGCCAAGGCAAGGGTGACAAAGACCGGATCACTATGCTGCCGCGATCTACTTTAGAACCATTGCAGAGACACTTAGCGGTTGTTGAATCAATTCACCGTAAAGACGTCGAAGAAGGCTATGGTCGAGTCGATTTGCCAGACGCTTTGGCCCGCAAGTACCCGAACGCCAACCGTGAGTGGCGGTGGCAGTATGTATTCCCTCAAGAAAATCGTTGGCGCAACCCAAGGACAAATGAACAAGGTCGCCATCACATGGACGAATCGTTGATGCAGCGAGCCGTGGCTTTGGCAGTGAGGGATACAGGACTGACCAAAAGGGTAACCTGCCATACATTCAGGCATTCGTTTGCTACCCATTTGCTCGCGAATGGCTATGACATTCGCACCGTTCAGGAACTTTTGGGGCACAGCGACGTTCGTACGACCATGATTTACACGCACGTTTTGAATCGCGGCGGTAAGGGCGTTCGCAGTCCTGCAGACGGACTGGCCAAGGGTTTTGGGGGTGATTAGACCGAAACAGCCTATCACTCCACAAAATTCTTGCTCCGCTCGCAAGTGCCTGATATCATTCAGTTTCGGATCGAGGCTAGCTTGCGTGATAGGCTGCATTGGTGCGGTCTACAGAGTTTAGGCTGATCCGTATAAGAACAAGTTCATCGGACTTAGGCTGACTGGATGACAATCTGCGTTCGGTGATTTGACGGAGACCGACGAATTTGACATGCTAATTACGCTCAAGTCGCTGCAACGCAACGTACGTTAGCGTCGGCATGCGTCGTGAGCGTAATGAGGTTTGGATTCGCCCTCCGATTTTCATCGAACGCGATTGCCGTTATCGCGTAAGCCGATGAACTTTCCAACGCAGCGGACATGGCATCGTGCCATGCCGCTGGTTTAAAATAGTTCTGACATAAGTGATGACGAATATCGATTGGTACAAGATTGTTGACACCATTCAGCGATACAAAATAGCCCTCCGCATAAAGTGGGCGGGCGATTGCGATGAACCTGAATGGGCCCCTTGGGTCATCATTCCGACTGATGGCTACATCGAAACTGGAGGTATGGGCCCCATTCCGTTTCGCGATGTTGAATGGATTGAAATCGACACAAGCAGGTTCAATAAGAATGGACGGCTTATTCCAAACTCAGATGCAGCCGCAACCACAAATCAAATGCGATTAGATTGCGAGCTATTCGTCTTCTATGGTACCCTAGCGAGAATTCACAATACATAGACCGATTGACGCTCGAGCGCGATCACCGGAAAATGTCAGAACAATGCGATGCAGACGAAGCCCTCGATCAGCCGTTTTGACTTGCGTTGAGTCAATTGCTCGGGCTCGCTGATCGCCAGCGTTCGTCCTCAAAAGCAACATTCGCATGATCAAACTTTACCTCAAGACAAAGTCCGTAATGCGTTACCATGAAGCGTGGATCAGTGGTTCAAAAGTCGTTGAGCATTGGGGAGTTGTTGGTGATCGCGGAGAATCCCAAGAACACAAGAAAGACCGAAAGAAGTCTGACGAAGAAAACATCCTTGACGTGCTTGCTGATCCGCTTGCCAAAGGTTTCTTGCCAATCGATGACGATGGCTTTGATGTGCTTATAATTGAGTACGCTATAGACGGAATGGGCAACAAGAAAGACCTAAAGAAACGCCATGATTTGGAAGATCGCATGAATGAAACGCTAGGGTGGACTGGGCTCGGAAACTGCGATGGCGGCAGCACTGGCTCGGGAACAATGGAGGTCTGTTGCTTTGTCGTTGATTTTAAGACAGCCAAACGTGTTATCGCGAAAGACCTTTCAGAATCAAAGTTCTCAGATTTCAAACGAATCTATGCTGAAAAATAGCGGACGAACAATCGCATGCACCGGAGTCGCGGGTCGGCCGTGTTCTCAAATCAAGCATCACTTGCCGCGACCGCGGTGATGCGTGTCGTTATTCCACTTAAGTTCCCTCAACATACAGAGCACGTTTTCAAATGGATCGCGAAGAACGCATTGAACTGACCGCGCAGATGCTTGTGAGCCTTGGGTGGAGCGAGAAAAACGCGAAGGCAACCGCCGTCCAGAGCACTGATGACGGCTCACCCGTGCTTGAGACGTACTCATTTCACGCAATCGCTGAATCTCTTCTTGTTCCGATTCACGATTCTTCGTGGATCACTGAACGCGACTCGGAAGACGATGGTGATGAGTTGATTGCGAGGCTCATCGAAAGCGGCGCCGCTCCCAGCGACTTGGCCAAGTTTGGACGTCTCATGCAACGGCAATACCTATCCAACCTTTGTTGCATCCTTGATGGATCTGGGATTTACGGCACTCCTGACGTCGTTTTCCAGAATTTCCGAGTTGTCGCCTTAGATGATGACTCAAGGCCAACTGCAATGATCGAAGATCTTCACGAAGAACTGTCGTTTGAAGACTGGGATACTGAGAACAAAATCTCGTTGCGATACGCCCGCAAACCAGAAGTTGAGGAATAACCAAGCGGTGAACCGGAGCCGCCGATTTCGCGTTTTTTTGAGATCACTGATCCTTGGCGGCGGCCCGGTTACCGCTGCCGTTCATCGGACTTAGGCTGACTGGATGACAATCTGCGTTCGGTGATTTGACGGAGACCGACGAATTTGCCATGCTCATTACGCTCAAGTCGCTGCAACGCAACGTACGTTAGCGTCGGCATGCGTCGTGAGCGTAATGAGGTTTGGGTTCGCCCTCCGCTTTTCATCGAACGCGATTGCCGTTATCGCGTAAGCCGATGAACTTCCCAACGCAGCGGACATGGCATCGTGCCATACCGCTGGTTTAAAATAGTTCGTGCACCTAAGGACCAATCCATTTGCTGGAAACATTGAGAGACTGTGGCTGGATTGTCACTGATGCCAAAACCATCCGTCCGTTCCCAAGTTCGATCACCAAACGCTATCCATCGCTACCATCTGAAGTGATCGCCGCTGTTTGTTCGGTGGATTCATGCGTCGCTTCCGATGACAAATCATGGCTGCTATGCCTGCCGGACTTCTCGGAAGAAGGTGAGTCGGCATTTCGATGGAATGAATTTGAACTGATGTCGTTGGAAGCTGCGGCTGGTGATGACGCCTGGTTAGCAACCATCAAATCATTCTGGGATTTGCACTTTCCAATTTGGATGTCGGTTGCGGATGGATATGAATTTGCTGCCGTTGATCTCACGCCCGATCGTCACGGCACAATCGTGTTTGGACGCGAACCTGAATTTGAAGAAACTGAGCTAGTGGCGCGCAGCTACGCGGAATTCGTAGCTAAACTAGGAAGCACGAACAATCCGATGAACCCAAGCGGCGGATCGGGCGTTTCCTGACAACAACGTTTTTTCGCCGCCGCTGGGTTATCGGTGGCGACTATGAAGTCCTGGGTTTGCAAGTGACGGTCGCCACTGTTTGATGATTTTTTTGGGCCTACATTTTTCTTCGTCCGTGTCCTAGGTGCCGACTGCGGAAACGATCGTTGTTCGCTCACCTAACGTGGCGAACAACGACTCGGTGTAGCAGTTGGCACCGGCGACGTTTGTGAGTCAGCTTCGTAAGAGCGATCCGCTTCTACCGAAATGCAATTTCTTGAGTCAAGGATGGTTGATTAGGCGACTATTCGAGGTGTGGATGCATTTCACTCTTTTGGGCCTGCGCGGCAGGTTGTAACGACGATGTCGATTTTGTGTTTCTTGAAGAGGGTGTTGAGGTAATTTCGTTCGGTGGGAGCGTTCAGAAACGAGTGCTTTCGGGTTTTGGTGTCGAAAAAGCAGCACATGGTATTGAACTTACCGAGATCCAGAGCGAGAATTTTCACAGTACGTGTGTCCTTTGGGTTTGGGGTTGGAATTTTGTGACGTTTCTGCGTTGCAAGCGCAGAACAAGATCACGGGTCAGAGTCGCCAGATTTTATTCGAATGGCTCCCACCCCAAACCCAGGACTTACATGGATTCTTTCGGGTACGGAGTGGTTCTATGACATTGAAAAAACGCGGCAAGTTCCAGTACGGCGATAAGAGAGCTTTTCGCCACTCGACGCCTTCGCTATGAACATGGAGGTACTTACGATGATCCACATACAGGTTTGCCCAGACAATTTGATTTGCAGGTGGATTTGAACTCTCGCTTGGGGGAAATCCCAATTCGAGTGCTACTGGCCATCGAATGCAAATCGCTGAGTGAATTCGCTCCAATGCTTGTCTATCGATCAAATCGAACAGTCTACGAGACAGGACTCAATATAGTTGCCCATACATGTGGCGATCGCAAATCGATTACAGAGGTTCTTTCTCGTCATTCCCCCGCTCACCTGTTTTTTGATTCTAAAGGAGAGTTTCCAAGGTTGTGCACACTCAGTCTTGAAGGAGCAGGCACGTTCTATCCTCCAGGTGAATTCGTTGGCAAGTCAGTCGATGTGGTCTCACGCGATGGAAATGGAAGATTTCGTTCGGGTGATACAGAGGTTTATTGTCGCTGGACGCAGGCACTGCAGTCTGCGACATCGTTACTTAAAAACTTAAGTTGTGAAAATGAAGGGCAGCAAAAAGTTCGGCTTACTTGGGTAGTTCCCATTCTGGTAGTGCCAGACCGTAGATTGTACGTCGTTGATTTTGAGGATGACGGTACTCAGGGAAGCGCGCCCACGACGGTAGATCGGACTGCGTTTTTTGTCGACTACAAGCCGCCATCGTTTGAGAGTAGCGGTATGCCTTTTAGGTTTCGCCATCTTGAGATCATGACATATTCTGGGATCAAGACGTTTACCGAGCAGATCACTGGCACGGATTCAAGAGATTTCTTGAGAGAGCAATTAAATGAACGGATCTGCTACCAAGCCTTTGCCTGTTTCTAACATCCCGTAGTTTTGGCTCGTTACAAAATCGACAATCGCGAGCAGTGTCAAAATGTCTCAAGCTATTTCCCTTAAGGCAAATGGTGTTAGTCGATGTCTCCATACGTCTCTTCATACATATCTTGAAGCGACTTTCCCTGATACGCCCAGTGCGGACTCGGCTGAACGCTGTAGTCGAGCTGCAGGACCTTGGCGAGTGGCTGCCGTCAGCGACATCTCAGCATCGCCGAGCTTGACCTTTCTGGGGCTAGCGACCGTGACCGTTGCTGTCGCGGATACGGGCTGCCGATCGCGGCACGCAACGTAGCGGCACATGGAGGACTTTTACGACTGGAGAGTCGCGAAAATGAGGGAACAACGGTAACGATTTTGTTGCCACGAGAAAGTCAGTAGGGTTTCACGATGAAAGCACTTGTAGTTGAAGACGATCCAACGATTGTCGAAATGGTCGAGGATGTTTTGTTTTCATTGGGCCATGAATTCGAGGTGGCCACCAATCAGCAAGACGCCCAGCAGCTTTTGAAGGGCATGGACTTCGATTACGTCCTGCTCGATTTGCAGATCCCCGCGAAGGCGAATCGTGGGGGAGCCGACAAACAGTACGGAATCAATTTGCTCAAAGACATCCAGCGGATGAAAGCACCGAGCCCACCACCGGTGATCATGATGACCGCCCATTTAGCCGACGGCTTCAATCTCTCAAGCGAGTTGCAGCGGAACGGAGTTCGAGAATGCATTGCCAAGCCGTTCTCGGACGCAGCGCGTCCCCTATCGAGCGTGATTCTCGCAGTCGTCGGAGAGTACGGTCCGAAGGCCAAAACGATCGAGACACCCAAACCAGCACCGATTGTGGTCAAAGAGCCATTGCCTGAGCGACGCCGATTTGATGGGGGTGAGCTTGTTTTCGAAGCGGGTCGGATAACCTTGTGTGGTACAACGATCCTGCTCCGGACTCGATCGAAGCTGAAGTGGCGAATCCTTGAAGTACTGAATCGACGCGATTTGAATGGCAAGTGGATTGGTATTAGTGGTCCCGAGATTGCGGAGATACTTGGCCTGCGGTCCGGCCAGAATGGTGTCTCGGGAGCGATCCGTGACTTCCGAACCAGTATCTGCAAAATTTTGTCTGCGGAGTTGGGACTGATTTGCGATCAGGACGATGTGATACGAAGCGGAGGTCCTGGGTATCGATTGAACGAGTGGATCCGCATTGAAGACGGCAGCCAGTCCAAAACACAGACCGTAGAGGACGAGGGGCAAAGTCGCCGCGATCGGATTTTGGAACTGCTCGCCGGTGGCAAGCGACTTCGAACAGCTGCGATCGCTGAATCGCTTGGATGCAGCCAAGCGACCGCAAAGCGTGAGCTCGACTTCCTTCGAAGCACGGGAGCGATCGAGTTCATCGGTCCGAGCAAGACCGGTGGGTATCAACTTCGGTTGGTGATGAGCGAGTAAGACACGTGCGACTAATCTGGAAAATCATAAGTCTGTCTCGACTTCTGTATTTGTTCGTGAACTTCACTGATGGAAGTATTACAAAACTCATTCACTTCAGATGGGCCAAGTAATCGCTCGTAAAGCCACACACCTTCAATGTTAATGAAACCTTCTGTCGAGAATGCGAATTGAGGTGCTGAAAAAAAGCCAGTATCGACCCAACCGAGGTTGCAGACTTTTCGAAGTACTTCCTCGGAGCCGTTAAGTATTCGAATCTGCCCAAGTCGAGAGGAGTAAGAGATTGCAGCTGATAGCATGAAAGGAATCTCTCCAACAGGAATAAGGACATCTTCTACCTTCGAAGTGTATTGGAAGATTTGAATTTTCAGCCCAGCGGGTGACCCAGCAAAAACAAAAGAAAGCTCATTCAGTTCGCAACTGATCGTAAATAGAACTAGATTTCCCAATAAATGATTTAGATGGTTTGTCTTAGTTACGATCGTCAAGTCTCCGCTTTGCTTCGTGTTCTTTGTTCTCTTGTAATCGGTTGTTTTCTCAGCTTCGCGAATGACTCGCTCTGCGACCTGCAACACTAATTCTGCATCTATCGCAAAGACATGATGAAATAAATGGTGGCCATTCAGAAGGAAAGATCGTAGTTTTTCGAGCTCTGGAGAAACTGCATCGTCTTCGTGAGCTCCTCCGATTTGCTCTGAAATCAGCCGGATGAGCTTTTCATGGGTGATGCGTTCGCCTTTTATTGATGAAACATAAATTGCTTGAAATGTTTTTATGATTTCTTTGAGCGAGATTTCTACGCCGATTTCATTTTCTGGTGGTCTTCTAATCAGTGAAGCGTGGAATTCGAGACCGCGTGCCAAAGGATGATCAGGATCTACCTCTCCAATATCGACAACGTGTACAAAATCGGAGACCTGAAGTCTTTCGCAAATGCGCCAAAGCAGACCTTCTGTGCCAGACGCGTGGCAAACGAGTACCCGCAATTCGGAGGCAACGGTTTTTATGAATGAAGGCTCTTCACGAGCTCTAAGAATTGCCGCCCTCAATACGACCATGTGGTCATCGAGGGCTAAAAGCAGGTCATTGAGGTCTCTGGGGAATCGAAACGACTTTCTTGCCACAATTTGCTACCTGTGCATTACGGCGGTCATCCAGAATCTTTGGCCGTGGTTCGTGCTATCGTACAGAGAAATGTAGTTCCGAAAAGGATGAGCGAGTAAATGAGCGAGTAAATCCCTGGGGAATTTGATGTGAGCGAGTAAATGAGCGAATAAACCGTTTACTCGTTAACGAGTAAATGACCCTGTAATGTGTGGATGAGCGAGCAAACGGTTTAGTGTCCAAGAGAGAGTCGCAGCGCGCGCATGCAACAGGCAGCGCACGGAGTGTTTTGCGGCG
>Ga0315902_10007680_pt1 | contig 14689 bp, 8 predicted proteins | sample LakEriMetagenome_9_FD_203523 | JGI IMG/M metagenome (GOLD analysis project Ga0315902, IMG submission 203523) | Freshwater fungal communities from buoy surface, Lake Erie, Ohio, United States - Buoy 12 MA117 | ecosystem: Environmental > Aquatic > Freshwater > Lake > Lake biofilm | place: USA... | reverse complement strand
CGCAATACAAAGTGAACTATAGGTACCAACGACGATACCGACGAGCAGTGCGAATGTGAATCCACGAATCACATCGCCACCAAAGATGAATATCGCAAGCAGTACGAAGAAGGTTGTTAGCGAAGTATTCAAGGTACGGCTCAACGTGGAGTTCAATGCATTGTTGATTACAAGCTTTTTGTCCATGTTGGGATGAATACCAAGGTATTCACGAATCCTATCGAACACCACCACGGTATCGGTCATGGAGTAACCCATTACCGTTAGGATAGCTGCAATAAAATCCTGGTTGATTTCCAATGTAAATGGCAGGATACCATTAAATATGGAGAAGATGGACAGAATCAGTGCAACGTCGTGGACCAAGGCAAGGGTAGCGCCGAGTCCGAACTGCCATTTGCGGAAACGCACCAAGATGTAAATGAACATCAATGCACATCCCAAGAGAATTGACCAGACGGCAGAGGTCTTGATGTCATCTGCAACGGTCGGACCTACCTTCTGAGAATTGATGATCTTCTGGCTCTTGAAATCCGCATCGGAAACACCGGAATAATACCCCTTGGTTCCCTCATACAAGGCAGCGATGACCTTTGCTTCTGCCTCAGCGGAGTTTTCTTCAATGAGGTAGTCGGTCGTGATTTTGAGACGGTTGTCGGTTCCGAAGGTTTTTACATCGGGTGCCTCACCGAAGGTTTTCGCCAAGGAAGCGCGCACTTCAGGGGTGGCAACACTCTTGTCAAACTGCACCACATAGGTCCTTCCACCGTCAAAGTCGACTCCAAAGTTGAAGCCTTTGATAGCGATCGATGCGATACCCGCAACGATAACCATTCCCGACACGATGTAATATAGTTTGCGATTCTTGACGAACTGGAAATTGATGTTCTTGTAGGCGTCCTTGGAGAAACCATTCCAGAAAGAAATCTCCTTGTTACCATCAAGCATCCATTCAAACACCAACCGACTAATGAAGATGGCACTGAACAGCGAACAGAGGATACCAATGATCAATGTTGTTGCAAAGCCCTGGACCGGTCCGCTACCGAATGAATACAAGATGATACCCAGCAGCAAGGTGGTCACGTTGGAGTCGATGATGGAACTCAATGCATGACGGTATCCGTCAGACACAGCCAACTTGACACCTTTACCCATCTTCAATTCCTCGCGTATACGCTCGAAAATGAGGATGTTGGCATCAACAGAAAGAGCGATGATGAGGACGATACCGGCAATACCGGGCAGGGTCAGTACTGCACCAAGGGACGCAAGCACCCCGATGATGAAGAACATATTGCAGATGAGCGCAAAATCGGCTACAAATCCGGCTTTATTGTAATAAAACACCATGAAGGCGAATACCACCAGAAGGGCGACCAGGAAAGAAGAAAGACCATTGGAAATCGCTTCCTTTCCGAGTGATGGACCTACGACAGCTTCTTCGACAATACGGGCGGGCGCAGGCAATTTACCAGCCTTCAGGATATTGGCCAGGTCTTTCGCCTCATTGATTTCGAAATTACCGGTAATACTAGAGCTGCCGCCGGCGATTTCACCCTGTACCGTTGGGAAACTGTAGACATAGTCATCAAGGACGATGGCAATCGACTTTCCGATGTTTTCACCTGTCATGCGTTTCCACACTTTGGCTCCATCGGGGTTCATGCGCATGCTGATTTCGGGCTTGCTGTTGAATTGACCGAAATCTTGGCGTGCATCCGAAATGGCAGATCCGTCGAGCGGTGACTTTCCGTCGCGGCTGGTCACTTTGACAGTCCACAGCAAACGCAGGTTCTTAGGCATAGCCGCTTTTACATCGTCGCGACTAAAAATTGCATTAACACGGGATGTATCCTTGATGAGCGAATAGCCAATAATGCACTGCTTATCCGCTGCGTTTTTCTCGTCCTGGGTGCGAACCTGACCATCGGCCGGGAACATCACTGCGAACAATGGATTCTCCTTTGCAAATTCCTCAAAAGATTTCTGAGCGCTTGTATCCTTGGCAGCCGTTGTATCGGTGCCCATTTTGCTCAACAGATCGTTGGCATTCGCCGAGTCGGCCGTAGCAGTAGTTGTGGTATCGGTACTGACTGTGTTGACAGCAGCGGCTGAATCGCGCTTGGCGGACTCAACCAGCAATTTGTTCACGGCGACCAAGCCAGGAGCAACCTCTCCGAAGTTATACGTCTCCCAGAATTCGAGTTTCGCAGTTCCCTGGAGGAGTTTGCGAACACGCTCGGGTTCCTTCACACCTGGTAATTCAACCAGGATACGGCCCGAACCCAACTGTTGGATATTGGGCTGCGTGACACCAAACTTGTCGATACGTGTTCGAAGAATGTTGAATGAACGACTGATGGCCGCATCGGACTCATCCTTGAGAACCTTCAATACTTGCTCGTTGGTCGAGTTGAAATTGATCTTGTCCTGGTTCTCGATGTTGGCGAAAACGGCAGCAAGGCTTCCGTTGGGATCGATTTCCTGGTGTGCCTGTCCAAAGAGCGTGACAAAATCTTTGTTTGAGTTCCGCTGGAGCTCAAGTGCACGATCAATGGTTTTGGTAAACACGGGCTCACCGGCATTTTGACCGGCCATGGATCGTACAAGGTCAACCACGGAAACTTCCATGGTCACGTTCATCCCTCCTTTCAAGTCAAGGCCGAGATTCAGCTCCCGCTCCTTGCACTCACGGTAGGTATATTCCTTGACCCCGAGATTGTAGACCCCTTTGGGTCCAATAGAATCGAGGTAGTTCTTTTCTTTTTCCACATCGCCATTGGCATACGCCTTTGCATCGGCCTCCACGCTGCGCGTTACCAGAGTAAAAGAGATCTGGTAGAGGCAGACGAGGGCCAGAGTGATGGCAAACAGCCGGATCGCACCTTTGCTTTGCATTGATTTCAGGGTTGGTTATAGAGCGGGCAAATATAGGCCAAAGGGGCTTAAGAAACAATCGGTTATGGACTAAAACAAGAGCCGCACCATTAAACCAAGTCTTTATCCTTCAGGACATTAACCCATGACCCATGGACACACATTGGAGATTGGGGTGGTTTCCGAGAGAGAATTGGTCTATTTTCGGAGCGTGCCCCTGCAAATCATCATCAGTGCGACTTCCGACTTGCTTAGTGACCAGCGAGTACATAGAACCGCCTCGGCGCTCAAAGAAGACGGACATAAAATCCTGGTCATTGGCCGAAAGCTGAGGAATTCGCCCGAACTCCCGGCCCGGAGGTACCGATGTTTCCGCATGCGACTTCCGGTTGAACGGGGGCCATTGTTTTACCTGATTTTCAACCTGAAGCTAGCCTGGATGCTGTTCTGGTCAAAAGCCGATGTCCTGTTCAGCAACGACTTGGATACCTTGGCTGCGAACTACCTTGTTTCTCGACTTCGAAATATTCCGCTTGTTTACGACAGCCACGAGTATTTCACCGGAGTACCCGAATTAGCGAATCGCCCACGTGTAAAAATGGTCTGGAAATGGCTGGAGCGACGCATTGTTCCGCACTTAAAGCATTGTATTACGGTAAATGCAAGCATCGCAAAACTCTATTTCGATGAGTACAGCGTTCCATTCAAGGTCATTCGCAACGTTCCGGAGCCAATAACAATCGCTCTGCCGGAACGCGGCATCTTACGGAAATCGTTGGGGCTTCCGATTGACAAACCAATCCTGATTTTGCAGGGAGCCGGAATCAATATTCAACGCGGTGCTGAAGAAGCCGTTGAATCGATGAAGCTCTTGTCCGATTATCTATTGCTCATAGTTGGATCAGGCGATGTCATTCCCCAACTGAAACAGACCGTGCTTGATGAGGGACTTTCGGATCGTATCCGATTCATTGACCGTATGCCTCCATCAGAATTGAAACGATTTACAGCCGCCGCCGATATCGGACTTAGCCTGGACAAAGACACCAACATCAACTACCGCTTCAGTCTGCCCAACAAACTGTTTGACTACCTGCACGCCGGAATCCCGGTCGTAGCCAGCAATTTACCGGAGGTTGCCGCCGTTGTTACGCAGTACCAAGTAGGTCAGGTGATTGCGAATCATACGCCTGATCATATCGCCCAGTGCGTTCGGGAAGTTTACAAAGGCCTTGAAAACGGCATATACAAGGCTGGAATCGAAAAGGCCTGCAACGAATTGAATTGGAACGAAGAGAGGAAACAGTTACTTCAGATGATTAAAAGTCTTGCCTGATCGCAATTTGCATATCGTCTCTTTTGATGTCCCCTGGCCTGCAGACTACGGAGGTGTCATTGACGTTTACCACAAGATCCGACACCTCAGGCTGTTGGGCTGGGAGGTTACCCTGCATTGCTACCGGAGGCAAAGACCAGAGAGCGATAAGCTTGAGTCTTTGTGCAAAGAGGTTTTCTATTACAACCGAAACACCTCTTTGCTGAGTCATTTGAAAAAGAGCCCATTCATTGCAGCCAGCCGCAACAGCGAGCTGCTGGTGAAGCGCTTGATCGAAACAGACTCACCTATCCTACTTGAGGGACTTCATTGCTGTGCACCATTGAAGATGCTATCCGGTTGCTCGAAGAATGTTTATGTGCGCACACACAACATCGAACATGACTATTATGGCGGCCTTGCGCGAAGCACCCGGAATCCAATTAAATCGGTCTTTTTCCGCAGCGAGGCCCGAAAGCTAAAAAAATACGAACGTGTTCTTACCGCAGCACATGGAATAGCGTGTATTTCACCGGACGACGCAAGGCATTTCAATTCCATCAATGCGAACAGCCATTTCATCGGTCCTTTTCATCCCCACGACATGGTCAGCTCAGCTGCAGGGCGTGGCGATTTTATGCTCTACCATGGTGCACTTTCGGTACCGGAAAACCAGGCTGCTATTCGTTGGTTATTGAGCGATGTAATTCCAAATACTGACAACGAACTTATCATTGCTGGTAAGAACCCTCCGAATTGGATGGCGCAACAGATCCGACGACTTGACCGGGTAAGCTTGATTGCCAATCCAGACAAGCTCGAGCTCGATCAACTGATTCGAGATGCACAAGTACATCTCTTACCGTCGACGCAGTCCACCGGCGTCAAACTCAAGTTGATTCATGCGTTGTTTTCCGGCAGACACGTTGTGGCAAATGAGTTGATGGTAGCAGGAACCGGGCTTGAATCATTTTGTCACTTGGCAGTATCGGGAAAAGAATTTGCTTTACGTGCCGACGAGCTGATGCAAAAACCATTCTCTGCTACAGATACTTCAGAAAGGAAAAGCCTCGAAACTTCCGGATATTCAAACCGGCTCAATGCAGAGAAACTCAGCAAAATGCTGCTGGTCTGAACGGCCCATCAAACCGGGTTGAGACGACCTTCCTCCACCTTTACGACACGTGAAGGAAATCGATCCATCAACGCATAGTTGTGTGTTACCATTACCACCGCCCTGCTGTTCCGGCTGATGTCGAATAACAGGTTCATGATTTCATAACTGGTATCCGGGTCCAAGTTGCCTGTAGGTTCATCGGCAAGTATGAGATCAGGGTCATTCAACAGGGCACGCGCAATAACTAGGCGCTGTTGCTCGCCTCCAGACAATTCGTGGGGTAGCTTAAATGCCTTGGTAGTGAGCCCGACTTTAGACAGCACTTCATCAACGCGGGCATCCATGGCCTTCAGGTCGGTCCAACCGGTTGCCTTGAGGTAAAAAACAAGATTCTCGCGAGCCGAGCGATCGGTAAGCAATTGAAAATCCTGAAAGATGATACCGAGCTTACGTCGCAGGGCGGGAATATCCTGGCTCTTCAAGTCGTGCAAATTGAAACCCGCTACCGTACCCTGACCCAGCAGCAAGGGCAAATCACCATACAACAGGCGCATGATACTGCTCTTTCCACTACCGGTTTTCCCAATCAGATATACAAATTCTCCCCTGCTGACGCTTAGGTTCACATTGTCGAGCACCAGATTTTTGTTGTGGAAAATACTGGCGTGGCGGAGGTCGATGATGGTATCAGACATGATTTAATGCGTGGAGCTCAGGTCAATTCGAGGGTTTGAACTTTACCATAGGGTATGGCATTCAAAAATTCCATGATGCGAGGCTCATGGTCTGAAAGACCAACCTTCACCAGGGATTTTTCAGGTCGATCGAGCCGGAAATAAGCCAGCAGATTGAAGTCCGCATCGCGCAATTGCACGTAATCCGGGATTTTGGCTTTGCCCTGAATTTTCAGGATGTGGTAGGTTGCCATTGGTCTTGTGCAAACTTAGGGTGGAATCACGTAGTAATCCGGACGAATCGAACGCATTTTTCAACCGCAAAAAAGAAGGCCGCCCTTTGGGGGCGGCCTGTAGATTTCATGAGAGATGAACTTACGATTAGCGGCGTTTACTTGCTCCTTCGTCGCCAAGTCCAAGCGGACTTCCAACGCGGGCCATAGCACAGCGGAAACCAAGCCAGTCGGTTGATTGCTCTTGGTCGAGGAAACGACGGGTGCCGGGAGTGAGATAATACGCACGGTCTTTCCAAGATCCACCTTTGATCACACGTGCACGATCATCGACCAAACTAGCGGTTCCGGAATTGTATGTTGCATAGTCGGGCTCGTCGCCATCGATGTAGTTAATGTTATCGGCCTTCTGGTAATTACGGCGGCTGGCAGCTTCCTGCTCGGTGACATCACGGTATTGTACGCGACCAAGGCTATCTTTTTCAGCAATCGAACCTTCTTCGTCTGTGAGCTGTGTTTGATACACGTTACCACGGAAGGATCGGAAATCGGTCTTGTCTTCGTGCGAGAGCGGACGATAAACATCCATCACCCATTCCGCTACGTTACCACCCATGTTGTACAGGCCGTAATCGTTGGGCAGATATGAATAGACCGGAGCAGTGATGTCGGCATTGTCATTCAAACGACCGGCAACCCCCATGTTGTCACCACGACCACGCTTAAAGTTGGCCAGCATTTCACCTTGCCACTTGTCATCAGCGTTACGAACCGCATTCCCGTTCCAAGGATACAGTTTCCGACCGTTTACATTTTCGTACACCGTATTTCCGATTAATGCCAATGAGGCAAATTCCCATTCGGCCTCGGTGGGGAGACGGTATTTCGGAAGAAGGATTCCATCCTCCATGCGAACTTTACGCGTATCAACGTTGGGATTGAGGTCGACCAGCGGACTACGCACCAGTCCTTCGTATTGCCCAGCGAGGTAGGCATCGGTGTTGAAGTTATCTTCGTTTACCTGGGCAGGATTCACCCGTAGAATTCCTTCACGAATCATGATTTGTTCGTTCACCCGATCGGTGCGCCATTTGCAGTAATCGGTGGCTTGCAACCAATTCACACCAACCACCGGGTAGTCTTGGTAGGCGGGGTGGCGCAGGTACAGATCAACATAGGGCTCGTTGTATGCCAAACGATCACGCCACACCAAGGTATCAGGCAATGCACGTTTGTATACATCCGGATAATCGTTACCAAATACGCGGCTGAGCCAATACAGGTATTCGAGCCAGTAAATGTTGGACACCTCGGTTTCGTCGATGTAATAGGACGATACGGTTACACGGCGGGGAATGTTATCCCAATCTTGGATAACATCCTGTTCGGTGCGACCCATCACAAAGGTTCCACCTTCGATCAGCACAAGGCCCGGTCCGGTTTCCTGCTCCGTGTACGGAACAACTTCAAAACCACCGTTTTCCTCGTCATTGACATTCCAGCCTGTAGCACCGGACTTGTCACCACCTCCTCGGCAGGAGGACATGAACACAGCGCCGATCACAAGTAGGGGCAGGGCAAGACTTTTCATCTTCATGCTCAACATGTTTGGGGAACAAATATGCGAAATAACTAGAAACTGGGGCAGCTTATTGCCCTGAAACGCTTCTTTTTAGGCCTACACTCGAATTGCATTCCCACACTGATTTCGTGGGAACCGCCGGTTGCATTGCTCAATGCCGATACCGTCACGTCGTAGGAGTAGCCGAATTTGAACATACCACGCTGAAGGCCAACCAGTGCGATGAAACTATCAGAAGAAACGGCCTTGTCGCCACCGAAATTGGCACGGTACCACAATCCACCCATGATTGGCGAATTGATAATATACATACCTAGGTTCAACTGATTGAATGAAGCTTGTTGGTGGTACAATACGTTGGGAGAAATGTAGGTTCCCTCGTCGCGATTCAGACGGCCTCTGTAGCTCCGGCCGTAGGTGTCGCCTATGGGCAGCATGGCTCCAAAGTGGGCCGTATACTTTCGGGGCAGCGGCGAAGTACCTTTTACAATAAAGGCCTCGTCGGGTTCAGTCAAGTGATGTACTGCGAAGCCTCCATAGACCGTGTTGGTGTAGCCCAAAACCCCAGCGGAAAAATCCATGAAGTTCCGGGATTCTGTCGGGCGCGTTTCCTGAGTAGCATAAACGAATCCGTAGCGCGGATCGATCATATCACCAAAGGTTAACTTATTGAAATCGAGGGTATTCTGTACATAAGTAGCCTGCAAACCGAAACGCATACTAAAGCGACGGTTCACGTTCAGCTGGTAGGAGTACATTGCACTGAGGTTCAGCTTATTGATGGTACCCTCACCGGCCTTATCCTGCAAAAACAGCACCCCTACCCCACCATTAATCAGATCGAAATGCTGGTCGTAGCCGGCACTGGTGGTGATGTAGGTTTCCTTGAGGGCGGGCCACTGGTTCCGGTAGTTGAAATTCACGCGCGGACATTTTGCCGAACCTGCGAATGCGGGATTCAGGTACAGTGGATTGGCATAAAACTGCGTGAACTGGGGATCCTGCGCACCGGCCACCAGGCTCAGCGCCGTCATTGCACACAGGATGAGGAAATGCTTCATGTGAGGTTCTGTTGTATGGTGGTTTATACGCAGGCCTTTAATTTTGTTTCGTTTTCGCCAAATTCGTAGGGCAATACCGAATCCGACTTGTCGTTTCTTAGGAGCACTGACCTGACTCCAAAGATGCGAAAACGATTGGAATTGCGACAAATGTATACGAATCCGACTCAAACCCGATCGTCGGATTGACCACCCTGCATGAAAAAACTCCTCATCATCGTTTTGCTCCTTTCAGGGATTCACCTGAACCTCTTTTCACAAGCTTTCAAACCGTCATCGGACGCTGCCGACATCTCTTACCAGCTAGAGTGGCTTAGCGACGAGTCGGGACGCATCTCCTTCCGAAACGCAGAGCATCCGGACTTTTTCAATGGCTTACCAGCCCTGGCCATCAAGAACAAGGATGAAATCGTGTCGGCTGTTGTGACAAACGCCCGCTACGAAACCGTGGATTCAAAATTGGCATCCCCTATTTCCGAATTCATCAGCAATGACCCGGCGCTGGAAGCGGTCGTGCTGGAATCCGGGAAAGAACGCCACTCACTATTGTATGTGTTGCCGTTCAGGCGAAATGCACTCAGCGGACAGATTGAACGATTGCTTTCGTTTGGGCTCGACCTGACCACGAGACCATTTCCAAATCTTCCTACCGCCCGAGCTGCCACTGCTTCCGCTTTCAACACACAATCAGTTCTTTCGTCAGGTGATTGGTTCAGATTCACCGTACACACTGATGGAATTTACTCCCTATCATATGCAGACCTGTCGAGCTTGGGAATCGTGGCTAGCGCCATACCCACTTCCTCCCTGCGCTTGTTCGGCAACGGTGGCGGCATGGTGCCACTAGCTAACAGTACCGACCGCGCCGATGACTTGCAGGAATGTGCCGTTGAAGTAGCGGACCTGGACAATGACGGACTTTTTGGGGAAGGCGACCAGTTGTTTTTTTATGGGCAGGGCCCCGATCGATGGTCTTATAGGCCAACCGAGAAGCAATACGTCCACCAAAAACACCTTTTCTCCGATTCCACTTCCTACTATTTGACTCTTAGGGATACAGGTACACCCAGGCGGATCACCCCAGACCCGGGCATTCCTGCTCAACCTGACATGCCACTGGTCACTTCCTTCACCGATGTGGGATTCCACGAGGAGGACATCCGAAACTTCATCAAATCAGGGCGAAATTGGTATGGTGAGGCCTTTGATGTGACCCTAAGTCAGCGCTTCAGCTTCACCTTTCCAAACCTAATTCCCGGAACGGTGCGTCTGCGCTCCAACGTTGCTGCGCGCACATCCACATCCACAGCAACCAGCAGCCGTTTCTCCGTGTCGTACAATAACACCACAGTACTTACACACACGGTACCGAATGTCGGCACAAGTTACACCGACGACTTTGCGCGCACATCGTTTCTTAAAACTACATTCCAGGCTGGAACAGGCCCCGACCTTAGCCTTACCTATACCTTCCAGCCATATAACGCAAGCTCATCCGGATGGCTTGACTACGTTTCAGTCAACGTCCAACGTGAACTCCGTTTTGCCGGAAACCAGTTGTTCTTCCGCGACGAAGACAGCCTTGGCAACGGGAGTAATCTGCAACGCACCTACCGGATTGAAGGAGTTGACAATTCCCTACGACTTTGGAACATCAGCCAACACAACAACGTACGCTCTCAACTTTTCAGCCTCAACGCACAAACCGCTGAATTTTCGCAAAACGTTTCATTGAATTCGCAGGCTAACTACGCTTTATTCAACGAAAATGCACTACTGAAGCCCACCTTCTCAGGACGCATAGGCAATCAAAACCTGCACGGGCTCACTGCTGCGCAGTACCTCATCATCAGCCCTTCCTTTCTGATTCCTGAAGCCGAGCGCCTAGCCGAATTTCACCGAACGCAGGACAATCTAAGTGCACATGTTGTTGCACTAGAAGACATCTATAACGAGTTCTCGTCGGGCGCACAGGACATCGCTGCCATTCGCGATTTCATTCGCATGTTTCACGTCCGCTACAGTGGCACTCCAGATGCATTGCGTTACGTTCTATTGTTCGGCGATGGCTCGTATGACCACAAGGATCGCATCAGCGGAAATTCAAACCTGATCCCAACTTTTCAATCGGAAAATTCGGTGTCCCTACTTATCTCCTATACTTCAGATGATTTTTATACCATGCTTGATGAGGGTGAGGGAACGCTGGTCGGACCCGAGTTACCCGATGTCGGCATCGGCCGCATACCCGTTAAAACAATCGAGCAAGCACGCGAGCAAGTCGAGAAAATTATCCGCTACAGCACGCCTGGTGAAGATGGAGGAGCAACCAATTGTGCAGGAAACTCCACTCTGCGGCTAGGTGATTGGAGAAACGCCCTGTGCTTCATAGCCGACGATCAAGACCGAAACCTGCACTTGCGCCAGAGTGAACGGATACTTGCGATTGCCCAGCAATTTTCACCGGCATCTACTATCGATAAAATCGTTCTTGATGCCTACAACCAGGTTTCGACTCCCGGAGGACCAAGGTATCCGGATGTCAATGAAGCCATCGATCGCAGAATCCAAAAAGGTGCCTTGCTGGTGAATTACACCGGGCATGGCGGCGAATTGGGCTGGGCCTCCGAGGCTATCTTGAACAATGACATGATTAACAGCTGGAGTAATGCCAATACACTACCGGCCTTTATTACAGCTACCTGTGAATTCAGCCGTTACGACGATCCGCAACGCACCGCAGCCGGCGAATTCGTTTTACTGAACGTATCCGGCGGCGGCATCTGCCTTTTCACAACCGTCCGCTTGGCATTTGCCATCGAAAACGAACTCATCAACTCGAATATGATCAAACGCATGTTCACTCCTTTAAATGGTGAAATGCCCCGGGCTGGTGATATCATTCGATTGTCAAAGACTGACAATCCATCTAACAGAAACGTAACCCTGTTAGGCGACCCGGCGCTTCGTTTATCCTATCCGAAACACAAAGTGAACACAACGGCCATCGAGGAAGCCAGCACAGGCCTCCCTGCCGATACCCTTCGGTCCCTTAATAAAATCACCGTCCGCGGACGTATCGAGGATCAAAGCGGTAATCCGCTGAACGGGTTCAATGGCTTGATTTACCCGACGGTGTTCGATAAATCCGGAAAAGTGTACACCCTTGTAAACGACCAATCGGGATCGGACATCAGCCTACCGGACAGCTTTATGCTTCGCAGTAACACGCTCTATAAGGGAAAGGCGAGCGTCCGAAACGGCGAATTCAGCTGCACCTTTATTGTACCGAAAGACATTTCCATCCAATATGGTAGCGGCCGTATCAGCTATTACGCCCACAATGGCGCGGAGGATGCCCAGGGAGTAAACGAATCCATCGTAATCGGCGGCATCGGGTCACTGGCCTTATCGGACAACGCTGGCCCCGAAATTCGTTTGTACATGAACGACGAAGGGTTCGTCCCAGGAAGTATGACCAGCCCAAATCCGTTGGTATATGCAGTTCTCACCGATTCGAGTGGAATCAACACAGTGGGTAATGGTATCGGTCATGATATCACTGCGCAGCTTGATGGAAAACCCAACCTACTCTATGTGTTGAATGATTTCTATGAATCAGACCTCGACTCCTATCAGAAAGGCAAAGTGCGATTCCCGCTAGAGGGATTGAGTGAAGGAACCCACACCCTTGTTCTGAAAGCCTGGGACATCAACAATAATTCCAGTGAGCAGCGAATTGAATTCGTGGTTGCCAGTTCAGAGCGGCTCGCCCTGGACCGTGTTCTGAATTATCCGAACCCGTTCACCACACGAACCACCTTCATGTTCGAACACAATAAACCCTGCGAGGGCATGGCCGTTCAGGTGCAGGTGTTCACTGTAAGTGGGAAATTGGTCAAGACCCTTGACAGCTACCAGATTTGCGAGGGCTTTCGAAACAGCCCCCTCGAATGGGACGGTAGAGACGACTTTGGTGACCCCCTGGGTAAGGGAGTCTATGTTTATCGGCTTAAGGTCCGCACTGCCGATGGGGAAACGGCACAAAAGACTGAAAAGCTGGTGCTTTTACGGTAATCCGACCTCACATTCTGTTCACAGGCTGCACAATAAGCGGCGGTCGAAATCGTTATATTTGTCCTTCTCATGATACCATGCTTACCGGATTCGACATTCCGGAGCGATTACCCAACACAATGATGCGCTTATCGAACCTCAAGTCGGCTTTGTTTCCGGCTCTTCTCTTCTTCTCCATTGCACCGGCTTCGGCACAACAATCGAACCTGCTCGGACAAATCAACACCATCACCACCGCTGTACCCTTCATCATGATTTCGCCGGACGCACGTGCCGGAGGTATGGGAGATGTAGGCGTTGCATCGGCACCGGATGTCAATTCCATACACTGGAATGCGGCGAAACTGGCCTTTGCCGAGAATAAAATGGGATTCGGCGTGTCGTATACACCCTGGCTTCGCGCCCTGGTGAACGACATGTTCATTGCATACATTTCGGGTTACACCAAACTCAAGGGAGACCAAACCCTCGCAAGTTCGCTGCGCTATTTCAGCCTTGGCAACATCACCTTTACGGATGTGAATGGAAACACCATCCGGGATTTCAAGCCAAATGAATTTGCCTTTGACCTGGCTTACTCCCGTAAATTGGGGGATAACCTTTCGGGCGGTATCGCACTGCGCTTTATCCACTCTAACCTAACCGGCGGAACCCAAGTTGAAGGGCAGGATTCGAAAGCAGGCAATACGGCAGCAGCTGATGTGTCGGTCTATTACGAGAAGGAAATCGAACTGGGCAACAAGGATGCGGTGTTGATGAGCGGCTTGAACATTTCCAACATTGGCGCTAAGATCTCCTACACCCAGTCTGGCGTTAAGAATTTCATCCCGACAAACCTTCGACTTGGTCCGGGCTTGAAGATGCTACTGAATGACTATAACGAGTTGTCATTCATGCTCGACATCAACAAACTCCTTGTGCCGACACCTCCAATCTATACACAGGATACAGCCAACAGTGCCGAGAACATCGTCCTGTTCGGCAAGGATCCCGATGTGAGCGTAGCTCAGGGTATTTTCCAATCCTTCTCCGATGCTCCGAACGGATTCAGCGAAGAATTGCAGGAGATCAACATCGGCGTTGGCATGGAGTACTGGTACGACAAGCAGTTCGCATTTCGCGCCGGTTATTTCTACGAAGACAAGCGGAAAGGCAACCGCAAATACTTTACGCTGGGTGCAGGTTTACGTTACAACGTATTCGGAATTGACTTGGCCTATTTGATCCCCACCAACCAGCGCAATCCGCTGGAGAACACCCTGCACTTCACCCTCACTTTCGACTTTGCCGATGTGGGTGCAGCAAGTAACCGGGAAGAAACCGAATAAACCAATCCATTGAACATTCGCGTCGGTTTCGGTTTTGATGTCCATCAATTACAAGAGGGGCGCGCCCTTGTACTTGGCGGAGTTGAAATTGCGCACCACAAAGGCGCACTCGGGCATTCGGATGCGGATGTACTGATTCATGCAATCTGCGATGCTTTGCTTGGTGCTGCCGGCCTAAAGGACATCGGGACTTATTTTCCAGACACATCGTCTGAGTTCAAAAACATCGACAGCAAGATTTTACTCACCCGCGTGATGACCCTGATCGGTGAAGGTGGTTACCGGGTTGGCAATGTGGATGCCTCACTCATACTCGAGCGCCCGAAAATCAAGCCCCATATTGATGCCATGCGAATTACCCTGTCGGAAATTCTGAAGATAGGCTCGGAAGACATCAGTATCAAGGCTACGACCAATGAAAA
>Ga0315902_10007679_pt1 | contig 14690 bp, 6 predicted proteins | sample LakEriMetagenome_9_FD_203523 | JGI IMG/M metagenome (GOLD analysis project Ga0315902, IMG submission 203523) | Freshwater fungal communities from buoy surface, Lake Erie, Ohio, United States - Buoy 12 MA117 | ecosystem: Environmental > Aquatic > Freshwater > Lake > Lake biofilm | place: USA... | reverse complement strand
AAGACAAAGCGTGAGCCGTTCGGCAATGCGATGACGACATCCTTCCGCTCCGGTGCCCAAGCTTTTTCATACGGAATCTCGGTGACTTCGTCGGGACCTGAATAGGAGAGCACCGGGTAGTCGTATCTCAGCTTGGTCTCGATGGCTCCGAACGCTGGCAGCTTAGGCGAAGCTCGCAGGAGCATCGTCCGGATAGTCTTGCGCCAAAGCTCACGGCCCTTGGCGTCGCGGAGTGACACCTGCAGCGTGTCGCGATCGCTGGCCGAGGTGGGAGAAGGCAGGTTGAGATTCAGTTCGGTGCGGACACCATGGCGCAGCTCAACGGCGGCTTTCGTGGGCTTTTCGGGATCGGATTCAAACCACGCGGCAACCTCCGCGCCGGAGATCTCTTCTGTCGCAGAGAATGCGGCGACCGTGACGCGAGCCTTCTGCTCCGGCCCCAGCACGAGCCAGTCCGCGGGTGGCAAAATCGCACCGAGATCGACGGGATTGATCACTGGATCAGCCGCAGCTTCCGCGTCCGCCTCGAACGCTGGGCGCTCGACCTTCCAGCGGGCTCGCTCGATGGCCTTGCCGTCCTTGTCTTTGGCGAGCAGCACCAGCTCCTCCGGCGCGGGCGAGGTGGCGAAGGTCACGCGTGCGGTGAAGGGTGAGTTTCCGGAGACATCGAGCGCTTTCCGCTCCACCTCCCTGCCCTCGCGATACGCCGCCAGCCAGTGCTCCGGGGCTGGTCGAGTGTCGCTGGCGAACTGCAAGATCACTGGCGTCAGGCCGACACGCTCTACGCCAAAGGGCGGACGCCAGGGATGCCCTGAGTTGAACTGGAAGCGCGGCGCGAAGGTCACGGCTTTACGTTGCTTCGTAGTGCTGCCGGGATGCTCGAAGAGGAACCGGATGTCCCCGGCTTTCAGGGCTTCGTCGTAGATTTGCAGTTCATCGAGCAGGCCACGCAAATGCGAGCGCACATAGCGCCACGTGTCGCCATCGGCGCGGCAGCCGATCCGCAGCACGCTGTCCGGCGCGTCGGGCTTCAGCGTGAAAGCACCGCCCCGGAACGTGCCTTTGTCCGCCGGAGTCTTGCCCTGGCCGTCCACGTAGAGTGTGAAGTGCGGAGCCTCCGCCGCGCGATACGTCACCGCGATGTGATGCCATCCGCCGTCGTTCGGGACGAGGCCGTTCGATACGCGGTAGTTCGTGATCCACTCGCCCTGGCCCTCGCCATGCACTTGCAGGCCCTCGATGCCGAAGACGCCGAAGAATTTGTCGGGCGCGGCGGTCAGATCGGCGCGGCCTTTGAACAGCACCGGCATCTCCGCGTAGTAGTTCCCTACATTGACCCAGGTCGCGATGGTGAAGTCGCGGCTGAAGTCGATCGCCGAAGGATTCGCCAGCTCGATGCCCGCGTTGACCTTCTCAATCACCACCGCGGTGCCCACGCGTCCGGGGGCAAAGGAAGGCGCGAGCTTGGGATCGACCGGGCCGCCATCGTGTTGACCGGTGGCGTCCTTCAGGTCGCCATCGAAGCGGAAATGCGCGACGAGGTCGGCGCGGGCGGCCAGCGGCGCGAGCAGCAGGGCGGTGAGGAGTGTAAGGGTGGTTTTCATGGGATTAGTGACCTATGGGGCTTTTTTGCCGAATGCTTTGACCTCTTCGAGGGTGGGCGGGACTTAGCGGTTGAGGGTGGCGGCACGAACGCGGCCATTGATTTCGCTGGGGGTAGCGGGGTTCATGCGAAGAGACGGTCAAGTGGATGGCCCTGGTCGGTGATGGGGACGGGACGATCGCCGTCGTAGAGGTTCTTGGTGTAGTCGATGCCCATGGCGGCATGGATGGTGGCGAAGAGGTCGGCAACACTGACGGGGTCTGCGGTGATGGTTTTCGCAAGCTCGTCGGTCTGGCCGTAGGCCCCGCAATGCTTCAGGCCGCCTCCGGCGAGCACACAGGTGAAGGCGGTGCCCTGATGGCCGCGCCCGCCGCCGCTGTCGAACTCGGCAGGCCGGCCAAACTCGGTGGCGACGACGATGAGCGTCTTGTCGAGCAGATGGCGGGCTTCGAGGTCGGTGATGAGGGCAGAGAGAGCGGTGTCGAGCTCCTGAATGAGCATGTGCTGTTTGAGGATGCCGGCGTTGTGAACGTCCCAGCCGGAGCCGTTGAGGAAGTTGAGATTGTGCGAGACTTCGACGAAGCGCACGCCACGCTCAACGAGTCGGCGGGCGAGCAGGCAGCGCTGGCCGAACTCGCCACCGTAGGCCGCCCGCAGGCTCGATTTTTCCTCATCCAACTGAAAGGTGCGGAGGAAGTTGGGGCCGCTGAGCTGGAGGCTCTGGGCGATGGCGTCATCGTAGTCGCGGAGGCGTGAGTCGGTGGTTTTGGGCTGGGCGTCGGCCAGTGCGGCGAGGAAAGTCTCGCGTCGGGTCTGACGGGCAGGCTGGATGCCGTCTGGCCGAGTCAGGCCGGTGGGGCCTTGGCTGGTGTCGGTGAGATAAAGGTAGCCAGCGCGCGAGCCGAGGAAGCCGGGGCCACGGGTGACGTTCGGGTAGCCGATGAGGACGTAAGGTGGGACACCGTCGCTAGCCGCGCCGCGTTCATGGGCGATGACTGAGCCAAGTGAGGGATAGACCACGGTGCCGCTGACTGGCCGCCCGGTGTGCATGCGATTAACGGCGGCGGCGTGTTCGTTGATGACGTCGTGGTGAACGGTGCGCACGGCGGTGGCGTGGTTCATGAGCGGGGCAAGGTTTTTCAGGTGCTCGCAAACGCGCACGTCCGGCACGGCGGTGCCGATGCTGTCGTAGTAGGAACCGGCCAGTTTTTTCGCGGGGTCGCCGCGGCGTTTGGGGTCAAAGGTGTCCATCTGACCCATTCCACCGCCGAGCCAAAGGAAGATGACGTGCTCCGCTTTGCCTTGGATGAGAGCGGAGGCCGGGACGGCACCGGCGTGCGGGCCGAGGAGCGCAGCGGCGGTGGTTGTGCGGATGAATTGGCGACGGTTCATTGTGGGGAAAGAGGCAGTGGTTTTCATTTTCAGGGCATCCAGACGAATTCGCGGTTGTTGGTGAGGCTCCAGACGAGGTCTTCGAAGAGTTCGCGCCATTCCGGTCGCAGGCGTGTATCTGGGGGCGGGCCGGTGCGAGTGCGGCGCTCGCGCTCTTGGGCGATGGTGTTGGCCTCGGGTCGGAGATGATTGGACCAGGTCACTCGCGGCAGCGGCGGAAGTGGCGCCGGGGCTTTCAACTGGCCAGCAGGGAGCAGGCGTGTTGCGAAGCCAGCGTTCAGGGCGGTGGTGAAAGGCGCGCTCTCGGCTGCGGTGGGCGGGCGCCCGAGCACACGGAAAAAGACGGACTCGACCAGTGCCTCGACGGAGGGGGCCGTCACGGCGAGGTCCGCGAGGCCGCTCCCATGTGCAGCCCGGGTAAGTGTGGCAGTGAGTGTGCTATTGGCGAGGACGCCAGGCTGGAGCACGTTCGGCGCGGTCTCGCGGTCGGTGCGCGGGGTCTGCCGTGCGCCGCTCCAGCCGAAGGCTTGCATCACATCGGTGACGGCCATGGCCTGGGGCAGGCTGAGGCTGGGGCGGTCGCGCTCGTTGCCGAGGTTTGCCAGCATCCAGGCGCGCTTCGGTTTGCCTAGACTGATCAGTTGGTCGGCGGCGCGGCGGCCGTCGGGATTGAAGGTGAGTTCTTCCAGTTTCATCGGGGTGCCACTCACCGCATAAAGGGAATCGACGACCTGCTCGGCGGTGAGGCGGCGGCGCTCCGGTGCGCTGAAATAGCGGGTGTCAGCGGCTGCGGCGAGGTTCCTGCCCGTGGCCTCACGTTGGTAGAGTTGCGAGGTTAAGATGAGGCGTTCGAGGTGGCGTAAATCATAGCCGTGCGTGACCAACTCATGCGCGAGCCATGCGAGCAGTTCGGGGTGGCTCGGTGCGATGCCTTCCCAGTCATGCACTGGCTCCACGATGCCGGCACCGATGAGGCGCCGCCAGACGCGGTTCGCCAGCACTTGGGCGAAGCGCTCGTTTTGCGGTGCGGTGATGAGTGTGGCGAGGCGCTCGCGCAGGTCATCAGGCGCTTGCATGAGCTTTGCCACTTCCGGGCCGTCCGCGCTTCCGGTGGCCGCGCCAAAGGGCCATGCAGGCGCGACCGGTTCATCCGGTTTAAGCGTGACCTTGATGAGCGATTCCCGGTCTTTCTTTTCAAAGAAGGCCGCCGGCACGCGGCTGGACTTTGGCACGATGACTGGCTTCCGCTCCAGCATCGCGGCCAGCGCGTAGAGGTCGCGCTGCTTGGTGCTGTGATAGGGCGAGTCATGGCAGCGGGCGCATTGCAGTTCCAGACCGAGAAAGGCTGTGCCGAGGATATGCCCTTTGGCCGCCAGCGGCGCATCATTGTCTCCGGCGATGCCGAAACCCGCGCTGCCGCCTTCCATGGCGGCTCCTCGCATTTGGATGAGTTCACTCACCATGCGGTCGATGGGTTTGCCATCACGCAACGAGTCCAGCAGGAACCAGCGGAAGGGCCCCGTGGTGTTCAGGCTTTTGCCCACGATGGTGGGATTCTCCGCCAGCACATCCTGCCAGTAGCTCATCCAGTGGTCTGCGTGGCGCTCATCGGCGAGCAGGCGCTCGATGATGAGCGTGCGCTTGTCCGGTGCGGAGTCGGCCATGAAGGCGCGGGCCTCAGCCTCGGTCGGCGGAGTGCCCACGGTGTCGAGGAATACACGGCGGAGGAAGGTGGCATCCCCCACCACAGCCGGGGCGGCTACTTCCTCTGGCTGCAAGGGAGGTGCCGGCCACACGGCACCCTCCTGCACCCAGCGCTCCAGCGTGGCAATCTGAGCTGGCTTGAGCCCCTCACCCTTCGGCGGCATGCGTTCTTCTTCGTCGTGGCTTCGCAGGCGGGTCAGCAGGGTGCTGGCGGCGGCATTGCCAGGAATGACCGTTGCCTCGCCGGAGTCTCCTCCTTTCAGCGCGGCCTCGCGTGAGTTCAACCGCAGGCCGCCCTTGTCCTTTTCACCATGGCAGCGGAAGCACTCGTCCCGCAAGATGGGCAGGACAGTGTCGTAAAAATCGCGAGCCTGAGCGACTGGCGTCTGTGCGGCGGCGGCCAGAGCCCGCTCGATTTTCCGGGCGACGAAAGCATCCACCGGGTGCACCGCACCCGGTGGCACGGCAGGGGCCGGATGCTCAAGCGCCCAGGCCAGTGCGGCGTCATGACGCTTTTTCCAAAAGGCATTCTGGCTGGCGGCTGCCGTGCGTCGCGTCTGGTCATCCATCTTGGCCAGCGAGGTTTCGATCCTTTGAAGGGCCGCTTCTACGACCGGGTCCGTCAGTGGCAGCGGAGATTGACTGCTGTGGGCAGGCTGCAGCAGCACATAGGACTGGCCATCCTCCGTCTGCACGGACAGACAGAGTTCCCCAGGCTCGGGTCGCAGTGACTTGCCGCCGACCAGCGTCTCCAGCACCACGCGGCATGAACCGTCAACCTCTAGCGTCACATCACCGGCCACTTCCTGCTGCCGATGCTCGGCGCGGCGCAGCCCAGGCAAGGGCGGCTCGGCCAGGGGCGTCATCGGCTCTTCACCATCGGGTGACCCGGTGTGCGGCTGCGTCTTTGCGATGAGCGTTCCATTGACCCACAAACGGCTCAATCCACGGGCCCGCAGCAGCAGCCGGTGCTTGCCGGGTGGCAGCGCCACATCCGCCGCCATTCGCACCAGCACCGGCGGCTTCCATCCCGTGCGAATGCCCCATGCATCATAGCGCACCGGCAACCTTGGCAGCAGGAACGCCTCTCCCTCCCAATGCATCGTCTCCGCAGGCCAGGCCTCACCCTCACGCAGCCATCGGTCATGAGCAGGCATTCCTTCATGGAACGACACCCGCACCTTGCCAGGCGGCAACGCGCCGACTTCAGGCATGACTTCGGGTGCCGCCTTGACCACCACCGGACCGCCCGTGCGATGAAAACGGGCTTTCATCACCGCATCCCCCAACAACGTGCGATGGACTGCCACCGCATCCACCGAACCCCGAAGACTGGCCGCAGCAAGGCCACCTTGCGACGAGCCGATCCAAACCGCGTCGTCATCGACCACTGGCGGCTCCTTCGTCGCTCCTCCCATGTCCCACGTCCCTTTTTGAGGTATGCCATCGAGCCACGCATGCAGACTCTCCGGCTCACCGAAGCGGTAACTCACCGCCACATGATGCCAGCCGCTCTGCGGGTCGAAACCCGATTCAGCCGTCCAACGGTGCCAGTGGGCGGCCGATTTTTTCACGCCGCTTGGAGGCACCGTTGCGAACAGGAAATCCACACACGCCAGCCCAGCCCGCTCACGCAGCCGGAGAGCCCAGTTCTGATTGTCCGGAGCAAACCCAGCCGCCCCTGTGCGACCTTTGCCGATGACATACAGCGCCGCTCCAGTCTTTATCTCCTCCAGCCGCACCCACCCCTCCAGCGTGATCGTGTCACCGTTGGTGAAGTCCAGCCCACTGTCGGCACCCGTATCATGGACCACAAGCCGTGCCCCATTGCCGCCGAGTTTCACCGCCGTGTTTCCAGACTCAAAATCTGGAAACTCCGGTGGCCTCGGCCCCGGCGCATCGCGTTGCACATCCCCCTTCGGCACCAGTTTCGTTGTGTCTTCCGCCCCGAAATCCCAACGCATGACCGGAGGCGTGTCTTGAGCAGCGAGCGTTGCCAGCGGTGCGAGCAGCAGGGCGCTGAGGAGAAATAGCGTGTGTTTCATGTTCATTGCCTTCCTTTATCGGTTCAGCTTCTCGTCCCCGTGCTGCTTGATCCAGTCCCGCATCCACGGGGCGCTGGGGATGCCTTGGTCGATCCCGGCGAGGCCGAGGATGACGAGGTCGGAGACACGGCCTTCTTTGAGCCACTTCAGGCCGAGGCTGCACTGGTGTTCCATGAGGTCCAGCGGCACGGGCTGCCCCATCACGTAGGTCTTGTCATCGGCCTTCGCCGGATCCTTGTCCCAGTAACCCCAGAGATAGATGCCCAGGGCGATGCGGCAGGTCTTCGGCTTGAGGGATTCCAGCAAGGCCATGTTCTTCTCCAGGTCGCGCAGATCCGCGCTCTTCGCTGTCCAGAGCACGACCACGTCAAAGTGCTTCATCTGGTCCATCAGCGGCGGTTCGCAATCTTTGAAGTCGGGATGCTTGCGGTCGAATTCTTGGGTGTAGATAGTTGTCCAGACCTCCATCGGACGACCGACTTTGCCGAGCTGGTCGCGCATGGATTTCAATTGCGCTTCGGTCATCGCCGGCGTTCCGACCGTCGTTCCGTCGGCGCGCTTGGTGTAAGGTCTGGTGACGAAGTCGTCGAGGTAGATGCCGGTGAAGTTGGGGTAGCCCTTTGCCAGGGTGACTATGTCGGGAACCTCCGCCAGGCCACCAAGCCCGCCGGACCCGACGGCGGCCCACTGGACGCGTTTCAGAGGCTCAAAGGAAATGGCATACTGTTCCTTGGTGGTCTTCGCCTTCCAATCCTTCTCCCGCGACATGGCGGGCGGCTGGTTCCACGGCTGCGTGATGAACATCAGGTTCGGCACGCCGAGCCAGAAAGCGCCCTCGGCCGGCGTCATCCGCGAGCCGCCCCGATAGCCCGCGCCCTCATAGAAAAGGCGCGGCCCGTCGGCCGGCACTCCAAAAAGCCAGAGACGGTCACGGACGGAATCTGGCGCAGCTTCCTGTGCGTGAGCTGCCAGCGGCGCGAGCAGCAGGGCGGTGAGGAGTGTAAGGGTGGTTTTTATGGATTTATTGAATTATTGGCCTGCCTCGCCAAACGCCTTCACCTCCTCATGCGTGGGCGGGGTCTTGCGGTCGGTGGTGGCGGCGCGGACGCGGGCGACGTCTTTGGCGGTGATGAAGGGGGCCGCGTTGCCGAAGCTGTTGCGGATGTAGCTGAGCACGCTGGCGATCCAGTGGTCGCTGTTCGTGGCCATGGGGACCATTTGCGTGACGTAGGTCTTGCCATCGACGGGACCGGTGAGGCCGTGCAGGAGGACGAGGATGGCGGGATCGGGTGCACCGAGCACGATGGGTGATCCCGCCAGCGGCGGGGCGAGGGTGGCTCCGCCGGGCAGGCCCTCGGCGGGGGTGCCGCGGCCTTCGTTTCCGTGGCAGGCGAAGCACAGCGATTTGTAGCCGACTTCGCCGAGGCTGAGGAACTTGCGGTCGGCCTCGCTGAAGCGTGCGTCGGTGAGATAGGAGGCTGGTGGATGCAGGAGCTGCCGCCCGATTTCCTGCACGCCGCGCGAGCGGTGTTGCGAGACGAGGGACTCGATGCGCTCGCGATGCCCCGGCCAGGCGAGGCGGTGGGCGGTCATCATCACCTGGGTGACGACATTCGGGTCGGCATCAGTCGCGAGGGCGAGGATGGCGGTCTGGAGTTCCGCGCGCGCTTCCGGCGGGAGTGACTCGCTGGTGCGAATGCCTCCGATGCGCAGGGTGGCGTCGTCGTCCTTGAGCGCCTCGCGCACGAAGCCGGCGTCGAGGGCATTGAGCCCTTCCAGCGTCCAAAGCGCGTGCTGACGGGCGAGCGGGCTCCCGTGCGTTTTTGCCATGGTTTTCAACGCGGGGATCACGGACGCGTCGTTTCGCAACACGAGCAGCTTTTGCGCGGTGTCACGCCACCAGCCGTTCGGATGCGTGAGATGGAAAACGAGCTGCGCGGGTGTTTCCGTGAGCATCTCCGGCATGGAGGAGGGTTTGGCGCTTTCATGCACGAGACGCCAGATGCGCCCGCGGCCGATGTTCTTCTGCAGGCCGTGTTTTTCGACGACGCCGCGCAGGTAACTGCCCGCTTTGATCGCCACGGCCTCCTGCACGACGCCGCGATACATGTCGGTGATGTAGAGGGTGCCGTCGGGGGCGTTGGCCACGCTCACGGGACGGAAGTTGGGATCGGTGGAGCGGATGAACTCGGAGCGCTCGTGCGGATTGCGCAGATGGGTGACGCCGTCGCGGACCTCGACCTTGGCGCGGCGGATGAGGCGGCCAACCGGTTCGCAAACGAGCAGGTCGCCTCGAAGATCGGCGGGGAGGCGGTCGCCCCGGATGATCTCGCTGCCGCAGGGGGAGGTGAAGTGGTTCAGCGTCTTGTCCTCCGCACGGAAGCGCATCGCTCCGCCCTCGACATCGGCGAGGCCGACGAGCGGCCAAACCTCGGAGAAATCATGCGGTGTCTGCCCGGTGATGTTGAAGCCGCCGTAGAGGATGGGTTGCTGGAAGTTCTGCGGACCACGCTCGGCGCCGCCGGTGAACCAGAGCTTGCCGTGGTCATCCTGCGCCACACCCCACTGGCCGCCGTTCGGAGGCGTGGGTTCCTGGAGCGGAGGGCGGCCCGGGCCGTTCCATCGCAGGCGGTAGGCGTTGTAGCTGGCGTAGATCCAGTTATCGAGGGCCCAGACGAGGCCGCTGGGCTGGTGCTCGAGATTGCCGCCGCGCGGCCCGCCGCTGAACCAGAGGTCCTTCTTGTCCGCCACGCCGTCGTTGTCGGTGTCGCGGTAGAGATGCAGGTCGTTCGAGTCGGTCTCCGCCACGAGGAGGGCATCGTCCAGGGGCAGGATCATGCGCGGCAGGACGAGGCCGTCGATGAAGACGCTGTGCCGGTCGAAGACGCCGTCGCCCTTGCTCGACCAATGCATCGAGACGCGGCCGTTTTTCTCCCGCTGGCCGGTGCCTTCGAGATCCTGCATGAAGGCCCGCATCTCGGCGACGAAGAGACGTCCGTTGCCGTCGAAGGCGATGGCGACGGGTTCCTTGATGTGGGGATCACCGACGACCAACTCCATCCGGTAGCCCGGCGGTAGTTGAAAGGTGGCGCGTTCTTCCTCGGCGGTGAGCATGGGCACGTCGGCGGCGGAAGCTGCGATGGAAAAGCAGGCGATGCTCATCAGTGCGGCGAGCGGAGTCGGGATTCTTGTCAGCCGAAGCAGGCTGGCCGGGTCTTTGGAGGTAGGTGTGAGTTGATTCATCTGAAATGGATGGGTGTGATCTTCTGCCTTTCACCCGAGGATGCCGTTCACCACGTGCCCATGCACGTCGGTGAGGCGGAAGTCGCGGCCTTGGAAACGGTGAGTGAGCTTCTCGTGATCGAGACCGAGTTGGTGCAGCAGCGTGGCGTGGAGGTCATGCACGTGAACGGGATCGCGCACGACATTGAAGCCAAGGTCATCGGTCTCGCCGTGGCTGTGCCCCCGTTTGAAGCCGCCGCCGGCCAGCCACAGAGTGAAGCTGCGGTTGTGGTGATCGCGTCCGTCATCGCCCCCCTGCACCATGGGCGTGCGGCCAAACTCGCCCCCCCAGATGACGATGGTGTCGTCGAGCAGGCCACGCTGTTTGAGGTCGGTGACGAGCGCGGCGCTGGCGCGGTCGGTGTCCGCGCAATTCGTGCGCAGTTCTTTGGTGAGCCCCTTGTGCTGGTCCCAGGCTTCGTGAAAGAGCTGAACGAAGCGAACCCCGCGCTCGATCAGGCGGCGCGCGAGGAGGCAGTTGCGTGCATAGCTGGATTCCTTGATGTCCTTGATGCCATACAGGTCGAGGATGTGCTGCGGTTCGCCACCGATGTCCATCAACTCGGGCGCGCTGGTTTGCAGCCGGTAAGCCATCTCATAACTGTGAATGCGCGATGCCGTCTCGGGATCGTGATGCTGGCCGAGCGCGAGGTCGTTGAGGCCGCGCAAGGTATCGAGCGAGGCACGCTGGGCGGCGGCATCGATGCCCTGGGGATTGGAGAGATACAGGATCGGATCACCCGTGCCGCGCAGGGGCGTGCCGGCAAAGGTCGTGGGCAGGAAACCACAGCCGTAATTGCTGGCACCGCCGCTGGTGCCCTTGGCGCTGGCGAGCACGATGTAACCGGGCAGGTTTTCACTCTCGCTGCCCAGGCCATACAGCGACCAGGAACCAAAGCTGGGCCGCCCGAAGTTTTGCGAGCCAGTGTTCATCATGATCTGTCCCGGCGCGTGATTGACCGCCTCCGTGTGCATCGAATGAATGAAGCACAGTTCATCCACGACCGAGGAGGTGTACGGCAGCAGTTCGCTGATGGACCTGCCGCTCTGCCCATGCCGGGCGAACTTGAACTTCGGCCCGAGCAGGGCGGAGTTCGGATTGATGAAGGCGGACTTGTAACCCTTGAGCAAGTCAGCGGGCGGAAGCTGGCCGCTGCGTTTGGTGAGCTCGGGCTTGTGATCGAATAACTCGAACTGGCTGGGTGCGCCTGCCTGGAACAAATAGATGACCCGCTTCGCCCTGGGCGGGAAATGCGGTGCGTTCTTGGTTCGGCTTTCCACGGTCGCGGCGGCGGATGCCTCGCGCTGGAGCAACGAATTGAAGGCCAGCCCGGCGAGGCCGACGCCGCAATCGCGGAGGAACCAACGGCGGGTGATCGGGTCCGGAAGCTTGAGGTGAAGTTCGGAGTTCATGGTCAGTTCTTCGTCAGCGTTTCGTCGAGATTCAGCAGCACGCGCGCGGCGAGCGTCCACGCGGCGGCGTCCCGGGCGGTGATGCCGGCGGGCAGTTTGGCGGACGGTTTTGAAATGATTTCCTCCGCGTTGAGCGTTCCCCGGGCAATCCGCTCGCGAGTGGTGGCGATGAGGGCAAGCAACTTCTCACTCTCCGCCGGCCGGATGCGGCGGGAGACGCAGAGCCGATAGGCGTGGGCGGCGCGCTGCTCGTCCGTGGCACCGGCTTCGCGCAGGATGCGCAAGGCGAGTGCCTGCGCGGCCTCGACCATGATGGTTTCGTTCAGCCCGGTGAGCGCGGCGAGCGCGGTGTTCGAACGGAGCCGGCGCGCGCAGGCGAAATCGCTGCTCGGCGCATCGAAGCTGCTGAGCATGGGATCAGGCATCGAGCGTTTACGGAAGAGATACAGCGCGCGCAGATAGCGCTCGGGGCCTTGCGATGGCTTCCAATAGGACGGCTTCACATAATTGTACTCCAGCACGCTCTCAGGCACGGGCGGGTACGTGGGCGCGCCGCCACTGCGGTGCGTGAGCAGGCCGGCGATGCCCAGCGCCAAGTCACGCACGACTTCGGCATCGACGCGAAAGCGCGGGCCGCGGGCAAGGAGTTGATTGCGTGGGTCACGCTCGAGCGCAGCAGGCGTGGCGACGGAACTCTGCTGATACGTCGCGCTGGTGAGGATGGTGCGCAGCAGGTGGCGCTGGCTCCAGCCGTGCTCCATGAAATCCACCGCGAGCCAGTCCAACAGGGCGAGTTGTTCGGGCACGGGGGCACGCGTGCCGAAATCCTCTGCCGTCTCGACGAGTCCCGTGCCGAAGATGGCCTGCCAAACGCGGTTCACCGCCACACGCGCCGCCAGCGGGGAACGCACGTCCACCAGCCAGCGCGCAAAGGCGAGGCGGTCGGGCTTTGCGCCTGGGGGAAAGGGATGCAAGGCGGCAGGCGTGTGCGGCGCGACGGAGTGCTTCGGTTTGTCCCACCCACCGCGATCCAGCAGCCGCGTCTCGCGCTGGCGCAACGAGTCGCGCTCCGTGAGATGCAGCACGGAGGTCGGCGCGGTGGGATGCTTCAACCACAACGCTTCGATCTCATCGTTGAATGGTTTCAGTTCCGGCACGCTCGCACGCCACGCCGCGAAGAGGGTCGCCTGCTCTGCCGGGGTTCGTTGCTCCGCCTGGGTCTGCAGCGCCAGGATGGCCTCGTGATCAATCGGCGCGGCCTGCGGGGCGGGAGCGCTCGTGAGACTCACCCGGACGTGGCCCAACTGCATCCCGTGCGGCCACTGACCGCCCGAGAGATGGCTCATCACTTTCATCTTCGTGCCCGGTGGCAGTTGCAACGTCTGCGCGAAACGCACCACCGCTGCCGACGGCACGTTGCGCCGCCCTGCCCCGCGATCCGCGCGCCAACTGGTCTGCAGCTTGCCATCAATGAGGAATGCCACCGGGCCACAGAGCCGCTCGATTTTCTTCGCGGGATCGGTTTCCGGCTTGGCGGGACGCGTGCTCCATTCCTCCGGTTCGGGATGTGGCGGCATGGAGAAATCCGCGGTCGCCTCCACCAGCTTCAGATCCTCGTAGTCTTTCGCGCCGGGTTTCAGCACGCTCACCTTCAGATCGGACACGGCCCAAGTGCCGTGCGCGCCGCGCCCCGGACCGCCAAAGTGCAGGTCGCGATGTGGCAACGCCTCCAAACGCAGTCCCGTGACGCCCGCCAGCTCCGGTTCGGCGACGATGACGCTATACGCTCCGGTGTTCATCGGTCCCTGCGTGAGGATGGAAAAGCCCGGCTCCTTGGTCGGATGCGTCATGCCGTCGCTGGAGTGCAATTCCACCGCGTCGAGCGGCGTCCAGATGGGTTGTTGATTCCGCACTTCATCGCTCCATGCGCGCAGTTCCTGCCGCCATTGCGGGCGCGCGGCGCGCAAGCGTTCCTCTACTGCGCGGATGCCATCCTGGATGGCCGCGATTTCTTTCTGCTGCCCGGCCTCGAAGACCGGCGAGCGCGCCTCGAAGGTGTTGTTCAGAAAAGCGAACACACCGAAATACTCGTCGTGCGAGATGGGGTCGAACTTGTGGGTATGACACTGCGCGCACTGGATGGTCAGCCCGAGCACCGCCTTGCCCACGCAATCCATGCGATCGAACATTTCCTCCATGCGAAACTGCTCCGGGATGATGGCACCCTCCTCGTTGGTCATGCTGTTGCGCAGGAACCCGGTGGCCACCATCTGCGCCTGAGTGTGATTGGGCAGCAGGTCGCCGGCGATTTGCTCGATGACGAAACGGTCATACGGCATGTCCTCGTTGAGCGCGCGCACCACCCAGTCGCGCCAGGCCCACTGCTCGCGCGGGTAGTCGCGTTCGTAGCCGTTGCTATCGGAATAGCGCGCCACATCGAGCCAATGCCGCGCCCATTTCTCACCGTGGCGCTCGTTTTTCAGAAGCCGCTCGACCAACTCGCCCACGGCGGTGTTCGAGTCGGCCGCATTTGATCTTTCAAAGCTCTCCACTTCCTCCGGCGTCGGCGGCAGTCCGATGACATCGAGATACAGCCGACGCGCCAGCACCGCGCTTTCCGCCGGCGGTGCGGGCGACATGTTCTCCCCGCTTAACTTCACGCGCACCAGCGCATCGACCGGATGCGTGCCCGCTGGCACGGGGACCTTCACCGGCGACTCGAAGGCCCAGTGCTTCGCGTAGTCCGCGCCGGCGGCAATCCAGCGCCGCAGGGTCTCGATCTGCATCGGCGACAGCGGTTTCTTTTCCTTCGGCGGCGGCATCACCTCGTCCGCGTCATGTGAAAGCATACGCGCTAGCAACGCACTCGCTTCCGGTTGGCCCGGCACGATGACCGGCTCATCGGAATCACCGCCTTTCAGCGCCGCTTCCCGCACATCCAGGCGCAGTCCCGCCTTACGGCTTTGCTCGTCCGGCCCGTGGCAGGTGAAACAGTGCTGCGAAAGAATCGGCTGCACCTCTCGCGTAAAATCCGGCCCGGGCACTGCAGCCTGCGTGACGAACGAACCGGCAAGGAACGCGGCGAGCAGCACTGGGAATCTTGTCAGCCGAATGGGGTCAGCCGATCGTCTTGGAATCCGTGGAAGCCTGTTCATCTGTGTTTGATTTGACTGACCTGATTTTTTCATCCGAAGTAGGAGCTGACCGGTGCCGCGGGATCATCGGCGATGTGGATCCACAGATGCACATGC
>Ga0315902_10007676_pt1 | contig 14696 bp, 15 predicted proteins | sample LakEriMetagenome_9_FD_203523 | JGI IMG/M metagenome (GOLD analysis project Ga0315902, IMG submission 203523) | Freshwater fungal communities from buoy surface, Lake Erie, Ohio, United States - Buoy 12 MA117 | ecosystem: Environmental > Aquatic > Freshwater > Lake > Lake biofilm | place: USA... | reverse complement strand
AAATGGTTTTTCACGCTTGTAAATATCTCTGGCACATCATCTCAATGCTCGGCTACAAGCCAGATCTAAGTGAGTGTAGTATCACACAAAAAAAACTAAGTGCTAATCATATTCCACAATTTTTTGATTATGCTGGCGGAGCTATCACTAGCCAAACAGGCTATCTGGAAGAATCCAGCTCTAACCCTTATCAGGACTATATTCGCCCGCTGGCGCCTGGGGTTTACCGTATATTAGAAAATTTTGATAATGCTAATTTTATTTACCAATATGAAAACCATGAAATTCTATCCGCTTTTAAATTGCTCCACAAACACCTAGAATTCAGAATTCATAAGGAATTCAAATCATGGAAACTACTAGAGCCGCTTCTAATGGTAAACACTCCTAGTCCAAACGATGTATTTTTAAAAATCAATAAAACTCAGGCATTAAAAACTTTAGTTTAAGGGCAAAAAATTTATGTGGATCGCCTGCTGATAATTTTATGCTCTAGCCTTGTTTTGAGTGGTTTTGTAATCGCCAAATCCCAGGATACAAGCACTGTCCAAGAAGCGGAAATCTCATCTAGTAGTAACTTGGATAGTGAAAAAATTTCTTTAATCGATGTAGCTGGCGGCGACCTAAGAGAATTAGTTAGAAACGATTCGAGGGTTTTAGATTTTGAAAAAGAATTAAATACACTCAAACAGCTGAATTACAATCTAGAGAAAGATATCGTTGGTGTCCAAAAATATGTTTATAACATCAACAAATACGCTGATGAAGGGCTTGCTGAAGAAATTGCTAATCTGGAAATCGACCCAAAAGACTTAGAAAAATACGCTACCCAAAAACTCGATGTCGCTGAATATGAAATTGAAGATGGAATCACTTATGAACTAGATATCGTCGATCACGGACGCATGCTCTATGAAGAAAGTGGATTATTAATTGGACAAAACGATGATAGCGAAGATGACGAAAAAGTCGGTAGACACCTAGGCTATTAAATCATTTACTTCACCTGCCGCAAATGTTCTTAAATCCACACATAGAGCAGTTTTCAAGCTCATCAGTCATCCTGAAATCATGGTCTTTAATTTTATAGTATGTATCCCTAATCAATATCTTTAGTTCTTCTAAATCTTCGGAACTGACAGTAATAGAAGACTTTTCAAAACCATCATCGTGCTTTTGGATAAAATCAATTTCTCCAGATTTCATCTTATACTTAAACAAGCCTGTAGAATTAGCAAGATTACATAGGAGCTGATAAAAAACAATTTGGCGATGATAGTCTTGCCCCAGGGATAACTTTTTTTTACCGCTTGCATACTGCCCAGTCTTGTAGTCTACGACATTTATTACAGAGTTTTGCTGATCAAGAATTTCTATTTTATCTAGCTTGCCGGTAATTTGAATACCTTCCAGATGAAGACCATAAGGATCAAAATTAAATTCCAATAAGACATTGGCATTGAAAGTATTTTTATAATGATTGTAATAAGCAGTCAGAGCATTTATTCCACGCTGTAAAAGATCGTTATGATCTTTCTCTGGAAGCCGCTCACGATCAAGGCTTAGCTCATATTGTTCTTTTAAATACTTGAGCATTTCTTCATGGTCATTATCATTTTGAGGCGGTCTAGATTGAAAGCGTTTTAAAAGCTCGCAGAGACTAGCGTGCACGGCCGTTCCAAAAGAACTACTTCTATCTTTTGCTGAAGGAACTCTAAGAAGATTTTGGTAAAAGAATTTCCGAGGACAAAATAAAAAATTATTAAGGTGCGTGATAGACATCTTATAGTTTTCAAGCAACGAGTCAATAAAATCTTTTTCTGGAATCAGCTCCTGATGCGCTTTGGGCTTAAAGCGGTAAGCAAGTTTCTCAAGCTCAAGAGCTTGATACTGCTCGCTATCTTCGACTTTGGTGTAATCAATAGAATTAACTTCTTTTTGCCTAGAAAGTTCACTAATAAAAATACAAGGCGTTTGTTCTTGTCCTTTTTCATTCATCACATGATAAAAAAGATATAATCCGTGTTTAGCCCGGGTCAGAGCCACATAAAACAATCTTCTTTCATCTTCATCTTTTTCAATCAGTGCAGAAGTGATATTGATCAAAGTCGGTGGCAGACGAAGTTTTAAGCGATTTTTACTTTTCCAAACTTTATCCAAACACGCATGAATAAAAACATGCTCAAACTCTAAACCTTTTGACTTATGTGCAGTCATTAATCTTACAGAATTTGCTTTTGAGATTAAGGTTTTTGATTTTATAGCCAAATCACTATCAAAAAGCAATTCCAAGTACTTAATAAAATCCTTGAGCGTGAGATTCTTGTGTTTATCAAAATTATTATGAGTAAACTTGAGCGGCGGTGAGTCAATCAGTGAGCGAAGTTCGCTAAAAAAGCTATCTAGGTTACTCACATGAAGTAAATAATCAGCACTTGCAAATATATACTTCATATAGCCAAAATCATGAAGAATTTTTTCGACCAAATCATCCAGACGTAAATTAAAAGACTGCTGATGATAACTTAGAATCTTATTAGCCCAGCCTGAAAACTTAGGATCCTCGAGCAAAAACTGGAGCAGGAGCTTTTGCTGACCGGGCTTACTCTCTTGCCTGCGCTTAAGATTAATTTCAAAAACATCTTTTAGAGTCAGATTATGAGTTTTAAAATAATCAGATTGCAAAATAAAATCATAGTTTAATACATTAAATAGAATATCAGAATTGGCTTCTGGATTATCAATCAAGCGAAGCAAATCTATCAGTCTAAGTACCAAAGGATTCTCAAGAATATTTTCACCAATTTCTATCGCGCAAGGAATATTCATCCGTGAAAAATAATCCATTAGCTCAATTGCATTTTTATTTTCACGATAAAGAATAGCTATTTCACTTGGAGGCACACCAGAATCAATCAGAGACTTGATTTTATGACCCATCATAAAAATCTCATCGGCCATATCATAAGTTTTTATGATTTCGATTTCTTTTTTTTGGTCACGCAGAGATGCCTTTAAGACTTTAGAAATACCCGGTATTAAGTTAGTGATGCGGGTTTGATTAGCATCAATAATTCGCGATGATATATCAAGAATGTTTTGATGCGAGCGGTAATTCTCTTCTAAAACAATTAGACGAATATGATTTTTATAAATCCGGTAAAAGCGTATAATATTTTCAAGTGATGCCCCTTGAAACCTAAAGATAGACTGATCATCATCCCCTACAACGAAGATATTTGGATTTTCTTGATAAAAAGACAATAACAAGCTCACTAATTCGTTTTGCGCGCCATTAGTATCCTGATACTCATCGACTAATACATACTGAAACTGCTCTTGATAGCGAGCCAACAGCTCTGAATCTAGCTTAAAAAGGTTCACTACTCTTAAAATCATGTCCTCAAAATCATAGATTTTATTAACAGCAAGAAAGTTTTGGTACTGCTCATAAATTTTGACGAGTTCTTTATGTTTTGGGGTATCTTTTTGAGCATTTTCGACAAAAGACTTTATCTTAGATTTAAAATCTGATATTTTTTCATTTTGATCTCGAAAATCCTGAAACATAATCGCAAAAGGAGATTCAGGATTCTTTACATGGATTTTTTCCAGAAAAAGATCACAATCCTCATCTTTTAGAGATTTAGCGTGCCTCGAAACAAAATCAGAAATATCCTCATAGTTTTTCTGGAGAAAGCTTTCGATTTCCAGCACCAAATTCATAAGCATTTGAGGAGTAATTGACTCTCGCTTAAGAGTTTGGATCACTGATAAAAGTTCTTTGCGGTAAAAAAACTTATCTCCAAAAGGCTTAAGCGGGCTTTCTACATCTAGAGCCTCTATAAACCCAGTCATAGCCTGGATCTTTTGCAAATCAGTAACCTGATCAGAATAAAAGAACTTGTCAGAATTTTCTTTTATTACCTCATTGCAAAAAGAATGAAAAGTATGAATTCTGATTTGATACGCTGTGGGCCCAATAATGCTAATAAGCCTTTTACGCATCGCGACTGTTGCGCTTTCAGTAAAAGTTAGGCATAGAATATTGCTTGGATTAACTTGCAAATCTGGATCAGCAAGAATCCTTGCTATTCGCATCGCCAGAATCTGAGTCTTACCTGTACCAGGTCCCGCAATAACCATAACAGGACCCTCTATAGAGTCTACAGCCTGTTTCTGAGCGGGGTTTAACCGTGAATAAAGAGTCTTGAAATTCTCTTCGTAAGATTTTTTTTCTTCCAGAGATTTATCCATTGATAATTAAACTAGGAAAAAAGATTAGTCTTTTTTAGCTTTAGCCTTATCATCATCTTTTTTAGCAGTATCTGCACTTGCAGATTCAGCAGAAGCAGGAGCCGCAGATTCAACTGTGTGATCAGCTTTTTTGGATTCAGCTTTGCAAACAATTTCTTTTGCTGGATCTAAAATTTCAAGCTCTTCTCTGTTTACCACTAGATCAGCAAAGGTAATGGTATCACCAGGATTCTCTAGCGAAGTGATATTAACTTCAATAAATTGTGGAATGTGTCTAGGGAAGCATCTTACATGTACTTCTTTGTGTGGCACAACAAAATCAGCTCCAAGTCTAACAGCGTTAGAAACACCAGTAAACTTCAAAGCTACTTTCATAGTTACTTTATGACCACGCTTGATTTTGTAAAATTGGATGTTCATGATTTCTCTTGAGACGAAATCTTTTTGGATATCTTTAATCAAAACTTCGTGATCCTCAGAACCAGATTTAAGATGGATCAAATGAGTGTAATCTTCAAAAGGCACTCTTGAAAAGTCTTTTGCACTAAGCTGAATATCCATAGCTTCAAAATCTGGGCCGTATAAAGTAGCTGGGATGCTTCCTTCTTTTCTTAAAGCTCTTGGGTTTTTCTTTTCTCTAGGTTTAATTTGTAATTCAACGGCCATAATAAGTCCTTTTTAATTAAGCAAACGCTTAGATTAAGTATCTTAGCAAATAGGGGGTAATTTATTATTTTCCCTTACCTTTGCTTAATATTTGGGTATTAGGGGGGTCAAATTAACCTAAGTGATGTATTTAGGTGGCTGTTTTTAGCCCAGAGAGCCTATAGCTTCTATATTATCCAGGGGGATAGATAAACTAGGCAGTTTCTTTAGGGATCATTATGTCATTACAGTCGATAGGTCAGAATTTTTTAACTAATAATTTTTTTAGCGAGATGAAATCTGGCAACAAAGCATCTTCTGGAGAATTATCACAAACCAAACTTTTAACCCAAGAAACTTTAGCTACAAAAAACACTGAAATTATTGAAAAACCTAAAACTGGTTTTTTTGAACAGTTACTAAATCAAAAAAACTCAAAAGAGAATATAAGCTTGGAATCAATGAGAATGCGATTTTCAGAGTTGCAAGCTAAAGGGAAAATCATAAGATCACACCCTTTGCCGAGTGTTGTTAAAGATTACACCAGAGATCTAAAAAACTTTCTTGGAGATTTAAAAGATCAAGCTTACCAAGCAGAGCACAAAGATGAATTATTTCAAAGATTAAAAATTGCAGATGAGAACCTAGATAAACTCGTTGATGAGACTCTTAATGATCAAAAAAAAGAACTGGCTATAGTCGCCTCTCTTGGCGAGCTTCAGGGTCTTTTAATAGATGTTTTTGCCTAAGATAAATATTCTTATCTAAAACCCTGCCTGATTCTTGGAAATGTCCGCAATTTACAAATGGAGTAAAATAAATTATATGACTAAAGAAGTAAGCGATATTAATTTTGATCAAGAAGTACTCCAATCATCAATTCCAGTTTTGGTAGATTTTTGGGCTCCATGGTGCGGACCTTGTAGAGCATTAGGCCCGACTATCGATGCGCTAGCTCAAGAACTTGAAGGTAAAGTAAAAGTCTTAAAACTCAATACTGATGAGAATCCCGAGTCTGCAGTGAGATTTAGAATCAATTCTATTCCTAACTTAATTTTCTTCAAGGATGGTAAACCAGTTGATCAGCTAATCGGTGCTGTCGATAAATCTAAAATTCTTGATACTATTGCTAAATTTGCTAATAACTAGAATATCTAGTTAACACCAGTAGATCCAAAACCGCCTGCCTGACGTTGATTGTTTTCTTCTTCGGGCATAGAGTTTATTTCAGAAAACTTTGCTTGCCAAACTGGCGCAATGACAGCTTGGGCAATGCGGTCGTCATGATTAATAATAAAATCTTCTGAACCATGATTAATAATCAAGACTTGGATTTCACCGCGATAATCACTATCTATAGTACCAGGAGTATTAGTAAGGGAAATTCCATTTTTAAAAGCCAATCCAGATCTAGGTCTGAGCTGTACTTCAAAACCTGCAGGAATAACAAATTTTAGACCAGTGGGGATTTTGGCGCGCCCACCATTTGCCGGTACTGTGATTGGATCTTGATCAGGTAAAAAAGCTCGCAAATCAAAACCGGCAGAGCCCAAAGACGCATAAGCAGGTGTTTGCACGCGAGAGTCCATTTTGAAAATAGAAAGCTCCACGGTGTTATGACTAGTGATTTCTAGAGTGTTTGTCATGGAAGACATTGTAGCACTATAAAAAAAACATCAAGGTTAAATAGCCCAAAAAAAGATCATAAAAAAGCTGGTAAGAGCTCATGCACATTAAGCTAGCAAGGCTAAGGCGCCCAGTCACAGCCAGAAAAAAAACTCCAAAACCATGAGCCACAAGCATTCCAGTCAAAGGTCCCAAAGACTTACCGTTAAACGATCTCATCACAAAATCATTTGACAAATGCTTGAATAGAAAAGAGATTAAAGATAGCGGCAAAAGCCCCAAAATATAACCAAAACTAGGTTCAAAAATATAAGTCCAGCCCCCACCATAAGCAAAAAGTGGCAAACCAATTAAACCCGCAAGAAGGTAAATAACAACAGCAATAAAGGCGTAATTCACTCTAAAAGCCAGACTCAAAGCAAACACCGTGATATAAATCAAGCTGTATTCATAAGGCACTAAAGTAGAATTTGAAAAATCATACTGCAGAAGGGTTATTTGACTAAATGTAGCTAAATACATTAGAGCCAAACAAAAAATAATTTTTATGAGTCCTAGAATCATCTATTAATAAGGGATTGTGACAATCAAGGCTTGGAATAAAATTATTTTTTTAGCAAAACCTTAACTTCACTAACTATATCTTGAACCGATAAACCGTAATGGTCAAGGAGCTCATAAGCGTCTCCTGATTGTCCAAAAATATCTTGGACTCCCAGTCTTTTGAATTTTATATGCTGGCTAGATTGCTCAAGAATAGCTGAAGCGACAGCGTCACCCAGACCACCCTCGATATTATGCTCCTCTAGTGTAAGCACGCACCCAGTCTTGCTTGCACTATTAATAATGGTCTTTGAGTCAAGTGGTTTTATGCTAGCTGAATTGATCAATTCTACCTTGATTCCTTCTTGAGCCAAAATCTTGCTTGCTTCGATCGCTCTTGGTGTCATCATCCCGCAAGAAACTACCGTAATATCAGATCCTTCGTGAATAATATTAGCTTTGCCGATTTGGAATTTATAATTCTTATCAAAACACACCGGCACTTTAGCGCGTCCCAAGCGTACATAGCAAGGACCTTCGTAATTAGCTATTTCATAAATAGCCGAATACGCTTCCTGAGCGTCAGCTGGCACTATAACTACCATGGTGGGTATTGAGCGCATTAAAGCCAAATCTTCTATGACTTGATGGCTCGCTCCGTCTTCACCCACTGTCAAACCAGCATGAGTAGCACAAACCTTTACATTAGCGTGATTATGAGCGATTGAGTTACGCACAAACTCCCAAGCGCGGCCAGCCGCAAACATAGCAAAGCTAGAAGCAAAAGGTATCTTGCCAGCCAAAGCCAGTCCTGCAGAGACTCCCATCATATTGTTTTCGGCTATACCCATATTAAAAAATCTATCTGGGAATTCTTTGGCGAATAGTTTGGTTTGGGTACTGCCGGAAAGATCTGCATCTAAGACGACAATATTAGAATTGACTCTTCCAAGCTCTAATAATGCCTGACCGTAAGCCTCTCTAGTAGCGATTTTATCGCCAAGTTTCCATTCGGTTTTTATATCTACCTGCGCGCCCATTAAACTTTTAACTCCTCTAATGCTTTTACAAGATCCTCATCTTTAGGAGCGACTCCGTGCCAACCGACTTGATCCTCCATAAAGCTTACGCCCTTACCTTTAACTGTTTGAGCCAAGATACAGACCGGTTTTGAGCCTTTTGATAATTCTTTAGCTTGTTGCAAAGCACTATTGATTTGGTCTATATCATGCCCATCAATTTCTATCACTTCCCAATTAAAAGCATGAAACTTTTCAGCGATAGGATGAAGAGCCATAGTTTTTTCTGTCCAACCATCTAATTGAATACGATTGCGATCGACAATAGCGACTAAATTACTCACACCAAAATGTGAGCAAGCCATTACTGCTTCCCATGAAGAACCCTCTTGAAGCTCACCATCACTCAAAATTGCAAAAACTCTACGATCACTTTTATCTAATTTAGCCGCCAAAGCAAAACCTAAAGCATTACTCAAACCGTGTCCCAGTGAACCAGTAGACACCTCTACACCTGGCACGCGAGTCCTATCAATATGTCCTTGATAAGGTGAACCCAATTTACGAAAACTCATGGTCTGCTCGATCGGGAAAAAACCAGCCAGCCCCAAAACTGAATAAACAGCAGGAGAGCTATGACCCTTACTTACAACCAAAATATCTCTATCAGCGGCTTTGGGCTGTTGAGGATTATATCTCAAGTGAGGAGCAAAATATAAAACAGCAAGGATATCAGCAATAGATAGTGATCCGCCAGGATGACCTGATTTGGCGGCATGTATCATTTTGAGAGCGTTCTCTCTAATTAATTGAGCTTTTTTGAAAATTTCGATTTTATTGTAATTACTAGCCGACATTGTAGATAATTATCACACAATTAACTTGCTCTCGTCTAGGACTTTTAAAGCACTGATTTAAAGAGAATTTAAATTCGACATAAATCTTTTAGATCATTAATAGTTTTGACTTCTAGAAGTAACGGCTCCTTGAGACTAGAACTTAATGCTAAATTGCTTTTGCGCTTAGTTTTAAGATTAATTCTTTTAGAGAATTTCAATTGGTTAGATTGTTCGACTTGAGCAAAGCCTTGTTCAAAACCCACTAGAGAGCTTAATCCGCGAATACTCTCCTCATAAAAGAAAAACACATATTTTTTATTTTTCTTTATCTGTCCCAAAAAAGGAGATTTCATGCGTGCCCATTCTTTGATCACTATTTCTTCTTTAGGAGAATCTATACCCTTGATTGGCTCTATGAGCTGGAAATGTAACTCTCTGACGTCCAAACCATTTACTCTAGATTCTTGAGCATATAAAAATTTACCCACAAAAATTTTACCTGACCTATCTACCAGATCATCGATCTGCAAAGACTTAGTAAGCATACAGCTTTTGGCGACAAAAGGTTTTTGATCTGCCGCCAGAGCGGGATTTATAGTGAGTAACAATACTAGAAAAATAAAATATTGAAACCTCATTTACAAATATTCTCCGATTTCACCTTTTTCTAGCAAGTGTGACTTAAGCTTCCTGAGAGCTTTTGCTTCAAGTTTTTTAACTTTTTCTTTTGGGATTTCAAGCATCAAGGCTAGCTCCTCAAAACTATACATTTTTTGATTTTCATCTTCTAATAATCCATAACGCAAAATTAAAATACTCTGTTCTTCATCAGATAGATCATTAATAATATTTTTGAGTTCGCTTCTAAGTAGCATCGCTGTTGCGTAACGATCTGGTGAATCCCATGTGCCTTGACTTTCAATAAAATCAGCAATGGTAACACTATCGTCACTATCACCGACTTTGGTCGATATTGAAATTGTCTTCATATGCAGATTTTGGATTTCGCTAAGTTTTTCACGACTGATTTCAAGCACAGCCATCAGCTCCTCATCAGTGGGAGCGCGACCTAGTTTATTGGTCATATCTGTGATAACTTTTCTGAGCTTAGAAGCGTGCTCTATCATATGCACTGGAATTCTGATAGTTCTGGATTTATCAGCGATCGATCTACTAATCGCTTGCCTTATCCACCAAGTAGCAAAAGTACTAAATTTATAACCGCGACTCGGATCGAATTTATCAGCCGCTCGCATCAAGCCCATATTGCCTTCTTGAATCAAGTCCAGGAGCTGGATATTATTAGATGCGTACCTCTTAGCGATACTAACGACTAGCCTTAAATTAGCTTGCACTAATTTGCGTTTAGATTTTTCTCCATCAGATCCACCCTTGCGAATCGCTCTAGTAATATGGATTTCTTCTTCGTTATTGAGAGTAGGAATTTTACCTATTTCTCTTAAATATAGATAAACACTGTCTTCTGAGAGTTTTTTATCTTTTTTCTTACCTCCCAGAACAAGCTTGTTTTTAGATTTTATATCGCCTTCAATATCTTCAATATCTTCTGGCTGATCTAGTTCTGCTACTAAAATATCGCTATCAAGATTTTGCTCAAAAAATTCCGTTTCCAAAAGATCTTCATCTGATGGATCTGCATCAAGATCAAAACTATTTTTTGAGTCGTTACTTTTTTTCACCATGAAAAAGGATATATTAATAATTTACCCTTATTTTCAACAGTATTAACCGTAATACCTATTACGGTTAGCTCTAGCCCTGGCTAAATTCTTTTATTTTGACCAATTTGGCTATTATTTGAACGGCGTTTTGTATCTCCTCTCTAGTATTGAAGCGGGATAGCGACAACCTAATGGCACGTTCGGCGATTATCGGATCAATATGGCAGGCTCTAAGCACATACGAAGAAAGGATCTGAGCACTTGCAGTTGATTTATTAGAGGTGCAGGCAGAGCCCGACGAAGCGCAAACACCAGCCAAATCTAATTGCAAAAGAAGTTCTTCACTTTTTAATTTCGAATCCAAAAAACTTATATTTAAATTACCAATTACTCTTTTGGAAAAATCTTGCGATCCATTCAAAATGACTCTGTGATTAAGTTGTAGCTGATTATAAAAATCCAAACTTAATTGATGAATGTTTTTAGAATAGTTATTACTGACAGCTATTTCAATCGCTTTTAGAAAAGCAGATATTCCTGGTAAATTTTCTGTACCTGAGCGCAAACCTAATTCCTGAGAACCTCCTTGCAGGTAAGCTGGTTTTTTTAGATAGTTGTTTTCTTGGATTTTTTTACTCATAAAAAGGGCGCCAATACCTTTTGGACCGTGGAGCTTATGAGCACAAAAGCTAGCAAGATCTATTTTTAGTTTTTTAAAATCCAAATGATGCTTAGAAAAAGTTTGGACACAATCACTATGAAAAATCACATTATCAAAATTTTTAATTAGATCGCTAATAGCTTCTAAATCTTGAATCGTACCGATTTCGTTATTACCGTGCATTATAGACAAAAGTATTTTTGAATTACGATTTTGCTTGAGCAGAGCATGAAGTTCATCAAGATTAATAAAGCCTTCTTTATTTAGATTCAACCAAAAAATTTGTTTGCCGCTAGATTTAGCTGGCTCAATTACAGAGGCGTGCTCAGTAGGACTTGTAATAATCAAATCATAATCCAGCATTGCAAAAACAGCATTATTCGATTCAGTTGCGCCGCTTGTGAAGATGATTTCATCAGGGTAGCTATTAATATATGAAGCGAAATTTTTTCTGCAGGATTTCAAAAGAGCCTGTGATTTAAAACCTAGGCTATGAAGACTACTTGGATTCGCGAAATAATCCCTACTGACAGATAAAAGAGTCTCGAGCACTTGAGAATCAAGAGCGGTAGTGGCGGCATTGTCCAGATAAATTGCCATTACGGTAATTCTAACATTACTGCATTCTAAGCTTGCGGAGATAGATGCTGAACTAAAAAATCATAATACTTAGAACAAATATCAATATATTGTTTTTTTTCTAAATACGAGCCAGGGAAAAATCCACGCTTAATTCCATACATGATGAGCTTTTTAAGCTGTTTATTACTTAGTTTAAAAGTTTTCACGGCAAGAGCTAACTCTTTTGAGACAGTTGTATTGGACACTAAGGTGTTATCCGTGCAGATCGCAGTGCTCAAGCCATGTTCAAGCATAAGTGGCAGAGTATGCCTGCTTGGATCATTATAGAGATTTGGCATAGTTTGAAGATTACTAGTGAGACAGACCTCAAGAGTGATGCGTCTTTCAGCAATATATTGCACGAGATTTTTTATATATAACTCAGCACTAGAAGGATCCTTGGTATAAAGCAAATGCTTACTAAAAAGATGAAACCCATGCCCAATGCGGTCTGCATGCAAGTAAGTCAGAGCCTGAAAAATACTAGCAGGGCCATATGCTTCACCAGCATGAACAGTCTTATATAGAAAGTTTTGGTGTGCTCTTAAAAAAGCTTCTTGATGATCAACAGCGGGAAATCCGTCTTCAGGACCAGCAAGATCAATCCCCATTATCGGAATACCGTGTTTTTCTTTTGTAAGCAAGGCTGAATTAACGGTCTCAACTGAGTCTCGAGGATCCCACATCCTCATACAGCAAATTATATGTGCGTAAACAAATTCTGGATGATGAGGCACAGAAGAACCAAATTTTTCAACTAGAGATTGGTTTTTTTGATTGATGAGTAAGTTTATCTCTTTTTGAGCGCGCTTGAGACCTTTATCGATCGCAATAATTACCTCATGAGCTTTTAAATTAGGACCCTTGAGCAAATCCGGTGAATATCTAGGTTCTACATAAATAACACCATCGTGGAAACAGTCCCACGCAAATTCATAAGCGCATCTCTCGAGCACCTCTAAATCCTGCATTACAGCGCAAGTATATTGGAAGCCCTGAAGGTAGTCCGGAAGATCTTTATAACTATCTTTAAAAACCAAATCACGAAGACCATCTTCTGAATATGAAGGTAAATGAATCTTACGCAATTTAGCAAACTCAATCAAGGTGGCTAGTCTAATCGAACCATCAAGATGCACATGAAGATCAGCTTTTGGGTAATTTTTTATTTGGGTTAAAAGCAAGTCTTCCATAAATATATTTTACCCAATTTTAGCCAAATGCTCATACACTAGCCAAACGACGCCCGATGCTATCTGCTTTATCAATACGAGTAGAGAGATGTAAAGTAGAGCTCACATTAGCGACATTTTTAGCATGTAGTGCTCGATGACATTCTTGAACAGCCGCTTGGATCTCAGACCATTTTCCTTCTATATTCGTTCCACAAGCATGAACAGTGGGATTCAAGTGATGAGTATTAAGTATCTCAATACAGGATTGCAAATAAGGCGCTGAAGATGTCACCCCATGCGGGTTTATAGACAAATCTGCCACCACGTTTACATTTGCAAGTGGATCCAGAACAGGTTTTTTACGAAAAAAACCAGAAAAAAATTTTCCGATATAAGACATATTTCCTCCCTTCGCTGGTACTAACCAAATCAGGTTCTAAGGGTTTATTGGACTACCAAAATCTCAGCCAAGTTGATTCTTGGCTCCCCTGCCGACTTCTGCATGCCTAGAAATTAACCTAAACAAGCATGATAGACATTATAACTCTTAATGCTAGAATGAAAAATATGAAACAAGCAAAAGTAACTGTTATAGGTGCAGGAAACGTTGGAGCAACATCAGCTCAAAGACTTGCAGAAAAAAATATTGCTAATGTCGCTCTTGTCGATATTATGGGCGGTGTCGCTGGAGGCAAAGCTCTCGATCTTATGGAGGCAAGACCCGTTGAACTGCATGACAGAATGATTTTTGGAAGTGATGATTACTCCATTACCAAGGACTCTGATGTGGTACTTATGACTGCTGGACTAGCTCGCAAGCCAGGGATGAGCAGAGATGACCTTTTGATCAAAAATGCTGAAATCGTTACCTCCTGCATTGAGAATGCTTACAAGTATTCCCCTAACGCAATTTATATCGTCGTATCTAATCCTGTAGATGCTATGACTCAATTAACCTATCAAATCCTCTCCCAAAAAGGAGTTCCGACTAATAAAATTATCGGTATGGCAGGGGTTCTAGATAGCTCTCGCATGGCGTTTTTCATCGCTGAAGCTCTAAATGTCTCTATTAAAAATGTTCAGCCTTGCGTTCTTGGCGGACACGGAGATGATATGGTACCAATCACGCGCTACACCACAGTAGCTGGCGTACCACTCACTGAGCTACTTCCACCAGAAAAAGTACAGCAAATCGTTGAGCGCACCCAAAAAGGTGGAATCGAAATAGTAAATCTTTTGGGCACAGGATCTGCTTTTTATGCACCAGCTTCAAGCTCTGTCGAGATGATAGAAGCGATCCTTTATGATAAAAAACAAATCTTGCTTTCTTCTTGTTACTTAAGCGGACAGTACGGTATCGACGGAGTTTTTGTGGGAGTACCTGCGAAGCTTGGCGCTAATGGCGTAGAAGATATTATGCAACTAAAGCTCACCGAGACTGAGTTACAATCCCTGCAAGCTTCCGCGGACTCTGTACGTAAGAACGTAGAGCGAATGACAGAAATTAGAAAAGTAAGTGCTTGACTATAGATGCTTGGCATTCTTGCTTTAATTTTCAGCACTAGTACAATCGGTACTGTGACTGGTTTTGGGACATCTATCTTAATGATGCCAGTGCTGATGATGTT
>Ga0315902_10007674_pt1 | contig 14696 bp, 12 predicted proteins | sample LakEriMetagenome_9_FD_203523 | JGI IMG/M metagenome (GOLD analysis project Ga0315902, IMG submission 203523) | Freshwater fungal communities from buoy surface, Lake Erie, Ohio, United States - Buoy 12 MA117 | ecosystem: Environmental > Aquatic > Freshwater > Lake > Lake biofilm | place: USA... | reverse complement strand
ATTTTTTCCAAAAAATTTTAATCACCCCTTGATGATCCTCGTTGGAAGGGGGGGGTCAATTTGTCGGAATGTTGGTTCAATACTCCCATTTCCACGAATTTTCCCAGAAATTTTGTGAACGGCATCCACCTCACCAGGATAGGTAACCATCACCCCCGGGGGAAGGGGATACCCCTGTGGGGTTCTATTGAGGGGGTTATAGGAGGTAGGGTTCATAGGGGGGTAGTTTCAAAGAAATACTGAAAAACTCGACCAATAACAAAAAACCCGATGAACGTGAATTCATCGGGTCCAGACTTGTGGTTATAATAACTAAGGCTTCTCGACCTTACGATCCAACCCCTCCCCTGCTCGAATCAAACTTGAATTACCATCTATGTACATAATGAGTATGACCGCTCCACCAATACCCCCGAATACCAAAGTACCGGTGGCTCCCAAGGTTGTCGCTAACAAGGGGGTTAGTACACCAAGACCTATCCCCATTGCCAAAGCGGCATTAAAGGATCTTCCTGCTCGTGCCAAATGCTGACCGGGGGTTTTCGGTTCGTTCTTCTTACTTCGAGAAGAACCCTGCATGCTTTGAAGAGAATCCTGAACAAAGTTTGAAAATTCGATTGAGGAAGTAGCCTGGCTCAGGATTGATGTGTCCCCATATCGAAATTCAGAAATAAAAAATCGACTAGTAATCCGTCTATTCAATTCATTTCGTACTTGACGTTCATAGTCTTTTCGAAAGGTTTTTAGAGATTCTCTAAACTCAGGATCAAAGAAATAAGTATCCACATTAAAGTTCAAACTAATGCCTTCAACTATTTTCAACATGATCTTGGCCTTAGGAACACCATCAACTAACAGAGTGTCGGACTGAATTTGAATAGGCTTGTTCTGAGACCAACCATCTTGGACTGTAACCAAGAATAGAAAAACCAATAGGAAAAATCGTGATCTGCGCATCAGAATTGACTTGGTGAATTGTTTCATTTTTCTAATTATTTAGTGACAAAACACTCATCTGCGCTTCTTTAACTCACGACCAGCCTCTGAAATGGAGAAATTACCCGATAAAGTCATGATTAATGTAATCGTTCCACATCCAATTGCAGATGCCGTGAATGCTAAAGGAGTTAAATAGGGACTCAAAACTGCCAAAACTATTCCACTTGCAATCCCAAACAAAATAGCCCCATTAAGTAACTTCCCCGCCTTAATCATTTGGTCACCCACCTCATTAACCTGGTTTTTACTAAATGAGACGCTTCCCGAAGTATCCACTACAGTCGACTCCGGAATTCCGACATACTCTGGAGAAATAACCTCATTGAAACCATATGCGAAATAAAACTCATACCCTTTAAATAGTCCCCTTCCCTGTAGATCTTGACGGACTCTGTGCTCAAACAATTTGAGATAATTTGAGTAAACTTGATTCCCGTCTTTTTCAAAAAAGAAAGTTTCAATGGAGACAGCCTTACCTTTTACCTCACCTACTTGGTATCTCGCAACCTTATCGCCGTTGACAAATAGGGTATCCGATTCAATACGAACCATCGAGTCTTGGGCGTTAGAATATAAGGTTGAGAAAACAACCATGAAAACTATTAGTGAAAAGACCAAAAGGGAAAGTTGTTTTTTCATAGTAAATTGGGTTTATTTCACAAATAAAACCAAATCCTCTGTCATGTAAGGTCAATTAATTTTATCACCTGTATTTTGACCTAAATTGACACAATAATATCCGAATGCACAATCAAAATAGAATTTACAGGATTTTTCAGCTGGTGAATGCCCTAAAGGCCAAACCACCCAAATCCCTTACGGCTCTTACTAAACACCTTGAAACGTCAGAGAGAACGGTGTACAGGTATCTTGATCTACTCAAGGAACTAGGATTTAAAATTGAACGAGGCAAAGGTCCAACCTTTTGGATTGGCTCACTTACCAACACGGAAATCCTACCTTTTACACCCCATGAGTCCGATTACGTCGAGAAACTGATCAAATCCAGCGGAAAGCAAAATAAACTTGCCGAGAGTGTTTTGATGAAGGTCAAGAACTCCCGTGAACTCCATGTGGGTTCAAACTCGATGCTCAAAGCACAATTGGGTCATATCGTTGAACAGATATCGATTGCAATCATTGAGAACAAACAGCTCCTCATCCGAAACTATACCTCGGCCAACAGCCAAACCATCTCCGATCGGGTGGTTGAACCGATGTGTTTTACGGACAATTACGAATCGGTCTCCGCATTTGAGGTCAAAACCAAACAAAACAAATACTTCAACATCGAGCGAATGGTATCGGTAGAGGTCCTGGACAAACCGATGAAATACGAAAACCTTCACGAATTCTTTAAACCCGACGTTTTTGGGTTTCAAGGAAAAACGATGGATAAAGAGATTGAACTAGAACTTAGCCTACGATCCTACCTGGTTCTCAAAGAAGAGTTCCCAATGAGTATGCCTTACATCGAACAAATACCATCTAGCGACCGATATCGGTTGAAGGTTCAAGTCCAAAGTTTCCTAGCCCCCGGAAGATTTGTCCTTGGGTTCAGGGAGGACATTGAGGTCATTGGCTCCCCACAATTCCTAAAATACCTACAAACCAAGATGAGGAAGGGGTGAGAATGCTAAATTTGTGTTTAAAAAGGAATAATATGAGAAATTACGTAAATATGAAATAAAATATCAATAAGACAAACTGATTTAGTATTTTAGATAAATCACACCTACGAACCTAATATTCTCAATAATATTATAAATATTTTGGCTAAAAATAAACTATTAAAGCACCCATAAGATTTTCTACCATTCATCATAAAATAAAAGACATTATTAAACAAAAATAATAACCATGGAAATTGCCATTTTAATCCTCGTAATTACATCTTTACTAATTTTAGGAGCAACCTGTTTTTTTTCATTTCAAATCTGGATTCAATCAAAAGAATTAAAAATTAACATATCCAGTATGAATGACGAAATCAAGAAAATCAACACGGAATTAAATTCTAATTTAAATAGCAAAATTAATTTAATACAAAATATTATAAGTGAAGAACTAGAAAAGATCTGCAAAAAAATGCAAGAACTCAACGATCAAAATATAAAATTGGAGAATAATATCGGAAATACGAAAAATTTTCTTAATGAACAAGTAGAAATTAAACTTAAATCAAGCGAAAAAAAAATCATTGATTCATTCAATAGTCATGGATTCAGTCTAGAAAACACAATCACTGCACAAAACATGAAATTAGAAAAAGTAATTGAAAAACAGACTGAGTCGTTGTCTGGATCAAACAAATCACTAAAACATTCGATTGAAAATCAAACGAAAGAAATAGATGACAAACTAAACATTAAATTAGTAAATGATTTAAATCAATTAATTGAAAATACAAACAACGAAACAAAAAAAATAGTAAACGAAGTATTATCTAAGTTTGATAAAACCGCTGGAGATATTGAAGTAAGACAAAAAACATTGTTGAAAGCCATAACTGAACCGTTAAGTATAACCCCGAATAATTATGATTAAAAATTATTTATCATATTTAAAGGATATAAGCCGTAAAATAGTATCAGACTCCGGATTTGAAAAAGTATTAATAGATAAGAGCAGCAGAAATCCATCTTTTACTTTTCAAAATTCAAAAAAGACATTCAAATATTCACAAAACAATTTCTCATACGATAAGATACTAAGAATTGATGAATACCTTAACAGAAACCGAGACAAAAAATTATTTTGCGGAATAGGCTTAATCGCTGGTCACGATGTTAAACAGTATGCAGCTCCTATTCTATATCTAGAATGTGAAATCATTTACGATAATACAAAAAAAACGTATTCCCTGAATTTAAACTTTGAAACAACCTCCTTTAACTACGATTTAATAACTAGTATTTTAAACAACAATTCATCACGATATTCTATCGATGAAGAATCATTTTTTAATGATAATTTTATTGAAGAATTAAAGGTTGTTGAAGAAATAGAAAATAATATAGAGCAATATCAATGTATTGAAGAACTAAACAACTATTCAACTTCGGTTTTTGACCTATTGAAAAAAAAAATATCTGAATTCAAAAAAATAACGATATCCAATAGCGATTATAATTTCGATAGAGAATACACAATACTAAAGGACAAACCTAAAAGAAATCGATTTGACGCCCGAAGTCGTCCATCAATATTTGAAGGCGAACTAGTTTTCGTTGAAGGAATACACTTTTTTGTAAATTCTGTTCCACATCAATTATCAACTTATGAATCTTTAAAGCAATTAATTGCTGAAGTCGAGAAAAATAAATTTCAAAACCGCGTATTGGAAAAAGTCTTAAAGAACATCATTTCAGGCAGTAAAGAAGAACTAAGAAATAAGGAAAATGAGGAGGTGGAACACATTGTAGAGTCTTACATACCATTAACTTTATCTAAAAATCAAATCAAGGCAATCAAAAATGCCTTCTCGTCTGAAGTTTCATACATTCAAGGCCCACCAGGTACAGGAAAATCGTATACAATTGGAGCAATTGTCTTAGTAGCCCTCTTCTTGAATAAAAAAATTTTATTGGTATCCCAAAAGGAACCAGCGCTTGATGTAATAAAAAAGAAAATAGAAAAATATCTTACTGATGATCAAAGAGAAGATTTTGAAGGAATAACTTATTATAAGTTTACAAATAAAAATGAGTTACGAAATAATTTAAACTACTTACGTGAGAAAGGCAATCATCAAAGAGGCCTAAACTTTATGTTAAATAAATTAGACGATTTAATTAAAGATGATAAAAATTGGATAACAGGTAAACTAAATGAAATCAATAAATTAGAAGAAAAATTAAGCGAGAATCTAGAATTAGAAAACAAATTCAATGAGATAAATAATGAATATCTAAGAATACGTGATAACTTCATAGAACAAACAAATAACTTTAAGGAATTTGGTTTTGATAATAACTATTTGTACCATGATTCTTTTGAGAATTCATCAGCCTATAATCGTTTTTTAGAAAATTTTCAAAAATGCATCGAAAACAGGCCAACATTAGCTTTTGAATTATACAAACTAAAATGTAAGACATTTTTTGAGGGAAAATTTTCAATTGATTTAAAGTATATCCCAGACAACCAAATTCGACATATAATTGAAGAATTAATTGAATTGAATACACTTTACTTTAAGAGTATTTCATTTTTAAACAGAATAACATCTGATAATGATCAAATACGAAATAAGATTAAAACCTCAAAGCTCGCATTACTCGATAGACAAAAAAAATTCTTGCGGCGAAAATTTAGATTCCAAACATTAATAAAATTATCTGAAAAATTTGATTCAAAAGCAAAATTACGTCAAGATAATCTTGATAGTTTAGATAAGCTATTATATTGGAAAAAACCAAATATTATTGCTAATCAAATGAAGGAAATTGATTTTGAACTAGTAACGGAAATCCTACCTTTTTGGTTATCTGAAACACGATACTTAGGACAAATTTTGCCGATGAAGCCGAACATTTTTGACTTGGTAATAGTTGACGAATCTTCTCAGGTAAATCTAGCAGAGGTACTACCTGCCTTTTACAGAGGTAAAAACATCGTTATTGTTGGTGATCATAAACAATTAGGCTTAGATTCTACTGGTGTTAATTTTAGGCTATCAAACCGATTTGACAATTTAATGTGGGGAAAAAACTTTCGTGATTTAAATATTTCCTTTTCTACTGCGACTGATTATAAATTAACAGTAACTAAATGTTCTATTCTTGATTTTATTAGATCTGAAAATAGTAAAGTATCAATTCGGGAAGAGATGTTAAATGAGCATTTCAGATCGATGCCCGCTCTTGCCAAGTATACCAATACAAATTACTACGATGGTTTATTGAGAATAATGACTGAAACTTCGGAGAGAATTAATGAGAATTGTTTCCAAGTAATAGAAGTACCAGGATTTAGAGATAAATCAAGTAAGGTAATACAAACAGAGGCCGATACTGTTTTATCTATTATAAAGTACATTATTTATGGAGAAAAGATTATCCTAAATGACCAAAATATAGAAATAAATATTCCTCATAGTAATTACAAAAATATTTCTATTGGAGTTGTTTCTTTAATGACAAATCAAAGAGAATTAATTGACGATTTAATTTCAGAAAATTTACCTTATGAAAAAATTGAAGAATTTGAGATAGAGACATGGACGCCCCAGTCTGCCCAGGGTAATGAACGTGACATTATAATTATTTCATTAGGTTTAGACACAAACTGTAATGGTTTAGGGAATTATTATAAAAATAAGAGGTTATTAAATGTTGCTACCAGCAGAGCTCGTTTATTCACTGTAGTTGTGCATTCAGGTTTCAAGAAAGACAAATATTCAGAGTTGGCACAGTATTTAAATTTAACTAAAGAAATGCCATCTTGGTCAATGAATCATAATTTGTATGAATCCGAATTTGAAAAAAAAGTTTTTGAAAAACTACTAGAATATTCAAATGAAAGAAAGAATATTTCACAAATAGATATTTTTAATCAAGTACAAGCGTGCGGACACAAAAGATTAGACTTTGTTCTAGTAAATCAAACAAATAAAAAAGCAGTGGCAATTGAAGTTGATGGTAGATTTCATTACCAAAGTGAGGGTAGTTCAAGCAAGTATTCAGAAGAACATTTAGAAAGAGTTAGTACTTTGAAACTCGCTGGATGGGAAATCATTCATACACCATATTATAAATGGTACCAAAATGGATGGTTATCTAAAAATGAAAACCCAGTATATTTCAAAGAAATTGAAAGACTATACAGAGAACTTGACCTGTATTTATTTAGCAAAGAAGAATCTTAATTAAAACTTAAATCTGTAATTTTTTTATTGTCAGAAAACAAAAGATTCCTTTTCTATATTTTGTATGATACCATACTACGTCTGTCAGTTTAAAAATGAAGTAAGCAATTTGGTCAGGCTGCTCTTTTTCGCTACAAATTAATATAATCTATCAGTCGATGATTTTCTTGAGTTATCGGAACTGTGTCCCACCATGCTTCAAAAATTAATGGCACAGGAGGATTCATACCTGCTAAACCAACTCTTTCTTTCTCCTTAAGTTTCTTCCACAATATGTTCCAAACTTGATGTTGGGGCAAACTCTATTGTATTCATTTAATTGGTCAATCAATTTCTCTTATTCTGAGACTTTTCCATTGTTGATAAAGTGCTTGAACTGTATTATGTACTCAATGAATTCTGGATTTATTTCATTTGTGTGAATTTTCCCCAAATTCTCTTTTAATAGATCAATCCCTTCTTTAGTTTTTTTATATTCTTTTCTTTCAAGCATATTGTATAAATCAACGCATAAGTCAAATCTAATTTTTGAACTGTTAGGTAAAAACTCTAGCCCTGTCCTTAAAGCAATATGACTTACGATATCTCCATTTTCCTGTCTGATCAAAGAAGATATGTCAATGATTAAGTTTTCAATTGTTTGGAAGTCAAAATGTCTTCTTAAATCTTCAATAGCGCGTAAAAATAAAGTCCTTGAGTATTCATTGTCAATAGTAGGTGGATAATCAAAATACCCTATTAGCAATCCACGTAATAAATGTATTTCTGTGAGATTATTGAGTGCTCCTTGTTCAAACTTTATTTTGTCTTTACCGTCAATAAAATAAGGAAACGAAAAATCTTTTTTAGAACCTAAATGATTTCCAAGTTCACTATTTGCCGAGAACGACTTCCATATAATTGAATATTCTTTCGTCATTGTCATTTTTTAAAAATTTCTGCTAGCGTTTTAACGCTTAGTGTAGATGGGAATTTTTAACACTAAACTTAAATAGAAACACAAAACTTAAATTTAGCACTTCACTGACAAAGAAATCAGAATCACACGCTTTTGCAAAACAGGTATTAAATACTGTCATAAGGTCCATTTTGATTATTAGCGATCTTATTATTTATGATATTTTTCTGAATATAGAATATCCAAATTTTTTTCAAATGAAATAAATACTGAATCAAGATTTTCAAGAATAATTTTAATTTTTTCTTCGTCAAAAATAATTTCTACACCATTAAAAATAATTGGCGTTTTGTTAGCAATTTTTATCATAAGTAATTTGTTCTTTTCCATCCTTTCTTCCTCTAATTTTGCATTTAATTCTTTTCTTTTTATACTTTCAAATGGCTTACCTGTTCTTAATGAAATCAACGCATCTTCATAAAATGCCTTTTGATATGATATTCCTGTTTCTCTTATAAATTCTTTAATTTTTTCTTTTGATCCTAGTTCCTTAATATTATTCGGATTCCCCCCATTCTTTTGTACAACTTTCCAAAAATTGATATGCATTTCTTCTGAGACCGTGTCCATACTTATAATTGAAAAATTTATGATAGATTTTATAGTTTCAGCATCTTGACCAGATAAAGAGTAGGGCTTTTCAACATTTGATTGTCCTTGACAAGAAGTAATTATTGTATAAAAAACAATAAAAATGAAAATAAATGCGCGAAAATTAAATTTTAAATTTCTCATTTAATACAAATAATTATGTTTTTACCGTGTTTATTAAGAACATTTTCAGGAATAAATCTCATTTTTTATCATATCCTATTTTTGTTGCACATAACGGACTGAAGCTACCGATAGGTAGCGATTTCGAAGCGTTTCATTGAAAGGCCTGCTCAAATTTTGATAAAAGCTTAAAGAATGACTTAACAACTGAACGGATATTTTTAGAATGGTAGTGTTATGTGCTGTTTATATTGTGTGTTACTTTTTAAGTTCAAAGAAATCCATTGTTTTGCTTTCACTCCAATGTCCATAGTAATCAATTTCTTTTTTAAGGCAATAATCATCAGAGTAATTATGTCCCATAATATATTTTGGTTTACCGCATCCTTTAAACAAACCATCTTCTTCATTATATGGAATTCCTGTTTCTTTTAAATAATTACAAATCGCAATAGGAGTAATTTTTAATTTTACATACAGATTATTCCATGTTGCAGTATTGTCCCATGAAATGTATGTCAAGAAATAGAGTTTGCTGTCATTTTTCCACAAACTAAATTCACCAAGAAAGTCTTCTGGTTTAATATGATAGTCTAAACTTGGCTCAATATATGTTTTGTTTTTTAGCCCTAACCAATCAAGGTCAATTTTGAAAGATTGAATCTCTGTGAAATTATTATTTCTAAGTTCGGTTTTAAGTTTATAAATTTTTTCTTCATGATTTTTCTGACCCCAGTTTGTGTGAGCATCACTATAGATAAAGGAATGAATTTCATCTTTTAGAGCAATTATAGGGCTGATATCAGCACCACACGAATAGTAAAAACAGCTTTCAGCAAGAAGGTCTTTAATCTCAATTCTTAAAAAAATCTCTGTTAAGCGACCTAGAGATTCTTTAAAAAAGTTATACTCATTAATGATTCTGTTAAACATTGAGTTAAAAGTTGGATTTTTATACTTAAGTGCTTATTTTCTAGGTGTCATCTAAAATAGCGCATAACTTACATATTAGAATTGTTTGTGTAGGCTAATATAACGAGAAACTGTTGTACTTATGCAGGATTGGTATTGTATATTCTATTGAACACTATACGTATTTTTTTAATTTACACTTAACTATTAAACTCGAATTTTTAAAAGCTAATTATAATCCAAAATTTGACATTAAATGACAAATTGTTTCCAAAAATGCAAGCTAATACCTCTTGAAGAAAAATTCAGTAAATCCAAATCCTCAGAGGAAGACAAAAGATCGGGCAAAAAGAAAAATTCCAAAGAGAAATCAATTTAACCACGGGAAAGAAGAAGGAAGGGGGGATTGGAAAAAACCCTGTCAACAGAAAGCAAACATAATCCCCCCCTATCACTTCTCCAGTCCTGGACGGCGTTAAGACCCCCTCAGGCGAGCCAGTATCAATCCTGACCGAGCACCTTGAGGGCAAGGTCGATTGTCTTGAAATCGGTCTCCTGGAGTTTCCGAAAATGCCTTGGACCAATACCCATATTCTTGAGGACGGAACCGGCCTTTCGAATAATCTGACGCTTGGCTCGATTATTAACCTTGGACTTCTCCAGACTATAGTCCTTAAACCAATGTCCTCGGTACTTGTCACCATATGGACCCCAGCACTTGTTCCAATATCGTATGTGACTGTGCCGGTAATGCCTCACCAGATTGGATAGGTACTTGGTTTTTGTATCGTCACTAAAGGCATCTAAAAGGGACTCTGATTCGATAAATTTTTCATTGCATATAGGGCAGGTTATTTTATCAAGCTTTCGCATTTGAACTAAGAAATATTTCTTAAAAAGTATAGGAAACATTTCAGTAAAGTCAAAAGGGTAATTCATCATCGCCAAATTCTTTTTGAGGCAAATCTTTATGGTGCTCAATTTGATAATTATCATCAGCGTAATCGGTAACTTCCTTCTTAAAGGATTCGGAGTATTTCAGAAAAGCGAATTGATCTTCCGGGTAGAATCCCGTAGACACAAATCCCAGTTTTCTAAATGTTTCAAACATTGACTCGAAGGATGTGTCATTTCCAACGGAAACAAAAAATTCATTGGTCAGAGTAAGGTGAACTTCCACATTGGAATCAAAAACCTTTCTGACTAGAGTCATGAAATCTGAAAAGAAGGCAGAAATATCATTAAACCAACCTGTCAATGAATTAGAAAATTGAAAATTGATGATTTGAATATTATTAGAGCCATATTCTATAAACTCAATGACTGAGCCATACTCACCTTTCACAGTAACTGAATGAATGAAACCATCCCTTCCAAAAGTTCCAAAATGATACCTGTATATTTCTGTGGCCGTATAAGTTGAATGATTTGGTAATTTTCTTTCTTCTAGTGGGGTATTCTTAATTAAATCAATTAATAACTGAAATTGCTTTGAATACTCATAGGACAAGGTTTCTGGATTTTGAAATAGATTGCAACGATCATTAAGTTGAAATTGTTTGGGTATTGATTTGTTCATATTTTTTTATCAATAAATAATCATGATAAATAAAAAGTCAAGACCGACATATCAATAGTAAAACTCATTGAATTTCATAAATTAATATTTACTACAAGAATCTATTTGCTAACATTGAAATTAAAATATTCATTCGAATATTTATTGATTAAATACTAGGACTATAATGAGGGTATGTCCAAAAACCTCTCCAAACTTCAATAGCAATATTGTTGGATCAGGCAATTGGATTTTTATCTAATAAAATCTTTTCTTTTTCTTCGGGGGGACTTGTTTTTCTTTTGGGAATAGGTATAATTAATAAAAAATGAAGAAAATATGTGCATAGATAAAGAATACTCCATTGAAAATCGAACAACGATTTATGATAATTCCAACTTCAAAACTGCGGTAAGTAACTTAAAAGAAGTAACAGAAAATAATTTATTTAAATTGAAATATGTAATTCCCTACATCACCACCAAACATTCCATAAAGAACACTAAAATATTTGATGGAAATAATATGAATCTGCAGGAACTTCCAAAAAGAAGTACACTACAGGTTGAGAATATTATTGTTTTTCAAGACGAATATGGCAATTACATACAACTTGAAAACTATGGAAGGGAATCCATCATACTCAAGTACATTGTAATCAATGACCGTAAAGACCCTTTGAATCGGTTTAGGTACCTACTACAATCCGTTGAGAACTTCCTTATGGACTTTTGTTATTTCATACCCCCTCTTTACATCCGATTCAACGGAAAGGTAATTATAGGGCCTGACAATGGAAAAGATGAATTTCAACGAAACCTAAACTTCCTTCAAGAAGAATTCGGATTTAACGTAATCTTTATGGATGAGGAACCTCAGACCGCTCTTCTGGCACGTCCACATCGTTATAAACCTATGGTTAAAATTTAAGGAAATAAAAGTCAAAAACAAACTACATTGAAAATATTATATCATTTTTGAGCCTTTTGACCTGTTACACCTCCAACATAAAGTCTGTAAGTTGTCAAGTGATGACAGTCCACCCTTAGACACAGGAACAATATGATCAATTTCCAATAACAAATTGGGCTCTATTGAAACTGAATTTCTACAAATTTTGCAAGTAAAATTATCTCTTTCTTTAATTTGTAATCTTAAATAAGAAGTAATTAATGCTCTTTGGCCTTTAATAGATTTGCGGAAATTGATTCTATCATTCAAATAAATTACTAAATTATTTAGATTATCTATGTCTAAAATAACAACACATTTTGCGGAACTATTTCCTCCTGAACTAACATATTGAAATGTAAATTTTTGAAAATGTATGTCTTTCATTTCGACAAAAGAAAAACCTAACTCTTCTTTTAATCTCTTATTCCAAAATTTAAAAATTAATTGGGGTATTTTTGAGGAAATACCAGAAATTAATTTATGCTGTTGCTCTACTAATAGTTTTCGACCCGTTTCTGCAGATTCAAATTTATTTAAGATATTTTCAAAATGAACTAAATTCTCTTCAGTCGGTATTATATTAAAATACTTTGAGATATACTTAATTGGATCTGATTTTGCATTCCTACAAATACTTAAACTGCAATTAATCGTATCATTTACGTTATCAATCTGTGACCAGTAGGATCGTTGAAAATTATTCCTACTTGTATCAGATAAAAAAGCTTGACCAACGAATTGGGACCCTCGCCAAATTTCACCCTCCTTCAACTTTAAAATATATTCGTTCAATTCATTGCACTCATTAATATGAAATTCAATGGATTTTTTTATTTCTTTAAATCGTTTACTTCTAAAATAAATCTCAACTAATAATAGTAAGAAAACCGAAGTAACCAGTAATATTACTGCAGGGGTAATAAATAATTGGAGAGCCTGAGAAAGCAAGCTAAATATTCCTGATATTAATCCGTAAAGTAAAATAAAAACAACAATTACCTTACCATTTGATTTATTCATTATTACTGAATCATAATTGATCATTGACAAAATCCTTGTCAAACTCCTTTCTTGTGATGACTGTATCAAACAAGCCTATATCTTTTCCAGCATGTCTATTGATTCCTGTGTACTCCAAACTCGCGTCCTCGTACCTCTTGAATTTATAAACAGCGTCGTTCATGAGGGCTGAATTAAAAACCCCCAAACTAACCAATAACTCAAAATCCCTGACAGAAAGGCCGGTTACTTTTTTGAATAATCCTGGTTCTAACTGTGTAATGACATCTTTTAAACTACGTTCCCTGTAATCGGTGAGGTACATAAAAACAGGTATCCGGGTAGCAAACTTGATGAGTTTCTCTTGAATCATCTTACGTTTGCTTTTGTACTCCTTCTCCTCTTCGGACAATTCCTTCTTTTCCTTCTTTGTGAGTTCTCGATCATTGGCTTCTTTCTTCGCTTTTTTAACCGACTCTGATTTGTTTATTATTGTTTCAATGTCCTGATTCAGGTTTCTAAAACCCTCAATATTCATAAGGACTTTCATGGCTTCTTCATTTGCCATTAGCCGTGCTAGGGTATTATTGTCAACATTAACAAGCAAAGCACTTTCCCAACGTCTTGCCAAAAGTGTTGCCGTTGTACCACTCATAGCGATGTCCAATATGCCAGCGGCATCCACTTGCTTCATCGAACTACCATCGTAAGCCAAAACAGGGAGAAAATTGATGAAGTCCTCTACATTTTTCTCGGGATTCGCTTCATTGACATTTAACCTACAAGCATAATCAGCAATCTGACGTAATGCTCGGTTGGGGGCAAAATCAAACACATAGCATTCCTCTTTTAGTATTTCTTCTTTATTGGGCGAAATACTATCAGGATTTTGGATTGACCATGGCGTTTGAACACGGAATGCAGCTTGAAAGTATGTTTCTGGACTGGATGAGTTGCGCAACATAAAAATTCCTGTCCAAGGCTTTACTGAAACACCAGTGGTGAGTTTTCCGCATGAGAGGGTGATTGTTTTGGACTCAAGTGGATTGTCTGTCATTGCCTCCATAACAGGTGGTAATGCGTGTACCCCTATACCAGCTTGGGAACCTGCGGCAACAACTACTATGTAATCATGATAAAATTTATTTTGACGTTGCTTTAGAAGATTGGCCATCGCATAACAGGAAGCTACCGATGGCAGAAACCAAAATGTATGATTCAATACATTCAACAATGGAGCATGTGAAAATGGTAAAGGAGGCTTCTTAGCCCCAAGCTTTAGACTTTCTACAGTCGTTTCGCTAAACGACCCTCGAATCAAATCCAACCATTTTTGAACCTCATCCACGTACTTAAATCTTGATTTCGTTCCTTCACCCTCGGCTGAAAAAAACACATTCAAATCAAAACCGTCAAATTCACCTTGCATGGCTATTTGAGAAATGGAATCGGGTAATTGGTAGGTCAACATTACCATACGAGGTAGGGAGGCATACGGATTGATTCCTTTGGATTGATCCCACTCGTCTTTGGCTTTCTGTTCGTCAGAATAAGTCCAGTTAAAAATTTGTTCTTCAATAAATTCTCCCGAAGCAATTGCTCGAAAAGGTGTACCAGATAAATACAGATAATGATTTGTGGTAATCGGCATGATTTCTTCATCGAAATATTCGATTCCTTCCCCCTCACCGAACTCAATTTCCTTTTTTCCTTCGGCCTCAAAGAGCTCTTTA
>Ga0315902_10007669_pt1 | contig 14700 bp, 14 predicted proteins | sample LakEriMetagenome_9_FD_203523 | JGI IMG/M metagenome (GOLD analysis project Ga0315902, IMG submission 203523) | Freshwater fungal communities from buoy surface, Lake Erie, Ohio, United States - Buoy 12 MA117 | ecosystem: Environmental > Aquatic > Freshwater > Lake > Lake biofilm | place: USA... | reverse complement strand
CGAGGCCTGCGCGTGCTTTGCCGAGAAGCTTGCCAATTCCGGACAAACCTCCTATCCTCAACATCATGAGCAGCACCAATCCACAAGAAATCCTGCGGCGTCGTTTGATGCTGCCTCGCGTTACCTTGAACGAAGCGCGGGAGCAGATGCGAAGGAACAGGGAGATCGTGGCCGCGAGGGACTCCGGCTCCGGCAACTCCAGCGCCTTTTCGAATATGCCGAGCGTGAAAACCTCCTGATTTCCGCGGATCGGTTCACCGCGCCCGATGACATGGGTTCAGAGCATCGGGTCTATGCGGATCAGGCTGGTAAGAGGGTCTTCAAGATCACTAACACGAATCGTTGCGGGATGGGTGTTCACGATGGGGCAACCACAGCAGCACTCGCCAGCGAGTATTTTGATCGTTGGCGTCTTCATAACGCCATCTTTGGGGATAACGTGGAATTTGAGGGCGTCATGAAAACTCCAGCCGGAATCTGTTTGGTGATTTCTCAGCACATGGTGGTCGGCACACCTCCCACGCGAACTCAAATCGCCGACTTCATGGCCGCCTTGGGTTTCCTGCCCGCAGAAACGCCTTTCGATTTCTACCGGGCCTCGGATCAGCTTGCGGTGATCGACTGTCATGCCCTCAACTTCATCCTGGGTCCCGATGACCAGATGTATGCCATTGATGTCATTCCCGTGTATGCAGACGAAGCGCTGCGCACGGCTCTCGGTGTGGAAAGGAGATCCCAGTCATGAGCCTCCTCTCCGTCCAAAACCTCAAGATGCACTTTCCGGTGCGTGGCGGCGTGTTTTACACGACGAAGGCGACGTGCAAGGCGGTGGATGGCGTGAGCTTTGCGCTCCAGCCGGGCGAGACGCTCGGCCTCGTCGGCGAGAGCGGCTGCGGGAAGTCCACGGTGGCGAAATCGGTCGTGCGGTTGCTAAAGCCGACGGCGGGCAGCATTCAATTCAACGGGCATGATATCTCCACGAAGTCGCAAGGGCAGCTTCGTGAGTGGAGGCGGGAGTTGCAGATGGTGTTTCAAGATCCGGCGGAGTCGCTGAACCCGCGTCACACCATTGGGCAGATTTTGGAGGAGCCTTTCATCATTCAAAAGATGGGCACACGAGCTGAACGAAGCGAGTGGGTGGCGGAGCTGCTGAAGCGCGTCGGATTGCCGGCGGATGGCGTTCACAAGTATCCCTTCGAATTCAGCGGCGGGCAGCGGCAGCGCATCGGCATCGCGAGGGCGCTCGCGTTGAAGCCGAAGCTCATCGTGTGCGACGAACCGGTGTCCGCGCTGGATGTGAGTGTGCAGGCGCAGGTCTTGAACTTGCTGCTGGAGCTTCAGCGGGACTTTGGGTTGGCATATCTGTTCATCGCTCATGATTTGAGCGTGGTGCAGCACATGAGTGATCGCGTGGCGGTGATGTACCTCGGCAAAATCGTCGAGATGGCCCCGGCGGCCGAGCTTTATAAAAATCCGCGGCATGCCTACACAAAGGCGCTGCTCGATGCGATCCCCATCGCTGATCCGACGAAGCGCCGCGAACGCCAGTTGCTGCGTGGCGATGTGCCTTCGCCGATCAATCCGCCGGCGGGTTGTGCTTTCGGGCATCGCATGAAGCACCCGAAGTGGGAGGAAAGCACGAAGATGGACCTGACGCTCAAAGAGGTGTCACCAGGGCATCTTGTGCAGGCTTGTCCGTGCTGCACGTGAGCGGCATTTCCATGAGGTAGTCGTCCATGACGTAACCGGAGCCGATGTCGGTGACGACGTCTTCGGTGAAATGAAAGCCGGCGCGGAGATACGCGCGGATGGCGGGGGCGTTGTGTTTGTTCACACGCAGCCGGAGGCGTGGACACTGCATTTCGAGTGCTCGTTGGCTGATCCAGTCGAGTGCGGCAGCTCCGAGGCCGCGGCCTTGCACGCGATGCTGCAGGTAGAGCTTGTTGATGAAGACGACGGGCTCGTTCGAGACGCGCTCAAAGCTCAAGTAGCCAACGGGACCGAGGTTTTCGGCCTCGATGAGGGCGAACCAGACATCGCGCGAGTTCATCTCATGCGCCATGGCACCGGGCTGATACCAAATGCTGAGCATGTAGTCGATCTGGCCCTGTGGAATGATGCCGGGATAGCATTCATGCCAGATTTGATGCGCGAGCTTTTGGATGACCGGGAGCTCGTTGGGCTGGATGCGCCGGATTCGGGCCGCAGGAGGCGATTCGGTCGTTTTTTCGATCAAGGGCCGCCAAATCGCGAAATCTCGCGGCGGGAGGTTTTGCGCGATTTGGAGCTGGGTGGGCTCGATGAGGCCTTCTTCGCGGATTTGAGCCAAATCGGGCGGAAACTCGGCCGCAGGCAAAACTTGGCAGGCGAGCATCCAACACGCCCAGGCACGCCAGGTGCGCAGTTCTTTGTGCGGCTGGTTCATGCGCGTGGCGTAGTGCTGCCAGTGGCGACGCGGATTGCCGATAAAGGCGTCCGGAGGCCGATTTTCCAACATCCATGCGATGGCGCGGTAAGGCGGATCGGCGCTGGCCACATCGGGCGGCACCGAGAGCGCTCGATTGAGGAGAAGAAGGCTTTTCGCCGGAAAGCCGTCGATCCAGAGGCTCTGCGCGTAGCGGAGGCAGGTGGCGTGAAAGGTGTCTCCGCGGTCGGTGCCGAGTGAGGTGATGTCCGCAGCGCTGTAGGGGCGCTCAATGGTGGGAAGATGCGGACACGGCGTCATGCGCGTGAGTTTTCAGGCTCCGCGCCAGATGAAGGTGACCGGTTTGTCGATGTCAGCGTGGACACTGTGATGCACGGGGCAACCGAGTGCGGTGGCTTCGAGCAGTTTGCGTTCGGGATGATCTTCCGCGAGTGGGATCTCGATGGTGATGGGCAGGCGCACGATGCGGCGTGGGCTGTCCTCGCTCATGTGTTTTTCGACGCTGACCTTCATGCCGGTGACGTCGAGATTCTTTTGCTGCGCCTTGATGCCGATGACGGTGGCCATGCAGGTGGCGAGCGCGGTGGCGACGAGGTCGGTGGGCGAAAAGGATTCCCCTTTGCCATGGTTATCGACTGGGGCGTCGGTGATGAGCGTGTTCTTCGACGGGCCATGTGTGGCGGAGCAGCGGAGGCCGCCGGTGTAATCAACTGTGATGGAAACTGCCATGAGAGAAGGGATGTGAAAGGTTGTGATCGGAGATGAGCACGCGCGGGATGGAATGGCAAGGAGTGCTCAGCGCGCAGGGCTCAGTTGTTTGAGGTGCAGCGCAACTTCATCGACGGGAAGGCCGATGACGTTTTCAAAACTGCCTTCGAGGTGGTCGAGGAGCATGTCGGTGCAGGCTTGGATGCCGTAGCCGCCGGCTTTGTCGAGCGGGTTCACCTGGGCGTGGTAGGCGCGGATGATCTCGTCGGTGAGTGGCTTGAAGGTGACGTGCGTGATGACGTGAAAGGCATCGATGATATCGCCATCGCGCGCGAGCACGACGCCGGTGCAGACTTCATGCGTGCGGCCGGAAAGGCGGCGAAGCATGTGCGCGGCTTCTTCGAGGTCGGCCGGTTTCGCGAGCGGCTCGCTGTCGATGTAAACGAGTGTGTCCGCTCCGAGCGTGAGGCGGCCTGGTTTGAAATGGCTGCCTTGCACGGCTTTGCGCCGCGCGTTTTCGATGGTGAGCTGTTCGGGGGTGAGCGTGGCGTCGCGTGCTTCCTCGACCTCGACGGCGAGGACTTCGTGCGCGATGCCTGCGCGCGCGAGCAGCTCGGTGCGGCGTGGAGAGGTGGAGGCCAAGACGAGCGGCAAGGAAGGTGCGCTCATGCCTTCAGCGACTCTTCACGATGGAGACCACTTGGTCGGGGTGGATGACGGCGTCGCGATTGTCCGGTGTTTTGTAGCGATAGTAACCCGTCTTTTCCTGGAGCACGGGCGCGCCTTTGCAGACGATTTCCGTGCCGTCTTTTTTGCGGATGATGTGGGGACCGGGTTCGCCTGAAACCTTGGGAAACGCACAGGCGGAGAGAAGCGCTGCACTGATGGGGAGGAGGATGCGATGCCAGACTTGCATGTTCGGTAAAAACGGGCGCGGGATGGGACTTTTTACGTCGAGAAACGTTCACCCTTTCGCCGCAGTGTGCGGGCCAAGCTACGGGTTGATTTTCACCGGACCTGCTCCACCACTCCAGCCTCTTTTTCATGTCCCAGATCCCTTTTGCACCCCGAGATTCCAAAGAAGCCGTCGAAGAAGGCCTGCAGTTCGCGCCGAAGTTCGACGAGCACGGCCTGATCGCCGCGATGGCGGTCGATGCGGACACGAATGAGCCTTTGATGTTGGCTTACATGAACGCCGAGTCGCTGCGCATGACCCTGGAGATCGGCCAAGCCGTTTACTGGAGCCGCAGCCGGAAATGCATCTGGCACAAGGGGGCGACGAGTGGTGAATTTCAGTCCGTGGTGGAGATCCGCACGGACTGTGACCAAGACGCGCTGATCCTTCGGGTGAAGCAGCACGGCGGCGGCTGCTGTCACACCAAGCGCCCGACGTGCTTCTACCGCGTGCTGAAAGTGGCCGATGGCAGCGTGAAGCTGGAGAAAGTGTAGATTGAACACTTTTGGACCTGCGATGGCATCTCCGGAGCTCGCTCGAATGCCTGATCGGCCGCGCGGGCTCGATCAGTCGTTGAAGAAGTGGCGGCCCGTCTGGCCGGCTTCGGTCTTATTGTCCACTTCCCAGTAAACGTCTTCGAAGATCGTTTCCGGTTCCGGGTAGGGGCTGGACTTCGCGAATTCGGCCGAGTCCTCGGCTTCTTTCTGCGCCTCTTTGTCGATCTTCTTGAGGTCTTCCTCGGTGGCGACGCCCTCGCTGATCAGATTGCGCTTCCACACCTGAATGGGGTCGTGCTCACTTTGGAACTTCTCGACCTCTTCCTTGGTGCGGTATTTGAACTTGTTCGCGTCGGCCACGGAATGGCCTTCCCAGCGGTAGGTGGCGATTTCGAGGATGCTCGGCTTCGATTCGTTGTGCGCACGCTCGATGGCTTTGCCCACGCCGGCACGCACTTCATAGACGTCCTCGCCGTTGAACTGCTCCCAGGCCATGCCGTAGCCTTCGGCGCGCTTGGCGAGGTAGTCCACATAGGCGGAGGAGCGCTTCTGGCTGGTGCCCATCGAATAGCCGTTGTTCTCGATCACATAGATCACCGGCAGGTCCCAAAGCTCGGCCAAATTGAGCGACTCGTGGAAGGCACCTTGGTTCACCGCGCCGTCGCCGAGGAAGCACAAAGCCGCACCCTTGATGCCGCGATATTTGAGGCCATACGCAAGGCCGAGGCCGAGCGGGGTCTGGCCGGCGACGATGCCGTGGCCGCCCCAGTAATTCTTTTCCGGCGCGAAGTAGTGCATCGAGCCGCCCTTGCCGCGGGAGCAGCCGGTGGCCTTGCCGAAGAGCTCGGCCATGCACTCGTTCATGCCCATGCCGACCGCCAAAGCGTGGCCGTGATCGCGGTAAGCGGTGATGACGTGATCGTTCGGACCCATCACGGAAACCGTGCCGACCGCCACCGATTCCTGGCCGATGTAAAGGTGGAGGAAGCCGCCCATGCGACCCGCCTGGTAGTGCTGGAGCGACACCTGCTCGAAGCGGCGGATGCGCACCATTTGGCGATAAAGGTTCACTTTGTCCGCCGCGGAGAGCTTCGCATTGATCGGCGCCGAGGCGTGCGCGGCGAGCGTTGCCTTGTCGGATTTGGAAGGGGCTTTGGTCTTGGCCATGAGGGTCGCCGATACTAGCGGGAAGGGTGCCAAAGGCAAGCGGGATGAGGGGCCCGCCGTGAGGCGGGAATGACGAAATCAGAGCCGAGCGTAGCGAGACAGACGACCGAAGGGAGCCCGAAGGGAAGCGCAGCGAATCAATCCCGAATGCCGAATGAAACCTGAAGCCCGAATCACCGCTTCACTGCGTTCGAGCTTCGCATTTCGACATTCCTTCGTCATTCGGCATTCTGGTTTCGTCATTTTCCACCCCCACGTTCCACATGGAACAACGGCCGGATCATGCTACCCTGCCCTTCCCGGCCAACCTCTCACTTCTAACGTCTCACCTCTCACCCCGCGTTGAATCGAGGACGAGTTCGAGTAGGAGGACGATCTGCCCGCCCCATCTCCCAGTCTCCTCTTCTCCCTGTCTCCATGTCTCTGTACACCTTCCCGAAGCACTACGACGTCATCGTTTGCGGAGCCGGTCACGCCGGGGTCGAGGCCGCCATGGCCGCCGCACGGCTCGGCTGCCAGACGGCCATCCTCACCCAGAATCTCGACACCATCTCGCAGATGTCCTGCAACCCCGCCATCGGCGGTCTGGCCAAAGGGCATGTCGTGCGGGAGATCGACGCCCTCGGCGGCGTCATGGGTCGGAACACCGACGCCACCGGCATCCAGTTCCGCCTTTTGAATGCCCGCAAGGGCCCCAGCGTCCAGGCGCCCCGCGCCCAGTGCGACAAGAAGGCCTACCAGTTCCGCATGAAGTGGCTCATCGAGAACCAGCCCAACCTCGACCTCCACCAGGGCAACGCCGCCGAGATTCTGGTCGAAAATGACGCCGTCACCGGTGTGCGCACCTCCCTCGGCATGATCTACCGGGCCAAAGCGGTCGTCATTTCCTCCGGCACCTTCATGCGCGGCCTGCTCCATGTCGGCCAGCAGAACCAGGCCGGCGGTCGCATGGGCGACAGCATCTCCACCCTCTCGGACAGCCTCCGCCAGCTCGGCTTCGACGTCCAGCGCTTCAAAACCGGCACCCCCTGCCGCCTCAACAGCCGCAGCATCGACTTCTCCAAGTGCGACCTCCAGCCCGGCGATGAGCCCGCCCCGCGCTTCAGCTACCTCTCGGGTGTGCTGGGGGAGGACGAAGCGGAAGAACCAGCCGAGGCGGTGAGAAGTGAGAAGTCAGAGGTCAGAGGTAAAGACGACCCCACCTCTCACCTCTCACCTCTCACTTCTCACGGCTCCACTCAGCCCCCCACGGGACCAAACCAGTTCACGCTCAATTCCTGGTCGCCTGTAACGTTCCACGTGGAACAAATTCCCTGCTGGATCACCTACACGACACCCCAGACGCACGACATCATCCGGGCCAATATCCACAAATCGGCCATGTATTCGGGCAAAATCGAGGGCGTGGGACCCCGCTACTGCCCGTCCGTGGAGGACAAGGTGGTCCGCTTTGCCGAAAAGGAGCGCCACCAGATCTTCTTGGAACCCGAGGGCCGCCACACCCGCGAATTCTACGTCAACGGCGTCTCCACCTCCCTGCCCTTCGAGGTTCAGTATGACTTCATCCGGTCCATCCCCGGCCTCGAGCAGGCCGAGATCATCCGCCCCGGCTACGCCGTCGAATACGACTACTGTCCGCCCACCCAGCTCCACCCCACCTTGGAGACGAAGCGCGTCTCCGGCCTCTACTTCGCCGGGCAGATCAATGGCACCTCCGGGTATGAAGAAGCCGCCGGCCAGGGCCTCATCGCCGGGGCCAATGCCGCCCTGAAGGCCCAGGGCCGCCCCCCTTTCCTCCTCCAGCGCAGCCAGGCCTACCTCGCCGTCATGATCGACGACCTCGTCACGAAAGGCACCACCGAGCCCTACCGCCTCTTCACTTCCCGCGCCGAATACCGTCTCCTCCTCCGCCAGGACAACTGCGACCTCCGTTTGACCCCGCTCGCCTCCCAGATCGGCCTCGTCTCCGATTTTCGCCAAAAGCACACCCAGGCCAAAATCGACGCCGTTTCGGCCGCCAAGGCTCTTTTGGCCGAAACCCGTCTCGACGGCCTTTCTGCCGAAAAGTGGCTCAAACGGCCCGAAAACACCCCCGACCAGTTCCCCGCCGACCTCCGCGACCGCTTCACCGCCGAGGTTTGGAGTCTCGTCGAAAACGACATCAAATACGCCGGCTACATCACCCGGCAGGAGGACATGGTCGCCCGCACCGCCCGGATGGAGGAAAAAATCATCCCCGCCGACTTCGACTACAGCGCCCTCACCGCCCTCAAAACCGAAGCCCGCCACCGCCTCACCGCCGCCAAACCGACCACCCTCGGCCAAGCCGCGCGACTCCAAGGCGTCACCCCGGCCGATATTGCCCTTCTGGGCATCATGCTGAAGCGCGGCAGCGGAGAAGCGGAGAGCGAAGAGCGAAGGGCGTAGTGTCCGAGCCGCTCCGCGCGGCCCGCCATCGTCCTCGTCCTCCTCCTCGAACTCGTCCTCGATCCTGCCGCGCCGCCGCAGGTCAGAGGTGAGAAGTCAGCCCGTATTTCTCAAACTCACTTTTGCCGCAGAGGTGCAAAGAGGCAGAGGGCGCAGAGGTTTCCTTCTGTTTTGATCTCTGCGTGGGCCTAGTCAGGGCTTTTCGGCCACTTTCGCGGAGCGTTTGGCCCGGCCGGTGCGGTCAGTGGTGAGGGGCTGGCGCTCCGGGATGGGCGGCAGCGGGGCGTCCAGGCTTTCCTGCTGGTTCTGCAGCCAAGCGGCGATTTCCAGGAAGAGATCCGCGTCCGGTTTCCGCTGCTGGGTGATAATGCGGGAGAGTTTGACTTGGGCGCTGGCCGTGGAGATCTGGAGCAGCGGGGCCAAAAAGCGCGCCAGCTCCGCCTGGGCACCGCGGTGGCGTTCGAGGTGATCTTTCAGGCCGGTGAGCCACACCTCATAGCTGGCCGGGATGTGGAGCAGAGTCACGGGAGATCGGGCGGCTGGGGCACGTCGGTGAGGAGGTCACGCAGGAAGGAAGGCGGACGCTTTTGCGACGTGCCGCGTTTGAAGAGTCGGTGGCCGCCGTGGCGGTTGAAGTTCGCGGGCGGATGCCAATCGCGATCCGGCAGGGCGCTGGCGTGGATCAGCGCGTCTGGTCGGTCCTCTGCCTGCCGCAGGGCCTCGGCGAAAGTCACGGGGCCGGTGATGCCATGCTGCTGGCACCACACGCGGTAATGTGCGTGCCGCCCAGGATAAAGCATGCCACGTCCCACATCGAAGAGAGCCAGCGGGATGAGCAGCAGGAAGAGGACAAGTAGCAGGGCCATGGTGGAGAGAGCGTGTGTCCAATGGTGGCGGCGTCAAGCCATGAAAAAGTGTTGCCACCGTTTACGAGGCGGCAGGAAGGCATGAGCGCACCTGTTGTCCTTCCCCGCACGAAACGCACCATCGAATACCTGGGTTCCTTGAACAGGCCTCCTCCTCGAACTCGTCCTCGATTCTTCCGCTGCGCCATATCAGGGCCTGTGGTAAAGCCTCCGGATCTCTGTGCCTCTCTGTGTCCTCTGTGGTGAATCCGTCGCCTACCACAGAGGGCACAGAGAAACACAGAGGTTTTGCAACTTCCTCTTCTTGGATCGACATTGGACCATCAGCTATCCCAGTTCACCACGAACGCTCGCCCAGAAAGCACACCACCGGGGGTTGCGTTTATTGCCCTTTATGAAGCCTCAAATGCCCCCATCCACTCGACTCTGGCTCATTTCGAAAAGCTTTTTGGAGGCAGGCGATCTTACACACGATAGCATTCAAGGGGACAAACCTCGGGACCTTGGCTTCCCTTGTCTTTTTTGCTACGCCAGAAGTATTGAGCTGGCTTTGAAGGTGGTTCTAATCATCAACGATGTGCCCGCAAAAACCATTTTGAAACACGGCCATCATCTGGCAAGACTCGCTGATGAAGTGATGAAATTCATTCCTCTTTCAGATCTAAACATAGAAGCAGCAGACCTGAAATTCATCCAGAGCTTCTCCGACGACTACGCCAACAAGTGGTTTGAGTATCCAGAGACATTATGGCGGAAGAAGCCTCCACTCCAGAAGCTGCGCGTCTTAGCTCACAAGATTCTTGATGCAGCCAAAGAGCATGATCAAAAAAGCCGGAGCTCCAAATCGTAGCCTCTCACGACTCTGCTGACCATTCGAGGTCGAATCTGCTGGCCTCCCCGAATCCGGTTGGAAATCACTCCCCTTGCCCGCCCATCCGGCTTCCTCAGGGCTCTGCGGCTTTCCCATCTCTGCGGTGTGTCCTCCTGCGCCGCCCAAAGACTTCCCCGCCGGCTCACCGGGCTTGAGCGACCTCCGAGGCGTCTCCTCGGTCAGTCACACCGCTTGAACGGCTTCCGAGACATCTCCTCGGTCAGTCACACCGCTTGAACGGCCTCCGAGACATCTCCCCGGTCGCTCACGCCGCTTGAACGACTTCCGAGACATCTCCCCGGCCACTCACGCCGTTTGAACGACTTCCTAGACATCTCCCCGGTCAGTCACACCTCTTGAACGACCTCCGAGACATCTCCACGGCCTTTCTGGGAAAAAGGAGCCGCGGGGAGCCAAATTACCGGCAATAGCCGAAAATTGGGTGGATTTCCGTAGTAATTTATAAATAAACCCCGTTCCTTAGCCCACAAAAGATTCGACGCAAGCAAGCCTTTTCCTGTAAAAGGCCCCTGACGTTAAAAAATCCTAAACTGACCAACACCATGGCACGCTGGGGCTTCGCTTTCTTCGACTCGGGCGTGCGCTTTGACTCACCTGACGCACACCCCACCTCCATGAGAACGCTCTCCACCTTCCTCGAAAACCCCTTCGACGATCCGAACATCAGCATGCCGGAACTCGTCGCCTTCACCACCGATTGCCTCCAGCGGCTCATCGCCAACAATGCCGGTGGCGAGCTGACCTCCCACATCACCGCCATCACCAGCTCTCTAGGCGTGGTGGAGGACTGCGTCACTCAGGACCAGGGAAAGCTCGGCATCCGCAAAGCCGCGAAGATGGCCAAGGACAACTTCCGCACGGACATCATCCCCGCGGAGGTGAAGCGCATCGAGGCCGGCTTCATCGCCGCCTTTGGTGCGGACTCTCCCGTGCTGGTGGAGGCTCTGCCAAACGGCCGCAACATCTTCAACACCTGCCGCGACGACCAGGTGGAGGTACACCTCCTCACCCTGCACACGGCCGCCACCACGCACGCCGCCTCCCTGGCCCCGGCCACCGTCACCCAGGCCACGAACCTCAAAAACAACTGGGCCACGATCTACGCCGCCAGCGAAGCCTCCACCGGCGGCAAGACCACCACCCAGGAGGGCAAAAAGCTCGCCCGTGAGAACCTGCAATTGATGCTCTTCCTCTGTCTCCTCAAGCTCGCCGAAATGTTCCCCCGCCAGCCCGAAAAACTGAGCCTCTACATGATGCAGCACCTGCTGGAGAATCCGTCCGCGCCGGAAGAGCCGGAGCCCCCTGCCCCTCCTCCGCCCGGCCCGTAACCTATAATTATGAATCGTGATAGAGGGACGGACACTTTAACCCCACAGCATCGCGGGTATTAAGCCTAGCATAAAGTGCCACCGTGGAATTGGCGGGCTAAGCGCGACGAACGACCATACGACTTTTCCATCTTGCAAAGCTGCTTGCTCACCGCAGCTTGAAAAGCCAGATGGCATGCCTCATATGAAATCATCCCTTCCATTGTTTGCGTTAATGTTTTTTGTCGTCTCAAATGCGTTATGCCTTACCTTACAGGAGACCGCCCGAGAATTTCAGGAAGGCAAAGTGGTGAAATTCTCCGTGCTGGGCCACGCAAAATCGAAAGGGACTAATTTCTCCATCAAATATCCTCAAAGCTGGATGGCCAAAGAAGGGGATCGCCCGAATACAGTTCAGAGTTTCGTGAGTGATCATGGCAAGGGGCTAGAGGTGGTATCAATCATCACCAAGGCCATTCCTCCTGAGGAGCCCTTTTCAAAGGCGGACATTCCCAGTTATCTCTCACCTGATCAAGTAGGGCGTGACATACCACCGGGCGCGAAGCTGATCCGCGCGGTTAGTACGAAAATAGAAGCAGAACCGGCCGCGATTATTGAATACTCCATCCAGCAGGACAGGGCTGGCATGGTGTTGGAATCACATATTATGGCACTGCAATTCTTTCAGGGACGAACGTTTGTTATGGTGTCGTTCTATGTTGGGCGTTTATCGGAAGCAGAAGCTGCAAGACGCTTCGAATTGTGTCGCCCTCTGTTTTTTCAAATGATAAACAGCATCGTTTTTGACGGGAAATGGAAGTGAAAAATTTTTGGCCCTTCATCAGAGTGAGTGAACATCAATCGTGGGCAATGAACGGTAGTTAATGCCTATCTCCGAGATGATCCAATAACAAAGGCCACGAGAAATCCTAGAATCCACGCAATGATAACCCAAAGCGATGCGCTTGATTGCTTCCCGATGTCCTTGGCCGCATCGAAAAAATCTTTGGGGAAATTCTTCCATTCAGTTTGAGCGGCTTCCCGTGCGGAAGCAATCCAGCGAGCAAGGACAGGGTCATCGCAAGCGGTCGGTTCATCCATCGAAGAACGAGAATTATCTTCTGCCATCTTTCTGCTGTGAACAGTGCTGTGTTGACGATCATAGCGTTCTCGCGCCTCCCCATCCGAAAGAATCTTGTATGCCACTATTAATTGTTGGGTGATTTGAGTGGCTTCTGGTGACTTGTTCACATCTGGATGCAATCGCCGCATTTTGGAACGAAATGCATCCTTGATCTCTTCTGGGGTGCTTGAAGACGGCAACCCCAGCAGTGCGTAAAAATCCACGAATGGCTCAGTGTTCATCACGCCCCTCTTTATCTAACGGTTTGATCGTCAATTCACTGCTTCCCGAAGTGCCTGGACTCCATTTCCAAACCCCCAAGATGGCAACTCCCATGACCATAGTGACGAGCGGAAATGCTTTTCCTGATCCGTTAGAGATTGCCACCTGAATGGCGCATCCTATAAAAAATATTAGCAGCGTCCAAACTGTTTTAACCAAGTAGCCGCCACGTTTTTGATTTGTTGTTGGTTCTCCCGGTTGCATAAATCAAGACGTGCCTCTGTTTGAAGTAAAAGATTAATAGATCGTGTGGTGGGGCAAATCGGCTGCTGCTCTGGAAATCTTGCAAGTCCGCTCTACAATCCCTCATGAAAACAATCACAGCAGGAACATGGGCGGAACTGCGTGGGAAATGACGTTAAGCTGCAACTGTCGGACAGAGCCTTCCCAGTCTCCATGGCCAGTGCCAGTGCTCCAGCCTAAAAAATGGAGGGTTGCAATTACCGTAAGCTTGAACCACACTCCTATTAACAGACCCGCCACGCCTCTCGAAGAAGCGCACCAGGGCGGGTGCTTTATTTCTGGGGGACGCCGCTAATGAAATTTGCCAAGCCAGCACTCAATGTGCCGCAGCAGTTGCAGAAGCTCCAAAGCCGGGGGCTGGAGGTGTCCAACACAGCCGAAGCCGAGCATTATCTGAGGTTCATCGGCTACTACCGTCTGTCTGCGTATGCTTTGCCGCTCCAGCACCACGACCAGCCTGACAAACCATTCAAGCTAGGAACCAGCTTCGATTCCATCCTGAACCTTTACCGGTTCGACCGGGAACTGCGCCTGCTGGTGATGGATGCCGTGGAACGGATCGAGGTGGCGGCCCGCAGTGTGATCGTGAACGAAATGTGTGTCCGCCATGGCCCGCACTGGTTCATGGATGCCGCGCATTTCAATCCAGCCTCGCGTCGTTTCCGGCATCATGAGCTTCTGAACCGGATCGACAAAGAATTTTCCATTCCCAGCGGTGGGAGCAATCCAGCCAGGCCTCATCACGAGGTTTTCATCAATCATTACTTCAGCAAGTACACGGCCCCCTATTTGCCACCGGCGTGGATGGTGGCCGAGACGTTGACTCTGGGCACTTGGTCGCAGATCTTTGAAAACCTGCGGGTGACCTCGGAAAGGAAGCAAATCGCGGCTCACTTTGGAGTGGATGAACAAATCCTCCGCAACTGGCTGCACGCGCTCACCTACCTGCGCAATCTCTGCGCTCATCATGCCCGCCTCTGGAACCGGCAAACCGTCATCAAAATCACCATCGCCAAGAGACACCAATCCTTCCTGACCACGAATGACCGCTTCTACGCCTTCGCCGTGGTCATCCACGATTTGATGCAGCGGATCGCGCCTCAGTCTGGCTGGCACCAACGGCTCGAAAAACTGCTTCTGGCACATCCTTTCGTCGATCCAGCCGCAATGGGTTTTCCTGTCGGCTGGGCTGACGAGGTTTTCTGGGGCTTGCGCTGAGCGCGCATGAGCAGGAGCAGAAGGATCGAGGACGAGAACGATGCAGCCCGAGCGGAGTGGCTCGGACTCTACGCCCTAAGCCCTTCGCTCTCCGCTTTAGCCGGGAGGCGGAGGAGGAGTCAGAGACGGAGTCGGAAGAAGAGTCAGCCGCCGAGGCGGGGCTCAATCGAACTTCTTGATGAGAAGCGCGGAGTTGTGGCCGCCGAAGCCGAAGCTGTTGCTGAGGGCGGCGGTGAGCTTAGCAGGGCGCGCGGTGTTGGGGACGATGTCCACATCGACCTCGGGGTCGAGGTTTTCGACGTTGATGGTCGGGGGGACGATCTGATCGCGCAGGGCGAGGATGCTGGCGGCGAGTTCGACGCCGCCGGCGGCGCCGAGGAGGTGCCCGGTCATGGATTTGGTGCCGGAGACGAGGAGGCCTTTTTGAGCGTAGTCGCCAAAGGTGCGCTTGATGGCGCGGAGCTCGCACAAATCGCCCACAGGGGTGGAGGTGGCGTGGGCGTTGACGTAGCTGACGTCGGTAGGGTTTAGCTTGGCGTGGCGCATGGCCATTTCCATGCACTTGGAGGCGCCGAGGCCCTCTGGATGTG
>Ga0315902_10007667_pt1 | contig 14706 bp, 17 predicted proteins | sample LakEriMetagenome_9_FD_203523 | JGI IMG/M metagenome (GOLD analysis project Ga0315902, IMG submission 203523) | Freshwater fungal communities from buoy surface, Lake Erie, Ohio, United States - Buoy 12 MA117 | ecosystem: Environmental > Aquatic > Freshwater > Lake > Lake biofilm | place: USA... | reverse complement strand
ATCTCGAAGCTCTTGTATCTGCACCATCTGTCTTGATGCACCGATTTCTTTCTCTTGTATTCGTTCGAAAGGAGAAACTCGCTTCTGCAATAGTCTTCCAATATTCTTAGGTCTGATTTTTCCATCTTCATTGAAATTCGTTTAGGAATCTTTTTTCTACCGGCCTCAGGTTGCATACTCCGCCGCACCGGCTTATGCGGTCTAGAACGAAGTCGATGTCGAGGTTCTGGTAGATCCATTCGTCCATCTTCTTCTTATATGAGTTCCATCTGAACCTGTTTAGGGGATTTATATAGGCGCGAACCTCTTCTTCGAGAGAGAAGTCGCCGAGCATGATTCCATCCGAGAGGTCGGAGATGTCGTGCCAGATCAGGTTGTTTTCGAGTATGCCTAGATACTTCTTCAGGTCGAGCGGAGAAAAGACTAGATATATGGAATACTTTCCGTCTGCGCAGTTGAAGTCGAAGAAAGAATCTGGATTCATCGAAGAGATGGCGAGCTTTTCCTGCTCCGAGAATCTCTCGTAGTCCTTGTCTAGCTCGTATGAGCTCTTGTTGAATCTTATCCTGTAGACGCGGTTCATCGGTGGTTATATATTAATTTGTAGGGTAGGGACTGATGGATATCTTCTCGCGTCCGATTATTTTTCCTATAGATTTGAAGTATTTGTGAGAGTCTATGATGATGGCTTGTCCTCCTAAGTAGGAGACCGCGCCTAGAAGTATTATAGGACCGGAAGCGAAGCTTGATCCTGCTAGAGCGACGGCTATTCCACATGCGGAAACGGTAGCGCCGAAAGAATATTCTCTATGGAATTGAAGAAGCTGTGCTCCGACCGAATCTTTGGCGGCGTCCTGAAAGTAAGACAGGTCTTGAGCCGATTCTTTTGCGGCGGAATTCTGTGAATGCGCGGTCGCCGAAAAAGCCAGCAATAGCGCGAGTAGGATTTTCTTCATCTTATTTTGGTTGTTTGGTTAAAAAACATGTAACATCATGATATACATTCATAGCATAATGACTTCCTCTCCGGCCTTTCCAAGTATCTCGAAAGCTTTCGAGTCATATCTCGAATTTCGTGATTCTATCTTATTTCTTTAGAGCTTCAGCGATCTTTATGTCTCTTTCTATCGCTTCCTGGTTTTGGTGATACCATCCTCGGAAGTCGCAGGCGTAGTAGATGAATTCCTTTATGGATCCGTCTTCGTTCGTCTCGGCGCAGCATGTGGATCCGAACATGAATCTGTTGAAGCTTTCCATCCACTCTTTTGGAATCTCGCTTTCTCTCACGTCTCGGTTCTCTTCGTATATCTCTTTTAATGTCTTCATCTTTTCCATATAGCGAAGATAGCGATTTCTCGCTATCTTTCTTGTTTTTCTTTTTCTCCTACTTTATAGAATACCATCAGCTCGTCTATCCATCGCTTGATGATGGCTGCTCTTTCATATTCTTCTCTCTCCACTACCAATCTCAGCCTTCTCTTCAAGAAGACTATGTCGTACGGCAATTCCTCATTCCTCATGGCTCCTTTCTTTTTTCTAGTCCCAGATGTCGTCGCAGTATCCGTAGTCGTCTGCGAAGTCGGCTCTGTTGTCGTTGACGAAGTTCACATATTCGTTTTTGTACTCGCCTAAGTCTCCTCCGGCCGAGTAGTCAAGCTCAGGCAAGAATTCCAACAGCTCGTTTCTAGTGCACTCTGTCTTGTGTCCTCCGTTCTTGTAGTATGCGGTAAGGTTCATTCCGTCCCACTCTGTAGTCACGAACTCGATTTCCAAAGAGACCAAAAGGTCTTCGATAAGCATTCTCTCGTATTCTTTTCTGTCTTGGCATAGGTCTACGCTCTTCACTTTCTTCGTGCCTGCCACGATCTCTACCTTCGAAAGGTAGCTGTATTTTCTGTCGTAGAACCATACGTTTTCGGTTCTTTCAGAAGCGGCTGGCTTTCCCCAAGAGCTTACTCCAGATCCGTAGGATCCGTATCGGCCATAGCCATAGTCGTAGTCGTAGTCGTCAGACCATCTTCCGCTCCAGCCTCCGTAAGATTTGTATTCTGTAGTAGATGGGTCTCTCTCTACTGGAAGAGAATTCCAGTCTACTTTGACGCAAGCTTCCGCAAGCTTCTGCAAGTGTTCGATGTCTTGCTGCTCGGAGAAGGTGTGCTCGTATCGGTATCCTACAGAGATGTTGGTGCACTCTGGATATATGCTCACGAACTGTATAGAGTCTGTCAATACTCCTGTGTCGTCGTTCTCGTATTTGAATGTGGCGTCCGCCTCGTTGAGCGCTTTTGAAAGAGCCGTTCCGAAAGCGTCTGAGCAGCATCTCGCGCTGCTTTGGAAAGTGATAACCGAATTCGAGCCTTTGCGGTCGAAGGAGATTACTTTGTTTATTCCTGCGATCTTGTTGTCTTTCTGGTCTGCCGAAGCCTTTCTAGATCCTACGCAGCCGACTTCTTCGCCTAAGAAGAAGTAGTATAGGCCTGGAACCTGCTTCTCGATCATATAGAGCATGATTGTCACGCCGGCCTTGTCGTCCGCTCCTAATATGGTAGTTCCGTCAGATTTGATAAGGCTGCCTTCGAATACGTGCTTTACCGCCGTGTTCGCGGAAGTCGCGGTATCTAAGTGCGCGGTGAACATCGCGTCGCTCTCACCGATCTTTATGAAAAGGTTGCCGTGCGCGTCTTCCTGCAGTCCGTCGCAAAGAAGAGGAAAAACCTCTTTCTCTGTGCCGTGAGGATACGTGCGGCTAGTCAATTCCAAAAACTTCTCTCTGATGTTCATATCTTTTCTTTGTTTGTCTTACAAATATACGGACAAAATATTTATCAACAAAATGTTTAGGCCGATTATAAATAGATCTTGCCGTTTTAATATATATACTTATATGAATGTTAATAGTGATTTGGCTAGCGGAAAGCTCGAGGTTTTCGACAAGTTCGACATATCCGCGGCGTCTGGCGAATACAACGCGACGCCGACGTTTGCTTCCATCGGAAGCGAATACGTCATAGCGGTCATGGACCTAGAGAGGGTAGAGAAGCTGACGTCTTTCAGATACGATACGCTAGGGCTCACCACGACGAGATACCTGAACAGCTACTTCAGGATATCTAGAGACGGAAACGCCTGGTCTGACTGGCTGGCGCTAAACAGAGACTTCGATACCTTTCCTGTTGTCGATCCTCTTGACAAGCTTCATATAGAGCTTAAATGGGTAAGGGCAGGCAGCTCGGCGATAGGAACGATAAGGATTCTCGAATACTATATAGGCGGCGAAGTTCTGAGGAACGAGATTGCCGACGGAAGCGCCGTGCAGCTGCAGCCTGGAAAGGAAGCCATATTGAAGGCGCCTTTCATATACAAGGTCTTTTCTCTGTCCGACATAGAGGTTCTTTCCAATTCAGACCTTTCTTCCGTAGACATAAAGTACAGGTTCTCTCAAGACAGCGAGAGGACTTGGTCGCAGTGGGAGAAGCTTACCAAAGACAATATATCGACGGTAAGGATAAATCCTATAAGGTTCTTCCAGGTAGAATACCTGATACACAACAATTCGGCATCGAATGTTTCCATACAGGACATAAATCTGATAGGCGACTTTCAGAACGTCAGCAAAGACTACTTCAAGAGCAATCTTATGGGAATAAGAGAGTGCTGCCAGTCCAACAAAGTAGGATATATGGACGCCAACGGAAACTGGATAGACGGCGGCGCCAATTCTGGGAGCCTCGGAAACAGCATTGCTGGATCTGGAGGCGCCTGCGCCACGGACGGCGACGGAAGCGTGCTGCCTAAGATGACCAGCGACGAGAAGGCCAGCCTATACAATCCTTATCAGCAGAACACCGCGATGTCTCTGCTGAACAAGCTAAGCTCCGACGCGCAGCAGGTATTCGGTCACAAAGTCATCTACTTCGCCACCGATCCAGACAAGAAAGGCCAAGACCACACGATGCACGAGTATCAGCTATACAACGTGTCCTGCCAGGGCGACCTGAAGGTATCCGTAGAAGGAAACAACTTTCCGGACAGCCAGATCGCGATGAATCAGTTCGATCTGTCTCTGTTCGAGGCGATGGAGGTTCATATAACCAAAGAGCAGTTCAAGCAGGTATTCGGACCGCACAGAAGGCCGGCGAAGGAAGACTTCCTCTACTTCTGCGACGTGAACAGGATGTATAGCGTAGACCACGCGCAGCAGTTCAGGAACTTCAACAACGCTGCGGTATACTACAAGCTTCATCTGAAGAAGTACAACAAGGCCGCGAACGTCAAGATCGACTCGAAAGAAGTCAAGAACACTCTGGACAAGCTCACGAAGAACACTACTATAGACGAGCTTTTCGGAATAGAGCAAGGACAGGACAAAGCTTCCATAGCGAACAAAGACCAGCTGAAGCCTCTTACGAAGGATCCTATCAGGCTGGAGTATCTTGTCGAGATAGACAAAGAGCTTATAGAGAATTCTTCCACGATAATATCGAAGGCGCACTACGATCTTTCTTCGGTAGACTACGGAACTACTGCTGTAAGATACAAGAACCTCGATCCTCTGCTTAAGGTATCCGACAACATCGGATTCATGCTTTGGTTTAGCATAAACAACTACGTGATGGACGAGACCTATACTCTTTTCACCAATCACGATCCTTCGAGAAATCTAGGATGGAAGGCGGAGCTGAAGAACGATATAGTAAAGGTCACGGCAAACGGAGCGTCATATAGCTGGTCGCTATATTCGGGCGCAGGAAACGATACCGTTGCGCTAGACGAAGAAACCTGGTATTGCTATGTGATGAACATAGACCAGAGAAACGGAAAGATGTCTCAATATGTATACAAAAGAGATACAGACGACGAAGAAGCAGCGGCATCGCTCGTGTCTACCATATTGAGGAGAGTATACAAAGACGAGAGAGACTTCGAGAGATTCGAATATATCATGGAAGACAACTACTGCAGGATGGTCGGATCTGATATGAAGGCTACCAACATAAGGCTTTTCGCCGACGTGATACCGGAATCGATGCACAACAAGATACTGAACCAGTACATATTGGGAGATGACTCGAAGCATCTCGTTTTCGCGGACAACGCGACGACGAGGATATACCTTCCGAACTTCCCTTACAACGAATAGGAAAAGCCAGCTCGAAGCTGGCTTTATTGTTGGTTCTTCTGAGAATTCTTCAGCCTCCACATCTCCAGGTCGCGTTCCATGAATCGCCTCAGCCTCTTCGATATGTTTATGGAATTCTCTTCGCAGAACTTTCTGTATTCCTCGAGCAGCTTCTCCGGAAGCCTCAGCGAGAACATCTTGTCTTTTGCAGGCATTTTGTATATGCTATTTTTACTTATATATACAAAACGCTATCCTATCTTCTTCTCTACGTATGTGACTATCTCTCCCGGCTCGAATCCCTTCTCCAGCAAAAGCGGCAGAGACGAGTCTTTGCACCAGGCGTAAACCGTGTATCCTCTGTATTCTTCGTTTACGTATTCCCACCTGGTCTCCCAGAGCTTCCTGTATATTCCCTTCCTCCTGTGCGCCTCGTCTACCCACGCGTCGAGGAACTTTATCCTCTCTCCGATCTCTATCATCATGAAGATGTGGCCGATAGCTTCTCTTGTCGCCGAGTCGTACGCTATCCACATCTCCAGGTTCTGCGCGTTCGGCTTCATCCTTACTATCTCTAATCCCTTCATATTCTATATATTAATATAGAAACGAAAAAAGGCAGCCAAACGGCCGCCTAAGCTTTGAATTTATTGGCTTCTAAGAGTTTTTGCTCTCTGAGTACTGCTGGCAGAACAGCTTTTCCTGAGCTTTCTTCTCATTGACATAGCTGTCGATGTATTCTTCCATAGAGAATCCTTCTGGAAGGTCTTCTAGATTCTGTCCGTATTCGTTTTGCAAATCGATGTATAAGTCTTTCATGCGTCCCATAGTTTTCCTTTTTTATTTGTTTGTCTTACAAATATAAGGATAAAAAAGAAAAGAGAGCCATATCGGCCCTCTTTTTTAATTTGGAAATTCCAAGTCGTATATTATCGCGTCCAATGCTGTGGCTTTCGTAATTAGAGCCAATAGATGCAGGTCTATTTCTATTCCTTTGTTTTCGTTTCTTTCCATATCCTTTTTCGTTTGTCTTACGAATATAGCCATAAAATCGGAACTGTCGCTATCCGTAGATTATCTTTCCTGCGTCTATCGAGCAAGAGACATCCATCTCGCAGTATTCCTTTATCTCCTCGATCCTTCCAGAGTGGAAGTATTCGTGCACCAGAGATCCGTCCATCTTCTCTTTTGGGCTCGGCACTCCAAGCTCGTAGCACATCTCGTCGAAAGAGAAGGCGTAGGCGAACTTCTGCTTCCAGTCGTCTGCCATGTCGACGATCCTCATTTCCCAAGGCTTCTTGTCGTAAGGAGCGATCATCTCTGCTGGCTCGATTCCGTATTTGTGCAGCTTGTGTAGCACCCAAGGAATGTCGAAGTAGTTTATCCTGAAGCCGGAAAGCTTGAAGCTCTTCTGTCCGATCTTCTTCAGCAGGTCGTTGAAGCTGCTGACGATGTCTCTCTCGTCTTCTCCGTAGAAGCTCCTGATCTGCTTCTGTCCTGACGAGTCGATGTATCCGAAAGAGATGCACACGATCCTTCCGTATGTAGACATTATGCCGGACTGGTCCAGATAGGAGTCTTCGAGCGAGAACTTCTTGTCCCAGCCCATCCTTGTCCATTTTCCTTCGAAGAGCATTGCTCCTCTCTCGTCGTTCTTGGCGAACTCGTCATAGTCGCGGTACTCTCCCGCCGTCTCGATGTCAAAGTGAAATAGTTCCATTTATCTTTATTTTATGAATTCTTCTATTGCCGCGATTTCTTCTGCAGTCAGTCCGAATCTCTCGTATAGCAGCTGGTCGGTCCAGTCTATGCTCATGTCGAGCTTTGGCAGTTTGAATATGCCTGTGTTGAATCCGCCGGTCTTTTCTTTCGCCACGAAGTATCTGAAAAGCTTCTTCGAGTATGCCGACCTAAGCTTTTCTCCTTCTTCTTTCGATTCTATCAATACAGACTCTACTTGCTTGCCTGCTATTCCTTCTGTTATGAACATGTATCTGTCAGGCGACGCTGGATCGTAGTATCCTCCGCTATAGTTGAATACGAGCTTCAGCTTCCCATAAGACATCTTCTCTTTCGAGTATAGTATGTTGCTCGCCGAATGATGCAGCTTGTATTTGAATGTATCGTCTTCTTCGGCTGCCGCGATTCCTCTGGCTATAAGAGATTTGGGAGCGGCCGCGCCGTCTGTGTTTCTTATGTCCGAAAAGAACGGTAGGGTTGGTCCTTTGCCGACCTTTTCCAATATAGAGAACTTTACTCGCTCTCTTCCGTCTTTGTATATTATGTCGTCGAATGCCGATGTCTCGCAAGTGCCGTCTTCTCTGACCACTTTTGATGGTCCAGGCGTCTTGTTCATGTCGAGCAGATACAGGCAGACGTTCTCGCCGATTCCTTTCTCATGGAATACGGAAGATTCGCTGAAGTCTATCTCTGCCAGAAACGGAAGAATTCCTCTTCTCGTCGCGGATATCCTGTTGCTGAGCCCGTCGCACATAAGCGTAGGATTTATGAAGCAGAGCATGTCGCACATAGTCCTGCATTTCTCCAAGAAGTCTACCCAAAGCTTGTGAGTCTTCGAGTTTGGCCTCTGATATGGCGGGTTTCCTACTATGATGTCGAACTTGGATACCTTCCATACGTTCTTCATGTGATAGTCGAATCCTGCGTCTGTGAAGGATCCCCAGTATGAGTTCGTCGTGTATTCGTCTTTCGGATCTACTCCGACCAGCCACAAGAACACGTTTCTGCTCTGAAGCTCGCAGGTGTATATCATGTTCTCTACTATATGCCTGTATCTCTTCTCGATGTCTGGCTCCCATTCAGCAAGCCCTACCATGAGCCTGTATATTATGACGTGAGGAAACGTTCCTGCGCCGTTGCAGGGATCTAGCCATTTCAGATATGGATTGGACCATACGCTTTTAGGAAGCTTGTCTAGCATCCTTCTGACGACTCTTATCGGAGTCATTACCTCGCCAAACTGCTTTATCTCTGCTTCTCCGTCCTTTATGAATTTGGACATTATCTTGAGAACGTCTTTGTTGTGCTCTTGCTTGTTGGCGCATCCTTTTACGAAGGCGTTCATCTTCGCCCAGAGTACGTTGTTTCCGTCTATGAGAGTAAGGCCTGCCATTCTCTGCTTGTGCTTGTCCAGAGACGATATGTATTCGATAAGCTCTCTGTCTTCTCCGTTCTTCTTCAAGATGATGTCGAAGATAAGGCGCTCGAATATCTCGGCGTCGTTCGTCCTCTCGAATTCTTTGTATATCCCAGGCATCGCCTGCGAATAGGTGTTTCCTGCTATGTCTATGCTCTCGCTCATCAGTATCATGTTTCGCTAATATAAGGATATTATTACAATCCTTCTTTCAGAAGCGCCAGCTTGCTCAGCTTGGCTATCCTCTCTTCTTCGTAAGAAGCTTCTACCTTCTCTATATATCGTCCTATGTTAGGGCACTTCTTCTTTATCTCGTTCAGCGCGTCTGGCCCTTCTACCGTAGGAAGCCCAGTCGGTGTGCTCGTCGTCAGTATGTCCTCGCTCGGCTTGAATCCGTAGTCTCTCAGCTCCGTGATAAGATTGCCTATATGCTCTTGGCTGTCTGCGTCTTCGTGTATTATCGTAGGCACGATTACCCAAGCGTATGGCTTGTTGAAGAGATGAAGGTCATGCACTCCTATCTCGGAATCTTCTAGCTTCTTTCTGTCTTCGATGTCTAGCCTCGCCGCTCTTCCGTATGTCTGCAAGAACTTTGCCTTCAGCAGAGTCCTTAGAGGAAGTATCCCTGTGATTCCAGGAACGTCTATTCCTTCTGCCAATATGTCGTAGTGCAGTATGATTATCTCTTTCGACCTGTCTGCGCCGTCGGCTTTCAGCCTGTTAAGGAAATCTCTTCTCGATACTTTGACTCCGTTTATGTTGTTGCCTATCTTGTCGTCGCTGGCTACTGCGTAGATCAGAGTTCCGTTCTTCACAAGCTGCGCGTATTCTACGCTTTCGAAGAATCGCTTGATGTCTGAAGTTCCCTTCACTGTCACGAGCATCTTCGCCTTGGAGAATCCGATGGCGTAGCTATGCTGCCTGAAAGACTCGAATATTATCTTGCCCAAGCTTGTCTGGAAGTCGTCGCTGTTGTATCTGATCTCTCCTGTAGAGCTCACGAACATTATTCTCGGCCTTACCATCTTTCCTCTTTCTATGGCCTCTCTCGGAGTCATTAGATAGATTATCTCGCCATAGGAGTCTTTGTTGTTCATTCCTCGGCCGGTCTCTGACGGAGTGTCTCTCGTCGTCGCGGTGAAGAAGTAGCATCTCTTGCTCTTCAATATATGTATGATGTCGTAGAACTGCTCTTGCACAAGATAGTGTGCCTCGTCGTTCACGACAGCCTCTATATCTTTTTCGGGAATGGCCTCGTCGATCCTTCCTGCCGAGTTGTAGGTAGAGAAGAATATCAGAGGAAGAGACTGCCTTTCTGCCGTCTCGGCGAATTCTCTGATAAGCGTCGTGGAAGTTCCGCTCGCGAACTCGGCGAACTTCAGCGAGTATCCTTCGCTTTCGTTGGCCTCTTGCCTTATCTTCTCTAAGTCTTGCATGTCTGCGGATCCGCCAGAATGCACGGACATATATCTCGCGTCGATGCCGGCCATCGTCAAGAAGGTGTATACCTCTTTCAGAAGCTGGTAGGATAGCATGATTCTCGGCGCGTTGATTACGTATATCTTATGCTTGCCTTTGCTTTTGATGATGCTAAGCGCCAACAACGCCGCTTGTATTCGGGTCTTTCCCGTTCCAGTAGGCATGCAGATGATTCCCTTCTTATGCTTTTCGGTCGCCATAAGAGCGTCTTGCTGGTAGTCGTATAGACATCCAAGCAGCTTCGTTACCTTCTTCTTTATCGACATATTCGTTTCTTTTGCGTTTGCTAATATAGCTTATTTTTTCAATATATCCGCGACCAGTGCTCGGCATGCGTTCCAGAACGACAGGTTGTCGTCGAGCATCGCTCTCAGATGCGTGTATCCTATGCAGATCACCTCGCTGTTGTACATCTCTGCGTCTGTGTAGTTGTGAAGCCCTTCCGCTGTTGTTATGACATAGTGCCTCTTCACTTTTCCGTGCTTCTCCAATTCCTGTATCTTCTTTATGGCCTTCTTCTCGCCTATGAGCTCGATGTTCTTTCTTATCGTCTCTATCTCGGAGCTTATAGTGGAGACTCCGTATCGAGTCTGCGCGCTCGAGAACATGTTGCTCAGGTGGTCTTTGTTTGCCGTAAGAAGCTGCTGGCTGTTTCCTCTGAACTTGACCTGCACTACGCACTTCTCTCCTAATTGGTTTAGGCCGACTCCGTCGACTCCTGTGTCGTCTTTTTGGATAGGCTCGTATGAAGTGATGCCCAATCTGTTGTCGCACGAATGCGTCTTCAGGAAGACCTCTACCAAAAACTCGAATCCGTCTCCTTTGTATTTGTCTGGATCGTATCTGTCCGGATCGGCGAGAGACTGCTTCTCTAGCTTAGAGACGAAAGTCGCTATCTTGTTGGTTCCGTCGAAAAGAGCCGCTAGGTCGTGCGCCCTTTGGGGAAATCCGTGCTGTATGTCGTTCTTTCCGATAATCATATAAGCGTTGTTAGATATTTGTATGTCATGATCATTTCAGTATATAAGTCCATATGGCGAATATAAGGAATTTTTTCAGATATCCAAAATCTGGTTGATAATATGCTCTCTGATGTCTATGAAATGCTCTTCGAACGCCTCTGGGGTGGTGTAGACCTTTCCGCCTCTCTCGTCGAATATGAAGACGTCCTGCTCTCCCATGAATCCGTCTGCGTATGAATAGTTGTATTTGACGCCTTCGTAGAATTTGTACCTGCTTCGGAAGGCCCTCTGCTCTTCGTTCTGCATCTTCTTTATACAGACGCATACTCTTGCTATCTTCCTGTGGCCGCCATACATGAAAGGCAGCTCTTCTACTTTTCTCTTCTTCAGCTTCGCTATCTTCTCGTGGTCGAGAAGCCTCGTGTGTAGTATCCTGCGGTCTGCTCGATATTCGTCTGAGAATTCCTGCTCGCCTATGCCTTTGGACCTGGCGAACCTTTCGGGAGAAAAGCGCATGGCTTTTTCTATCTCCTTCCTGGAAGCTTCTGTTATCGGAACCTTCTTCAGATCCTCGATCCAAATGCGATATTCTTCGAGCGTCATGCTATTTATATATGAGAAAAGCTGCTATGCCTAGCATAGCAGCTTCAATACCTGTTCTTTTATTCCGCACTGCTTGAGTCCTTCCTTCATTCTCTTCGTGTGTACGAAATTGCCTAAGGCAGAAAGGTCTAGGTCGTCGATGGCGACCCATTTGTCTACCTGCGGATTCTGCGAAAGCCAGTCTTCTATCTCCGCGACTCTCGTGCTTTCCAGCTCGTCCATAGACTTTAGCGTATGATTCGGAGTAGTCGCGATAGGCGCTTTCATCACTCCGTATTTCAGGAACATCTCCTGCAATTGCTCTAATGTGCAGTGTAGCTTCCAGTCGGAAGATACCACGATTTCCGCTCCTGTCTTTTCCAATATCTCGTTGAGCACCTTCACCGCCTTCGCGTTGAAGCTGTCCATTCTTACCCAGGCAGGAATGCTCTTGTCGTTGACATAGCCGGCGCTGTCTGGATTCTGAAGCTTCCACTTCTTTATCTTCTTGTCGCGTCCGCCCCACTCTGTAGAGAGGCACATGACTCCGTCGTTGTCTAGGAAAATCGCTTTCATTTGGCTAAGATACGGCTTTCTTTCCGTTTTCCAAAATCTTCTTTATGGCCTTCACCAGGCTTTTCTTCTTCTTTTTCTTCTTCTTGATATTTCCGGCGTTCCTGAACATTTCCCTGCTCGATTCCAATTTGCCTTCCATTACCGTCTTTGCTTTCAATTCCATATATCTCTTTTTATTTTTTGTCTATGTTGGCTGGCGCGAAGTCTTTCGGATCGCATCCGACCAGCGGCTTCCCGTCGTGACGGTATGCCATAGCTATGAACTTCTTTCCGCTAGGCGAGTCTATCGCGTGCAGGACGTACAGCTTTCCGTCCTTCTTGTATTTGCATACAGTCATTTCCATATTCTTATTTTTTTGAACGAAAAAGCCCAGCTCGTATAAACGGGCTGGGCTCTAGCGAATCGTCGATTCCTAAAATCTCAGCCGTTGGGCCACTTCAGTTGTAATTTCTCGATCGCTTTCATAATCGTATGCAAATATATATTAAATTCCCATAAAAAGAAAACCCTCTCTCAGAGAGGGCTTGGGCCAATTCCCGAAGGAATCTCTTTTCGGCTCCACCACCTTGTTTTATGACTACAAGGAAAACTTCTTATTATAGGCTTTTGGCCTTAATAAGTTTATTATTTTGCTGTTTTTTCCTCTTCTACAGAAGCTGACCTGTAAGGAGTAACGAGCTTTTTGATCTCGCCCAAAGCTTTTCTAGCGTCCGCGTTAGACTTCTTCGTAGTCTTGTTGTGGTTTGCGTCGAAGCTTGCCCATAGGGTCTTCAAGTTTTCGTAGATTTCTTGTGTTGTCATCTTTATATGATTTTATTTTTTAGGGCTAAAGCGCCCTTGGCTTTCTCTATTTATCCGAAAAGGTCTCCTGCGTCTGCCGCGTCAGAGAATCCGTTCGCGTCGTCTTCTTCGTCCATTAGGTCGTCGAACTGCTTCTCTACTTCTTCTATCTCGTCCAATGACTTGAACCTGAAGTAGTCGTTCACGATAGGCGCCATCTTCTCGAGGACTCCCTGAGTGAACACTTCTGGAGTGAAGAGCTGCTTCGTAGTCACGGACTTTCCTAAGTGCGCCACGAACCACCTGTTTCCTCCAGGCGTAAACTTTATCTCTCCCGTAGACTTGTCTACTTCTTCCTTTCCTTTCGCGATTCCGATCTGAGAGAAATATTCTGGCCTGCAGAACGCGTCTAGTCCTGTGTAAGGATTCATTCCGTGCGCGAAAGAGATGTCGAACCTGATCTTCTTAGGCTTGGCCATCCTGTTCTTGGCAGTCTTGAAGAGAACGGAGATTCCAGACTGTCCTAAGTCCATGTCGTCTTCTTCGCCTGTCTTCAGCTTCGATTTGGACATGAATCCGATTACCGAAGCAGAGTACAGAAGGCCGTTTCCTCCTTTGAGCTTCTCTTGTGGAAAGAGGTCTAGTGTAAGGTATGTGTGGTTGCAGACGATCATTGGAATGTCTAGGTATCCCAAGTCTGTGTTGATAGAGCGGAACATAGATCCGAGCGCCTTCGCCTTCGTCATGTCCTGCTTGATGTCTCCTTTGAGCAAGTCTGCCTTCTCTTTGTTGGAAGCCATCTGTCCGAGAGAGTCGAGGACTATCATCAGCTTAGGCAGCTCGAAGCCTGCGAGCTTCTGCTCTTTCAGGTCGTCGATCAGCTGAGTGAGCAGCATGTTCACGTCTTCTACCTTGTTGGACCTGATCAATCTGAAAGCTTCCAGAGAGTTGTCTATTCCGAACTTAGGAAGGTCTTCTAAGTCGATTGCCTGCTCTGTGTCGATGTAGATGACGCAGTATCCTGCTTTCTGGGCGTGCTTGGATACGGAATACGCGATGAACGACTTTCCTGCGCCAGACTCTCCGGCGAACGCCGTTATCCTGTTGGAAGCGACACCTCCTCCGAGCAATCTTCCCGATAGAGCGGCGTCTAATAGATATACTCCTGTCGTGATGAACGTCTTTTCTTTTATTTCCTTTTCGATCTGAATCGGAATGGATTTAGCGATGTTGTCCAGTATGGATCCAACCTTGCTGAATTCGAATTTCTTTCCTTCTTTTGTTGCCTTTGCCATTTTTCTAAATCATTTTTATAATGTATATATCTACTTTACGTTCCCCCTTTCGATATTTTTTATAAAAAGTTCCGAAAGGGGGGAACGGATTCTTTATATATACTCTATGGACAGATTGGAATTTTTAGAAAGGGCGAGGTCCGTGCACGGATACAGATATTCGTATCCTTCTCTGGAAGAGAAGGTGAGGCTCACGGACACGATACAGGTCGCCTATGGCGAATCTACATACGAGCAGAAGGTCGTAAAGCATCTGATGGGAAGGCAGCCGGAGAAGGCGGCGCGCTCTAAAGGAACGGAAGCGTTCATAGAAGCGGCGAACGAAGTGTGGAAAGGCAAATACGACTACTCGCAGACGATATACAAGAACGCGCTAGAGCCGGTCACTATATTGTATAGAGGAGTGGCGTACTCTCAGAGGCCTGCTTCGCATCTCGAGGGAATGGCGCCGGAATTCAGGAAGTCCGAGGCGATGGAAGAGCTGAAGAAGAAGGATATGGAGAAGGCCGATTGCGTCGAGGAATGCCTGGGATTCTTTAAGAAGTTCAAGATAAGGCACGAGAGGCTGAAGCGTTTCGAAGGGCTGGAGTTCGACTTCTATCTTCCGGACATAAGGACGTGCGTAGACATAGAGCCGGGTATGGAATCATGGAAGGCCAAGCAGGATTTTTGCGAGGATTCGTATATAGAATTGGTGAGGATCGGAAAGGACCAGGCGGAAGACGCCTATATGCTGCTGTGGGAAAGCCTCAGAG
>Ga0315902_10007662_pt1 | contig 14710 bp, 12 predicted proteins | sample LakEriMetagenome_9_FD_203523 | JGI IMG/M metagenome (GOLD analysis project Ga0315902, IMG submission 203523) | Freshwater fungal communities from buoy surface, Lake Erie, Ohio, United States - Buoy 12 MA117 | ecosystem: Environmental > Aquatic > Freshwater > Lake > Lake biofilm | place: USA... | reverse complement strand
CGTCCATCGCAAAATTGACAATCGGAATTCCTAACTTCCGAATAGCGAGGAGAGCCTCCAACGATACGCTGGGAGCGGTGAAAGTTCCAATCACGAAGTCGATAGATTTGACGCGATTGGCATCGAGAACTGACTCGTATAAATGCTCGCACCACTTTCGATGCTCAACTAGCGAGAGTTTGCCTCCTCTTGGAGCATTTATTCCATACTCGCCGTTCTTGTTAATGTAGGTTTGTACATCACCTAGTCTCTGAAGACCTTGGAAGAATCCATGCATCTCGTGGTCATAATACGTTCCAACAAAAAATATATTTAATTGCGCTGCCTTTTTATTTTGGCTGATGTTGCAAAGTCGCTGCCGAAGTAAGTTAAGGGCGATATGGCTGCGATCTTGCGCAGCATATCGATTCCAGTAATCACCAAAGCGGAACTTGTTAATTGCATGTGTTGCGTCTAGCGCAACACCCTTGATTGCGGAATTAATTGCGCGTGTTAATTTGTTCTTTTTCAGTCGAGGTTTAATGCTTTCGAGCATATTGTCTGTTTGCCGCTTCAAAGTTCTTGAAAAGTGAATGCAGTAATAGGGCTATCAACAATAACTGAGCGATAAAATAAAAGTTATTTATTGAACTACTGTAAAGTGAAAATCCCATGTAGCCTCCGAGAACCATTTGCAATGGCCCGCGGGCGACGCTGTGAGATACCAGGTTTGTGGCGACAGTTCTGGCCAGAAATTTCATGAGTAATTTATTTCCTGCCGAAATCAGAAAACTCTGGATAAGTATAGCAAACGGCATAACTAGGATGTTCGAATGGCTGAGAATGAGTAAGTAAGCCATCGTGCCAATGCCAACACCAAATCCGGTTCCTTCTAAGTTCATGTTGAAGAAATCCCTTCCCAAGTCTGGAACAACCGAATTAGCCCGACCACCGCTCATGAAATAGTTAGCCATCGCCGTCCAATTATCTTCACGAATGTACTGATACGCCAGAATCATGTCTTGAGCACCATAGAAGCGATTCGCAATGCCGCCGATTGCGTCAAAAACACTTATGTGTCCGTCCAGCAATAGTGAGAAGGCTACTCCAAAGGCTTCGCCGAAAACAAAGGTTTCATTACTGAAGGTGTAATCACGCGAACCGCTAGTGAGTAAGAAACCCAACACTCCTGAGGCCACAACGAGCCCTAACCTGACTTGTTGACGGTCGATAGTTGCGAAATATCCCACTGGGAACATGCTTATTAACAAAACCGTACGACTTGCAGACCCCAATCCCGCCATGAACGCATATCCAAGAATTACTGCAACCAGCTTCCAATTACGGTTTGACTTGCTAAACAAAAGCACAATGAGCAGCGGTCCGAAATAAAGTCGCGTGTAGTACAGGATCCCGGTTAGACGGTAAGGAAGGGGGTCACGTAACAGACCCAAGGTGCCGATGTTGTTGTAAGCCATAAAGACATTCAGTGGCACCATGATAAAGATGATAAAGCCTATAAGCAAAGCTCCGTAAATCCTTGCGGAATTGCGTGACGTGAGTGCCGGTGGCGTGTGATGTGTTTGCTGCACAGACTTGGGGACATTCCCATGCTTGGGCTTGATGTAGACATCCAATTTTCGGGTACCCCATACCAACGCCGCATAAAGAGTCACTACCCAGACATAGATTAGGAAAAACTCGGCAAGATCGAACTCAAAGTTTCCAACCGAGCCGAAACCGGAGCCGTAGTTGCTCCGGCTTAGCCATAAAAAAGGTGCTCCGATTGCATGGGCGACAAACATAAAAACGGCGTATGCCTGAAGAACAATGTTGCGCGAGCGGATTGCCGACCAGGTTATGGCACCAAAAATCGGTACAAGCACCAGAGAAATCCAGAATGCGCCGGTGTCGGTTAACGCGAGATAGCCCAGCCATAACAACCAGACCGCAAGCACAAAGGCTCCACGTTTTGCAATATACATCTTTGTTAATCCGATGATACTTTAGGGTCTGGTATCAATTGGCTATATCCGCATTTGCCAAACTCATTCTGGAGCGAAGAAATCGTTCACTGCAAATGGGTCAGCAGGGGGCTGCACACCAGCATTTGGCGGGCGCCCTAAAAAAGCTGGCGGTCAAGAAATCGGTCGCGCCAAACATTTCAGATTTATAGCGACCCGGTTTATTAAGTACGCCACATCCTTCCCGTCTTGCGTTTTTTGACGTGAGCTGTCATCCGGCTGGCTTAATTGAGAACAGGGCCAAGGAAACCAGTACCTAACTAGTGGCCGCCAGCCTCTGCGCGGCTCGGGTCGGTAAGCGACGCCGAAAACTCTGCACCACGGGAATCAGGCTGTAATGTGCAATGAACATTGCACCGGCCCAAATCGACAAACGAATCTTTTGAGATAGGTAGATTTCAGAGGCCACAATTGCGGGGAAAGCATGCTGCACCAAGATCATCCAGTTCACGTGAATAACGCGTAGCTTAATCATCAATCGGTTGCGGCCCCAACTGGCGGGGACAACGTTTCCCCGTTCCTTGCTTCGGTAATAGAACAGCTTTTCCCGCACGCTGTCCACGCGGCCTTTCGGCAATACGTTCCATAAAAAGCCAATGTCCCGACTCCCTGTGAAATCTAGGTAATGTTTGCCGAAGATTGGAAACGGTACGGCATTTTGAACTATTCTAGTTCGAAACAATCCCATCATTAGGGGCAGAACGATAGGAGCTCGAATATACCGCTCCATGTTTTGCATAAGGCTATCCTCGACGGCCATGAAACACTTCAGTCCACTGTCAGAGCGTCGCCCTTCGATATCAATCCAACCGTAGTCGGAATACACCAGGATCACATCGTTGCGGTCACGAATCCGCTCCACATAGCGAGCCAGACAGTCAGGCTCGTAAACATCGTCGTCACCCACCAGCATCAAGAATTCGCCCTTCGCCTGGCGATAGAGCTGTTCGGTATTGCGGAACACGCCCAGATTCTCCGCGTTCCTGTGATAGATAATGCGAGAATCCTTTGCAGCATATTCTAAGCAAATGGCTGCCGTAGCATCAGTACTGGCATTATCGGAAATACGCAACTCAAAATCATTGAAAGACTGCTTCAACAGCGAATCGAGCGCCTCACGCAGAAAACGCTCACCATTGAAAACAGGCATCACAATACTAACAAGCGGGTTGGGCGCGGAGTGATCTGCTGGCATCGGAATAAGAGATTTTACGTGGATCGAATGCGCAAACGCCAAGTATCTAGTGCTGCTCGCCGCACGCTTGTTATACCCATGGATACCGCTGCGAGGGACACAGCATAGATTGTAAAAATATAGAGCAGCGTCGACGTCTTCCCCATCGCGTCGGGCTTTAGCTGCCATGCGATGGCAACCGGTGCCACGGCAAGTGTCAAGGGGTAAGACACATCAGCCCAATACCATCGCCGCTGCTCATCTGGCAGGAGTCGACGATGCATCAGCGGAACGGTAAATACTAAGTAAAGTGCTTGCTGAATCGGCCATGCCATCGCAGCGCCCACAATGCCGTATGATTTAGTCAACACAAGCAGCAGGATTCCAAAAAGAAATACAGAAATGATGCCAAATCGCAAAGCCAGTGACGTCCACCCTGACGCGAGCTGCAAGCCGTAAGGAATATGCATGATGCCGTTTAGTAGCGTACCTATAACCAGTATGCTCGCTACAGGGGCAGCGGCATCAGCGGTCGCGGGGCTCTGCAGCCAGATCCGAATCAAATCATTGGAAAAAAATATCAGGACCGCAACCGCCGGAAACGTAGCAACGGCAAGAAACTGGGCGCTCTTGTGGTAGAAGGCTGCCAATTCTTTTCTCGATCCCAACGCCACGAGATTGGTCAGCTGCGGATAGATTGCGGAATAAATCGGTCCGAACAACCGATACACATTCATGCTCACCACATTAGCGATAGCGTAATAGCCAAAGACATCGAGGCTGAGCAACTTGCTCAGAATAATCTTGTCGAGCTGCATCAGCAGGCTGGAGATCAGTCCAATCCCCGTGACCCCGGCTGAAAAACGCCAGATGCCACGCAAAAGATCGCTGCGAAACCTAGGAGGAAGAGGATCGACCGGAATCTTTTGCCACAGCAAAAGCCGAACAATCGAGATGTGGACTACACTCACCCCAAGTTGTGTCCAGAAAAAAGCCTCGATTGTTGGTGCCAACTGCCAAAGCACCAACGCTGAGGCTATGCCTCGGACTGTTGCTATAGCACCGTTGACAAAGTTCAAAACTACCTGCTCTTGTAACCCGGAGAGCCCGCCAGAGTAAAAACCGATCGGCCATTGAATCGCGATCATCAGCCCCATGAGGCTTACCGCTGTCTCCACCGCGTGAGTCGGAAGCGTCTGGCTATTGACCCATTCGTTAGCAATCCAGGGGGCAGTTAGCACTACGACGATGCCAATGATTAATCCCATGCCGACGTAGGGAATTTCCAATGTTCGCAGCAGGTCGCGCATATCCCTATTGCTGTCTGGCAGGACCGCGAGGCGCGCGATTTCGCGGGTAAGGGTTTGAATCAGCCCCATGTCCAAGACCGCAAACATCGCAACGAGGGTCGAGAAGATCGCTACTAACCCGTAAGCCTCCACCCCGAGAAAATTCAAGTAAATAGGGATGAACAGCAGGCTGACCAAAGCCGTCCACAGGCTGCCCGCGAAGTTGGCAGCGATGTTTTTCTTGATTCTGCTCACGATAACAATTAGTTAGACTCAACGACGACAAATAAGACAAATAGAACCAAAACAACGCATCGGTAGAACGTAATTTAGAAGCGCATCAGTTTTTATCGAACGGCGAAAACTCCGAACTTCTTTATCTGTTAGAAAAGGTTTGATATCCGAAAGATGTAGCCCAAGCCTTTGAACAACAACTGGCCGCGCCAAGCCCCAAGGAGTTACCCCCGCCGTTGAAAACCCAGCCTCCTTCGCCAGTTGTATAATTTTCTTTGGTTCGAACATCCAGAGGTCAGTGGGGCTGGGTTGACCCTTATAACGGGCGCGAGCAACGTTATTGATGAAGCCCGGCGCTAGCACAGCCAAAGGCCAAACAGCCACCTTGGCACTTTCTACTACTGTGCTCATGGGAGTAGGCTCATGGAGCGATATAAACGTTCCCCCCTTTTTGAGCATGCCAGCAATTCGTGCTAAAACTTGGGGTACATTATGAAAGTGGTGAATGAAGGAGTTGCCTATGATTAAATCAAACTGTCGACCAAAGTCGATTTTATGCATATCACCCAGCACAAAATCAACGCCTACACCTGGGTGTGATCGATCTATCAACTCTTTCGCCAGATGCAGTTCGTTAGCGCTGATATCATTAACGGTGAGATGCTGTGGGCGAGACCGCTTTAATATGTGGTAGGTTAGAAATCCCGTCCCTGCGCAAACCTCTAATACATCAGCTCGTTGAAACACATCAGGTGCAAAGCCCGCTCGCTTTAGCTTCAACCAAATCTCTTCACCAAACACAGGTTGCGTCCGGAGCTCCGGGCCACCCGTATCAAACGCTTCATTACCGGCTACGGTAGAAATGGCAATTTGACTAGGAGCAATGTACGGATTTTCTATTCTCGCCTGTAACCCCTGGGAAAATGTAGGATTTAACATGACATCACCCTGCTATAGATTTTTCTGGCACATACTTCATCTGACATGTTATTTAGCGTCCATGCTCGAGGCGTAAATTCTTCGCGATTTGATTGCCAGTATGAAACTTTCTTTTTGAAATCCTCCAAATCACTAAAAAACAAACCATTTTCTTTGCATAAGTACGGTGCTGTTGAGGTTTTCAAAAGACGCCCATTGATAACGTCATAATCGTTCCTCCACAACAACGTTGGCACGTCGGCAGCCCACGCTTCTGCCCAAGCGATACCTTGACTTTCACTATTGGCAAAACCTACCATTAAACAGGATCGCTGAAGAAGATCGCGGTAATCTTGGTGCTGAAAACTTCCATAGCGCAAAGTATCAACGCTCCAGCCTAGGTTTTGTAAATATTCAGCATACGGTTTGATTGGACCGACTACCCCCGTATTCTGCTTCTCAAAAAATAAAATACGATCACGGTTGTTCGTCGAGCTAGGTGCCCAATAATGCATGTCAACACCAGCCGGCCACGACAAAATACGCTTCCGCAGGGATGTATTATCTTGAACATAATGTTCAATAACCCATTCGCAGGGTGTTATCACGTTGTCGATTTCGGGGGATGCTATAATTGAATTGAAATCGGTAGAGAAAGATACAATGTTTGGTCCGGCAAATAGTTTTCGTATTTTCCCTTTTTGTTTAAGATGTATCGCCTGACGTAAAGTTCTTACGCCAGCCAACACCAGTGCGATATCACCAAGCTCGGACAGACTATTAGGGTTATAGTTAAAATTAGCATTAATCTTCTGAAGTCCTTCGACCAAACTGCGGGTAACTGCGAAATGTCCACGATAGCGAGGATGACTATCAAAAGAACGTGTTTTTAATCGATATTTGAAAGACCGTGCAACACGATGTATTGTCTCGGGAAGAAAGTTTTTCCCTACTGGTAGTGGATTCGTCAAAACACTTAGTACTGGACGCATTTAAATACATACTCCATGTTTACGACTTTCGTCATTCAATTATAGTGTTGAAGCGACATCTGTTTACCTTTATGCAAGATACCGTAAATATCCTTAAACATTGATTAAAATAATCTTTTCAAGTATCCGTCTGGGGCGACGGTAATTAGCAACTTGTTCTGGATGCTCTTGTCGATTTCAAACTCCTTGTGAGTTTCCAGAAACTTCCACACCGCTGTTTTAGGGTTGTCACCAGGGCCCCACGGGCGGTCCGGGTACATTTCCTTGGGCATGTCTTCGATGATGGTATCGAACACGACGCAATAGCTGCCGACACTGGTCATAGGCGCATAGGCGTGCAACTCCGCCAGCACGTGCGCGTGCGTGTGGTTGGAGTCTAGGCACACCAGAATACGTTCATAGCCCTTCGCCACCTGCCGCACCTGCTCTACAATCTCGGGCGCGATGCTCGAACCCTGAATCATCTGGATACGCGACGCCATGGGGTGCGCCTCAATCGCCTCGCGGTTTTGCGCGCGGATGTCGATGTCAATGCCAAGCACCTTACGCTTTGACTCGCGCGGATTCAGTGTCGCAATTGATTTAATCGCATCACACATGTCCAGCAGCGCTAGCATCGAAGCACTCATGATCAGCGAGCCACCGTGCGCTATTCCGGTTTCGATGATCAAATCTGGTTTGATCTCCCAGATCAGCTCCTGCATTGCTACCATATCTTGCGGGTACTGGATGATTGGCCGACCCAAAGCTGAGAAATTGTAGGAATATTTTGGCAAGGTTGATGAAACGGTAAATTGATGCGCAGCGTTCACAAGGTTTGCATTGCTCATGTTTCCGGCAATGCGATCTGCGACTTCTCTGACAAAGTCATTCATAAGTCAATTCCGATTGAGTGAAATGTTCTCTAGGTTGGCCACTGCTTTCTCTGGGCATAGCACCTGAAGCCTTTTTAAGGACAGGATTTCTTCTCGCTTAGCTTGATTTATATCGAATTCGGTTTCGGCGGGTTGGTTCGCTCGCTTGCTCAGCTTTGACAAGATGACGCGTTTCGATGCGCCACCCCAAACAAAAACACTTGTTCCGGTATCAGATCTTAATCCGTGTAGAAAATCAGAGCTGAAATCAACTGTGTCTGCCCGATTGATTACTGTGTCGTGAAGCGACTCCCAATTCGCGACTACGTACAAGTATTGATCACCAAAAACTGCCCTCTCTCTGCAACCCGACCAAGCATGTTGTGGAAGTCATGAACAAGCCTTGCCGCAACCCACTCCGGCCAACGCTTCCTTTCCTGGCGACCGTTCAATGAGTTTTGCAACCTGCCGCAAATGCTTCTTGAGCGATTGGCTGAGGCCCTGCTCATTTTAGCAATGTTCGCCTTTAATCAGTTGGTTTGAGTTCAACCTAGCGTTTGAGACAAACCCTGTCTTTGTATCTTCAGTAATCGCGATGCCACTATGGGGCATGTGGATCGTATCTTGAGTGGTTTTATAAACGGGTTTCTGCAGAACTGGAAACTGCAGGTGCTCGTACAACACTTTCACTTCAGTTTTTACTCCCTACTGCGTCCTGGAATTCCCAGAACACAGGGAGGATCCACCAGGTTGTCTGGACGCGCACCAAACCTCAGCAAGTCACGCCGCCCGTAGATATCCGCAATTTGCTCTGCAAGTTGGCGAACTGTGATGGGTGTGCCAGAACAGACATTGATCGGTCCACTCTCGCCGCACAAGGCCACATCCGCGATGACCCTGCCCGCCTCAGAAACATCGAGAAAATCGCGAATCTGTTTGCCGCTAGTTAATTCAACCTCCTCTCCTTTGGCAAGTTGCTTGTGAAGATATGGCACTAACCTGCGTTCATCGTCGCCTTCACCGTACAGATAGAACAATCGGCACCAGGCAAACTCGACTAATCGCGCCGGCAGCAACTGCGAAAGGCCCGTAAAGAGCGCCGCTTTCGCGCCCGCGTAAGGCGTAGAAGGATTTAAGGGAGTTTCTGTCGACAATACTCCGGTCGATAGGTCATACTCAAAACAAGTGCCAATACCAACGAATCGATTGACACCAGCGATTACTGCGCCTTTTGCGAAATTCAGGCTGCCAACTAAGCAATCCATATTTTGTCGAGATTGCAGATACTCACCAGGCTCTGCATACCAAGCAGCGTGGATTGCGATATCAATCCCCTCGCATTGCTCTGCCCACCAATCGGAACTCTCTTGAAAAATATCCGCTGAGCAAACCAACCTATCGACATTAGGTTGGTTTAGAAATGATGATTCCTTGCCGGTTCGAAGCACTGGAACAATGCAAACGTTTGACTTGCTCAGTGCTTTAAAGATTTGCTTTCCAACAAAGCCAGTCGCACCGGTTAAGAGAATCGTTTTCATGAAACATGTAATTTGGGCACGGCAGCCACAAACTTCCCACCCCAGCGCCGTACACTGTCATTCTGCTTGATTACCTCTTCAGAAATGTTCCACGGAAGAATCAGCACGAAGTCAGGTCGTACCTCTGCGAGGTGTTCCGGAGGCAAAATGGGGATATGACTCCCGGGCATGAATTTTCCCTGCTTGGCCTTTGCAGCGTCGCACACAAACGGCAGCAGATCAGGCTTCACACCCGCGTAGTTCAGCAATGTATTGCCTTTGGCCGCAGCACCATAGGCCGCGATAGTTTTTCCTTGGCGTTTTTGGTCGATTAGGAACGCGAGTAGATCATTTTTGATTTTGTCGGCTCGCGGCTGGAACGCCTGATAGGTTTGTAGTTGTTGCAATCCATGATTGGATTCTTTTTGCAACAGCGCATCTACTGACTGCCGCGTTTTGCGTTGGTCTTCTGCATGACAACCGTACACGCGTAAACTTCCACCATGGGTGGGTATTTCTTCCACATTCCAAATGCGCAGCCCTGCCTCCGTAAAAATTCGGCTTACGGTGTACAGCGACAGATAGGAAAAATGTTCGTGGTAGACCGTATCGAATTGCACCTGCTCGATTAGACGCATCAGATGCGGAAACTCTAGCGTGATGGTGCCTCCTGGCTTTAATATGGCCTGCAATCCTTTGGTGAAATCGTTGATATCCGGTACGTGAGCATATACATTGTTGCCAACGATTAGATCGGCTTGTTTGCCTTCATGTGCCAGTTGTTTACCGAGAGCTTCACTGAAAAATTTGCGCAATACTGGAATGCCCAGTTGTTCCGCTGTATCGGCGGTGCTAGCGGTCGGCTCAATGCCGAGGCAAGGAATCTCCGCGGCAACAAAGTTCTTGAGCAGATAGCCATCATTTGAAGCAACTTCGATCACTTGGCTGGCGCCGTTTAAGCCCAGCTGCGTTATCATATTTTCAGCAAAGGCTTTGGCGTGTGCGAGCCAACCGCTTGAGGTACTGGAGAAGTAGGCATATTCCGCATTAAACAGCGCATCGGCCTCGGCGTAGTCTTCAGTTTGTACCAACCAGCAGTTGTCACAGACTTGGATCTTGAGCGGGAAATACAGCTCAGGACGCGCGAGAGCCTCGCGGCTGAGATACGCATTCGAGGGCGGCGCAAAACCCAGATCTAGAAAAGAATGTTGCAGAGGCGTTCCGCAGTGGCGGCATTTCATAAAGCAATTCCGCGAAAGTCGCCCGTCAACAGGGCGTGTCTCTGGTCGCGTTCAGAGCGCTCTGCGATGGGCTCTGGCCAGTTGATTGCAAGTTGCGGGTCAGTGGCATTCAGTGCACCTTCAGCTTCAGCGTTATAGTCGGCAGTGTGGAAATACAGCATTTCACAATCGGGCGTGAGCGTCTGAAATCCATGCGCGAAACCTTCAGGAATTATATAACTTTGGTGGTTTTTTTCAGAGAGTAAGACGGCGTGATACTGCAAAAAAGTTGATGAATCTCGACGCAGGTCAACAGCCACATCCCAAACTTTCCCTTTCAAGCACGTTACGATTTTGGTTTCTGCGTGTGGTGGGAACTGAAAATGCAAACCGCGGACAGTACCTTTCTGTTGAGTCAGCGTGCGATTGATCTGGCGTATGGTTTTACCTTGCAGAAGCGACTTAAGTGTTTCTTGGCAGAACAGCCGCTCAAGGAATCCGCGCGAGTCACCAATGGGCCGGTGCTCAATAATTTGAAGACCATCAATCTGAGTTGGCTGTAAAGCAATCCGGCTCATGCGGCCTGATACTGTTCGATTTGATGAATAGATATTTCTGCCATAGGCTGGTTTGCTTTCCGTGCCTGGTGCCACTCGACCGTTTTGTCTAGCGCGGTTTCCAGCGACCAGCGTGGCGACCAACCGAGTCTGGTTTTGGCTTTTGCGCTGTCGAGTTTCAATAAACCCGCCTCGTGTGGTTGTGGTGCCCCTTCCAGTTCCCAACGCGCGTGCGGGAGCTTTTGGCAAAGTCGATTCACAATCCAGGATACCGGCTTGGCATCGAATTCTTCCGGTCCGAAGTTCCAAGCTTCAGCGAATTCGGCACCATCGGTTACCAGGCGCTCAGCCAGCATCAGATAACCTGAAAGCGGTTCCAACACATGTTGCCAGGGGCGCACAGCATTGGGCGAACGGATGCGTAACGTTGCGCCAGCGTCTATCGCACGCAGAAAATCGGGAATCAGTCGATCGGTTGCCCAATCACCGCCACCAATGACATTTCCCGCGCGCACACTGGCTAGCTGGATTCCTGATCGAGCAAGGAATGAATGGCGATACGCGGCGGCGGCAATTTCCGCACAGGCCTTGCTGCTGGAATACGGATCGTGCCCACCCAGGCGGTCATTCTCACGGTAGGGCCAGAGCCATTCCTGATTTTCATAGCACTTGTCGGTTGTGATGTTCACAATGGCTTGCACTGTTTCGGCTTGACGGGCGGCTTCCAGCACATTGACCGTACCTAATACATTGGTGGTGATAGTATCGACCGGCGTACTGTAAGACTCGCGCACCAACGCCTGCGCAGCCATGTGAATGACGATGGAACACTGTGCGGCTTGCACCGCCGAAGTTAGTTTTGGCAGGTCCCTGATGTCGGCGATGGTCGAACTTTGAACGCGGTCTTGCAGTCGAGTCGCGTTGTAAAAATTGGGCGTCGTCGGTGGCGCAAGCGAATAGCCGTGAACCTTGGCACCTAACTTGCTCAGCCAAAGCGCGATCCAGCCGCCTTTAAACCCCGTATGGCCGGTAAGAAAGACCGATCGATTTCGCCAGAACTCCGGACTCATTTCCAGATCTTCCAAGGTGCTTTGCCAGAGTTCCACAAGTCTTCAAGCAGGTTTTTGTCACGCAGGGTATCCATTGGCTGCCAGAAACCACGATGCTCAAACGCCATCAACTGATTCATTTTGGCCAGGTGGGTGAGAGGCGCGCCTTCCCAACTGCTTTGGTCTCCATCGATCAAATCGAGACACTTGGGTGACAGAACAAAAAAGCCGCCGTTGATCAAACCGCCATCACCACGAGGCTTTTCGACAAAGCCGGTCACTTTATCACCGGAGCGCTCCAGCGCACCGTAACGACCGGGCGGCTGAACGGCAGTGACGGTGGCAAGCTTTCCGTGTTGCTGATGAAAGCGGATGGTAGCACCGATATCCACATCACTGACGCCATCGCCGTAGGTGAAGCAAAATGCTTCTTCGTTTTTGATGTAATCCGCCACGCGCTTCAGACGGCCGCCGGTGAGCGTGTCATCGCCAGTGTCCACCATGGTGACCTTCCAAGGTTCGGCATTTTGCTGGTGCACCGCCATTGTGTTGTTGGTCATGTCGAAGGTCACATCGGACATGTGCAGGAAGTAGTTGGCGAAGTACTCCTTGATGACATAGCCCTTGTAGCCACAACAGATGATGAAATCGTTCACGCCATGCGCGGAATAGAGCTTCATAATGTGCCACAGGATCGGTCGGCCACCGATCTCGATCATGGGCTTGGGCTTGAGGTGGGTTTCTTCGGAAATGCGCGTTCCGAGACCACCGGCGAGGATGGCGGCTTTCATGCGATAGCCCTCTCATTTTTTGAAATGATTGGCTTGATTACCTGAGTTCTGCATAGGTCACCTACGCTTTCAGCTCCCTCTTCCCCAGCAAAAAGACCATATCGCATGCTTCCACCGTACTCAGCTGATGCGCGAACAGGTTGCATTTCCTATCATACGATTCAAGGCCGGCAACAATTATGCGACTGAACCTAGCAGGGGTAATGAAGCTCCTGCACTTGGGCTTACTGCATCAATCTGGTGTGCTCGACGACTTCCTCGACTGTCGATGAGCGCAGAGCCTGCCTCATCCACAGCTGTGCAATTCCGGCAATCATGCCAAGCAGTAATGCAACTAGCATGATCTGCGCTCGATTCGGACCCGCCTTGATATTAGGCACGGTGACTTGATCGAGCACCGTAAACACCGGCGTGTCTTGATTCATCTTGATCCGCGCCTGCTCCAGCTCGCGGCTGAATTGCTGATAGACTTCGAAGGCGATGTCATACTCCCGCTGGAGTCGGTCTCTGTCGATTTGCGAGGTGGCGCTCATCAATGCCCGATTCCTATCCGAGAAGCTGGCAAGATCACGCTGCGCTCGCTCATAGCGACCCTTGGCCTGTAGATACTGCTCATTCACAAAGCGAAAATTCTGCCCGGCTTTTTGCGACTCGTACTCAATGATACGCTGCATCAATCGATCGGCGGAAGCACGCACGAGATCGGCGGCAGCATAGCGATCGGGCATCGTCCCTGAGATTACGAGAATTCCCGTTTTCTTGTCCATGGAAACAGATAGGCGGCGTCCTAGCGTTCCGACCAAAGATAGATACGACTGATCGTACATCCGAACGACGGTGCTTTCGGCAACGACTTTGGGGTTTTCCTTCGGTTCTTCAGCTACTTTGCCCCCGCCCAGATTTACGGACGAAAGCAGACGCCCGGGGAGACCGATGGAATACGAGGCGATGATCTCGGTCAGTGCGGGGCGCCGGATGTTACGGAAATATTCTATGGTCGACACTTGCCGATCCAATGCAGAGAACCGCAGAGGGGTCTCGGCAACCGCAATGCGGAAATCCAAACTCTTCGCCACCTCAGGGTACAGATCGGCGGTGATCGTCTGATCATTCGCTCCAGTCGGCAGGCGTATCCCTGCAAGGCCTGCCAGCCCCGATAGACCGGCACCCCCTGTTGCACCGCCGCCACGATACGGGAGCAGCCGCATGCTGGCGGAATATTCGACGGGACTCCCAAAGGCGATGATCAGACCAATGATGCCAACAAGCCCCATCCGAATGGCTATCATCCTACGCGCTGCCCACAGCATCTGCGCGATAGTGCTGATTTTCGTGACAAGTTCCGCGAAACTGATTTCGTCGTCGAAAGATGTGTTAGGTGCAGTCATTTCGTTTCAATTGCTGCAGAAGTGGAATGCGTCTCTTTTCCAAGGATTCAATACGAACCGATGAACGCGACGACGCGCTTGCGGGTATTTGTCGGACTTAGGGTGAGTCGGAGGCATATTGCTACATGGTGGGAACTTAGATATTCGTGGCAATAGAGCGGCAGGGTCAGTCCCATGCTCGGACTGGCCCAGCGGGTGCAAAGCCTTCCTACCGCGTGCCTAACTCGCCAGCGTGTGTATGTCCGTAACCCCCGCCTCACGGGCGAGGATGTCTATCTCCTGCTGCAACTGTTCGTATTCCGCCACCTTCCGCTTGAGAAAGCGCCGGGTCAACTTCGCCTTCTCCGTCAGCCCCTTCGGCGTCAGGAGATAGGCATACCCGAGCCGGTTGGGATTCCGGCTCACGTTCTCCATCGTCACCCACCCACGGGCCACCAGCGCCCGGATCACATAATTCGCCTTTCCCAGGCTCACTCCGAGCGATTCGGCCAACGAGCGCTGGTTCGCCACCGGCCCTTCGGCTAACCGCCGGAGCGCCTGATATTCGAGCGTCTCGTCCGTCGTCACGCCGCGGCCCCCGTCACTCGCGTCACCGCCGCATCGCCGAGCGTGCAGAGGAGCCCCCGCCCGATGCTGGGGATCCAGACCACGAGCCGCCGCGCCCCCTTGAGCTCCGTCACCTGCCCCCGGAACCCCGCCAACGGCCCCTCCCGCACCAGGACCT
>Ga0315902_10007660_pt1 | contig 14710 bp, 14 predicted proteins | sample LakEriMetagenome_9_FD_203523 | JGI IMG/M metagenome (GOLD analysis project Ga0315902, IMG submission 203523) | Freshwater fungal communities from buoy surface, Lake Erie, Ohio, United States - Buoy 12 MA117 | ecosystem: Environmental > Aquatic > Freshwater > Lake > Lake biofilm | place: USA... | reverse complement strand
GGACGAGACCCGCAAGGCCTTCGGCAAGGTCGACATCCTGGTCTGCAACGCCGCCTCCAACCCCTATTACGGGCCGATGAGCGGCATCAGCGACGACGCCTTCCGCAAGATCCTCGAGAACAACATCATCGCCAACAACTGGCTGGTGAACCTGGTCTCGCCGGAGATGGTCGAGCGCAAGGACGGGGCGATCATCATCGTCTCGTCCATCGGCGGCTTCCGCGGCACGGCGGTGATCGGCGCCTACGCCATCTCCAAGGCGGCGGACATGCAGATGGCCCGCAACCTCGCCCAGGAGCTGAGCCCCCACAACATCCGCATCAACTGCATCGCGCCCGGCCTGGTGAAGACCGACTTCGCCCGCGCCCTGTGGGACACCCCGGAGGCCGAGGTCCGGTCCTCTGCGGGCACGCCCCTGCGCCGGCTGGGCGAGCCCGACGACATCGCCGGGGCGGCGGTCTTCCTGGCCTCGAAGGCGGGCGGCTGGATGACCGGCCAGACCGTGGTGGTGGACGGCGGCTCGACGAGCTGAGTCCTCAGGCCCCCGCGCTGAGGGAGAGGTCGCGAGCCCGGGCCAGCCGGGTCGCGGCCTCGTCCAGCACGTCGTCGGCCTTGGCGAAGCACAGGCGCAGGACCCGTGTGACCGCCTCGGTTTCGTAGAAGGCCGAGACGGGGATGGCGGCGACGCCAGCCTGCGTCACCGCCCTGAGTGCGAAGGCCCTGTCAGCCTCGGCCACGCCGGAGTCGGGCAGGTCTACGGTGAGGAAATAGGTGCCCTGGGACCTGGCCACGGCGAACCCCTCGCGCCGCAGGGCTTCGGCCAGTCGGTCGCGGCTGGCCTGCATGCGGGCGGGCATGGCCTCGAACCAGTCCCCCGGCGTCTCCAGTCCGAAGGCCACGGCGGCCTGCAGGTTGGGCGGGGTGGTGAAGGTCAGGAACTGGTGGGCCCGGGCCAGAGCCGGCGACAGGGCCGGGCCGGCGCAGAGGAAGCCCACCTTCCAGCCCGTCAGGCCGAACATCTTGCCCGCCGAGCCGATCTTGACCGCCAGGTCCGCCATGCCGGGCAGGGCGATCAGGGGCGCATGCACGGCGCCGTCGAAGACCAGGTGCTCCCAGACCTCGTCGCAGATCACCGGGACGGACCGCGCCCGGCAGGCGGCGGCCAGGCTCTCAAGGTCCTCGCGGGGGACCACGACCCCCGTGGGATTGACCGGCGAGTTCAGGATCACCGCCCGGGTCCGGGGCGAGAAGGCGGCCTCCAGCTGGGCGGGCGTCCACCGCCAGTCGGGGGGCGAGAGGGTCACGAAACGGGGAACGCCCCCGGCCCGGCGCACCAGGGGGGCGTAGGCGTCGTAGGCCGGCTGGAAGAGGATGACCTCGTCCCCCGGCTCGACGAGAGCCAGGATGGCGGCGGCCAGGGCCTCGGTGGCCCCCGAGGTGACGGTGACCTGCGCATCGGGATCGAAGGACAGGCCCTGGGTCCGGGCATAGTGGGCGGCCACGGCCCGTCGCAGCTCCGGCAGGCCGCGCGACGGCGGATACTGGTTGTACCCATCGAGAACCGCCTCGGCCGCCGCCCGGCGCAGGGCTTCGGGCCCGGGATCATCCGGAAAGCCCTGGCCGAGGTTCAAGGCGCCGTGGGCGCGGGCCAGCCCCGACATCTCGTCGAACACCGTCGGCGGCATGGCCGCGTAGAGCGGATGCACCATGGACGTCCTCCCGGCGGTCGCCGGGGTCTCAGTCGACCCGGGCGCGCTTCTTGCGGAAGCTCGGATTGAGCACCTGCTTGCGCAGGCGGATCGACTTTGGCGTGACTTCCACCAGTTCGTCATCCTCGATGTAGGCGATGGCCTGCTCGAGGGTCATGCGGCGGGGCGGGGTCAGGCGCACGGCCTCGTCCTTGCCGGAGGCGCGGACGTTGGTCAGCTGCTTGGCCTTCATCGGGTTGACGTCCAGGTCGTCGGCCCGGGAGTTCTCGCCGATGATCATGCCCTGGTAGGTCTTCTCGCCGCCACCGACGAACATGATGCCCCGGTCCTCGAGGTTCCACAGGGCGTAGGCCGCCGTCTCGCCGTCGGAGTTGGAGACCAGTACGCCCTTGCGGCCGGCGTCGATGGGACCCTTGTAGCCGTCGTAGTGTGAGAAGACCCGGTTCAGCACGCCGGAGCCCCGGGTGTCGGTCAGGAACTCGCCCTGGTAGCCGATCAGGGAGCGCGAGGGCGCCATCAGGGCGATGCGGGTCTTGCCTGCGCCCGAGGGGCCCATGTCCTTGAGCTCGGCCTTCCGGGCCGACAGCTTCTCGATGACGATGCCGGTGAACTCGTCGTCCACGTCGATCACCACCTCCTCGATGGGCTCCAGCCGCTCGCCGGTCTCGGGGTCGGCCTGGAAGACCACCCGGGGGCGGCTGATGGAGAGCTCGAAGCCCTCGCGGCGCATGCCCTCGATGAGGACACCGAGCTGGAGTTCACCGCGGCCGGCCACCTCGAAGGCGTCCTTATCCCCGGACTCGGTCACCCGGATGGCGACGTTGGACTGGGCCTCCTTGAGGAGGCGGTCGCGGATGACGCGGCTCTGGACCTTGTCGCCCTCGCGGCCCGCCAGCGGGCTGTCATTGACCGAGACGGTCATGGAGATGGTCGGCGGGTCGATGGGCTGGGCCGGAAGGGCCTCGGTGACCTCCATCGCGCAGAGGGTGTCGGCCACGGTGGCCTTGGACAGGCCCGCAATGGCGACGATGTCGCCGGCCTCGGCGTCCTCGATGGGCTGGCGCTTCAGACCCCGGAAGGCGAGGACCTTGGTGATGCGGCCCCGCTCGATCTCCTGGCCGTCCCGGGACAGGGCCTTGATGGCCAGTCCGGGAACCGCCTTGCCGGAGTCGATCCGCCCGGTCAGCAGGCGGCCCAGGAAGGGGTCGTTCTCGATGAGGACCGAGAGGATGCGGAAGGGTTCCTCGGTGCGCTGGCTGGCGGCCGGCGCCGGGACGTGGCGCACGATCAGGTCGAACAGGGGCGCCAGGTCGGCGTTGGGCTTGGCCATGTCGAGGGTGGCCCAGCCGTTCTTTCCCGAGGCGTAGATATGCGGGAAGTCCAGCTGCTCGTCCGTGGCGCCCATGGCGGCGAACAGGTCGAAGGCGTCGTTCAGAACCCGGTCGGGGTCGGCGTGGGGCCGGTCCACCTTGTTCAGGCAGAGGATGGGGCGCAGGCCCATCTTCAGCGCCTTGCCGAGGACAAACTTGGTCTGGGGCATGACCCCTTCCTCGGCGTCCACCAGCAGGACGCAGCCGTCCACCATGCCGAGGATCCGCTCGACCTCGCCGCCAAAGTCGGCGTGGCCGGGGGTGTCGATGATGTTGACGCGGGTCTCGCCCGCCTCTCCCGCCCAGAGCACGCTGGTGCACTTGGCCAGGATGGTGATGCCGCGCTCCCGCTCCTGGTCGTTGGAGTCCATGGCGCGTTCGACGGTCGCCTCGTTCGCCCGGAAGGCGCCGGACTGAGCGAGGAGCTGGTCGACCAGGGTGGTCTTGCCGTGGTCGACGTGGGCGATGATGGCGATGTTGCGAAGCTGCATGACGTTCTTATCTGTGGGAGCGCGCGCTTGTAGGGGGTTCCGCGCCCCAGCGCCAGACGCCCCGGACAGTTCCGTCTGCGGAAGGCGTTTTTTGTGCGTTGCAACATAGCATAGGCGCACGTTTGTTTCAAATCCGCGAAGGTTGTGAGGATCATTTCCTTTTTTTCATCTTCGCGGGCTGGAAAATGCAATCGTATGCCCTTGAACTTTGGTGCGCTGCAATCTAACTTGCTTCTCGTGAGGCGTCGCTGACGCTTCTGCCCTTCCTGGGCGTTTCCTCCCTAATGAACTGCCGCGCCCTCACCGGCGCGGCTTTTTTTTGGCCTGGGCGCCGGAAGTCGCCTTCTGGGGGGCTCAGGGGTTCAGGAGTGGCCGCCAGTCGGCGCCGGCCAGGCGCGAAATCACCCCGTCCAGGGCCGCCTTCAGGCGCGGGAAGCCGGCGGTGGTCTCAAGCCGCGTCTCATCCAGGTAGAGCCCCCGGTTGATCTCGACCTGCAGGGCGTGGGTCCGCCGGTCGGGGCGACCGTAGTGCTCGGTGGTGTAGCCGCCGGCGAAGGGGGCGTTCCGGGCCGTCCGGTAGCCGGCCTCCGACAGGAGCCGCTCCACCGCCGTCGTCAGGGCGGGGCTGCAGGCCGCGCCGAACCGGTCCCCCAGGACGAAGTCGACCCCCGGCGCCGCGGACTGGGGCATCGAATGCCAGTCGATCAGCACGGCGAAGCCGTGGATCGCCCGGGCCCGGGCCAGCAACCGGGACAGGGCGTCATGGTAGGGCTGGTGCACCCGGGCGATCCGCGCCAGGCCTTCCGCCAGGCTGAGGCGCCGGTCGTAGATCTCCGCCCCGCCCGAGGCGACGCGCGCCACGACGCCCAGTCCCGCCGCCACCCGGGGCGAGAGGGCGCGGGCCCCGTCCGGCAGGGCTTCGCGGAACAGCCGGGGGTCCAGTTCGCCGGGGTCCCGGTTGACGTCCAGGTAGGACCGGGCGGTCAGGGCGCAGATGACCGGCGCGCCGAAGGCGGGCGCCCGGTCGATCAGGTCGTCCACCCGGGCGTCCTCGCTACGGCGGATGCGCAGGGAATCGAGGGCCGGGTTCATGTCCTCCGGATACAGCCGGCCCGAGTGGGGCGAGGCGAAGACCAGGGGCGTCGGCGCCGCCGCAGGCCCGCCATCAGGCCAGCGGATGTCGAAGGCTGTGGACATCTGCGGGTTCGCGGCGGACAGGCTCATGCCGGCATATGAGCCCCTCTTGCATCCCCGGGTCAAACCGGCTTGAGGTGGGGCCTTCCGGCGGCCGCCTCAGGACGACCCATGCCCCGCATCCTCTTTGCCGAAGACGACGACTCCCTGCGCGGCTTCCTGGCCCGCGCCCTCGAACGCGCCGGGCACGAGGTCGAGGCCTGCGCCGACGGCGAGGAAGCGGCCGAACACATCGACCGGGACTGGGACCTGCTCCTGACCGACATCGTCATGCCCGGCATGGACGGCATCGAACTGGCCCGGCTGGCCGCCGAACGGCATCCGGGACTGCGCATCATGTTCATCACCGGCTTCGCCGCCGTGGCCCTCAAGGCCGAGGAGACCGCCCCGCCCGGCGCCCGGGTCCTGGCCAAGCCGGTCCACCTGCGCGAACTGGTGGTGGAGGTCGAGCGGATGCTGGCGGCCTGAGCCGCGACGACGACTGTCGTCTGCCCGCTTGCGCAGGCCCCGCCCCGCCGGTATATCCCCGCCTCCGCTTCCCGACCGGGAAGCCGACCCCGGACGTGTAGCTCAGCGGTAGAGCACCTCGTTGACATCGAGGGGGTCACAGGTTCGATCCCTGTCACGTCCACCATTTTCCTGAGAAGCTTTTTTCCCGGCTCATCCCCCCCGGGCCCCCGGGATCCCGGCCCCGTGTCCCAGGAGCGGGAGCGGCAACATCTGCTCGGCGGCGAACTGGGGCGGAATTTCGGCGTCGGTCGTGCGCACCTCCTCGCTCCAGTCGCGCCACATGTCGGCCTGGGGCGGATCAAGGCGCGTCTGGTCGAGGTCCGTCTTGCAGAAGTCGTACAGCAGGGCCTGCCGGATGTGGGGGGGATCGGAGAGATTGCGCCCGGCCATGTGGCCGAGCCTGTGGTGCCAGAAGACCACGTCCCCCGCCGCCCCGTGGCAGTCCACGGAGGGAGTGTCGGCCTCGACCTTCCCGACCTCCTCCAGGTAGGCGGGGGGATAGAGTATGCCCTTCAGCGACGGCAGGTGCGGGTAGTAGGGCGCCCGGGCCTGGTCGTACTGCAGCTGGAAGAGGGGATAGAACCTGCGGTGGCTGCCGGGCCAGACGCGGAAGGCCCCGCTGTCGGCCGGGCAGTCCGACAGGAGGCAGACCACGCCCAGGTGGAAGGGATGGCCGTCCGTGTGCAGGTGGTCCCCGGCGCCGGCCAGGGCCTCCCGCTCCGGCAGGGTGGCGTAGATCCCGCGGACGCCCTCGCCGAGCTGGGGGTCGACCGGGCCTCCCGGCCAGGCGGCGCCCCATGAGCCCATGGGCTGGCCCCCGACGCGGGGAGGACGAAGGCTCCCTGCGCCCAGCAGCTGCTCGGCCCAGCCCTTGAGCGGGGCGTTCCAGACGATGTCGACCAGGGCCGCCTCCGTCCCCGCCGCCCGCAGCTGCCACCGGCTGCCGCCCAGGGTCAGCAGGGGATCGTCCGAGGCCTCCGACGCCGGAACCGGCCGCCAGGTCTCCGGGTCGTCCCGGCGGATCGAGGCGGGCGCGGACTCCCACATCCGGTCCAGAGCCCTGTCGCATCGGGCCCGGTCGATGGCCCGTCGCTTGATCAGGTAGCCATGGCGCTTGAAGAAGCTGATCTCGTGCGCCGCCAGGGGCGTGGGGTCGAGGGTCATGATCGTTTCTCCGGAATACGGGGATATCCCCCGGCCCCCAGGCCGTTCACCAACACCGGCGGTCCGCGAACAGGGCCGCGAAGTTGCGGTGGTAGGCGTTCGCCTTCAAGGGCTCCCCCACCCCGCCCAGGGTGCGCTCGTAGCGGCCGATGGGATCGGTGACGGCCGGGAGCCAGTCCGCGGGCTCCATCATGTGGGTGTCGGCGTCGAGGATGAGCAGCCGATGGGCGTAGGGCATGGCGTGTCCTCCAGCCCGTCCGCCTTCAACGGCGCCTGGGCGAAGACAGTATTCCCCGAAATCCGGCGGATTGAAAAGCCGGCGCTCAGGATTTCCGGGCGAGGGCCACCACCGCCTCGGCGGCGCGGTCGAGGTCCGGACCGCTGACGGCGGTGAGATCGATGCGGCCAAGCTCCGGGCGCTCGTGCTGGCGCGAGGACCGCCTGTAGGCGGGGTCGTAGTGGGTCTCGACGAGGCCGAGGGCCACGGGCTCCAGGTCGCCGGCCTCCAGCAGGGCGCGCCATTCAGACAGGCGCCTGGCGCCGGGCTTGCTGGGCAGGCGGGAGAGCAGGGCCATCAGGGCCTCCACGTCCCCGGCGGTCTCGGCATAGACCCCGGCAAGGTAGGCGGCGCGGGCCTCGGGCGGGGCCTCCAGCCGGATCGAGGGGGCTCCGGTCATGGCGGTCCAGACGGCGGGGGGCACCATGCGCTCGCCCACCTTGCTGGATTCCGCTTCGATCACCACGGGCCGGGTGGGGTCGAGGGCCTCCAGGGCGCCGAGGAGCCGGCTCTCGAACATCTTCTGGGCCGGTTGGGGACGGCCGGGCAGGGCGCCCAGCAGAGAGCCCCGGTGCCCGGCCAGGCCCTCCAGGTCGAGGACCTGGACCCCCAGGGCGGGCAGGCGGCGCAGGACTTCCGTCTTGCCGGACCCTGTCGGTCCGTCGAGCACGACGGCGCGGAAGCCGGGGGGGGAGTCGTAGAGCCGGGTCGTCACCTCCCGCCGGTAGGTGCGATAGCCGCCGGCCAGCACGCCGACCCGCCAGCCCACCTGCGACAGGATGTGGGCCATGGCCCCCGACCGCATGCCGCCCCGCCAGCAGTAGACGAGGGGCCTGAAGCCGCCCGGCTGGTCGGCCAGGGCGCCCAGCAGGTGGCCGGCGATGTTGCGCGCGACGTAGGCGCCGCCAACCTTGCGGGCCAGAAAGCGCGACTTCTGGACATAGAGGGTCCCGACCTCGGCCCGCTCGTCATTGTCGAGGACCGGCAGGTTCACCGCGCCCGGCACATGATCCTCGGCGAACTCGCCGGGGCTGCGCACGTCGATCACCATGTCGAAGCGCGCCCGTGTGGCGGCGTCGGCGGAGGCGACGGTCTCGGGGCCGCTCATGGCTCCGCGTGGGGGCGTGGCGTCGGGAAATCGGGCGCGCAGGTCATGGGGCGCTGATATACACCGGCGACGTGGCGGACTGAACAGGAGGGATGGGGCATGGCGGAATCCGGCGGAGCGGCGGAGGGCCCGGTGCGGCTGACAAGCCTTGCCCACGGCGGCGGCTGCGGCTGCAAGATCGCCCCGGGCGTCCTGCAGCAGATCCTGGCGGGCGCCCCGCAGGCCGCCCCCTTCGCCGGCCTCATGGTCGGGACCGAGACCTCGGACGATGCGGCCGTCTGGCGCCTGAACGACGAACAGGCCCTGATCGCCACCACCGACTTCTTCATGCCCATGGTGGACGACCCCCGGGACTTCGGGCGGATCGCCGCGGCCAACGCCCTGTCCGACGTCTACGCCATGGGCGGCAGGCCCATCCTGGCCCTGGCGATCGTTGGCATGCCCATCAACGTCCTGCCGGTGGAGACCATCCGCGGCATACTGGCGGGGGGCTCGGAGATCTGCGCCGAGGCGGGCATCCCCATCGCCGGTGGTCACTCCATCGACAGCGTCGAGCCCATCTATGGCCTGGTGGCCCTGGGCCTCGTCCACCCCGACCGGGTGATGACCAACCGCGCCGCCCGGGCGGGGGACGAGCTGATCCTCGGCAAGGCCCTGGGCGTGGGCGTGCTTTCCGCCGCCTTCAAGCAGGGCCGGCTGGACGCGGCGGGCTACGCCGCCCTGGTGGGCTCAGCGACCCGGCTCAACACCCCCGGCCCGGACCTGGCGGCCCTGGAGGGTGTCCACGCCATGACCGATGTCACCGGCTTCGGCCTGCTCGGGCATGGGCTGGAGATGGCCCGGGGGGCGGGCCTGACCCTCCAGATCGATCCCCTCGCGCCGCGGCTCCTTCCCGGCGCGGAGGCCCTCGCCCGGAATGGAGTGCGGACCGGCGCCAGCGTGCGCAACTGGGACAGCTACGGCGCCGACGTGCGGGGCGCGAAAGCCCTGGAGCCCTGGCGGCGGGACCTGCTGAGCGATCCCCAGACCAGCGGCGGCCTGCTGGTCGCGGCGGCGCCCGGCGTGGCGGAAGACGTTCTCTCCCGCCTGCGGGCGGCGGGCTTTGACGCCTCGAGGGTGGGCCGGTTCGCCCAAGGGCCCGCGCAGATCGTGCTGGCGCCTGGCGCCTGAGGCCTCAGCCGAGGTCGAGGACCTCAGCGACCTTGGGATCGGCCAGCACCTCCCCAGGCGCCCCGCAGTGCAGGATCCTGCCTGCGTCCATCACCGCCAGCCGGTCGGCCAGACTGACAGCCTCCTCCAGGTCGTGGGTGACCAGCAGGACGGGTGGCCCCCCCGTACGGCGCAGGGCGGCGAGTTCCTCGCGGACCCGTCCACGGGTGCGGCGATCCACCGCCGACAGGGGCTCGTCGAGGAGCAGGACCGAGGGCCGGCGCGCCAGGGCCCGGGCCAGGGCCACCCTCTGCTGCTGCCCGCCGGAGAGGTTCGCCGGCTTGCGGTCCTCGAGCCCCGGCAGGTCCAGGGCCGTCATCAGGCGGCGGGCCTCCTCACGGGCCTGGTCCCTGGGCAGGTCGCCCATGGCCATCATGATGTTCTTCAGGGCGGTCATATGCGGCAGCAGGGCGTAGGCCTGGAAGACAAGCCCCGTCCGCCGGCGGAAGGGCGGCACGAAGAGGCCGGCGGCGGTGTCGAGCCAGACCTGGCCGGCGCAGGTGATCCGGCCTTCGCCCGGTCGGACAAGGCCGGCGACAACCCGCAGGAGGGTGGTCTTGCCCGCCCCGGAGGGTCCGGTGAGGGCCAGGATCTCTCCAGGCGCCAGGATCAGGTCGGCGGACACGCTGGCCGGGCCTCCGCGGCGGAAGGACAGGCTGAGGGCGGGGTCATCGGTCATGGCGCGCCAGCCTTGAGCCCAGGGCCTGGACGGCGATGATCGCCGCGACCGAAACGGCGACCAGGGCCGCCGCCAGGATTCCCGCTCCAGCGTCATCAAAGGCCTGGACCTTGTCGTAGATGGCCAGGGCCGCTGTCCGCGTCTCGCCGGGGATCGACCCGCCAATCATCAGGACAACCCCGAACTCGCCCATGGTGTGGGCGAAGGTGAGGATGAAGCCGGTCAGCACGCCGGGCCAGGCCAGGGGCGCCTCGACCGTCCAGAAGGTGCGCCAGGGACCCAGTCCGCTGACCCAGGCGGCTTCCCTGAGCTCGGGCCTTATGCCCTCGAAGGCCCGCAGGGCCGGCTGCACGGCGAAGGGCAGGTTGGCGATCAGGGAGGCGGCCACCAGCCCCTCGAAGCTGAAGACGAGCCCCTGTCCGAAGACGGTGGTCCAGACCGCCCCCAGGGGCGAGGCGTCGCCCAGGGCGGCCAGGAGGTAGAAGCCCAGCACGGTGGGCGGCAGGACCAGGGGCAGGGCGATCAGCCCCTCCAGCACCGCCCGGCCCCGCCGGACCTGATAGGCCAGGGTCCGGGCGACCAGCACGCCGACCGGGGTCAGCAGGCAGGCGGTCCACAGGCTAAGCTTGAAGGACAGGGCGAAGGCGACGGAGTCCAAGGGTCAGGCGTCTCCGTCAGGGGCCAGGCCGAAGTCCCTCAGGACGGCCCGGGCGGGGGGTGAGGCCAGGAAGTCGAAGAAGGCCCGACCTTCCCGGCTGGCGCCGCGCAGCACGACAGCGGTCTGGACCAGGGGGGCGTGAAGGGTCGGATCGATCCGGCCGTAGGCGCCGGCCCGCGCCAGCTCCGGCCCCAGGGCGAGGGACAGGGGCAGGAGGCCGGCGTCGGCGCCGCCGGTGAGGGCGAAGCGCGCGGCCTGGGCGGCGGAGTCTCCCAGGACGAGGCGCGGCTCCGCCAGGGTCCAGACCCCGAGGGCCGTCAGGGCTTCCCGGGCAGCCCGGCCATAGGGCGCATGGTCCGGGTTGGCGATGGCCATCCTCCGGATCCGGCCGTCCTTGAGCGCCCGGATCAGCTCTGCGGACCCGCCGGCGGGGCGCACCCTCGACCCCTTCCGGGCGAAGAGCACAAGCCGGCCCTGCCCATAGACCCGGCCAGGACCCTCGGCGCGGCCTGACGCCACCAGGCGGCGCGCCAGGCTGGCCTCGGCGCTGAGGAAGACCTCGAACGGAGCGCCCGCCTCGATCTGGCGGGTCAGGGCGCCGGAGGACCCGAAGGTCAGACGGACCGGTCCGCCGCCGGCGCGCCGGAACCGCTCGGCGATGAGGGGAAGGGCGCCGGTGAGGTCCGACGCCGCCGCGACGAGGGGGCCTTCAGACGCCCAGGCCCGGGTCGGCGCCAGGGCGATCAGGCCGGCCAGGGTCCGCCGGGTGAGGGACACGCGAGCACTCCAGTGTGAGGTGGGAAGCTATCCACCCAGCGTATTCGTCTTCCCCGCCGCGCGAAAGCACGGGCGCGTGCACCCTAAGGTTCAGGTCAGGGCCGCGACTTCTTGGGCAGGGCGGCGATCTCTTCCGGGGTGAGGCGCGTAAGCGTCTCTACCGAGCAGCGGGAGACGCCGATGGGATTCTTCACGAGGACCGTGGCGTCGATGGCGCTGCAGATCGAGGACGAACCGCGGCTGTCGATGGCGATCTTGTGTTCCCAGTCGAGCTCGGGGCAACGCCCCTTCATGTCGAGCCTGTAGACGTCCTTCGCCCGGACCCGGAGGTAGAGGGTCTTGTCGTCGGGGGCCGCAAAACCGCGGACGTCGCGGCTGAAAAAACAGCTCTTCTGAGCTGACGGCGAGGCCTTGACGTCCGTCTTCTCGGGCTGGGGCCTGGGTTCGGTCTGGGCCAGCGCCGCGGCGGACAGACCCAGGGTTGCCGCAGCGATCAGGGCGAGGGATCGAAACATCGCAGGACTCCTCAGGATGGGTGGAACCACAAGACCTTGGAACCACGGCGGGAAAATGACCACCCGGAACCTCAGGCCGCCGAACGGCGCGCCGGATCCACCAGCGCCGCCAGGTCGCAAGGGAGCGGGGAAGGCGCCCCAGCCGCCAGGGCGGCGACATGCTCGCCCAGCAGGGGCGCCCAGGTCAGTCCGCGGGATCCAAGGCCGCCCAGGACCAGGAGTCCTGGCGCGCCCGGGACCGCCCCGGCCAGGGGCAGGTGATCCCGGGTGGTCGCGCGGATCCGGGCCCGGCCGTCGAGGCGCGCGCCGGCCAGGGCGGCCGCGAGTTCCGGCCTGGCCCGGGCGAGACTCTCAAGATTGGCCTGATGGTCCGCCTCTGTCAGTTCGGGGGAGGTCTCGCCGCGCTGAAAGGTGGCCCCGAAGAGGAATCCCCCCGCCATGGGGGCGATATAGCCGCCCCAGCCTGCCGCCCGGGGAGTTTCCGGGCCAGGGTCGGCGATCCAGCTGGCCTGGCCACGGACGGGCAGGATGGGGGCCCCTGTCCAGAGGCGGGCAAGCTCGGCTCCGGCCGCCAGGATCACCGTCCAGAAGGTCTGCCCCTCGCCAGCCGCTGTCGTCAGGCGCCAACCGCCCTCCACCGCTTCCAGGCGCTCGACGCGCCCGTGGAGATCTGCGTCACACCAGCTGGCGAGGACCTCTCGGGGGTCCAGGCTGAGCGCGTCCGGCTGGTCCAGGCCTGCCCGGTGCGTCGGCTCCCCCAGCCGTTGCGAGGCGGCGGCCGGGTCCAGACGTCGCAACGCCCCCTCCGGAAAGAGGTCCGAGCCGGCGATCCGGGCGAACCGGTCCGGGTCCCTCTCGCTCGCCGCCAACTGGAGCACCCCGCGGGAGATCACTGCCCGGGGCAGGGCGTCGTAGACGTCCAGGGCCCGCAGGTAGGCCTGGGCCGCCAGCCGGGCGACGGGGCCCAGGCCGGCGTCCAGGCGCGGCGTCACCAGGCCGGCGGGATTGCCGGAGGCGCCCGCCCCCGGAGCCTCGGCCTCGAACTGGACCACCTCAACGCCCAGGGCCAGGAGGGCGCGGCGGACTGCGGCCCCGGCGATCCCGGCGCCGATCACCGCCGCGGGCCCGGCAGGTCCGGGCGTCGTCACCTGGCCGGGGAGGACCGCCTCCAGGCGCTCGCGCTTGCGGCCATGGCCGGGCGCCCGACTCGCTTCGAAGCCCGCAGCGGCCAACCCCCGGCGGACCTGTCCCGCGACGGTGAAGGTGGCGGCCCGGGCGCCCGGGGCGGACCGTGCGGCCACCGCCTGGAGGACCTCGTCCCGCCACATGTCGGGATTGAGGGCCGGGGCGAAGCCGTCGAGGAACCAGGCGTCCGCCCGTCCTTCCCACCGGGAGAGGGCCTCCCCCGCCTCCATGAGGGCGAGGTCCAGGCTGGCGCGGGACTCCGGCAGGTCGATCCGGTGGAAGCCCCGCCGCTTTCCGGGCCATTGGGCAAGGAGGGGCGCCGCCAGGGTCGCCAGCTCCGGCCAGGCGGAGAGGGCGCGGGCGGCGTCCTCCCGCGGCATCAGGTGGGCCTCGACACTGAAGAGGTGCAGGCGCCCGCCCGGAGGGCCCTCCCGCCGCCAGAGGTCCAGGAGGGCCAGGATGTTGAGCCCCGTCCCGAAGCCCAGTTCGGCGACAGTGAAGCTCCGGCGTCCCGCCCACGCCGCCGGCAGTCGGCAGCCCTCAAGGAAGACGGCCCGGGACTCCGCCAGCCCGTCGTCAGCCCCGAAGTAGGCGTCGCCATAGAGGGACGAGCGGGGTCTCCCGTCCTCGGTCCATTCGATCGGCGCGTCACCCGGGTTCATGCGCCGACCTAGTCCCGGCGACGGTCCGGTCGCAAGGCCCATCCTTGAGGGTGCGCGGTGGGTCCCAAGGCGTTAGAACAGCGGCAAGGGGAGGCCATCCATCCATGTCCAGCACTGTTCCGGGTTTCACTTTCCGTCGCCTGCGCTTCGACCTGCCGGCCGTCGGGGGCTATGGGACCGCCATCGAGATGGGCCCCCAGGACCGCCCGGTGGACATCGTCTTCTCCCATGCGAACGGCTTCAACGCCCTGACCTATCGTTCGATCCTTGGGCCGCTTTCGGACCGGCTGAGGATTGTCGCCGTTGACCAACGCGGCCATGGGCTTTCCGGCCTGCCGCCCCGGCTCGAGAACCCTGCCCGCAACTGGTACGACCTCGTTCCCGACCTCAAGGCCGTGCTGGAGGTCCTCGAGATCCGCGACGCCGTGCTGGGCGGGCACTCCATGGGCGGCACGATCAGCCTGATGGCGGCTGCGGAGAGCCCGGGCCGTGTACGGGGGATCGCCCTCTTCGATCCGGTCATCATGGCCCCGGGCTTCGCCGCCGAGAATGGAAACAGGCCCCTGACCGGCGACAACCCCCTGCTCCAGGGCGCCCTGCGCCGGCGGCCGGTCTTCCCCGGCAAGGCGGAGGTGATTGCGTCCTACAGCGGCAAGGGCGCCTTCCGCGCCTGGACCCCCGACATGCTGGCCGACTATGTGGAGGACGGCTTCCATGACACGTCGTCTGGCGAGGTGGAGCTGAACTGCAATCCGGCCTGGGAGGCCTCCAACTTCGCCAGCCACGGCCATGACCCCTGGCCATCATTCGACGCCGCGGACGTCCCGATCCATATCCTGAAGGCTGAAACCGGCTCCACCTGCCGATCGGACGGACACGAGGCGGCGCTGACGGCCAGCGGCCGGATCCGCCTTGAGGTCATTCCCGGGACCACCCACTTCGTGCCCATGGAGCGCCCGGATCTGGTCCGCCAGACCCTGACCGACCTGCTCTAGCGGCGAGGTTCATGGCCTGCGGCGACCCGGCGGACCCCCTCCGGCCCGCTGCGCGGTCCACCTCCCCCTGGGGGGAGGAATTACCGAGCCATTGCTCCCCCAAGGGGACTATTGCGAAATCCCCGGATCGTGATTCCCTGCTTTGGCGGCGGAGGATTTGCGATGTCAGTGAAGTCGACGGGACAGCTTGGGTTTGGCGAGATTGGC
>Ga0315902_10007659_pt1 | contig 14710 bp, 14 predicted proteins | sample LakEriMetagenome_9_FD_203523 | JGI IMG/M metagenome (GOLD analysis project Ga0315902, IMG submission 203523) | Freshwater fungal communities from buoy surface, Lake Erie, Ohio, United States - Buoy 12 MA117 | ecosystem: Environmental > Aquatic > Freshwater > Lake > Lake biofilm | place: USA... | reverse complement strand
CGTTCGAGTTGGATTTCAAAATCGGTGTAATCCTTGTTGCCGATGACCTGCGGCAACGCTGGACAAAGCGGCAATTGAAACGGCAGGATGTCGGCGGTCGGCGATGATGTTGTGCTCAAGACCCAACTTTATAGCAGGCCAATTTCGGGCATGACGGCAAAATTCGCCGCTCATGCCCGTCTTTTTTCCCCCGCAAACCCGCTCCAGTGCTTGTTCCCAGAGCTCAGGACGGAATCTTGTTAAGAGAGGAGCCCGGTGAATCAATCTTTCGGGTGGGATTGCGTTAGAAGAAATTTGCTTTCGCGCCCCGCCGCACCGGAAACGGTCTGAGCGCGGACGGGCGTCTGGGAGTGAGGGGGGATGATGCCCGCGCCCTCCGCGCAAACCTCTCACCTTGATACCGTAATTCCCAAATACTTCTCCGCATGTTGCGGGGCAGTCCAGCGGTAAGGGGCTAAACGTCGGTGGGGCAGCTAGTGCAACTACTTCGGTTTGGCCGCTTCGCCATACTTTCGTTCGCAAAAGGCCTTCCAATCGGCGGAGAGGCCGGGCCAATCGGTTGCGAAGATCGGCTGCAGATGCGGGCCGAGATCGGTCGAGCCGCACTTAGCGACGGCGGCGAAGTAGTCGGCCAACTTCTCGGAATATTTCTTCTCGCCCAGCAGCAGTTCCACCAGCGTAACCGCTTGCCAATAGCGGTTGGTCGGTAGCGGTTTTCCCGAGGCCAACTCCTCCAGCGGCAGTCGCTGCGCAGGATCGGCCAGCCCGCCGCGAACTATTCCGCCGATCTCCTGCGGATGAAACCGCAACTGAAGGTAGTTCGCCAGCCCCTCCTGCAACCATTCGCTGCGATTGTCGAGATCGGCCCGCATGGAAAGCACCGAATGAACATATTCATGCGTAAACACGGGCCGCGGTTGCTCGCCCTGCCAGAACGAAGTCGCCACGCCTTGCAGCGTATAACCACCCGATCGGGGCGCTTCGGCTTGGGCGTTCAGCCGGGCGGCAAGGCGGGGCGTGAAGGCGCGGTAGTCCGCTTCGGTGGAGAAAACCACCAGCTTGGGCCGCTGAGCCGGCTCGCGGAGAAAGGGGAGCGCCTTTTGGATTTCGGCGTCAACCAGATCGAGATGCCGGCCGAACTCGGCCAGCTTGAACTGCGGAGCTGAGGTAAGCACCAGTCGTTGCGGCGTATCCAGGGCGAATACTTTCTCCGACGCCACGCCAGGAAACGCCAGCGTTGCGAGCTCCTGGGCTTCCACCTCGGACGCCCGCGGTCCTTTGCCCCGCTCCAATGCGACGGCGTCGATCTGCAGCTCGGCTGGGTCGCGCAGCCAAAAGCCAAAACGGTTCACGTTCTCCCAACGGGGGATGCGATTCCCGCCCCAGCGAAACCAGCGCAAAGGCACTTCATATTTCTTCCAGCCCACATGAGCGATTTCCAGCTTGCGAAAGAAGCGCGTGCGGCCGTCGCCTTCAACAAACTGCAATTCCAGGTTGCTGGCAGGGTGCTTTTTGGCTTCGCCTTCCGACCGAAAAATCCACAATTCCACCTCGGTGCCGGTTCTCAAATCGCCCGGCAGAAGGTTGGGTTTGCTGTAGAGGCCGCAGCTACCCGCCGCCGACTTCAGCTCCAGCCCAAAGCCGGCTGGTCCGCCCTGGGGCGCCTCTTTGGGCAGCGCATCGCCCGGCAGGGCGACGCGGGCGGCTTCAATGCGGCTGACGGCCGTCCACTGGTTCGAGAGGCCCGGCTGCTCAAAATCGAAAAGCGGGGTGATCTCTTGCGCCGTTCCACGCTCCGCTGACCCCAACCAACCGCAACAGAAAAGCGTAAGAGCAAACAGTGGGCGTTTCATGGCAATACCCTGCGGCTGGGAGAATTTCTCGAGTGGGCCGACCGCCACCATGGAGAAGTTCGCCATCGGGAATTTATCGAGCAGGGCGCGAATATCGCCCGGTGTTCCAGCAGGAATTTGCTTTCGCGCCCGCCGCACAGGAAACGGTCAGAACGTGGGCGCGTGTCAGCGGGTGTGGATATATGAGTCATGGATGATTTGGACTTTGTTAAGGGAGAACCCGCTGAATCAATCTTCCGGGAGGGGTTGCATTAGAAGTAATTTGCTTTCGCGCCCCGCCGCACCGGAAACGGTCAGAACTGGGAAGGGAGCCGGGAAGAGAGGGGGTATGTTCATCTAGTCACCTATCTTGAGTCAGACAGGGAGCTGTGTGGTGCAAGAAGCTGATCACCTCTGCTTGTCTTGGTACACCTCCAACTCCACGATAGTCATCGTGGTGCCTGTCTGGTTCCCAGCGTCGGGTTTCAATGACTGGATCCGGACGTAGCGCGCGGACGTCGCGGCAAAGGTATGCTCTGGTTTCCCGCCCGTCGCGTCCTTCACGTGCGCCACGGTAGTCCAAGTCTGGCCGTCAGCGGACAGGTTCACCTTGTATTCGGTGGAGAAGCGGTCCTTGTCGAAGGTGATGACGACGCGGTTGAGCGGATGAACCACGCCGAGGTCCACGTGGTAGGTCCAGGGCCATTCGCCGCCTGCCGCTGTCTTGGTCTTTGCGTCGCCATCGACGCCGTTCTTAGCGACGTGGCTCCCATGACCGTTGTCCTGAAGCTCCTTTGTACCCGTCACGTCCAAGAGTTTGGCGCGCTTGTTGCGGTACGCTAGGTTTCCCGGCGGCACAAGAATGATAGGCGCAGCAGGTTTAGTCAAACCCTCGCGCACGGCCGTGAGTTGCTTGACGAAAGGCTCCGGGATCAGGCCGCTTGGTTGAATGGGAACGTCCCACGTCACCACGCCCTCATTCTTGATGATGTTTCGAGTTATCTCGATCACGGCTTCGTCCGAGAACCGCGGCCGACCGGTGCCCCGCTGCAGGCCAAGATGACTGAGCATGTGCCATTGCTTGCCGTCCAGCCAGCGTCCCTCGCATTCAACCCAGTCGGCGTCGGCGATCTCCCCCGCCGTATAGTCTTCGGCGTCCGTCCCTTTCCGCACCCCGACGAAGCCCGAGCTGAACGTGGTGATGCTGTCCGGGTTGCCGGAGCGGACCGCATCGGCGTAGATGCGCGCGATGGCTTGGTTGAAGTTGGAGAACCACCACGCACTCTCGGTCCACCAGATGCTGTCCGGGCCGAGGACTTTCTTGCCGAGCTGCGAGCGGTGGATTGGTTTGACGTTGTGGACGCCGTCGAACCACCAGCCGACGACGTTCTTGCCATAGCGCTTGGACCACTCCTGGATGACCTCCGCCCACTTCTTCGCGAAGGCTTCGTCAATGGGCTGGGGCTTGGCGCCTTGAGGCAGGCCGAAGGCTTTCTGCGCGACAGGGTCTGCGTTGGGAGCCTGGCACGGCAGGTACAGCATCACTTTGATGCCTTTGGGCGCGAGCGCGGCGGAGATGTCCGCGACGAGGTCGCGTTTGGAGCACTTGCTGGGCTGAATGCCGGCGTACTTGTCGTAGGTGGCGTTGGGCGAACAGAAATGGCCGGAGTTCTGTCCGAGCGTGATGACGTAGTAACGGCAGCCGGTGGCTTCGAGCTGCTTGACGAGGCCGGGAACGTCGAAAGCGTCCACGCGCTTGTTCCACTCCTCCGCGCTCATGCCCGCGTCCGTGAGGTAGCGCGTGGAGACGCCCCACTGCGCGTCCTTGAACCAGTCGGTTCGGCGTTGAGCGGCATCGTTCTCGGCAGCCCATGCAGACGCGCCTGTGAGCAGAATTCCAGTCAACACCGTCAGTAGTTTGTGCATTGTCGTTTCTTTCATTTTTAACTGTCGCTACCTTCCCTCCGCCCGCGCGGTGGGTGAGGTGTTCTTAGTAGCCGTTCAACCCCCGGCGCACGCCGGGAAATCAAATCGAACGGTACGGCTGCTGTGCTGCCGCGCCCCCACGGAAAAGTAAAGTATTGGATTTCGGGGGACACGCGCCGGTGCAGGAATTTGCTTCCGCGCCCGCCGCCGGCACGAAGTATGGTACCTATCTCGACGCGATCGGCCTTGAAGGGGGTGCGGCGTGGGTCGCCGGCAGTGCGAGGGATACCGTCGCGCTAAAGCTTTTCACGGCCGACGCGACTTTCCTCGTCACAGGCGGATCGAACAGCGCGGATGCAGGGAAGGCAAATCTCACCGTCGTCCCGGAGCCGGGCACGGTGGTGCTCAGCGTGGTGGCGCTGCTCGCAGTGATGGGAAAAGCGCGCCGCAGACAGCGCATCACGGCTGATTGAGCGCGGCGCGGTGATCCGAAATTGAGTTGCTGTCCGCGCCGGTTGCGTTTGCCGCGGCGCGCGCGATGTGGTAGCGACTCCGCCCGTGACGCCGCCCGTGATTTTTTCAATGCAGTTCCTCGCCGATGGCGGCGGGCTTTTCTATGCTCTGCAAAATTCGACGCTGCCCGGAAAACTCGTGCTCGGCGCGCTCTTCCTCGCGTCGGTGCTCTCGTGGTCGGTGATGATCACGAAGTTCCGCATGTTGAGTCGATCACGCGAGCGGCGCATGGATTTCCTCGATGCGTTCCGTGCGGACCGGCAGCCGCTGAGCCTGTTCCAGAGCGGTGCGCGCTTTTCCGGAGCGCCGGTCTTCACGGTGTATCAGGCGGGATGCCGCGAGCTGAGTTTCCAGATGCTCGGCTCGGCGGAGGTGGATGAGACTTTCGCCGCGCGCCTCGAAACTGCGCCGAAAATTTCGCCCGCACAGATGCGCATGGTGCAGACCGCGATGGAGCGCTGCGTCGGCGAGACGGCGCTGAAGCTCGAATCGCAGATGGTGCTGCTCTCAACCGCGGTGAGCGGCGCGCCGTTCCTGGGGCTGCTCGGCACCGTGTGGGGCGTGATGGACACGTTCAGTGACGTGGCCACGGCGGGAAAGGCGAACCTCGCCGCAATGGCACCGGGCGTCTCCGCGGCGCTCATCACGACCGTCACCGGTCTGCTCGTCGCGATCCCCGCGATGTTCGGCTACAACTGGCTCATCACGACGCTGCGCGGCATGATCGTCGAGCTGGATAATTTCGGCGCGGAACTCTCCAGCGCCATCGAGCACAAGTACGTGGATCACGGAGAGCGGAGGAGCAAATTTTGAAATTTGAATTTTGGATTTTGAATTCCCGGCGCGGCGAACTGAACGCCGCGGCTGAAGCCAGCCGGATGGTTCGTTCATTCAAAATCCAAAATTCAGAATTCAAAATTAACAACTGATGCGCCGCTTTTCCGATCGCCACGCACTGCAGACGCTCAGCGAGCTGAACGTGACGCCGCTGCTCGATCTCGCGTTCGTGCTGCTGATCATTTTCATGATCACCACGCCGCTCATGGAAAACAGCACCGACCTCGTGCTGCCGAGCGGCGAGGCGAAGCAGCCCGCGAACACGGAGGACGTGCGCACGGTCTCGATCCACGCGAACCAGACGATTACGCTCAACGAGGAGTCCGTTACCGCCGACACGCTCGTGGCCCGGCTCGCCGCGTTGCTCGCGTCCCAGCCGGATCTCGGCGTGCTCATCCGTCCGCACCGCGATCTGCCGGTGCAGAAATTTTCCGAGGTGCTCGACGCGGTGAAGCGCGCGGGCGTGAAGAAGATCGGCTTTGTCCAGACCACGAAGGAGTGATGCAGCATGCCCGATGAACCGCTGACATCGCCGGGGGAGGAGAGGGGAGGCTTCCGGAAAAGTTTTCTGCTCGTGCTCGTGGCGCACGTCGCGTTCGTCGTCGCCGTTTGGATCGGCGGCAAGTGGCTCTTCAAGTCGCACAAGCCGGATCAGATTACATGGCTCGATGGCGGAGGCGAAACCGGTTCCGCCGCACTCGCGCTTCCGCTGCCGGAGAGCAGCGACACTTCGCCGACGGTGAGACCGCCGCGGCCCGAGGCGGAAATCCTGCCGCCGCTCCCGCAACTCCCGGCGGATCCCGACCCGCCGAAGCCCACCGACGAACTCGCATTGCTCCCGAAAGCCACGCCGACGCCCACACCCACGCCGCGGCCAAGGCCGACTGCGACGCCGGCACCGAAGCCCGCCGCGACGCCGCAGCCGAAACCGGCAACACCCAAGCCGCCATCTTCACCAACGCCGAAGCCCAAACCGAAAACTGCCTCATCGCCGACGCCCGCGAAGAGCGTCGCGAAAGTCGCGGTGCCGAGCCCCGGCGCAAAACCCGGCCCGGCGAAGATCACCGACTCGAATGCAAAACCGCAGGGCGCGGGAACCGGCACCGGCAACGCGGCGTCCGGCACGGGCAGCGCTACGCACGCGGGAACGAAAGGCGGTGCGGGCGCAGCGGGTGGAACGACCGCGGCGCTTCAGTCGTATTTTGCCAAGGTCGAGCCGATCATTCACCGCGAGTGGAAGCCGCCGCAGACGGTGGTGAGCAGCAGCCGCGAGGTGGAGGCGTACGTGCGTCTGCGGGTGGCGGCGGATGGCACCGTGGAGTCCCTCAAGCTCGTGAAGCCGACCGGCAACGTCGAGGTGGACAAGTCCATCGAGGACGCGCTCCAGCGCGTGCAGAAGCTCGATCGTCCGCCCGCAGAGCTGCTGAAGAACGGCGTGCTCGAAGCTTCGGTGGAGTTCGTCCTCGAAGTTTGAACGCGGTGTGCGGCAAGATTGTCTATACCCTTTTCCGAATGAGAATCGCCATCGCCTCGCTGTTGTTCCTCCTGCCCTCGCTCGCTTGCGCCGAGGAGCCGAAGATCCGGATCGTAAAAAGCACGAAGATGAACATCGCGATCACCGGGCTCGCCGGCGGCGATCTCGACACGCTCAAACGCGACCTCGCGAACTCCGGCTTCTTCACGGTCACAGGCGCGGATCAGGCGCAGTTCACCGCGAGCGCGAGCGAATCGGGCGGGCTGCACGGCACGGTCACCGCGAAGGATGGCGCAGTCCCGCTTTCAAAAAACTACGGCACTTCGGGACGCGCGGCGGTTCACCGTTTTGCCGATGACATCACGCAGGCGCTCGCGGGAGTGCGCGGCATCGCCTCCACGAAGATCGCATTCGTCGGCTCGCGCACGGGGAAGAAGGAAATCTACACGTGCGACGCGGACGGATCGAACCTCGTGCAGCTCACGCACGACGGCACGATCAGCGTCTCGCCGGGCATCAGCCCCGACGGTTCCTCGCTCGTGTACACCGGCTACCAGAGCGGCTATGCGGATGTGTATCGCATCACGCTCGCGAGCGGCGGGCGCACGCGCATCCTGAAATATCCCGGCACGAACAGCGGCGCGAAATTTTCCCCCGACGGCGGACGGATCGCGGTGACGCTGAGCAAGGACGGCAACCCCGAGATTTACGTCACGGGCTCTGGCGGCGGGTCGCCGCGGCGCATCACGCGCACGCCCGGCGTGGAGAGTTCGCCGACGTGGTCGCCCGACGGGACCGAGCTGATCTACAGCAGCGACGACAGCGGTTCGCCGCAGCTCTACCGCGTGTCCGCCGCTGGCGGGACTCCGCAAAAGCTCGCGACGGGCTTCGGCTACAACACCGCGCCGAGCTGGTCGCCCGATGGAAAGAAGGTCGCGTTCAACACGCGCAGCGGCGGATCATTTTCCGTCGCGGTCCTCGACCTTGATGGTGGCGCGACGCGCACCGTCGGCGAGGGCGAAGGGCCGGCGTGGGGCGCGGACTCGCGGCACCTCATTTTTGCATCTGGCAGCTCGCTCGTGATGCTCGACACACAGACCGGCACGCGCACGACGCTCGTGGGCGGCGCGGGAAAAATCTCGGAGCCGACCTGGTCGCGCTGACCGGCGGGAGCACGCACCGCCGATGACATCACGCCGCGCAAAAGAGCCCCTGGGGTGGCTGACGGGACTCGAACCCGCAACAGCCGGTACCACAAACCGGAGCTCTACCATTGAGCTACAGCCACCATTCAGGGCCGCGGAGAATACAAAGCCCCGCGCATTTGCCAAGGGGAACTTTTCCCCTCCGCTTTGATCGTCTAAAATCACCACCACATGAAATTTCCAAGCATCCTCGCCGCGCTGCTCATCCTCGCCTGCGCTGCCCTCGGCGCGCCGGTGATCGTGATTGATGCCGGGCACGGCGGCCACGACCAGGGCGGGATGCCGGGACAGCGCATCGCCGAGAAAGGCTACGCGCTCGACGTGGCGAAGCGGCTCGACGGCGTGCTGCGCCGCGCCGGATTCCGCACGGTGATGACGCGGAAGGGCGACTACTTTGTGACGCTGTCGGACCGGTGCAGGATCTCGAACGCGCAGTCGAAGGCGGTCTTTGTGAGCATCCATTTCAACGGCGCGCCGAATCCCGACGCGTACGGGATCGAGATGTATTGTTACCGGGGCCGCGAGAGCGCCGCGCTTGCGGATCGGATTTACCGGCAGTTGCTCGCGTCCACCGGAGCGCCGGGGCGCGGGGTGAAGTCGCGCTCGCTCTACGTGCTGAGCCACGCGCGGTTTCCCGCGGTGCTCTGCGAACTCGGCTTCCTCACGAACCGCGGCGAGGCGAGGCGCATCAGCAGCAGTTCGTACCGGCAGAAGCTCGCGGAGGCGGTCGGTGCGGCGGTCATCTCGCGCTACCGCTGAGCGCGCAAACTGCGAGGCATCCCGATGATTCTCACATGCGCCGCAATGAAGGAACTCGAGCAGCGCGCATTTTCCGAGGGCCTCTCTGCGGATGCGCTGATGGAGGATGCCGGGCTGCAAATTGCCCGCGCGGTGCGGCAGTTTTTTCCGGGATCCGGCGTTTGCGTCGCGGTGTTTGGAAAAGGGAACAACGGCGGTGATGCGCTCGTCGCGGCGCGGCATCTCGCGGCGTGGGGATGGGACGTGCGGCTCCTCGCGGCGTTCCCCGATGCGGAGTGGGGGCCGTTGCCGAAGGCGAAATTTGCCGCGGCGGCGCGGTGCCGTCGCGCGGAAATTGCGGAGCTTGATTCCATCGTCGGCGAATCGCTCGTTATTCTCGACGGACTCCTCGGCATCGGCGCGACCGGCGCATTGCGCGAGCCGCTCTGCGCTATCACGCGCACGATCAATCGCAAGCGGGCTTCCGGAAACGCAGCCGTCTTCGCGCTCGACATCCCGACCGGGCTGAACGGCGACACGGGCGCTGCGGACCCTGCGTGTGTCGTCGCAGATCACACGCTCACGATCGGTTTCGCAAAGCAGGGGCTTGTCGCGGACTCGGCGACCAATTTTGTCGGACGACTCAGTGTGCTGCCGCTGCGCGACCTCAGCACGCGGCTCGATGCGTCCCGCGCGGACGCGATCGTGGCCACTCCGGAAATCTTGCGGACGCTGCTGCCGCGTCGTGCGGCCGACACGCACAAAGGCGACTGCGGACGCGTGGGAATCATCGCGGGATCGCGCGGCTACCTTGGCGCGGCGGTGCTGTGCGCGGCGGCCTGCGTGCGCGCGGGCGCGGGGCTCGTCACGCTGTTTGCACCGCCGACGATTGCGGAGGCGCTGGCGATTAAAGTTCCGCCCGAGGTGATGGTGCGCGTGCTGCCGACGACGGATGAATTGCTCGCAATGATGTTCGATGTTTTTGCAATCGGCCCCGGCATCGGCGCGCACCCTGCGGCGGATGTCGCGGCGCTGGTGCGGAAAATTCCGCAGCCGGTCGTGCTCGATGCGGACGGGCTGAATGCGATTGCGCGCGATCTCGCCGTGCTCGCGGACGCTGCCGGTGAACGCGTGCTCACGCCGCATCCCGGCGAGATGGAGCGGCTCGCGCCCGGCTCCGACGCGAAGTCGCGGCGCGAGGTGGTCGGGTCGTTCATTGAAAAATATCCGGTGACACTTTTGCTGAAGGGCGCGCGCACGCTTGTCGGAAAATCCGGCGAGCCAGCGAGCTTCAACACGACTGGCACGCCGGGCATGGCCGTCGGCGGGATGGGGGATATCCTCACGGGTGTGATCGCCGCTCTCATCGGGCAGCGCGTACGGCCCTTCGATGCCGCGCGGCTCGGCGCGTGGCTGTGCGGGCGCGCGGGGGAGATCGCGATTTCGCACGGCGGCGAGAGCGAGGAATCGCTCACGCCGTCGCGGATGCTCGATTTCCTCGGCGCGGCGTTTCGAGATTTGCGCGCGGGATGTTTTTGATTCGCGCCCTGCGAGACGGTGTCACGCCCCTTCAGGGCTTTGTCATTCTTCCAATGCGATCCCCAGGGCGGCGCTCGTGCCCGCGCAAAAGGGCCTGACAGCCCTCACACTGCGCACTCGCTCGCCGGGCTGGCTTGTGCAGAGCCTTTGGCCCTCGATGCAGCGTTGCTTCCGAAGTGAATGCCGCGCTACGAGCACGCATCCGAGTCCGATGTGATGGCGCATGAATGTGCGTGACGCGCGCTAGACTCGCGGCGCGTGGCCGCATAGCTTCCGCGCGCATGAATCCACTTTGGAAAGGCCTTAACTCCGTCGCGACTGAGCGTCTCGGGCAGCGCGACTATTCGCAGAAATCGCCAGCCGGGCGTCTCGCCACGACAGGCATCGAGGCTGGCGAGGCGATCGCGAAGCGCGCGGAACTCGACGCGGCGTGGATTCCTGGCGTGGAGATTTTTTCGCGGCGTGTTTTTCCGCAGCGGCACCGCGGTTTTTTCGGCGAATTCGCGCGACAGGGCGAGGGGCCGCTGCACGCGATCGGCATGTGGCCGCGGCAGTGGGCGACGGCGTGCATGTTCGCGGGGACTGCGAAGGGCTTTCACATTCATCCGCCGCACATCCCCGAGGGAACGACGCCCGAGGCGTGGTTCCGGCGGCTCTTCGTGGAGGATGTTAAAAATTTCGCACTGCGCCCGTATGATCGCGAGCAGTGGGATGCGATGTTCTTCGTTCAGGGCAATGTGGAGATGCTGCTCGTGGATGAGCGCGCGGGGATGCCGCGGAAGGTGATGCGCATCATCATCGAGGGCGACGACCAGCGCGGGCCGAACAACGCGGGCTTGGTAATTCCCGCCGGCGTGGCTCATGCGCTGCGCGCGGAGGGATCGCGGGACACGATCATGGTGTACGGGACGACGACGCAGTTTGAGCCGCAGTTCGAGGGACGCATCGCGGATGAGATCGAGCGTGCGCCGCTGCCGCCGGAGTGGGCGGCGTACGTTGCGCGGTGAGGTCGTTGGCCGGGACTTTCCAGTCCCGGCGATCCAGCCGGCGTATTTCACACCACAGGAGAAAAAGGCTGCGCTCCCATGTGTCGCATTGCCAGAGCCGGGGCTGGAAAGCCCCGGCTACCAACATGCCGACAGGATTGTCCGCGTTACGCTCACTTCACGCCGGGGCGCATGATCTTCGCGCTTCCGCTCACGGGGTCGATCATCCAGGTGAAAAAATTCGGAGGCGGAGAGGATGACGATCCGTTCTTCGTATCGTCGAGCAGGTGGACGGTGATGAACCACAGGCCGTTCGAGGGGCCTTTGGTTGGTGAGAGCGTCGTGGCACCGTCGGGCTGGAAGCGGAATGCGACGTATTCGTAACGTGTTCCCACACCGCGCGGGAGTTCGGGATCGTTCGCGGCCCATGTCGTCTTCACGGGGCCCATTGCCGGATCCGTGTTTCCGAGCAGGCTGGAGAGCGCGGGCTCTGCGCTGAGGATCACGGTGTTTGGAAGTATCGCGAGTTTGCCGATCGGATTTGCGATGCCGCCGTCCCCGATCTCAAACGCTTGGAACGCACGATACTGAGCCGTGTAGTTCAGGCCCGGAGGCTTGGTATCGAGATCAGACGCTGCGCTCGGCACGGGTTCGCCGACTGACTCGGTGTTCCAAAATCGGAAGAATCTCACCTCGACGCTGCGGTTCCGCGTGAGCGCGTGCTGGCGCGCGCCGGCGACCGTGTCGGTGATCATGTTGGCAGCCTGCGTGAGTGCGGTGCCCTTGAGCAGGTTGCCCACGGCGGGCACGGCGAAGCCGCCGATGATGGCGATGATGGCGATGACCACGAGCAGTTCGATGAGGGAAAATGCGGATTTCTTTCCGCCGATTTGAAGCCGGGAGTTCATGGTTGTTTCAGGGGGCAAACTTGGTGGTGCTCACGATGCGGAACCTAGCGTAGTTGTCCAGAGTTGCATCCGCTATTGTCGCAAAGCCAGACAGGCTCGGACCGGAGGCATCCACGAGGCGCTCGATGAGCGCGGAGCCGCGGTGCTCGGCGACGACGGTGTCGAGATCCTCGTTCCACTCGGCGACGTTCACGTTCGAACCCGTGCGCTTGCGGAGGACTTGCACGCGCATGTGGACGTTGAAGGTGTTCGATTTCGTGGTGGGCTTCGCGTAGAGATTGGGGGCACTTCATTCGTGAGCTTGCTGCTCACGCTCCATGCGCTGTCCGGCTGCGTGAGCATCGTGTCGGATGAATACAGCTTGAAGATCCGTCCGATGCCGCCCGCATCCGTGTTCGTGCGGATGAGCTCCGGCTGCGTCGAGTATGTGAGCCGCGCTCCGTCCTTTTAAGGAAGCCGACACCGGCGGGATCTACAAGCTTCTCGTCCCGTCGGCGATCTGGCCGAGGACGACATTTGTGACCACATCCGCAAGCTGCCTCACCGCGATGCCCGGCTCGTAGCCTGCGGATTCGCGTCGCGCAGACGTCGCCGTGGAGAAAAATCCCACGATGCTCGCGGCAAGCAGCACGACGAAGGCGAGCACCAAGATGAGCGCGACAGCGCGACAGCGCGGCGGCGCGATGGTGCCGCCCCTCTCACTGGATCTGCTCCCGGCTCCATTTCGCGGCGCGGATATGGACGTTGGTGGTGAAGACACGGTAGCGCATGCGTTTCGTGGCGAGCGTCTTTTCGAGGGTGGCCAGATCGTTGGCGAACTCTGTCGTGTCGCTGAAAAGTGTCGAGAGGCCGAAGACGTCTGCATCCCCGGTGGATGAGAGGCCGAGCTTTGCGGCGGACTTTTCATCCACTGCGACCATCGTGAGCTGCACCACCGGCGGGAGCTGGTTCTTTGGGTTGATCCTCGGGTCGTTGTCCGTGCGCGTCGAGTCGTAGCGGTAGTCTTTCGCGAGCGGCGAGAAGTCGGGGTTGCTGACCGCCAGAGGAAACGCCGCCTCTTCCGTCTTCGCGAGGCGCGGCGTGACGACGAACGCGATCACATTTTCCGCGACGACACGCTTGAGCACGGCCTCGTTGTTCACGTCGGTCTTATACCACTCGCCCAATGCACTCGTATCGAAGCCTGGGGTGCCGCTCGTCCATTGGTAGAGGCTGAAATTTTCCGTCGGTTGCGAAAATTCCATGAGTCGGAACCGCCAGCGCAAAGGAATTGCGTCCACCATGGATTTCATGAAATCCGGCCGCTGCGCCGAGTCGTCGCCGAGCTCGACGAAGTAGCCGATCGTGTTCAGCGCATTCTCGAGGCCGGTGTAGTTCGCGTTGGCGGTGATGCCCAGCGGCGCATTGAAAAAGACCGTGTGGGCGACACGTGCGGAAGTGTTCCCCGGGCCGGTCGAGCCAAGCAGCCCCGGCGCGCTGCCTGCGATGAACCGCAGTTCGCTCTGCCGCAGATAGCGCGTGGGTTTTTTGTCGTCGTCGTAGGCCCAATACGTGTTCAGCGTCGCCTGCGAGAGCCGCGTGGTCACGCGCTCGAACGCACTCCGCGCCTCGCGGAACTGCTCCACCTTTGCCGATGAACCCGACCAGATCCGCGTCGTCTGATCCATCACCACGATCATGAATCCGACCATCACCACGAGGATCGTCGCCGCCACGAGGACCTCTATGAGCGTGAATGCCGTGCTGTCGCGGCGTGTGCGCGGCATCCTCATGGCTTGTATCCGTTCCGCGCGACGACCGCGACGTAGCTCCGCAGTTGAAGAGATGCCTTCGCCGTCAGTGCCGGGCTGATCAGGAACGTCTGCGAATCCACGAGCGGCGCGACCTGGCGTTTGCCGGACGTGAGCGCGATCTGGACCGTGAGAAAAGTGAGGCCGCGCGGATTGAAACGCGGGGCCGCGATGCCGGGCAGCGATGTGGCGAAATCCGGCGTGTGCCTGCCGGGATCGGGATCGCCCGGCATCGAGCCGCGCACGCGCACCGTGTAGAGGATATTATTCGCCTCTTCCAGCGTGGGTGCATTCGGATCGAGCACCTTCACCTCGGTGCCCTGGTTATCGAAATGCCGCAGCGGAAGCCGGTAAAACTGCTGGCTGGCACCGCCCTTCTCCGTGTCCGTGCCGCTCTTGATCAGTGTGTCGAAATCCGTTTCCTGCGCATCCGCGACGACGCGTTGAAAAATCTCGCCCGCGATTTGCCCATCGAGCGCCGTGCGGAAATTGCTCATGCCGGAAGGCAACAGCCCCAGCAGCGCGACCAGCGCGACCGCGACAACCACCAGCGCGAGCGACACCTCCACGAGGCTGAACCCCGCAATGCGGGAGGCGCGAGGACTGCGATGGGGAAGATGCTGCATGACACTGGGGAGTGGCCCCTCGGATGAGTAGTCTGCGGTGGGTGGTTTGCAACGGGATTTTAACGGCAAGCAACACGACGCATAGCTCCTTGCCATTTAAATTGACAGGCAGTCGCTGCTAGCAGCCTGTCGGACTTAGGCGGCCGAATTATTTTTGGGAAAGTTTGAACAAAAGCGGGCTGGAGCGATCTCATCTGCATGGCCGCCCGCTTCGTCAACATCGACCACGACACCCCCATGCTCCTGCCGCCGGATTTGCGCGACTGGGTGCAGGAGGATCACTTGGTCCACTTTATCATGGAGGCGGTCGCGCTGCTGGACGTGGGCACGGCGCGC
>Ga0315902_10007658_pt1 | contig 14711 bp, 11 predicted proteins | sample LakEriMetagenome_9_FD_203523 | JGI IMG/M metagenome (GOLD analysis project Ga0315902, IMG submission 203523) | Freshwater fungal communities from buoy surface, Lake Erie, Ohio, United States - Buoy 12 MA117 | ecosystem: Environmental > Aquatic > Freshwater > Lake > Lake biofilm | place: USA... | reverse complement strand
CCTTATTTCTCAATCTTTCAAAGAACGTATTCGTTGTAACTATAAATTTACTTTATCATTACCTTTTTTAAACTGTCTCGCTCGAACAGGGCTGCAAAGATAAACACTATTTTCTTTTCAACAAGAAGTTTTTTGTATTTTTTTTAACGGTAAAAAATTAAAACCAATTATTTCCTTCTAAAGCATTGATTATCTTCGCTCTAAATAAAAAATAATTCATGTATAGGTAACGAATTTTCTATCAAGTGCAATCGTATATGTCCCCGTTTCTACTTCAACGGTGTAATACTCTGCCATTGATTGACCAACAAGGTCTCGAAACTTCTTGCGTATTCGCGATAATACTTGTTGTTGATTGTCATCCAACACATCCACCAATCGTTGCACCGCATCCTCAATTCTCTGTTGATCCGAAAGCCTAGAGAATCGGCAATACAAGCTTCGGATTTCTGGTAAGTGATCTACAAGCTCAGGAAGTTTTACCCCATTCTCATGCCGCAAGAAGAAGATGAACAGCGTTTTTTCTTTCGGATTTAACGAAACTTCCAGATTTCCCAAGTCAGACAACAAAATACGGCAGTTATAGCCATTAATTTCAATGCTACTCGGTCTTTTCAGGAAGGCCGACCGCTCTCTAAACATCAAATTTCTTCGGATACCATCCATTGTTTCAAAAAATTGTTGGATGATGGGACGACTAACAACACCATTCTCGAGGAAATCAAGGCAATCTATACAAAGATCAGCCGTTCTCATTTTCAATACAATGTCTTTTTTGCTTTTACAGAAATCCATCATGCATCCAATAGCCTCTCTGTGCATTGCATTGGATAATTCCTCTCTTGTTTTAAACATTTGCGTTCTTAACAACCAAGCTGTCACCTCGTAAGTTATGGGAAAACGTTCATCCACATGTGAACCAAAAAAATGACTCCAGTGAGCGGTTTGAACAAAGATGTTACGCATGCTTTCATCGATGCCACCAAACCAATTTTTATCATTCCCCAAATCTGTTAATAAAACCACATAGTCGTTTTCACTTATGCCGTTCCTGTGGCGAAATTCTAGGCAAACTTCAAATAAGTCTTCCCATGTCAGTTGTTTTTCAACCCTTGGGAAACGATACGGTTCATAATCAACATGAAATGATTCTTCAGGACAATAACTTACATTTATTGATTCCAAAGGCCTGTTGAAAGTTTCTTCATCATCCCAAGTAACTTCAGTTATCTCAGACGCAATGTTCTCCTCTTCGTTCGAGAAAAAACTGACAGGGCCCGGAAAACCCCGAAGTAAATTTAGGACATTATTGAACTGTACTAAATCTACTCCTGGAGTCCTTATAAGGAAAGTATTCATGAATTTCAAAACATGTATCTTAAACCGATTGGGTTGTAAAATTAATTTAAAAAATCACCCCAATCCACATCTTTTTCTTTTGATTCTGCGTAACTCTTCATCGATACTGAAACACGATCCATCATACTTGCATAATGTTCTTTTCGAAAGGATGCTACATTCTGTGATCGAATATTGAGCTTCGCAGATGCCTGAAAAGCATCCATATCAGCACCCAAAAAGGTAAATGTCCAAGCAGAACCAGACTCCAATTCTTTGATCATTCCCGAAATTTCATGAAAAGTATACATACGGGATGCGTTTTCATGTCCATCCGTAATAATCACCATTACGACTGTCGTATTTCTTTGGCGAATTTCTTCCCCGTACACTTTATTAATTTTATGAATGGAGGTGCCGACCGTATCCAACAGTGCAGTCATCCCTGCTGGACAAAATTCTTCCACAGACAAATCCGTTAATTCCTCGGGTTGTCCGAATACAATAGGGCTAACCATCGTGTCGTTAAAAAAAGTAAGTGATACCAGAAACTCTTGATCCAAAAACTCCTTTTGCAAACTTCTCAAAGTAGCCAACTGCTTGTTAAACCCATTGACTGCTTCTGCTTCCATACCTTGCATTGACCCACTTCGATCGATGATAAACTGGTAAATTGTTTTCTTCTTGTTCATTTGATTTATGTTTTAATTTCAACAAACATCCTCAAATACATTGACTGCAACAAATCTTTGCAACCTTGCAAACAAAAAGAAACCATCAAAAAAAACGGAAGTGTTTTCACACCTCCGTCATCAAAAAGATCAAATTAAGCGCTTATTTATTTACAACCAAGCGCTTCAAACCGATTCCATTTGAGGATTCAATTCTGACCAAGTAAACGCCATTGCACAATTGCTCCGTTTGAATACCTGCTTTTACCGCACTTGGGCTGGCATGCATAATTTCTTGTCCAGCCATATCCAAAACAGAGAGTTGTTCGATCAGCCAGCCATCCGTGGTCACCTGAATGGTTCCTGAGCCAGGGTTCGGGAACATTGTCCAACCTGTCAGTTGTCCGAATTGCTCGACCGAAGCGTCATCTACAATACAAAAGTTCTGAGAATTAGTAGCCCCGAAATTAGCCTGGGCGGTGGTTATTTGTGCTTTAATAACGCCATTGTAGGTAATTTGATAACTTCCCGCGCCCAATTGTGATGCATTGTTGCAATCCAAACCTGCCAATCCATCACCCCAAGAATCATCAATGGTGAATGTATAGCAACCGTAATCCACACAAAACTGCTGGTTGATGGTAGTTGGGTTATCATCTGTATATCCAGCACCTGAAAACAATATTTGATTTGAGGCATTTGTTAGCTCCCATGAGGTTTCGGACCCCCAACAATCAAGATCAAGGGTTAAATTTAATGTCAAACCGGCAACAACAGTTGTGAACGTTGAATTCACCGCATTATTTGCCAGATTCTGGTCTGTAGCGCCGTTTGGATTAATGACGTTGGCACTGAACGTGTGACTGCCTCCGGTTAAGTTCGCCACGGGAAGCGTGACACTCGCTGATTGGTACTGCGCCAAATTCCCGGACCAATTGTAACTCAAGTTCGTTGCCCCATCAAATCCATATTGAATGGTTGCAGAAGTTAATGCATCTGTTCCAGAATTGGAAATCGTTACTTGCGGTGTTACGGCAGCCGAACAAAGGGTTCCAGAAACACCAAGAGGATTAGTCAATCCAGCATCTGTTGCAATAGACGATTGCCCCGATGGATCATAACCATCAATAAAATTGACACCAGAATTATTTGGATCTAACCAAGTCTTCAAATGGTTGGAACTATTGCTGTTATTTGGGTTCCAAGAATTTGAAACACGGCCATAGTAATCTGGCGCAGATAGGTTGGAACACGATGCTCCTCCTCCCCACAGCTGACCTATAATACGGTGATTTTGATCAAAAAGTGGAGAACCAGAAGATCCCCCTTCCGTTGTGGTATTTCGATCCCATTCCACTTGCCAAACACCGTTTGCTTCGGAGCCCATCGCTGTTGCTGGTGTAGCTTGTGCATCATCGAATGAAATCTTTTTAATATCCCCTGATGGGTGGTGTATGCTCACTGTCGTAGTTGGATTGGTACCGCTTTTATCCCAACCTGAAAAATAGGGCGAGTAAGTCAATGGCACTGTTCCATTTACCAAACCACCCGTGATTTCAACGAGGCAAAAGTCTGATTGGGTTCTTCGTGAACGTAATACACCTCCATTCAATGATTGGAACGTTGGCGAACTAGCTGGGTTAGTGCAACCTGTAGCTTGCCAATTAAAACGAAATACCCATGAAGCTGGATCGCTGTAGCAGTGATTGGCTGTAAGTACATAAGGTTTTCCGTCGTTTAATGTATTATTTATTAATGCGCCTGAACAAAATCCGCTTCCGCCTGAAACGAGCATTACGGCGCTGTTGCGTTCGTTGACCCATCCTGCACCATCAGGACAGTTCACATTCATGTTGCAAGATCCTGAACTTCCAAACGCTTTTTCATGAAACTCTGAAGCGGTTCGGTAACCGTGAGTGACACGGCTGATGTTTAAGCCATAGGGTAAATCAAGGTTTTGTTCGGGAATGTAATATTCTACATAGACAGAGGAGCCAGGAACTAATTCTGTACCCAATGTGCCTTCATAGAGGTGATTGGAGGTAAAGTTACCAAGGATGAAGTCTTTTTCCGGGTTGTATACATACAATTCATTGCCTTCCGGAATGACTACGTTATCAAGGGTTAAATTGACCGTAAGGGCGTTTGAACACGTTAAACGAAGCAACCAAATGATGCCACCTGAAGGCAATTCAAACCATGTCCCGGAGTTCATCATATTCAATGCGGTATGGTTATTAAATCCAAACCTCCATGGTCCATTTCCAGCATCGTCATTTACCAGATCTTCAGCACGAAGGGCATCAATATCCGGTTGGTTGAAAGTTCTGTGATCGATGCTTTTAGATACCGTTTGTAGTTTTCCACCGTGTGGTTTACCGCCATCCCCTTGTTGCGAAAAACCAACCATTGAGAGGGAAAGAGACAAAGCAAAAAGTACTTTTTTCGTCATAATTTTTTATTTTAACATGCCTATTATCAAATACTCAACCCGATTGTTGAAGCCGTTCCGAAAATTACAAAATTCACTTCAAACAACGATCAAACTGTTAAAAAAGTTGAAAAAGATATGTCAAGTGGAAATCGCATTGCATCCTAATCAGGTGTGTAGTAAAACACCTGCTTCCTTTTTGTTTAAACCGGCTTAAATGTGCATTTTTGTATTTTACGCACAAGGTATAGATGCGTTGAAAAAAGTTTTCGTTGCATGAAAAAAGGTATATAAGAAAAATGGAGCATTCTCCCTTAGTGATTGGTATTTGTGGCGGCAGTGGTTCTGGAAAAACGACGCTTCTTAAACGAATTTCCAGTGAAATCAATCAGCTTTCACCTGCCATTTTTTCGATGGATAACTATTATCACCCTATTGAAAAACAACTAAAAGATGCCAATGGTGAATACAATTTTGATTTGCCATCTGCACTGGACGAAGTAAAAATGAGCATGGATTTGAGTGCTCTTCTTTCGGGAAAAACATTGGAAATCAAAGAATACCACTTCAATGCACCCCCAAATAAAAACACGCTACTAACAATCCATCCTTCACCGGTTGTTATTGTCGAGGGCTTGTTTCTTTTCCACTATAAAAAAGTGAGGGAAATGATTGATTTTTCCATTTTCATGGAGGTTGATACTGCCATCCAATTGGACAGGCGCTTGTACCGTGATCAGGAAACCAGGGGCTACACAAGGGAAGCTATTATATACCAGTGGGAGAACCACGTCAAGCCTTGTTTCAAGCAATTCCTTTTGCCTTACGAACACCAAGCCGATTTCCGCTTTCACAACGATGGCCGCGCAGATGATGAATTTGAACGCCTTATGTACGATCTAAACAAACGCTTTGCTCAACTGGCTATTTATTGATGGCAGCTTGGTTGCAAAAATACTGGATCCTAGTCGTTGCGATATTTTGCACCTTATTGATTGTCATTCTCAGTGATTTTGTTTTTAATTACGATGTCGCAGAAGAAGTTCAACAAATTAATGCTGCCTTTCAGAAAAAGGAGCTTGCGCTTGATCAGGAATTGCGAACCTTTCAGGTCTCATCTAATAAAAGCAAATGGACAGGTACAACAAGAAAATCACAAACCGTGTTTCTTTTCGTCTACCAAGACGACACCTTGACCTATTGGAACACAAACCAAGTTCCTGTGCCCGCGAAGGCTACCAATCAATTTCCCACATCAGGGATTATAAGATTAAAAAACGGATGGTATTACGCAAAATCAGTCAAAAATAAGAACAAGGTATATTCTGGGGCATTTCTAATTAAACAAGGCTATGCTTACGAAAACAACTACCTGGTAAACGATTTTGAGGAATCTTTGAGGCCCTCCTTCCCTGCAAGCATTTCACTTGATAAGAGCAAACCGAATGCGGTAAAGAACAAGAAAGGAAAAACTGTTTTTTCCATTGTTCCTTCAAAATTGACCCCCGACCAATCGAAAGGGTTTTGGTTTACCATGTTGCTACTGTTAACTATTTCATTGTGGCTGATGGTTGTGTTTCATTCCATTCAAGCCTTTCCTTGGTGGGGCGAACTCTTGGTAACCATCGTTCTCTTGTCTCTTCGTTTAATTTGGATTAAAAAGGAATGGTTATCATCCTTGAAGGACTTGGAGTATTTTCAGGCAACATTATATGGAAGCAATGAATGGTTTCCGAATTTGTTTGAATTCATCGTCAACGTGCTTTTTATTCACTTTACGATCCGTGTGTTGTTAAGGCAATTGAAAAAAGTGCCAAGAAAACCAATATTTCGCTACCTCCATCTTGTCTTATTGAGTCTTTGCATTCCCGCATGGATGGGATATATGGTTTTGGTGGGAGGGATGGTCGAAAACTCATCTATTCCATTGGTGGTAGACCGGCTTTTTGACCTTGAAATCAATTCGTTTATTGTGCTTTTTTTTCTTGGATTTTTACTGCTTACTTATTATCAGTTTGTCAAATCAACCATTGAACAAATCAAAGATCAAGGAATCACCTTTCTATTCGTATTTCTTTGGTCTTGTTCTATTGGTTTTTCTTTTTTCCTCTATGGTCAATTTTATACCTCAGCACATTGGCTTAGCAACTTGTTTCCATTGCTTTTTTTGATTCAAATCGTTCTCTTTACCTACCGAAACGATGTTCGATTTCAACTAGGTCTTGCACTTGGTTCGCTGGCACTTGTTTCCGTCGTGCTCACGTTTGCATTGTCTCAAGCAAATGTCAAAAAGGAAAAGGCAGAGCGGGAACTTTTCGCCAACCAACTTGCAACGGAACAAGACATTGTCACTGAGGTGGAATATCAAAACGTTGTTCCAAAATTAATGAATGACAGCTTGTTGAACGCCTTGCAACCAAGCAAAGATATCGTTAATTATGCCGATTTTCAAGACCGTTTAGAAACCCAAATTTTCAATGGATTTTGGGAAAGGTATGAATTGCGTTTTCACCTTTTTGAAAAAACGGGGGTATCGCTTTTTACTGGGACAGAAAATCAGGAGGAGTTTAGTGATCTTAACACACTCATTAAAACGCATGGCAACGTTTCTGAAATCGACCCAAATGTTTATTTTATTGAAGATTATACCCGACAGCTTTGTTATGTCATTCGGCAACCACTTAACACCCCAGAGGGAAAGGAGAAGTGGCTTTTTATCAGTTTGAAATCTAAAAAAATACCCGAAGAAATTGGTTTCCCGAGGTTGCTGATTACCAAGGAAGCAAACGTATTTGAATCCCTTGAAAATTATGCAATTGCCAAATACCACAACAACCGCTTGATTAAAAAATTCGGTCGGTTTAACTTCCCATCAACGGCTGATGCCATTAAACGATGGAAAAAAATGGGTAAAAACTACGTGGAATCGGAGGGCTACAGTCATTACAAACATATTCGAGGAAATGAATTATTGATTCTTTCCACCAAAAACATTACATGGAAAGAAAACCTCACCGCCATATCCTACCTGTTCTGCTTTTATGGAATCATGTTGCTGCCCCAACTTTTTCAATTTACGTACATTCCTTTTTTCCGGAGGGGATTAAGTATTTCCACCAAAATTCAAATCACGCTTATCGGGCTGGTCTTTCTCTCCCTACTGGCATTTAGCTATGGTAGCGGATTGTTTGTCAGCGACCAATACAGCGCGTATTCGAACGAACTCATACGAGAGAAGTTGGAATCTGTAGAACTAGAATTGCGCGCAAAATTGGGTATTGAAAACCGTTCAACCTTGAAAAACAAAGGAAACTACCTCGATAATTTGCTTCAAAAACTATCTAAAGTATTCAACACCGATATCAACTTGTTCAATGAAAACGGACAACTATCGGCAAGTTCGAGGCCCAAAGTATTTAAAATGGGCTTGCTCAGTGAACAGATGAATCCCCTGGCGGTGGATGGATTAATGAAGAGGAAAGACAGCGAATTTTCACACGTGGAGCAAATAGGTCAATTGGAATACGTCTCGGCGTATATTCCGCTTGTGAACAATGATGGAACGTTACTAGGGTTCATTAACTTACAGCAATTTGGACAACAACAAGAAATTGAAGAACAGATTCAACAATTTTTGGTTTCCATCATCAATGTATTCATGCTTTTATTAGCGCTTTCGGTGGTATTGGCCTTGTTAATATCCAATTGGGTCACCGTACCGTTAAGGATTATTCAGGACAATTTCAAATTGGTCAGTTTTGGAAAACAACACGAAAAAATCAACTACGACAAAGAGGATGAAATTGGGGCACTGGTAAGGGCATACAATGTCAAACTGGAGGAGCTTGCCCTGGCGGCAGAGCAGCTTGCTTTGAGTGAAAGGGAATCCGCATGGCGCGACATGGCAAAACAAGTGGCCCATGAAATAAAAAACCCGCTTACGCCAATGAAATTAAGCGTTCAACATTTATTGCGAACTTTTGACCGACATGACCCTAATGTGGAAGAAAAACTTCGAAAAGTAGTGGAATCCCTAATCGAACAAATTGATGCACTTACGGCAATTTCCAACGAGTTTTCAAACTTCGCGAAAATGCCTCTTCCTGAAATGGAGGTCATTGAACTTTCTGAAGTGATCAAAAATGTGGTCTCCGTTTTCGAACAAGAAGAAAACTGTACTATTCTATTAGATGTCATTTCTGAATGCCCAGTTTTGGCTGACCGCGACCAAATCGTTCGGGTATTTAACAACCTGATTAAAAATGCGATCCAAGCCATTCCTTCGGGAAGAAAAGGAACGGTTGAGGTGCTTATAAAACGACAAGAAGATCAGCTGGTTATTACGGTAAAAGATAACGGAAAAGGCATACCAGACGAAATGAAAAACAAGCTATTTATTCCTTATTTCACTACTAAAAGTACCGGGTCTGGTATCGGTCTGGCCGTAGTCAAACAAATCATCGAAAACCACAACGGAAAAATCAGTTTTTCAAGCGAAGTGAATGTGGGAACAACATTTCGTTTGGTATTACCCGCGATAAAAAAATAACACGTTTCGCCTGTTATCGGCTACTCATTTGTCGGAAAAATTTGGCAATCCGCTTTCGAAATAAAAACATCAACAACAAATAAGGAACTACCATCAAATAAAGGATTCCAAAATTGATACTGGAGCCGAAAGAATTTTCGTCAAGCTCTGCACTTTGTTCTGATAGCATGCGGCATTGTGAACAGCCCTGAGCATCGGTCAAGCCAACGATAAAGCATGTAAAGAGCATAAGAAGAACGGCGCGTGGAACGGTCATAGCACAAAAATAAAGAATAATGTGTTTGAAGCCAATGGATTTACAAACTTTTACAACCAATTGAACCAAACCGTTTGGTCATAACATGGAACCTGTGCATTTGTGCACGTCAGCATGGTAAAACCAGTACCTCCCGACATGGGGTTGCTGAGGTCGTCATAGAAAAACCCAACCGTTGCTGAAGGAATGATTTCGGTGCCAAGGACTTTTACAGCATCTCGAATAATTGGTGCAATTCTATGCGTAGTTCGGTCCCGAAACCCCTTAAGGTAGAGGTCAACCAATTGGGAGGTCGGTTTATGTTTTCTAGCCTCATAAATAATCGGATGATCGCTTGCCAATGGAATATCGTCCAACGAGTAATAGGTTATTCCGTGTAGACTTCGTTGACGATGTTTTGAATCAGGTATAATGACATGAAAACGACAGGAATCGACGGTTATAACTCCTTGCGCAAAGCATTCATCCGCTCCTTGTGCATTCCCGCTTCGGAATTGAACAAGTGGCAAACGTTGAGCAAGCAACTTTCCCAGTTGAACTAACTTTTTCGAGTCATCGGGCAACACCACCCGTTTTCCCTCGAGCAGAATGATCGAACCAGGTTTATTGAATGCTAGGATGAATGCCTCAAGGTCCATTTCGATTAATATACTTGTTTCGCGCACATAAAAAGCCAAAGAAATCTATCGCAAAAAAAAATTAGCCTGTTGTATTTTCAATCGATGTTCGTATAGGGTATGCATGCGTATCCATTTTACCAATTCTTATCTTCTTTTCATTCGGCTTAAGGAATTTGGTCGAAAAGTGTGCTCCACAAGAGTCTTTTAATTATTCTAAAAGGGACGAATAAAAAATTCTCTTCCCTGAAAACACTTGCTTTTCGTCTTCCGGCGGACGATGCAGCTCTTTGTTTAATTTAAACCCTTAACCAATATGCCATTAAGATTAGTTGATGTGGGTATTCCCACTTTTGAATGGAAAATGAAACGCGTTGAATATCCCGTTTCTGAGTGTAAAAATGACCTATTTAATGAACTCAGCGAAAAAAATCAATCGCTGAGAAAACGATACAAGTTGAGGGGCGATAAGCACACAAACCTCGATCGTTACCGGAAATTGATCCGAGCAATACCCGCATGTCCAGGGAAATTAATCATCGGATCTCATGTGGGAAGCCGTTTGGAAATTTTGGGAATCTTTTCCTCCGATCTTGACCTTCGAGAAGCGTTTAAATACTCCTCCGTACGTTTCGCTGGGAGCGAAATAGGCCGATACGAATGGTTAAAAAAACTTACAACGGAAGAAAGGTATTCTTCCATTTGCTTCCTAATAGGAAAGGAAGATTAAGCAAAAAAAGCTCTCGGTGTCCGGGCCGGGAGCCATACTAAGTAAAAATCGTAATGCTGTTTAAAACGCCATGAACAAACCATTGAATCCAAAGCAACAATTGACGCAAGTCTTCCAACAATTCATAACAAATGAAACCATTGACTGCCGAGTTGATGCACAGATAAACCGGTACTTCGAAGGTTTTATTTTGCTCACTAGGAAGGAAAACAAGTACCTCATTCGGGAGTTTATTCGTGCCTCACTGCAACTCCTTGAACAAAAGCGCTTTCCTTTCTTGGGATTAAATGTATTCCTCAAACTCTTTGAAAAGTGGAAACGATATCCTGCCATTATGGGCGACTTACACTACCTATCTCGAGGTATAAAACGGAAAGGTTTACACGAAGATTTTTGGTACTTAATCATTCGTTCGATTGGTGCACGCGATCCGCATCAAAACCATAAAGCACAACTTGCGCTGCTCACTTGTATTTTAAATAAGCAGGTACTCGACATAAACGATGTGCATCGGCATCATGCAATTGTCACTTCCATCCTTGAAAGTCGTGTACCACGAACCGACTTGCGTTTGCTGAAAAAAAACCTCAAAGGCTTTGACGAACATCCTTATGGGGTGCTGTTTCACCACCTTCAACACATGAAAAAAGGCGGAGCCACAGGACTGGAAATCAGTGAAATGATCATTAGGCATTTCGGAAGTATCCTTAAAGCACAGCCGTTTTCTGCACATTACAAAGCTTTTATAAATGCATTGTACCAACACTTGCCGCCCTCTTTTATGTCCATTCTTTACACTCATGAGGTAGAAAAACTCTACTTTATTTATGGGCATAACCCGTCATTGTTTGACCGCTGGGAACAGAAAATCGAGCAGAACATTCCTTTTTTCACCCTGCTAAAATCGCTCTTTCAGCATTTCATCGTTTCAGATGTATGGATAAGGCAGTTCTCTTATGGTACCATGACTGAACAAGAAAAAGGCTGGTTTGCCCATATCCTTCGTGGAAACAACATAATTACAGCGGTAAACCTTCCCATTGCATTAACCCGATGGGCTGCGCATGTTTTCCGCTGCTTAGAAAATGAGTATTTAACTGTAACTAGGGCCCTGATATATGCAGGATTGGAAGCGATCGTAGAGGATTCAGTTTACACGAATCGCGTAGTGAACACCATTCGGGATGAATCGCAAGCGCCATTTTGGGTTAAAACAATGGCAATTCTGCACAAAAACGGACTTGCCTCGGCACATGTCATCGAGGTGATGGATTATATCAGGCAAAAGGTTTTCATTGATGGCATACCTTTAGATCTGCGGAAGAAAAAAATCCATAACCTACTAAACGACGTTCATAATTGGCACGAACAGCTGAACCTCGAAACCATTCGTCGAACGCCAAGAAAGCCTCTTCCAGACGCTGGAATAAAAGACTTTATCATAGAAGTTGACGATGACTGGTATGAGATAAGTCAAATTCGTAAAGCAGTCGATCTTTACTTGGAAGGACAACACCTTCGCCATTGCGTCTACACATACAAAGCATATTGTTACCAACGAAGGTGTTCTATTTTTTCTTTAAAAGAATTAAGGAAAAATGAGGACAAACTACCGCTTATAACCCTGGAAATTCGAGGGAAGCACATTGTACAAGCAAAAGGAAAATCTAACCGGCTTCCCACCGAAAAAGAACGTACGGTAATTCAACTTTGGGCCAAAGAAAAAGCCTTAAAGTTCATCGCATAAATCCGTTCAATGTTTATTGCTGAATGCGTTGAATGATTTGTTGCATGTGGATAACACCTTGCTGCATGTTGTTCTGTATACTTCTCAGTTGATCGGCCGCGGCTAGCATGGCTGCATCCACATCCTTGACCAATTGCCAATTGGGCGCGCAAGAATACAGTTGAACAATTCCAACCGTCGCAGCTTGAAAAATAGCAATTGCCTCGTTGGCAGACTTCAATACGAGCTGAGGTTGTGTGGTCATGCTTTGTAAGTTGTTCCACTCCATTTTTAACGTATCTATTTCTTTTGGATGCATTGAGCCGAAACGGGTTTCCACCTCCGAAATGTTTTTTGCGTACTGATTCAATTTACTGTTTAACTCATTTGTCAAGTTCTTAGGATCGGGAACTTGTTTCTTTATTTGACTAATGTAGGTAGCTGGAACACATACTTGAACTTTTGGAACAATGTTGGCATTTATGTACGCATTGAATTCCGTAGCTTTGTCTACCGTTGCTTGCCCCTTCTTTTTAAGTACCTTGACGGACATTTTTATACTTTTCCGCGTCGTTTTAAGTTGTTTCCATTCGACCGATCCTGAGGTAATTTGCTCTTTTCCTTTCGAAAAATCTTTGAAGGATTGATAAGCATCGTTCATCGCCTTCTGTAAACCCTCCAGCTCAGATTGACCCAACGATACATCAGTGGAAAGACGTAGCGCCGTTAAAAATGGTTCTTCTTCTGCGTTGCAGGGTATAGAGGCAAAGGAACCTTGTAGTTTTTTCAGTTGATTCAAGGTGTTATTCAGGCTTCCATTTACCTGGTTAAGAGAGGATTGAATCGATTGATCAACGTCAGCCGTTTTGTAATAAACCTTGCAAGAGGCTAGAAATAGTATACTTAAAACCATTGGAAGAATTGAACGTCTGCTAATCATACACATGGCGAAAAATTTTACCGAAGGTATCGAATTAATTGAGTTAGCACATGATTACTTCAGAATTTTGGTTGCAAAGAAAAGATTTATTCGCAGGTCGTATGAGGAAACAGCAACTTTCCGTGTTCTCAGCTGTTTATTAAAAAAAGAACCCCTTGAAAAATATTTTATTTTTACTGTTTTTTACTGCTTTCTCATCTTCCGCTCAACCTCTGGTAGAATTCAATCAAGTGCGTTTACAAACCGATCGCAGGCTCATGCTCACACTTGGGTCTTGGTCCGTTGTCAACATGTTGGGAAGTGGCATTGCATGGGCCACTAGCGAAGATGCCCAGAGCAAGTACTTTCATCAAATGAATGCGACATGGAACGTGGTTAACCTCGGCTTGGCCATTCCGGGATACCTAAAAGCCAGAAAAAGCGATGAACGCTTGGGCTTCAAAGAATCACTGATTGAACAGCAACGAACCGAACAGGCATTTTTGTTCAATACGGCACTGGACCTAACTTATATGTCGGCAGGATTAATCTTGCGCAGCGAAGCTAAAACCAACACAGAAAAAGGAGATCAATTCAAAGGCTTTGGAAACAGCCTGTTGATTCAAGGAGGTTTTTTATTCTTATTTGACCTAACTGCTTACCTTATTCACCACCAGCATCAAAAGCGCGTTCTGTATCCAATCATCGACCGCTTGGTTCCAAGTACCTCAGGACTCGGATTTGGTTGGCGACTAGGGCCGGTAAAATCCCAGCTAGACCTATATCCCACCTCACGTTAACGGACACAATTATGAAGCACATTTGTATTGATAAAACCACATTCAAAGCCTTACCAAAAGTTCCTCGGTTGAACTTGATTAATTCATGCATGGGGTATAAATCGGCTAACCTCATCGGTACTGTTTCGAAAGATGGAAATGCCAACCTCGCTGTTTTTTCAAGTGTAACGCATTTAGGCAGCGACCCCGCATTGCTTGGTTTTATTCTTCGTCCAACGACAGTTCCTCGGCATACCTATACCAATATCAAGGAAATGGATTTTTTCACGGTCAATGCAATAACAGCCGAAATCATTGCGCAGGCACATCAAACATCAGCCAGTTATCCAGCGGAGGTAAATGAATTTGAGGTGACGGGCATTGAATCGCTGTTTCGTCCAGAAATAGAAGTGCCTTTCGTGAAAGACAGTCCCATTCAATTGCTTTGTAAATATGCAAATGAATATACCATTTCAGAAAACGATACCATACACGTGATTGCATCCATTGAAGCGATTTTCGTAAATGAACCCTTGCTTGGAAACGATTACTGGATTCAACTAGATAAAGGCAAAGTAGTTGCTATCAACGGACTCGATGGATATGCCAAAACCGAATTGCTGGATAGTTTTCCCTATGCAAGGCCGTAATCAATACCAAAAGTAAAAACCTCTAATGATGTAGAAAGTACCTTG
>Ga0315902_10007657_pt1 | contig 14712 bp, 18 predicted proteins | sample LakEriMetagenome_9_FD_203523 | JGI IMG/M metagenome (GOLD analysis project Ga0315902, IMG submission 203523) | Freshwater fungal communities from buoy surface, Lake Erie, Ohio, United States - Buoy 12 MA117 | ecosystem: Environmental > Aquatic > Freshwater > Lake > Lake biofilm | place: USA... | reverse complement strand
CTACTGCCACTTTGCCGAGGATTGCCCCGGCGTCACGGCGCACGGCGCGCCAGTCGGTGCCCGCGCAACCGGCGAGAGAGTTGATGATGGTTGCGAGGATGGCGAGGATGATGAGTTGCTTTTTCATTTATTGGGTTGGGTTGGAGGCGTCGGCGATGGCGTCGGCGGCGCGAAGTATGCGAGGATTTTCAGCAACACGGTCGCGATTGCCGATGAGTAGGTGATGTAAGGCGTCCACTTCGGCGGAAGAAGTTGGAGGATGTCCTTGTCGTAGCTCATGCCCGCGATGATGGTGAGCACGCCAGCAAGTGCGGCGAGTAGGTCGAGGAATCGTTTGTTCACGGGTGCTTGATGAGTGTCGCGATGACTGTGAAAATAGCCCCGACTATCACCTGAGCCGTGATGATGCCGCCCCATAGTTTCGCGCCTGACAATTCCAGTTTTGCAACACGGTCAGGCAATCCCCGCAGTTGTTCGAATTGCGCCATCTGGAGCTGGATTGCGGAGATGTGCCGCTCCACCCGCATGACGGCCTCGCGCGTTGTCGCGGTGTCCATCGCTACACGATGCCGAGATTCGTCGCGCAACTTTTCAAGTTCCGTTCGGTCGTCCAGTTCGCTGCTCACTTCTTAGCCTCAACTTTCCCCACCGCAGCGGCGAGTTGCGCTTCGAGTTCCTTCACACGCGCGGCTTTGGCAGCGGCTTCGCGATCGGCAAACGGCGCATTGATCGCGGCGGCTAGCGTTGCCAGCGTCGCGCGTGCGGCGTCATACTTCGCGGAGTTCGCGGCGAGCTTGGCTTGCAAGTCGGCATACTCCGCGTCAATGGCCTGCCAGTCCAGCGCGACGAGCAATGCCGTGGCGTGCTGCTGATCCTGTGCGGTCATCGCGGCGAGTTCCGAGGTGGCCTTGTCGCGCGCTGCGTTGGCCGTGGCGAGGGCTGCGTCGCTCGCGGCCTTGGCTGTCGCGGCGTCGGCGGCTGCTTTGTCGGCGGCTTCTTTCGCCGTGGCCTGCGCCGCTGCGAGGGCGTCCGCGCCTTCCTTGCGGAGTGCGTCGAGTTGTGCGGAGATGTCCAACCATAGTTGGCCTGATTCGGTTTGGATGTCGAATAGTGATTTCATGGGTTTGTGGGTTGTGGGTTAGGCTAAGAGTCCGGCGTTCCGTAGTGCTTTGACTACTTGTGCAATCGTGTAGCCGTCAAACGTGTCGTCCGTTTTGATATTGGATCCCGCGCCGGGGCTTGCAACGGTCGCACTGGCAACTGCCGTTGTCGGCTGAACGATTGGCGTCGCATTCCAGAAGCTGAGTTTCTGTGAAGTCGTCGCGCCTATCTTAGTGCCGGTCGTCGTGTTGAAAGCGATGTCCTGCGCATCGCCTAAGGTGATTCCGCCGTTAGCTGTGAGAAGCCCCGTCAGCGTCGTCGCGCCGGTCACGGCGAGGGTGCCAGCCACCGCTGCGCCCGTGCCGTTCAGGTTCGTGACGCCCGTGCCCTTCGGCACGATGTTGATGCTGATATTGGAATCTGTGCCTGTCGCCGTGAGCGCGCAGGCGGTGGCGCTGACGCTGGATGCTGTCAAATAGCCGTAGCCAGATGCACCGGCTCCAATGGCGAATGAGACATGATTGCTTGCATTCTGAAATGTAAATGTCGCGGCAACGTGCGCCATGTTCGACCCGCCTCCATTGTAAAACTGGTTCTGTGTCCACGTTGCTAACAGCGTGCCGCCGGGAGAAATACTGATTTCGCTGCCCGCAGTAATTGTGCCGTTTCCGATTGAGCATGATGTTGCCCCGGTGCCGAAAGCCGTCGCGACAACCAACGCGCCCTTGGTGCTGTCGCGATATGCCGTTGTTGAGTCGAGGATGCCGAGCGTATGCGCCCGCGTCTGCGTGACGTTGGTGGACGCCACTGGCGGGCCTGCCATGCGCGTAACGAAGCTGTCCGTGTAGGTCGTGGCGCTGCTCGCGAGTAGCGTGGGCTGCGCGAGATTGTTGATGGCCGTGACTGCCACCGTGCCGCTGCTGCTCGTGTCCGTGTAGCTCGCCGCCGACTGCACGAGTCCGGTGCCGGTGGTTGTCCATGCGGCGCGGGATTGGCTGCCGGTCACGGCGAGGGTGCCGCTGGCGGTCAGGTTGGTGAGCAGGAGCGAGCCGAGGGCGTTGGATGCGTTCGTGCCGATTTGCACGATACCGGCTGCGTTCCGTGAAATGGTTGTGTCGTAGGTGCCGGTGTTGGTAGCCGCCATTTTCCACGCAACCGGCGTGATGCTTAGCGCCGCCGCCCCGGAAAAATTTAGTGTTCCTCCCTGCAAGTCCATTCCCGCCGTTGAATCGATCGAGATAGCACCTGCTTCATTAATCGAAATTGGCGTGCGGGAGTATTTACCGGCAAAAATTCGGAACAAAACCGAAGCGTCCGCGTTGCTGTTCCCTACTGCCGTCGCCACATTCATGGCCTCTGAACGAATGGCGTATCGGTTGGTCAGGGTGGCGTTCGTCCCGGCAATCGGGGATTTCACATCAAGATTCACCGCTGTTGTCACGGTGCTGGCACCCACGAAGCCATAGGTCGGCGCATCAAGAACAACCTCCCTCTGCGTGGTGAGCGCACCCGTGGCGAACTGCCGCGTTGCCGCCGTTTTGTTCACGCCGATGCTCTCGGTTGAAGCGGCGAGCGTGGTATCCGCTGGCGTCGTGATTGTAAGATACGACGCGCTGCCGGAGGTTCGCGCAGTGGGCGCAAAGGCGTTCGCCGCCGTGAACGTATTCGCCGCGCCGACATAAGCCGGGTCGCCGTCGCTCACTGCGGCGGACAGTTGCGCCATCGTGAAGCTGCCAAGCACGGCTGCGTTGCCGACGCTGGTCACATGGCCGGTCAGGTTCGCGTTCGTCGTCACCGTGCCCGCTGTGAGGCCCGCTGCGGTGCCGGTGATGTTCGTGCCGACAAGCGCGGACGGGGTGCCGAGGTCTGGCGTTGTCAGCGTCATGTTCGTCGCCGTGGTGCCAGATGGCAGTGCGAGCAGCCCGCCCGTGGCTGACACGGAAATTGTCGCGCTTCCGCTTGTGCTGCCAAGAAACGTCGCCGTCCCATAAAAGCTCACATTGTTTGAGCCGCCGTCAAACCTCATGTAATTCAGGCCGGAACGCCGCGCAATGTAAAAGTTGTTGCTAGCCGGGGAGTTCGCATTCGGGTCGGTGAATATGGCCGCGCCGTTCGCCCCCCTTGTTTGGAAATTCAAAAATGAGCTTCCCGCAGCGCCGCCGTAGATTCCAAAGCCGGGGTAAATCTGCGCCTCTGTTGCAGGGTCAGGATAGCCAAAAACGCCCGCAAGTTCACCGGCTCGCAACGCACTCCAAAACGGGTCTTTTTGCCCCTGCTCAAGCATCGAAACTTTGTTGAGCAATTCCTGCGACGTGACTTGAATCCCATGCGGGTGCCCCATGTAACCTTGCGTCACCGCGCTTTGAACTGATCCCCACGTAACGAGGTCTGTTGAGTCGGAGTATTTCAGCCCCGCCGTGGACTGCTGATAGTTCTGCTCCGCGTAAAGTCGGTATGTGCCATTGGCGAGCGTGATTATCGCCGGGCCTTCCGTAGCTGATGGAAATGCTGGATAAGTTCCTGCCGTGTTGAAGCCGCTAGTGAGGCTGGTTGACGTGACGTGTCGGATGCCTCCCGCAGATGGCAGGTCGTAGAAAAGATGATAGGTTGAACCAACCTTTACAACCGCCGGAGAGTTGCCAAGGTTGTTAGTGATCGCGCTGCCAGTGATTTGAACCGGCGTGCTCCATGCGGAATAATCGCCGGGAGTGGTTGGATGTGTCTCGTAGAGATATAACCCGCCAGCCGCTTGCGACGCTGTGGTGTTTGCGGCGAGTAGGACGTGATCTGTTCCGTCTGAATCCGTGAACCAGTCGCCAATCCAAACATGCGCAGGCGTTCCGGTAGCCAATGATCCAGTGCTGATCGTGCTCCATGTCCAAGTCCGCCCGTCCGTAGAGGAGCCGAGTCCCCAACTGTTTCCGCCAGTGAATCCGTTGCGGGTATAGGCCACATAAAACGTGCCCGTGGCTGCGACGTAATGCAGCGCGGGGTCGCGGATGGTGCCTTCAGTCGTGACAATCGGCGTGGTGTGAGTCCGCTTCCACGTAGCCGCGTCTGTGGACGATATGAACGTCATCCATTCCTCGAAATAATCGAATGTCGCGGCGAGGTAGCCGACTTGCGGCAATACGAATGTCCCGCCTGTGAACGTCCCGCCCGTCACCGTCTTGCCGGTGAATGTCAGCGCGCTCGGAAGCGAGAGCGTCGGCGTCGTCGTGCCGGTGACGGTGATTTCGTTCGCTGTGCCGGTGATGGAAGTTACTCCGCCTGCCGCTGCTGGCTTCGGCGTAATCCACGCGCGCAAGTCGGTGTTGGCCGTGATTGCGCCCGCGCTCGCGACAACCGTTGCCAGCGGGTAGCTGCCAGCCGTGAATGCCGTGGTGTTGACGCTGGCCACGCCTGCCGCCGTCACCTCGATGTAGTTCGTCGCGTTCGTGATTGCTAGGCTCGACTGCGCTGCCACGAATGCTCCGTTCGCCGCGTAGCCCGCTGCGACGTTGACGAGCAGTCCGGTGCCGTTGCTGACTAGGAAATCGTTGCGAGCGACGATGGCGGCAGGCACGGTGTCGTCCGCGCGGCCCACGTCTGGCTTGCAAATCACCGTGACGGTGTCGGACTTAGCCTGCATCGCCATGCTGACGGTGTAATACACGTCGAGGTCAACGAGCTTGTTGCCCTCGTCGTCCGTGGTGTCGTCATTGTTCGCCGCAAGGTAGGTGTCGAGCGCGGTGCCGCCAATAGTCTGCGCCGTCGCTTGGTAAAGCCCGGTCGTCGCCGATGCTGTCCATGTCGTCACTGCGACCAGTGCCGCGTTATCGCCAAGCAGCGCTGGCTTGACGGAAAGGTTGAGCGCCCATGACGTGTCGAGCGCGTAGGGCGTGCCGTCCACCGTCACGTATAGGTCAACGTCGCAAAGCTCCTGCCGCTTAATGTAGCCGGTATCGCAGGTAATTGCGCCAGTGCGGATTTCCCAGTTGAGCGTAATTTTTCGGAGCGTCGCCATGATTTTAGTGCGGTGTCAAATTTGGATGCGGTTTAGGTGACGGCGTGAGCGTTTCGTGCGGGCCATTTTCCTTCTGGGCAGTCCTCGGTAATCAGTGCGGCCTTGGCTTGCAAAAAGCATCCGCACACGGCGCACCGCGCACCTAGCGCGCCATCCGATGCGAGGAAGTGCGGGCATTCCGTGCAAGCTGCCATACGCGCCTTGCGAACATCCAGCGAAGCAATCAGCTTTCCTGTCGTGATGACGCCAATCGCAGCCTTCGCCACGGCAACCGCAACTTGCCCCGCCGCTTTCACCGCGTTCTTTGCACATCCGCAACTCATGGGCATGAGGCGCAAGTTATTTCAATGAGCGTGCCGCCGCTGTATAGGCTTTGTTCTCCGCTGCTGCTCAAATAGTAAATTGTGGACGACACGTAATCATCACCGGGCGCAATATCTTCGCCGTTGACGCAGATAGAGTATCCGCCAGTATTTGTCACTCGAATCTCTGTTGTCTCCGCGCCCGTGTATGTTCCGCAAGTGCTGTAACGGTTATACCAAAAATGAAACTGGCGGACGGTAGGAGTGTCGAACGTATAGTCTCCGGTGATTATTTCTGGAGGATATGGGCTGCTGGCGCAAACCGGGTGTGCGTCGTCGTTATACGCAAGTGTGCCGCCGACTCCGACTTGAGAAAAGTTGCCGTAAAATACTGCACTCAACGCATCCTCTTTACCATACAAGTCGAGGTCGGTTCCATCCGACCAATACAGCGTCGCGGTGATTGTGAACGTGCATGTCGGTTGCCCGCAATCCACCGCGAGCGCATTCACCAAGCAGTTGGTGAGCAGCTTGTCAGGCGCACAGTTGGTGAGCAGCTTGATCATGCGTTAGCACGCCGTCACTTGGCTCGGCGATGTCGCAATGTCTATGTTTGCCGCAGCCTCGGAGGTGATGATGTATATTTTCTTCGTTGTGAATCTAAGGAAACCGGCGACAAGCGAAACGCCGGTGATGACGGTGATGGCCTGAGTCTCATTTTTCTTTGCGCTAATCTTAAAGCCAGCCCCGCCCGCAACAGGTTCACAAATGATTGAGTCAGACGAATGACACATCTTTTCAATCTCCTGCAATATCGCCTTCAGCGTGCGCGGTGCAAGCGTGAGCGCATCAGACGCTCCATCCTCTGCGTTGTTGATGAGTTCCTTTAGTCGTGGGTTCATGTGCGCGTGATGTATCTGACTTCAAAGTCCCACTGATGCGTCTCCGTGATTTCGTATAAATCACCGACGTTTTTGATTGTTCTCCCGATCAGCCTCCACGCCTTGAACCAAAAAGTGTAAGTCCAAAGAGCCGGGACTTCTTGGTAGAAAACTGTGTCGCCGGGCACCATATCAGCATACTTCAATGGCATATCGAATCTTCCGATTTTTGTGTTCGGAAGCGTGCGCGTGATATATGTGCGCGTGACTTGCGGTTTAGGGATTGACGCTTGCCAGTCGAAAGTCGGCTCGTAAATCTCAGGCGTCTCATCAGTGACCGAATACTGAAACTCATCCTCCTTTGTCTGACTCTGGTTTTTGATTCCCAGATATGACACCTGCATGGTTGCAATGCCTGCCTTGTCGAACGTGACTTCTACGGTGTCCACCTTCATTCCAAAATAAGTGGAATCCGCCGAACCGCGCAACGGCTCCAGCGTGCCAGCAACAGACTGCCAGCACTTGAACGTCCGCCGCCCCGTGTCGAATCCTGCGCGCGTCGTGGTGAACGATGAGCCGGGCTGCTCGACCAGCGAATATAGCTCGGTGCTGCCGTGGATGGTTGCGCTCATTTGACTCCTAGTTTTTGCACAAGCTTGTCGATGGCAGCTTGCATTTTTGGAATAGCTTTTGCGGCGTCGGCGATTTCCTTTTGGTTCAGCGGCTTTTCCCCTAGCATCCGTTTTTTGACGGCTTCGATTTCCGCTTTCGACATCTTCGTTGCGTCTCCGCCATACTTGCGCCGCACTTCGTCGCGCGCTGCGATGCCTGCCGCCTTCTCGCGTGCGAGTTCTTTCGCCCTATCGTTTACGCGCTGCGCAACCATGTTCTCGCCGCCTAGTAGTCCCTGAACCGCCCTGTCGTCGCGCTGCTTCTGTTCCTGCTCGCCTTTTTTGACGATGCCCTGCGCCTCCTTCAACACTTCCTTTTTTCCTTCAAGCGCGAGCTTGTCTTTTGCCTCACGTTCTTTTTGGGCTTTGTCATCCGCGTCCGCGAGCTTCTTGCGGTGTTCCTGCTGCGCTTCTTCAACTGCCTTGATGGTGGCGTTTTCAACCATCTTCTGCACTTTCGCGGTCTCTCGCATCGCCGCGATTTCTGCTTCAGTGATTTTTTCGATGTAGTCCAACCTTAACTTTTCGGCGGCGTCCATCGCCTGCTTCATCGCCTGCTCATTGGCCTTCTTGATTTTGTCCGACGACTCCTCCTCTTTTTTCTCACGCTCGTCCCTGCGCTCGTCGCGCTTTGCTTTCAGCCGTAGTTCGCTCTCTTCATTCAAAATATCGTTCCGCGCGTTGTATTGGAACAACGGCAGATTGAGACTGCTGAGTTTCGCCCTCTCTTTCGTAAGCCGAGCTTCTTCCGCCAGCGCGTCCGCCTTGTCCCACTCTTCCGCTGCAATGAGTTTCTGAATCTCTAGCTCATCCTTTGCTAGTTTGATTAACTCACTTCCGGCTAAAAGTTTTTCATCAAACAGTTTGCTTTTGTCCGCTCCTGAAGTGCCCGTGAATATGCCGCTGGCTTTCTTTGCCAGCTTCTCCAACTCCACGTTCGCCTTTTTGATGGCCGATTCCAGCGCGCTTGAATCCCCTGTAGTTAATGCGGCGCGCAGTTCATCACCGGCAGCCTTGGCAGATTTGCGAAGCTCGTCAGATTCTTTGATGACATCGCTAATCATGCCCACCAACGCGGCACCCACGTTCAGCCCGACGCCGACTGCGAGACTCGATTTGAACACGTCGCCGAGGTTGCCCATCGTGTTGGCGAGCAAGTCCGCGCCGTTCTGCGCGCTCTTGAACCCCTCCACGAATGCCGTCATCTTGTTCTCGACGCGGCGATCTCCTTCAAGCACGCCGCCCACATCGCCGACGCTTTTCTTCAGCCCGCGCGCGGAGTTCTTGACCTTCTCAAATTCGCTTTCCAGTGGCGCGGAGTTCGCGCCGATTGTCACGCGCACGTCAGACATATTCCGCCCTCCAGTCGCCAGCGAGTGTGCCTTCCGAGAGTTGTTTCAGCATAGCCCCGCGCGCCGCCGGGTCTTTCACGTTCTCGACAATCCAGCGAGCGTTTCCGTCGAACTCCTCACGCGCGGCGAGGGCTTCGGGCGTGCTCTGCTCGTCCATGTGCGCAAGTTCTTCTTCGGTGAGAATGTAGGTCTCGCCGGTCTCCTGTTCGTGCGCGGTCTGCACATACCACCACGCGAGGCCGTAGGGCATCCGCCACGCCCGGCGCTCGTCAATGCGCAGCTTTGTCATCAGGAACGCCGCGCACCAAAGCTCCACGGGCGCGCCGTAGTCGTTCAGCGTGACGGTCGCCGTGATGCGCTCTTTCATCATCGGCGACGCCGCGCAAAGGCGCATGTAGGCTCGCCACTTGGCAAGCTCCGTCTCCATGTCGAAATGCTCGGCGTCATCCGCAAACTCCAGCACCGGCTCGTCTGATGCGCAGATTTGCGCGGCAATGCTCAGTTCGTGCGGCTCCGGCTCCTCGCCAGTCCAGAGCTTATTTTCCAACTGCGAAAGTTGGAACGAATGGAGAAGGCAGAACGGCTTTAGCGTCCTGCCGCAAACTACGTGCCGCCCCGCTGCGCAGGCTGCGTCGGCAACGATTGAATGGAAAAGGCGTTCCTCGGCCACATCGTTAAGTCAGTGTGAGGTATTCGTCCTTAACGAGAGTCGCCTTGCCCTCGACAAAGGATTTCGATGCCTTGGTTTCTGTGAAACTCTCCACCCGATAATCGCCGTCGAACTGCGCGGTTGCCGAGAGGGTCATCTTGGCGGCGATGACCGGGCGAGTGTAGCCGCTGGCGAAGGTAAACGTGACTTCCAGCGTGTCGGTCTGGTCGTCGTGGATTGAGGATGCGACTTGGCCGGAGTTGTTGGTGACAAACTCGTTGATCTTGTCCGATTTCGCGAGCGAGATGGACATGATCTGCGCGCTCGCGCCGAGGTATGCGCCGTCAATGCCAAAGTAGAATGCGGTGCCGTGAGTTTTTGCAGCCATGTTATAGGGTGGGTGGTGTCAAATTTAGGCGATGAGTCCGCCCGCCACGATCTTGATTTGGGCGAGGGTGGTTGAAGTCATCACGCCGATGACCGTCGAATAAACGCCGCTAGTCTGGTCTGCTGCCGTCTTGGTGATGCCGCCAGCCGTGGCGCTCGTCCAAAGGGTGTCGCCGGAAAGAATCGTCGCGCCGATGGCGAATCCGCCGGTGTCCTCGGTGCAGTAGTAAACGCGCTGATTGACGCTTGCGCCGTTCAGCGCGATGCCCGCAGCCGTGGCAATGGCTGCGGTTGAGTTCGCATCGCAGAGCTTCATCAGGTTCGTGACAGGCTCAACGTAAAGCACCTGCCCTGCCGTGATTGTTTCACCGGCCACGCCGTATTTAATGACGGCTGAACTCGACGGAATAACGCTTCCGGCTGTGATTGCGATTGCTGCCATGCCAAGGCAGCGGTGTCAAAATACGGTCAGTTGTCTTGCGCCTCCGCCGTCAACACGTAGCCGAGTGCGCTGATGAGCATCCGCTCCGCACCAGCGTAATTGCTCTGCTGGCTTTCCTCCTCCACGTCGTAAACGTAGAAACCTGTGACGGGTCGCGAGGTCGAGAGATTGCCCTTGTTCGAATGGGTTTGCAGCGCCACCACGTCCTGCATTGCGGCTTCGATGGCCTGCACCGTCGAGCGGTGCGCGCTCCAGTTCAGCGCACGGTCGTTCGTTGCGCCTGCGATGCCGTCCTGATTTTGGTCGGTGTCAATCGGCGAGATGATTTCGATGCCGATCTGAATGCGCTTCGGTAGCGCATCGGCGAACGCCTCCGCCATGCTGCCCGCCGAGACGACGATGCACGGCGGCGTCTGTTCGCCGGGGTTCTGCCCCTTGAAAATGACGTGCCCGTTTTGAGCGGCGACGGTGCCGAGGTAGGTGGCAACTGCGGTTTCGGCTTTGTATTTTAGCGGTTCGCTCATATGATTGTGCAGAAAATTTCCGCTTCGGAAACGTCTAGGTTTCGATGAATCTCGATTCGTTCGACGACTGCCCTGCCATTGAACGAGACTGTTGTTCCGAAGTCGTCACAGACGCCGCTCGCTATTTCATCCCCGGCATTTGGGTAAATCGGGATCGTTCCGGTTGCCTTGAATCGAAGGCGAAAATCGTGTTTAGGCTGCGAGTGCATTTTCGTTTTGTATCAGGCCGAGTTGCTTTTTGAAAAACTTCGCGAGCCTATCCGCTGCCACGGCTTCGATGGTGTTCTGATAGCGTTGATCAATCGCCTCGTCCGCGTGGCGGACGGCGTTGTGGATGAGGATGTGCTGGCTGGTCTGCCCTTGGAGTTGCATTTCCGCACTACCGTAAGTACTGCCCTTGATCCGGCTCACCCACTTCGGCACTTCGCGCACGCGCCCGAGGTCGCGCCACGCCGCCACCCATCCGGCCTTCACCATGCCGACGTTTGCCTGCTTGTTGGCGATGTAGCGCGAGAGCTTGCCCTTCTTGCTGCCGTCTTTAATCACGAACGACGGCTTGGCATTCTTTACCACATGGCCGCGCGCGCCTCGCGCCGCCTTGTGCGCCGAGCCGCCGTCGAATGGCTGAATTTTCAAGCCTGCAAATGCGGGAGCTTTTGCCTGCATTATTTTCTCCGCGCGTTTATATTTGCCAGTCTGGTAGAACGCCCAGAATGCTTTCGCCGTTTCCTCGTCCCCCATCTGCCGAATGTCTCGGAACACATCAGACGGACCGGCGTAGGCACGATGGATGTCGCTTTTCACGAGCCGCTCCATCTTCAAATTGTCGCGCGGCAGGCTGAAATCCATGAACGCCTTGCAAAGCGTGCGCGCCGCGATGAGCAGTCCATCCTCGACGGTCTTGCGCTTCTTCACCATCCACCGCGCCATGAGGTTTCGCAGCCCGGCGTCGTCCAGATTGATGCGGACTTGGAGCATTACCTTTTAGCCGTGTGCTCGGCGATAAACGTGATGCTGATTTCGTCCCGCGTGATCTGCCGCACGGTGTAGCTGCGTCCGCGCGCCGTCACTCGCTCGCCGAGGCCGAGGTCAGGCTGGAAGGTCTGCGTCTTGATCGTGATTGAAATCGGTTCGCTCGGTATCGATCCGCCTGCCGCGAACATCTCCGATGCCACCACGTCGTCAATGACGGCACGGTATGTGTCGCCGCGAATGGTGACACTCTCGCCGAGTAGCGAGGTCTGCATTGCCGTCTTGAGGCCCGCTGCGGAAAGCGTCGAAAAGGTCACACTTTCCGCGCCGTGTCAAACTACGGCGGCGGTGCCTCGGTCGTCTCGCTGCTGTGCCGGTAGTAGTGCAGCACCTTGGGGATGTGGACTTCGCGCAGGCCGGAAATCGCGCAGAGCGGTGCGGCGAATGCCCAATCTTCCCCAAAAGAGCTTGCCGGAAAATGACTTTGGATCGCAAGGCTTCGCTTCCAACCGCATGTGTGCCACGCATTGCGTTTGATTTTCCCGTTTCCGGGAAATGCTTCATTCGGATTTCCAAGCCGATGCTCAACTTCAGCGGTCACTCCATTTACCGTTGCCTCCTGCCAGAACGTGATCACGTCCGGCCCTTCCCGCGCCGCCTTCACAAGCTCGGCAACGTAGTCCGGCGAAATCCAATCGTCATCGTCCACGAACGCCACGTATGCGCCCCGTGCCGCGCGCAGAAGGGCATCCCGCTTCTCGCCGACGGTGCGTCGCTTGTTGTCGAGCAGGGTCAAGTGCTCCACGGCAAGCCCGCCGATTTGCCGCGCGAGTTCGTCGCAGAGCTTCGCAAGTTGAGCCATGCGCGATGGCACGGCGGGCGTGAGGATGGAGAGAATCATAGCGGCTGAATCCAGCACGGGTGCATGACTGCCGCGCCGGGCAGCAGTTCCTCGACCGCCTTCATCACTGGCGGATGTTGCGCGTCGTGCCCGGCAAGCACTCCGCCAGCCTTCACCTTGCTTTTCCATGCGAGGATGTCGCGCTTTACGCCGTCGTATTCGTGCGCGGCGTCAATGTAAGCAAAGGCCAGTGAGCCGTCCGCGACAAGGGCCGCGCTGTCGGCGCTGTCGCCTTCAATGATTTGCACCATGTCGGCGACTCCGCATCTGGCAAGGTTCACCTCGAATACCGCGCGCAGACTGCCGCCGTGTGCCTTCACGATATCGACGTGCTCCGGCTGGTTCTGCTCACCTTTGAACGTGTCCACGGCGATGAGCTTCACGCGCTTGCCCATGCGCTTGAGCGTCTGCGCCATGAAGATAATTGAGCGCCCCATCCACACGCCGACTTCCGCGATGGTGTCGCCGTCTTGCAGACGCTTTGCAATCGAGCCGTAAAAGCCGTAGTAGTTGAACCACCCAGGCACGGTTGACCAGTCGTTGCCGAGCATGAGTTCCTGCAATACGCTCTGGCCTTCTTCGTATCTCTGGACGGAGTTCTGCTCCGCGTATGTCGCGTCCAGCTTCTCGCCGCTGAACGCCGGGTGATGATGCTTGAATACCAAGTCCCTCGCCTCGATGATCGCACCGCGCTCGTATGCTTTGTGCGTGAACCAGTTGTCCGAATAGACTCCGGTGAACCACGGATGGAAAAGAAACGCATCCATGTCGTCGATGTATTTGCGCGTGCAGATGGCCATGCAGAGCAGCTTGTCAGTGCGGTGCCCGTCGCTCACGGCCAGCACGCGCGGCTGCGTAACGTCGCCGATGCGCGCGAGGATGAGGTCATCCCACTTGTGCGGCGGTGTCCAGTCGTCCGACATTTGGACGAGGACAGGAGCGCGCACGACGCCTGCGCCGCGGTTCCACGCCGCCACGCACCCGCCGCCCGCGGGCATCTCGCTGTGATGGAAGCGGCGGAGGCAATGGCTTTCCGTGTCGTCCGTGTCGAACACAAAGATATGCTCCACACACTCAGGACGTGCCGCCGAATCCAGCCACACCTTGCGCGCCAGCGCCGCCTGCTTCGGCCTGCCGCGTGTGGCGTGGATGAGCGCGATGCGTGCACCGCCTTCCTTCTTAAATCGTTCTTGCCGGACAACCTCAGCCGGGCCGAACATCCGATTAGCGCGAAGTGCCTGCGCGTAAATGTCATCACCGAGCCATTCGTAAAGCGCGGCCCTTTCGTTCCACTCTTTCACGTCCGGCCTGTCCGTCGCCATCATCTGCCGCGCGAAGGCGAGCGCAATGTCCGGCTCGCAGTTGTTCATGGCGTTGTTGCACAGCATCAGCAGCGGCTCGCGCCTGCGCGGGTCTGCTGCATATGCTTGGTGATACAGCGCCTCCTTCTGGCGCGGGTCTTCGCTGACTTGCGCGAGATTCATGAAAAGCTCCATGCGCTCCGGCCTTCCGAGGTCGTCACAAGCGAGCACCTTCTTCGCCACCTCCACGCTGCCCTCGATGTCGCCGATGACGAGAAGCTCGATGTGCAAATGATAGAGCAGCCCGGTCGTCATCTCGGCGTCTGGGATGCTGCGGAGAATGCGAAGGTTGCGGTCGTTGCTGCCCGTCTTTTCGCGGTGAGGCAAATGCTGAATCACCACACGCTCGTCTTCGATGGCTTGCACCGGCTGAATCGCAAACTCGTAATGCTCATGCACCGGGCAAACCCATTTGCCTGAGCCGCGAAGCATCATGCGCTCACGCGGCACCGCCAGCCCTTTGCCGTGAATGGCATACGGGAACATGAAGCACGTGTATGCGCCGCGCTCTGCGTGCTCGCGGATTAGTTCCGCGCCGCTCAAAAGCACATCATCCGTGTCCGCCCACATTACGTAGGTGCCGCTTGCAAGGTCATACGCGCTCTGCCGCGCCTTGGCGAAGTCGTCCACATGTGGCCATTCTTGGCGAGCTGCCTCAACAAACGCTTTCGCGTGCTTGCGATGTCCTTTTTCAGGACAAATGTAGTGGCCGTTTTTGTATTCACCGGGCACGAACGGCTTGCCGAGTTCGGCGCAAACACGCGCGGCGATTTCCATTGTGGCGTCCGGTTCTGCGCATCCAATCGCACGAACCAGCACGATTTCATCCGCAACCGGCGCGAAGCTGCGAATGAATCTCTCGATGTATTCAGCGCAATTTCCGGTGATGCACGCTAGGGAAATCAGCGGAGTCCGCGCGCCCGTGCCACCCGGTTCCGGCCCATCCCTGAGAGGTTCCAATGACGACACGGGCGGCGAAGAGTCTGCGGGATGGGCATTCATAAGCCTGCGTTTTACGCGCACGCCAGCGCCACGTCAAGACACAAAAGCGCCGAACCCGTTGCTGAGTTCGGCGCTCCTGTATGAACTATCCAGCCTAAAGGCTAGTCGTCACGCTTGATGATGCGCGCACCGTTGGTGATGCCAGCGGAGTATCCGTAGTT
>Ga0315902_10007656_pt1 | contig 14715 bp, 17 predicted proteins | sample LakEriMetagenome_9_FD_203523 | JGI IMG/M metagenome (GOLD analysis project Ga0315902, IMG submission 203523) | Freshwater fungal communities from buoy surface, Lake Erie, Ohio, United States - Buoy 12 MA117 | ecosystem: Environmental > Aquatic > Freshwater > Lake > Lake biofilm | place: USA... | reverse complement strand
AGGATCCGCGCAGCAAGGTCGGGGATTTGGTCACGGAAGGAATCTTGTCCCGTTCCGAAGCATGGATCGCACCGGGAAAACTGCTCCCGGCTGATGCTCCGGCCCCCTCGAGCGGTCTTCTTGTGCAGGGCAAAATTCTCCGCACCCAGCAGGGCAGCCGTGCGTTGCGTGTGGGCATCGGCTTCGGTCTGGGGCGCACGCGGTTGGAAACCTCGGTGCGTGTTTTCAATCTGGCTGCGTCCGCCACGGAGCCGTGGCTTTCGTTCGAGACGACGGGCGGAAGCAACATGGAGCCCGGCGTGGTCGGGGCTTTGGTTCCATCACCTCTGGCCATTCCCATCGCCGCGAGCGTGGTCGGCAGCGCGGTCACCGCGGGTGCCATCGGCGTGAAGGGTGTGTCGCAGGACGCCTCGCGGACCGGGCGCGTCATTGCCGCGGCCATCCACGACAAACTCGCCAAGCGTCGTCTCGTCGAGCGCGCAACCAACGTCAAACGTGCGGGCCGCCTGGCTACCCCGGTCGGTGAAGTGCCGGTGCCGGTGACCGTCGAGTAGCCTTACGGTTCTTCCAACCGGTCGCTGTGGTGTCCGCGCAGCCAGCCGACGCAGGTCATAACAACGGGAAGGATAGCCAGCGCGATGCTCAACCCCGCGTATTGGTAGAGCCATTCGCCATAGATCAGAAAATAGCCGCCGAGAATGACAAGGCCGGCAAAGCCGCCGATAGAAAGCACCCATGCGATGGGCAGGAGTCTGCGGCGGAAAGTGTTGCGCTCTTCGCGCCGTTTGATGCGCGTTTCGCGGTTGTCGAAGGGATGATCGCTCATGCTTTTATGTCTACGACTGCATGGGCGTAGGGAGCAGATAACAATCGTCTCTCATCGCGCCGCGGCGACAAGAAATTAATACGCGCCGGAGGAAACAAGTTTGGCGATGCTCTCGACCACGCGCGGCCGATCGTCGCGGTAAGTAACACCAAACCAGTCGGATGCGGTCGGAATGACCCGCACCGTGGCCTCACCGGCGGAGATCATTTCCGCGACGGCACTCGGAATGTAGAACTCGGACTTCTCGCTCGAGGCATTCGCCGCCAGGAAACTGCGGAGTTTCTCTCCGAGTAGGGGAAAGACCTGCGGGGTGAAGCCCCAGAAATTCATCGAGACGGGGGTGTCCGCCGCGAACGTCCGTTCGCCCGCTGCGATTTCGCCATCGGTGCGCCGGGCAAGATCGGTGACCTCTTCCACTCCGCACAAAAGATGATCCGCGCCGACCTCGCAAATGCCGCGGGCCACCGTGCCGTGCTCGCTGAGGGTTTTGTCCAACCGGTATCCCGCCATGGCGAAAGTTGCCGGCTGCGCAGCCGGATCGACCGCCGACAGAAATTCGCCGAGCAACCGGAAAGATTCCGCGCCGTAAAAGTCGTCGGCATTGATCGCGACGAACGGCGCGCCGATGGCGTCGCGCGCGCACCAGACCGCATGTGCCGTGCCCCACGGTTTGCTGCGTCCGGGCGGTGGTGTGAAGCCTTCGGGCAAATCATCCAGTTGCTGGAAGGCGTAGCCGACACCGATCCTGCCCGCGTAGCGCGCGCCGATTTGCGCGCGGAAATCGTTCTCAATGTCGCGGCGGATGAGGAAGACAACGCGGTCGAAGCCCGCGCGGATGGCATCGTGCACCGAATAGTCGAGGAGCGTCTCGCCGTTGGGTCCAACCGGATCGAGTTGTTTGAGTCCGCCGTAGCGGCTGCCCATGCCGGCGGCAAGGACGAGCAAAGTAGGTGCGGACATAATTAAACTCGGGACGCTTTCTGATGGATTTCGCTACGCCTCCGGGGCTGCTTCCCGGTGCAGTTCGTAGGCGTTGATGATTTTCTGCACCAGCGGGTGGCGGACCACGTCTTTGCGGCTGAGTTGCCGGATGGCGAGGCCTTCGACGTTTTGCAGGACTTCGACCGCCTCGAGCAGGCCGGAGCGTTTGTTGCGCGGCAGATCGATCTGGGTGCGATCTCCGGTGATGACGCATTTCGATCCGTTGCCCAGACGCGTGAGGAACATGAACATTTGCTCGGCCGTGGTATTTTGCGCTTCGTCCAAAACGACAAACGAATGGTTGAGCGTTCGTCCGCGCATGTAAGCCAGCGGGGCGATCTCGATGATCCCGCGGTCCATGAATTTCTGGATCTCTTCCGTTTCGAGCATGTCATAGAGCGCGTCGTAAAGCGGACGCAGATACGGCAGGATTTTTTCCTCCAGCGCGCCGGGGAGGAAGCCGAGGGCCTCGCCCGCTTCGACCGCGGGGCGGGTCAGGACGATGCGGCCGACCTGTTCCTTCTTCAAGGCGGCCACGGCCATGGCCATGGCGAGATAAGTTTTCCCCGTGCCGGCCGGTCCGACGCCGAAGACAACATCGTGCTCGCGGATGGCACGGACATAATCGCGCTGTCCGGGCGTTTTGGGAATGACCGGGGCCTTGCGCGGGGAGCAGACGATGCGCTCTGCGGCGAGTTCGGTGATGCTGCCATTGGGAGTGCCTTCCTCGGCGGACTGCAGGGCGTAGCGGAATTCCTGTTTGCCGATGACCGCGCCGCCGCGGCGGGCTTCGTCGAGTTGGGTGAAGACCTTGGCCGCGCGGTCGGCTTTGTCCTTTTCGCCTTCGATGCGGATCCAACCCTCGCGCGCGGCGACCTGCACGCCGAGGCGCTGTTCCATTTCGCGGAGCAGGCGCTCTTCGTTGTTGTAGAGCGCGGCGGCTGCGCGGGCGTTGTCGAAATGGAGCGTCGTGCTCTCCATCAAGCGGTCATTTCCGCTGGAACCCGTAGACCAGCGCCCATCCGGTGCGGTCTTCGGGTGAGGACAGGATCTCGACCACGGCGTAGTAGGTGCCGGTCGAGCGAGGTTTGACTTCGGAATAGGCGAAGCGTCCGCGTTGCCAGGATTTCGATTCCGCGAGGTTGCCCCCCGAGTCGTAAACATTGACCCGCAGGGCCGCGCCGTCGACATCGGTGGCGAGGAAGAACATGTAGCTGTTGCCGCGGAACAGTTGGGCGGTGACCGCTTTCTTTTCCCCCTTGCCGAGATCGCCGCCCCACGCGTCCTCGCGGATGATCCAACCGCGTTGCGCGTAAGGATTGGCCGCTTCGTAGGCGAAGGAAAGGGCATCGTCGACAAAGGCACGGACGGTCGGCGCCGCAATGATCAGGGCGAGCGCGGCGAGCGGCAGAAGTTGACGGGAGGAGAGGAAGTTCATGGTCAGCCGGCTCTGGCGCGGATCAACTCCACCATCTGCACCGAGATCGTGTTGATCTCCGTGACGGTCTCGGGCGCGATGTCATTGGGCGGGGATTTTTTGATGAGCGGACCGATGCGGCCGAGCGAGTTGCGGATTTCGCCGACCAGTTCCTGCTTGCGCAGCCGCGGTCCCATCTTGTCGAGTTGGCGGTTGAAGTAATCGACGAGCAGGGGCTGGTAGAGCAACTCGGCGCGCTCGGGCGAATATTTGTCCTTCACGATGGAGGTGAGCACTTCGGTGCCGCGCATCCATCCGCCGAGGCTGACCAGCTGGGCAAGCTGCTCGTCGTTCAGCTCGATCATCGCGTTGTTGACGTCCTGCAGGGCCCCGTCGAATTCGCGCCGCACGGCGTTCCATTCGCGGGCGTCCGCTTTTTGGATGATGCTGTTGCTGCGGGCCACGACGGATTTACGCACGTTGATCGCTTCGGCCAAGGTGAGGACATTGCGGCCGATCTCCTTGACCCGCTCGCTGTCCTCGGCTTCCACAGCCACGAATCCGTCGGCGATGACCGTGCCGAGCAGCAGGGCGACTTGCGCGCGGTTCGGGCTGGCCGGATAGGTTTTTTCCGGCCCGAGCTGGGCGCGCCAGTTCGGATTGCCCAGTTTGTCGAGCACGGTGAAAATCTCGCTCGGCACGGGAACAACGACATTGTCGATGGTGTCGGCCGGGAATTGCCCCAGATCGATGGTTTTCTCTGGTTTTTGCGCCAGCGCGGGGGAGAGCCCGAGGAGGAGGACGAAAAGAAGACGCGGAATCACGGCTGCGGGAAATTTCACCTTGGGCGGTGCGGAGATAAAGCATAAAAAGCACCCCGTGGAACAAGTCCCCAGCGCCGCGCGCGTGCAGGAAATCGTCAAAGGCATGTCCGCCCGCCGCGTTCTCGTGGCCGGGGATCTGATGCTGGACGAATTCATTTGGGGCAAAGTATCGCGCATTTCGCCCGAGGCCCCGGTGCCGGTCGTCGCCGTCGATCGCGAGACTTTCTATCCCGGCGGCGCGGCCAACGTGGCCCGCAACCTCCATGAATTCACCGCGAAAACCTCGGTCCTCGGTCTGACCGGCAACGACGCGGCCGGGTCGCGTCTGCGCGAATTGCTGGCCGCCGGCGGCATCGGCACCGATGGCGTGGTCAGCCATGCGGGTCCGACCACGGTCAAGACGCGTATCATTGCGCGCACGCAGCAAGTCGTGCGCGTCGACCGCGAATTGGTCGAACCGGTCGGACCGCCGCAGCGCAAAGCACTGCTCGCCGCCCTCGATGCCGCCCTGCCGCAAGCCGACGGCATCATTCTCGAGGACTACGGCAAAGGATTTTTCGATGAAGAACTCGCCGCGGAAATCATCGGCCGCACCCGCGCGGCCGGACGCATCGTTGCGGTCGACCCGAATCCCGGCAATCCGCTCACTTGGCGCGGCGCGACCGTGGTCAAACCCAACCGCCACGAAGCTTTCGCCGCGGCCGGCGTTCCCTGGACCGAACCCGCCGCGCATCCGCTCGAGGACAAACAACTGCTCAAAGTCGGCGAGACCCTGCTCGCCAAGTGGGAGGCCGAGCAACTCCTCATCACGCTGAGCGAGCTGGGCATGATGCTTTTCACCAAGGACGGGCAGCGCCATCACACGCCGACCCGCGCGCGCGAGGTCTTCGATGTTTCCGGTGCGGGCGACACGGCCATCGCGCTCTACACACTGGCCCTCTGCGCCGGCGCCACCCCGGTCGAGGCGTCTGAGATCGCGAACCATGCCAGCGGCGTGGTCGTCGGCAAGCTCGGCACGGCCACACTGACCCCGGCCGAACTTCTGGCCAGCTTCCAAAACCATGCCGGCTGAGCGTCCCGCTGTCTTTTTCGACCGCGACGGAACCCTCATCGAGGAAGTGCACTATTGTTCCAATCCCTCGCAGGTGCGCGCGGTGAGCGGCGCGCCCGAGGCTCTGCTCAAACTTTCCCAAGCGGGTTACGCCCTCGTCATCATAACCAACCAGAGCGGGATCGGCCGCGGATATTTCACGCACGATGATTACCGCCGCGTGCACGAGGAAGTCGTCTGGCAACTCAAGCCGGCGGAAATCACCGGTGCCTACTACGATGAGAGCACGCCGGACAATCCTAGCCCGCGCCGCAAACCGTCTACCGCCATGCTCGAGGAAGCCGCGCGCGAGCACGGACTCGATCTCTCGCGCTCGTGGATGGTCGGCGACAAAACGTGCGATGTGGAATGCGGAAAAAATGCCGGACTGCGCACCGTTCTCGTCGAAACCGGCCACGGCAAAGATCATCTCGATTGCGGCGCCGATGCCATCGTTCCCGATGTCGGCTACGCCGCGGATTTCATTTTGCAGGAGACGGCATGTCCGAAGTAACCGCCATCGTTCCCGCCCGCTGGGCCTCGACGCGTTTTCCCGGCAAACCGCTGGTCAAATTGCGCGGTAAGCCGCTCGTGCAACACGTTTGGGAACGCGCCAACCGCGCGAAGTCGGTCGGCCGTGTCATCGTCGCCACGGATGATATGCGCATCGCCGAAGCTGCGTTCGATTTTGGCGCCGAGGTTGCGCTGACTTCGCCGAAGCATCCGACCGGCACCGACCGCCTCGCCGAGGTGGCCAAGAAACTCAAATCGGCTCCGATCATCCTCAATGTGCAGGGCGACGAACCCGACATCGCGCCATCGACCATCGACCGCTTGGCCCGCGCGCTGCGGGAGAATCCGGAACTCGGCATGGTCACCGCGGCGAATCCGATCACTGACACGGCCGACATCCGCAACCCGAACGTGGTCAAAGTGGTCACCGACCTCGTTGGCCGGGCGCTTTATTTCTCGCGCAGCGCCATTCCGCACGACCGTGACGGACGCGGCGGGATCAAATATCTGCGCCATCAGGGCATCTACGGCTACCGCCGCAGAATTCTCCTCGATTTCGTCAAGTGGAAACCGACCCCGCTCGAGCAGGCGGAAAAACTCGAGCAGTTGCGCGCCCTCGAGCACGGCGTGGCCATCGGCGTGATCGTCGTGAAGAAGGGCTCGATCGGCGTCGATGTGCCGGCCGACGTGGCCAAAGCGGTGCGCGCGTTGCGATAATTCGCCCGCTGAAAAGTTATTCCGTGTCCAAACCCCGGATGACCTGATACGGTTCTGACCCCGTGAAGACAATTTTCGTCACGGGCGGGGTGGTGAGTTCTCTCGGAAAGGGGTTGGCCGCGGCGTCGCTCGGCACCCTGCTGGAAAGCCGCGGGTTGCGCGTGACCATGGGCAAGCTCGACCCGTATCTCAACGTCGATCCGGGCACGATGAGTCCCTACCAGCACGGCGAGGTCTACGTGCTCGACGATGGCGCGGAGACCGACCTCGACCTCGGACACTACGAGCGCTTCACCGGCTGCGTCCTCAGCCGCCGCAACAATCTGACCAGCGGACAAGTTTACGAGAACGTCCTGGCCCGCGAACGCCGCGGCGATTACCTGGGAAAAACCGTCCAGGTCATCCCTCACGTCACGGACGAAATCAAAGCACGCATTCGCCTTCTCGCCACGCAAGGCGACGCGGATGTGGCCATCATCGAAATCGGGGGCACCACGGGTGACATCGAGGGCCTGCCCTTCCTTGAATCCATCCGCCAATACCTGCTCGAAGCGGGCGAGGGGAACGCCATGCTCATCCACGTCACGCTCGTGCCGTTCATCAAAGCCGCGGGCGAATTGAAGACCAAGCCGACCCAGCAGAGTGTGGCGAAGCTTCGCGAGATCGGTCTGCAGCCGAAAATCGTCATCGCCCGCACCGAGTGTCCGCTCGACGAAGATGTGCGCGAAAAGCTTTCGCTGTTCTGCAACGTTCCGAAGCGCTCGGTCATCGAGGCGCGCGATGTCGAGCACAGCATCTACGAGTTGCCTCTCATGCTGCAGAAAGAAGGACTGGACGACGTTGTTTGCGAGGCCTTGCGCCTCGAAACACCGCCGGCGCAAATGGACGAATGGGCCAAGTTCGTCGAGCGCGTGGTCCGTCCGCGCAAGCGCGTCAGCATCGCCGTGGTCGGCAAATACATCGAACTGCAGGACGCGTACAAAAGCATCTACGAGTCCCTGACCCACGCCGGCGCATCGCACGATTGCGGCATCGATCTCGTCCTTGTCGATGCCGAGGACCTCGAAGCGGAGGGGGGACCGGAGAAACACCTGCGCGGTGTGGCCGGCATCCTCGTCCCCGGCGGTTTCGGCGATCGCGGCATCCAGGGCAAAATCGCCGCCGTGCGCTATGCCCGCGAAACCGGCACGCCGTATCTTGGCATCTGTCTCGGCATGCAGGTCGCCGTGGTGGAATTCGCGCGCAATGTCTGCGGACACGGCAAAGCCGACAGCACCGAGTTCGATCCGCAAACGCCGGATCCGGTCATCTACCTCATGGAGGACCAGAAAGATGTGACCGACAAGGGGGCGACCATGCGGCTCGGTTCCTATCCGTGCGCCCTGCGCAAGAACACGGTGGCCCACCAACTCTACGGTGCCTCGGAGATCAACGAGCGCCACCGCCATCGCTACGAATTCAACATGAAATACAAAAACGAGATGGAAAAACAGGGCCTCGTCATCTCCGGCACATCACCCGATGGCGAGCTGGCCGAAGTGGTCGAGTTGCGGAATCATCCGTGGTTCGTCGCCTGCCAGTTCCATCCGGAATTCCGCTCCCGCCCGCGCGCCCCGCACCCGCTGTTCAAAGGCTTCGTCGCCGCTGCCTTGGCGCATGTTGCGTGATGCACTCGGGCATGCCATCCGATCCACATGTCCACGGGTCCTTTTGACGACAGAACCACGCGCCTTGCCCGACGGCAGGAAAGCGAGGTCTTTGCCAATTACGTCATGCCGGCGAGTTGGGTGGTTGGCATCGTCGGCCTGCTCGGCCTCATCGCCCTGTCTTTCTCCAGCGGCGGTTCGCTGGTTCCGGTCTGCGCCGCTTTTTTCGCGGCGCCCTTCGTCATGTTGCTCGTGCGCCTGAGCCGCGGGCACTTCCACAAGGATATCCGCGATAAACGGACCAAGATCTGACTGTATCCGGTTGTTCTTCCGTGGCCTGCGCCGCTACCTTCCCTCTATTCCACTCATGAACCAACTCGACCAGCTCAAGCAATTCACCACTGTTGTTGCCGACACGGGGGACTTCGAAAGTATCAGGCAATTCTCGCCACAGGATGCGACGACGAATCCATCGCTCATCTATAAAGCGGTCACGCAGCCGGAATACGCGCCCTTGCTCGATCAGGCCATCGCGGAGCGCAAAAGCGCCAGTCTTCCTCGCGAGGAACTCATTCGCGATATCATCGATGATCTACTGACCATCTTCGGCGAAAAGATCCTGCAGATTGTGCCGGGTCGTGTTTCCACCGAGGTGGATGCACGGCTGTCTTTCGACACGCCGGCCACGATCGAAAAAGCGCGCAAGCTCATCGGTCTCTACGCCCATCGGGGCGTCCCGAAGGAGCGCGTGCTGATCAAAATCGCTTCTACATGGGAAGGAATCCGCGCGGCCGAGGTGCTGCAGATGGAGGGGATCAATTGCAATCTCACGCTGCTCTTCGCCTTGCCCCAGGCCATCGCCTGCGCCGAGGCCAAGGTGCGACTCATCTCGCCCTTCGTCGGACGCATCTACGATTGGTATAAAGCGAAAACTGGGACGGATTATCGCGGGGCCGACGATCCCGGCGTCAAATCCGTGCGGACCATTTACAACTACTTCAAAAAATTCGGCTACGAAACGCAGGTCATGGGCGCCAGTTTCCGCAACACCTCGCAGATCCTCGAACTGGCCGGTTGCGACTTGCTGACCATCAGCCCCGATCTACTCGCCGAATTGCAGGGCTCCGACGGCGCGGTCACGCGGCATCTCTCCGTCGAAGAGGCCAAGGCGTCCGACATCACCAAAGTCCCGCTCGATGAAAAAGCGTTCCGCTGGATGCTCAACGAAGACGCCATGGGCACGGAAAAACTGGCCGAGGGCGTCCGCAAATTCACCGAGGACATCATCAAGCTAGAGGGCTTGATTGCAAAGAAACTTGGCTGACGGACGCGACCGATGGACGGTCAGTTCTTGGGCGCGGATGCGTTGCGCCGACGGCGCCAGTAACTGGCGGCAGCCACCAACGTGAGAAACGCGCCAGTGGCAACGGTCGACGGTTCGGGAACAGGCGTTGCACCTGTGTAGGTGTAGGTGACAGACATGTTGGCGCCTGCGGTGAAGTTGGTGATGCTTTGAGTGAAATCGCCACCCGAGGCAGAAACATCAGGGCGGTTTTTAACTTGAAAGACTACACTGCCGGAGCCGCCCGCTGATTGGTAGGCTGACCAGAAATTTGTCGCGATGTTCCTAGTTTGGTTCGCCAAGACATTGGTTGAGATAATGGAAAAAACTTGCGAACCACCGTTTCCGGGAACGGTCGTGCCTGTGCCGGGCATTGTATCGACCGCGAAGCTACTCTCCCCGTATTGCGTGAAACCGAGCGCGTTGCTTGATCCGCGGACGATCAATCGGGCAGCCGCACCATCGAAGTCCACATCGGCTCCCGAGTCGATAGGTGTGGATATCGAGAACGCCCCTCCGAGCGTGACAAAATTGATTCGGACGCTGACCCCGGTCAGTGTGCCGAGACTTGTGTCGAATCTGCCGAGTGCGATGTTGACGTAAGCGTTGTTGCCCAACGCCGTCGCGCTGTTCGTGAAAGAGATTGTCGATTGCCCCCAATTAGACTCCAACAGGAGGAAAGCAGCGAACGTGCTGGCGAAGGCTTTTTTCAAGGGCTGAGGCATAGAAGCTTTCAGGGGCTATAAGTAAGCTACTGACAAATAGGCGCCCTGCAAACAGGTTTTTTTACTCAGTAGCCAGTGCCGTGGAGTTCGGAAGTTGTTAACAAACCTTACAGAGTCGGTTGAAGTCCGAGTGTGCCGCGCCTAGGTTCTGGGCGCCATGGCGCCCGAGGATCCTTCCCGTTTCTACGACGAGGCCGATGAGGCCATGGAGCGGGAGGAACTGGAGGCGGCGGAGGCGCGGCGGAAGAGGCGGTTTCTTTGGCTGGTGGTTTGGCTCGCCGGTGCGGTCTTTGCGGCCGCGGGTTATGTCGTGCTGGACAAATGGCGCACGCGGCAGGCGCGGCACATGGCGCATGAAGCGACGGCGTTGATGTCCGAAGGCCGTTTGCGCGAAGCGGTGCTGCACATCCAATCGGCGCTGGCGATGCGTCCGGACGAACCGGTTGTTCTGCGCAAGGCGGCTCAGGTGCTCGAGTCGAATGACGATCCACAAGCGCTGGCTTTCTACGAGACATTGTCCGAGCGCAACGAGGTAAACGATGACGACTTGCGTCAAATGTGCCTCGCTGCGCTGAGGTTCGGCCGGCTGGATTCGGCGGGTGAAACGGCCGCGCGCCTCGAGCTGGTAGGCGATGCGGGCTACGCGCGTTTGGTCGAGGCGGAGGTGTTGCTGCGTCGCGGCGATGGCACGGGCGCGCTGTCGGTCCTGGCCTCGGTGCCTTCCAGTTCTTCCGCCTTTTCGCGTGCGCGTCTGCAAACAGCCCGCCTTCTTTCCGCGTTGCCGGATCGCCGGTCGGAGGCGCTTTTGATTTTGCGCGAACTCAAATCAGGCGACGGTTTGGTCGCTGTCGAAGCGGCCGCCGCAGCTCTCGAGTCAGGACTCGTCCCGAAGGACGAGGCGGGCGCTTGGGCCGCGCAGCTCGAATCTCATCCGGCGGCGAATGATCGCGCCTTCCTGCTTGCGCAGAAAACCAAAGTCGCGCTCGATCCGGGCGCGCGTTTGCTCGTTGTTCCGCAGATCATGGCGCGCTTCGTCGGTTCCACGCCGGAACGAAAAATGCCCGCTCTGCGCTGGCTCAACGAGCATGGCGAGTTTGCCCGCACGCTCGAGCTTCTGCCAGCGCGTCAGGCGGTGACTTCGACCGATGCCTTCGTCCTTTGGCTCGATGCGTTGGCCGGCACAGGGGACTGGGTGACCGCAGACGAGGCTATCTCGCGGGATGGTCTGCCGCTTCGCGGTGCTCTGGCTGATCTTTTCCGCGGACGAACCGCGCGCATGGCGGGACGTGACGGCGCGGCGCGTCAGCACTACCAACGCGCGGTTCAGGGCGCGCTGCTCGAACCGCGGTTGGCCGGCGTGATGGTGGATTTTCTGGAGAATGACAGGCAGACCGAATCGCTCGAGGATTCGTTGTGGGCCGGGCTCGACCAACCGGCCACGGCAGGTGTGGCGCGGCAGGTCCTCTTCGAGCGCGCCGCGCGGACGGGCAGTGCGGTCGAGTTGCTCGATTTCTGGGGGCGTTTCAAAGAAAACCGCGCAGGTGACGTCGGAGCGGAGATCCAGCAGCTGCATTACCGCCTCGTTCTTGGTGAGAGCGGTCTTCTCCCGGAGGCGCAGCGCGTGGCCGAAGCCTTTCCTCAAGATCTTGCCGCTTTGATCGGCCATGCTTTGGCTCTTCTGCAGGACGGACAAAAGGAGGAGGCCCTCAAATTGTTCGACGGACTGTCCCTCAAATCCGATCAGATGAACGCATCGCAGATCGCCGTGCTGCTCGCGGTCTTGTCGGCCAACGGCAAACAAGAGCAGGCCGATGCGTTGGCCGTTGCTTTGGATCCGGCGAGGTTGACGCGCGAGGAGTTGGACCTTGTTGCCCGCTTCCAATCGCCACCGCCCCAGCCCTGACGTCGCCAACGTTTATCCGTCAAAGCAGCAATGCTGCTGCTTATGCCAAAGGATCGGACCAATCGATTCCGGGGAAGCGGGCGAAGTCATGGTCGCACGAGCGAATGGAGCCGTTGGTGCGCAGCGCGATGGCGGCGATTTGCGCGTCGGTGACAAGATTGGCCCCGGTGCCGGCGGCGCTCAGTAGCTTGGTCGCACTTTTGAAGTCCTCCTTTTCCGAGTCGAGCCAGACGACATTGGGGAATTCCAGCCAGTTGTTCACGCGGGTGCAGGCGTCTGCGACGCTCAGCGGTTGGCGGAAGACTTCGCGATTGGTGGCCAAACGGACAAAGGCGAAAGCGACCACGGCGCACAGACCGATCTCCTCGTCGCCTTGCAACATGTCTCGCCACCACGCGAAAGCTTTCTCGTGGTCGGGACAATCTTTGTCCGTGGCGTAGAGGAGCAGATTCGCGTCGGGAACGATCACGGGTCAGCGGCGGCGCCGGTTCGCGGTGCGCAGGTAGCTTTCCGCCTCCAGTTCATCGGCCAAACCGGCGAGATCCCGCGGGTCGATGCCGGTGCGCAGACCCATAGCACGAGGCGGCAGGAGTTTCGGGCGTTTGGCCGGAACGTCGCGCAAAGAGGCTCGGACCGCGCTGTTGAGCACCTCCTTGAAGCTTTTCTTTGTCCGGTATTGCTTCTCGTGCAACAGCTTGGCCACATCCGCATCGAGGGTGACTGTTGTGCGCATCGAGGCATCAAAGCATCAGCATGACGTGCTGTCAAGATGCACCAGCCAAGCGGTTCGCGTCGGCGGTTTGTCTCTATCCGTGGCTGCCGGCTTCCGCCCGGAGACGGCGGAGGGCAGGCGCAAGTTCACCGAGGATACCATCGAGCTCGAGGGCTTGATCGCGAAAAAGCTGGGCTGGTGCTTGAACAAAAGATAACGGAGGAATCGAAGGGGAATTTGTCCCGGCAGCGGTGTTCCTTTGTTGGCTTCGCTACCTTTTGTTTGGTTCTTCCGTTTTTGCCTCGAGCTTTTGCAACTTCGGACGGATAACGGCCATGTTGTAGGGATGCATCGGATTCTCCCGGTAGAAATCCTGATGGTAGTCCTCGGCAGGATAGAATTTGGTCAGCGGGACGATCTCGGTGACGATGGGTGATTTGAACTTCGCTTGCGCGCGTTCCTTCGACTCCTTGGCGATGCGTGCCTCATCGTCGTTTTGGGTGAGGATGATGGAACGGTATTGAGTGCCGACGTCGGCGCCCTGACGGTTCAGTGTGGTCGGATCGTGCGCGTCCCAGAAGAGATCGAGGATCTTTTGGTATGAAATTTTCTCCGGGTCGTATTCGATCTGCACGACTTCCGCATGGCCGGTTTTGCCTGTGCCGATCTGTTCGTAGGTCGGGTTCTCCGTTTGTCCGCCGGCATAGCCGGAGGTGACGGAAAGAATTCCCGGCATGCGCTCGTAGACAGCTTCGACGCACCAGAAGCATCCGCCGCCAAGAATGGCTGTTTCGGTTTTCATCGGTTCGGATTCGGCATGGAGTGTCGCGGCCACAAGGAAAAGTGGGACGATACGGGAGATCATTGTTTTTCGTCGGGCACAAACTTGAGCGAGACGGAATTCACGCAGTAGCGCAGGCCGGTGGGGCGCGGTCCGTCGGGAAAGACGTGTCCGAGATGCGCATCGCAACGCGCGCAAAGGATCTCCTCGCGCACCATGCCATGGCTGCGGTCGACTTCGGTGACCACATTTTCCGCCGCCACGGGCTGGAAGAAGCTGGGCCAGCCGGTGCCGGAATCGAATTTGGCATCGGAGCGGAAAAGGGGAAGGTCGCAACAGACGCAGTAGTAGATGCCGTCCTTCTTGTGATCGTGGAACGCGCCGCAGAATGGGCGCTCGGTGCCTTTGCCGCGGGTGACTTGGTAGACCTCGCCATCACCTAATTGCGCACGCCATTCGGCATCGGTCTTGATCACTTTGTCCATTTTTTCGGCGGGAAGAGTCTGTCCGTCTTTGTCCAACAAAACAACGTTCACTGTCTCGGGTGCGGATTCCTCGGCGACGGCCAAAGTGGTCAGGAGCAAAGCGGCGAGCAATGTGCGCACAGGAGCAAATTCCGCCGGGTAGGCGGGATTGTCAAAAACTCAGGCTTTCTCCGTCGCCTGCCGTTTGCGGCGGCGGGACGCCTCGGCGAGGAATTCCTCCTGCGCATCCCACGCGGGCTCGGCAGCGGGTGCGGGGAGATAAGTGCCGTCGGGTTGCAGGATGCGGGCTTTGACGTTGTCCTTGCGGAAGGTGTCGATGATTTCCTGCACGTGTTCCTTCGTCCCTTTGGTCTCGACGGGGAAGACGGCTTCGACGCGGTGGAAAAAGTTGCGTTCCATCCAGTCCGCGCTGCCGATGAAGTAACGCGGGTCGCCGGCGTTTTCGAAACGGTAAATGCGGCTGTGCTCGAGGAAGCGGCCGACGATACTGCGCACCGTGATGTTTTCGCTCACGCCGGGCAGCCCGGGGCGCAGGGCGCAGATGCCGCGGACGAGGAGGTCGACCTTCACCCCGGCGCGGGAGGCGCGGTAGAGCGCCTCGATGATCTCCTCCTGGATGAGCGCATTGAGCTTGGCGAAAATGGCGGCTGGTTTGCCCGCGCGGGCGTTTTCGATCTCGCGGTCGATCATGGCGATGATTTCCTTGTGCAGGTGCCACGGGGCGACGAGGAGCTTGTGCGGCGGCGGGAGTTG
>Ga0315902_10007653_pt1 | contig 14717 bp, 12 predicted proteins | sample LakEriMetagenome_9_FD_203523 | JGI IMG/M metagenome (GOLD analysis project Ga0315902, IMG submission 203523) | Freshwater fungal communities from buoy surface, Lake Erie, Ohio, United States - Buoy 12 MA117 | ecosystem: Environmental > Aquatic > Freshwater > Lake > Lake biofilm | place: USA... | reverse complement strand
ACTCTCAATGCGGACCTGTGGGTGAAGCCCTCACTGACTTCGGATCGACGGCCAAGATCGTGTCCGCGGATGTCTGCTCCGCTCCTACTACCGTTGAGACTGGGGCGGTCGACGGATGGCGCTTCCCCGTCACCAACACAGGTAGCATTGATCCTGCCCAGCCGGGTCCGGGGACTGAGGAGTTGCGTCGCATCCTCACGACGTACAGCGAAGGCGAGCCCAACTTCGCGACCCTGGCTGGTTTTACCGCGGCTCATGTGATGGCAGCTGTCGATCTCTACACCCAGGTGGGTGCCGACAATGTCACGACTGAGTCGCTCAACGAGCTCCTAGCGGCCGGTTGGCAGGCGCAGCCCCTGTCCTACGCACCTGTGTCGTGCCCGGGACAGGATCCCTTCATCGGTGCGTGCGCCACATCTCAGTTCGTTGCCGAGGCGGTGGATGGCAAGTTGATCCTGGTGAGCGAGACACCCATCACGGTCGACCTCGCTCCATACGCTGAACTGCTGGGCTAAGGGCCTACTGGGCGGGCCACGGTCAGCAGCATGCTCGAGGTCCTTCGCTTCGCTCTCCTGGGGCTGGGCACCGGCGCGGTCATCGCGTCGGTGGCCCTAGGCCTGACTCTGACGCACCGTGCCTCAGGGGTAGTGAATTTCGGTCAGGGCGCTATGGCGTCATGGGCGGCGTACACCTACTTCTCGCTCACCGACGACGGCAGCATTCCACTGCTGCCGATCCCTTTCGTGCCGGCATCGATTGACCTTGGTGCACCGAAGTCACCGGTGGAAGCCCTGGCTGGCGCCCTGGTCGTTGCGACAGGGTTAGCCCTGGCTGTGTACTGGCTCGTGTTCCGGCCTCTTCGCCACGCCTCGTCTCTTGCCAAGATCGCCGCCTCCGTCGGCATCATGATCACGCTCCAAGCCGCGCTCGTTGTCCAATTTGGATTCCGTGAGCGACCTATTGAGCCGCTTGTTCCTGACGATCCCGTGAGCTACTTCGGGATCACTCTGGGGGCGGATCGCTACATCCTGCTTGGGCTAGTCCTCGTGCTCACGGGAGCTGTCTCCCTCCTCTATGCGAGAACGAAATTCGGTATCGCCACGAGGGCCGCCGCAGAGGATGAGCGCTCTGCCGTACTTCTGGGCGTCTCCCCGTCGTGGGTTGCCTCCATCAACTGGGTTCTCGCGTCGGTCATCAGCGCCACTGTGGGAATTCTTGCGTCTGCCATCACCGGGTTGACTCCGTCAGCGCTGACTCTCGTGGTCGTCCCAGCTCTGGCAGCCGCACTTGTCGCCAATTTCCGGTCGTTCTGGATCGCGACACTCACCGGAATCCTCATGGGGATGGCCCAGGGGGTGATCTTGCTTGCCGAAGTGCGCGTCGAGTGGTGGCCGAAGATTGGCCTGGGAACGGCTCTGCCCTTCGCGGTCATTGCAGCCGTCATGCTTCTGGCAGGGAGATCCCTCCCGACCCGCGGCGCGGTCGAGCAGGGCAGTCTCCCTGACGCCTATGCGCCGGCGATCGGCAAATGGCGCCGCTACTGGTACGGAGCTCTCGTCTTGCTGCTCGTGATTGCCGTGGTAATCCTCCCGTTTGAATACCGCGCATCTCTCAACTTCACGATGATCGGCGTCCTCCTAGCCTTGTCGCTCGTCGTGGTGACGGGCTATGTCGGACAGATCTCGCTGCTCCAAATGTGCCTTGCGGGCATCGGGGCCTTCACCGTGACCACGGTTGGCCTAGGACTTGGCTGGCCCTTCATTCCGACGGCCGTCGCCGCCGTCGTCAGCGCGACTCTTTTTGGGGTTCTTGTGGGGTTGCCTTCGCTGCGCACCAGGGGCGCCAGCCTCGCCATCCTCACGCTCAGTGCAGGTGTGGCCCTGGAGACGCTCGTGCTGACTCGGAACAATTGGTTCGGGGGAGACGGGCCTGTTGAGGCTCCCGTCCCGACTGTTCTTGGCCTCTCATTGGGAACGGACAGCCCATTCCCCTGGGGTAACGGGACGATTCCCTCGCCCGCCTTCGGCCTGCTTCTGGCCTTGGTCACCTGCGTGGCCTGCTTCGGTGTCATGCGCCTGCGGCGAACGCGGCTCGGGTCTCACATGCTGGCCGTCCGCTCCAATGAGCGAGCCGCCGCGGCCGCTGGCGTCAATGTGGCGGTCGTCAAACTGGCCGGCTTTGGGATTGGCGCTGGTCTGGCAGGTATTGGCGGTGCGATGACCGCGTACAACCTTGGATCCTTCACTGCCGCACCATTCGGTGTGACGGCGTCCCTCATCCTCTTAGCGGTCGCCTACCTAGGAGGCATCAGCACCGTCGGAGGAGCCATTTGGGCCGGGGCCATCAGCGCCGGTGGCGTCATCTTCGTCATTCAAAGTGAGTTCTACGACGCGGGTCAGTACACCGCCTACATCGCCGGCTTAGGGCTAGTCCTCACGGCTGTTCTCTACCCCGAAGGCATAGACGGAGCGACTCGGGCTCTCATGATGGGCATCCATGCTCGGCTGCGGCGAAGGTTGACCTCACCGGGGAAAAATGCGCTGACGGAATCGCCGGCGTCAGCTTCAGGTGGCTCGCCATGAGCGCATCACCGTTCGTTGCGGACGTTCCGGCGCTGGAGACCATCGCCCTGAGTGTGCGATTCGGCGGAGTCGAGGCGCTGTCGGATGTGTCGCTAAAGATCAACGCTTCGGGCTTGACAGGTCTCATCGGCCCCAATGGCGCTGGCAAGAGCACCTTCGTGGACGCCGTGACGGGCTTCCTCAAGGGGAATGCCACGGGAGAGGTCTTGGTCGCGGGCGAAGCAATCACTCGCGCCTCTGCCAGCCAGCGGATGCATCTCGGGCTTAGCAGGACGTGGCAGTCTCAGGAACTCTTCGAGGACCTCACAGTGGAAGACAACCTCGCCGTTGCAGCTAGCCGCCTCACGGTCACGCGAGCCCTACGCGACCTTGCTCGCCGACCTCGCCAGGAAGCCAGCATCGACGAGACGCTCGCCCTCCTTGGGCTTCAGGCCCGAGCTCGGTCCCGTCCGCGCGACCTTACGCAAAGGGAGCGCAAGCTTGTCGGGGTGGGCAGAGCGATCGTTGGCCGCCCGCGTCTGGCGATTCTGGACGAACCGGCCGCCGGCCTGGATCGCTACGAGACCTCCTGGCTCGGCGATCGCCTTGCTGAAGTGGTTACCTCAGGAGTGCCGATCCTGCTCATCGATCACGACATGGCCCTCATCATGCGGGTGAGTGATGAAGTGCATGTGCTCACTGAAGGGAAGCTGCTCGCGAGCGGTAGTCCTGATGAGATCCGGACAGACGATCGAGTCATCGACGCCTATCTGGGGCGCTCTGGATCGGGCGGGAACTCATGACCCTCATGCGCAGGAGGCGACCGCAAGTTGACAAAGGTGCTCTCGTCCTCTCAATGGCCGGAGTAGATGCGGGATATGGCCAGTCCACGGTGCTCAGAAACCTGGACCTCGAGGTGCGTGCTGGCGAAGTCGTCTCCCTGATCGGTCCCAACGGAGCTGGCAAGACTACGACGCTTCTGATGATCTCCGGCCTCCTGGCCCCTGGCGCGGGCTCGATCGAAGTGCTCGGCTCCAGCCCCCCAACAGGTCATCCACACAGGTCCTCACATGCCGGTGTGGCTCACGTCCCGGAAAACCGCGGCGTTCTGCATCAGCTCACGGTCCGAGAAAACTTGGGTCTGTCTCTGGACAAGCAGGGCGTGGAGGTCGCATTCGATCTGTTCCCGGAACTTGTGCCCTTGGCGAGTCGTCGAGCCGGCCTGCTCTCCGGGGGAGAGCAGCAGATGCTCGCGCTCGGACGGGCTCTCGCCTCACGTCCGTCGCTGCTGCTCCTCGACGAGATGAGCCTCGGACTTGCGCCGGTCATTGTTGACCGACTGCTGCCGTTCGCTAGGCGCGCGGCCGACGAGGGCGCCGGCGTCGTCCTGGTTGAGCAGCACACGGACCGAGCCCTATCCATCAGCGACCGAGCCTACGTACTCGTTCACGGCGAGGTCGTCTTGTCGGGACCGGCGCAGGAACTCATGGATCAGCAACATCTACTTGACGCCGCATTTTTCGGCTATACGGAGGAATGAAGTGACCACCGCCCCGCCCCTGCCCGATGACGTGCGCCGCTACCGGGACGCCCGTGCCCGAATCGAGCAGCTGCCCTTGCCCGACTCACTTCCTGCTCTGCTGGACCAGGCTGTCCTGCAGTGGCCCGATAGGCCTGCTGTCAACTTCTTCGAACTCGAGCGAGGCCGTCTCTCGTTTCGGGAACTGCGCGATGCCTCACTTGCCGTCGCGGAACTCCTGTCCGACCTGGGAGTGGAGCCGGGGGACCACGTCATGGTGGCCCTTCCCAATATTCCGATATTCCCCGTCACGTGGCTTGCCTTGGCGCGATTGAAGGCCGTGATGGTGCCTGCCAATGATAGGTACACGGCGTCGGAGTTCGCGTTTGTGATCTCTGACTCGGAGCCGGTTGTGATCGTCACTGCGCATGAGCTCGCGCCGACTATTGCGGACGCTCTGGGTGCGACAGCGGTGAAGGCTCATGTGGTGACGACGGCCTCGGATGCCACGCTGGCCCTAGATATTGCAGGAATATCTCATGAGGTTTCAGCTCCGGCTCAATCGGAGAGGGCTTTTCCCGAGTCACAGGCAGACGATCGAGTCGGGATTCATTACACTTCTGGCACAACTGGATTTCCCAAGGGCTGCATCCTCACTCATCGAACCTGGCTCATTGCCGCCGCGGTGAGCCTTCACATGCTCCCGTCTCCGCCGCACCGGATCCTGTCGGATGCCCCCTACTTCTACATCGATGCCCCTGCGGAGACCGCTTTGGCGCTGATGTCGGGTGCTGAGCAGTACATCGCCGGCCGGGCGAGTCTGTCCAAGTTCGTCCGAAGGCTCAGCGACCTAGATATCGACTACGTGGAGGTGTGGGAAGCGCTGGCGGATGAGGTGCTGGATCCGGAGGCGGAGGCCTCCTTGCGATCAAGGGGCACTGTTCTCCACGCAAGTTCATTTGGACTTCGTGACAGTCGGCGCGCTGATGTGGAAGAACGTCTCCACGCTGTGGTGCGCGAGATGTTCGGCATGACCGAGATCGGATTCGGCACGCTCGTGCCGTACGACGTAGACGTGGCACCCCACGGGACGTGCGGACTGGCGGCTCCGTACCGTGAAACGCGAATCGTCGATCCTGAGACGGGAGAGGACCTAGACGACGGAGCCGTCGGAGAGCTTTGGGTGAGAGGACCCGGCGTAATGTTGGGGTATCACCGCCGCCCGGAAGTGAACAAAGAACTGCTGAAGCCCGATGGCTGGTTCCGAACCGGCGACCTCATGCGCCGCGATGCTCTTGGTTTCCATTTCATGGTGGGACGCATCAAGGACATGATCCGTCGAAGCCACGAAAACATCTCTGCGAGGGAGGTCGAAGAAGCACTGCAATCGATTCCCGGAGTCCTGAGTGCCGCCGTGGTTGGTGTGCCCAATCCCATGCGCGGAGAAGAGGTCAAGGCATTCATTGTCTTAGATCCCGCACATCGCGAGGAACTCAGCCCGGAGGTCATCGTGGAGAAGGCCGCTGATTCCCTCGCTCGCTTCAAGTTGCCCCGATACATCGAGTTTGTGGCCGAACTGCCCCTGACGCCATCCGGCAAGGTTGCGAAAGCGGAGCTGCGCCGACGCGATGAAGGTGCCACGCCCCGTGGGTGGGACCAATCCGTTCAAGAGTGGAGGCCCTAATGCCCGTGGAATATGTCAAGGACGGTGCCATCGCGACCCTTACGCTGCGCTCCGGCTCCGTCAACCCCATCAGTCCCAGCATGCATCGACAACTACATGAGCACCTTGTGGACTTCCTTGCGGACCCTGAGATTCGCGTGGGCATTCTCACGGGTGCGGGGGAGCGGGCCTTCAGTGCAGGCGACGATCTATCTGCGCCGTCGAGTGCAGAAGCGGAAAACCTTGACTCGCTCATCGCGAACCTCTCGCCGCGCCACGTATTGCCCGATGCCGACCGGGATATGTGGGGCTGGTCTACCGAGACGCTGTCACGGGAGCGCTTCAAGCCGATCGTGGGCGCTGTTCGAGGCTGGTGTCTAGGTGGTGGCCTTGGGCTGCTGCTCACCTTGGCAGACGTGAGAGTTGCGAGCGAGGACGCCAAGTTTGGATTTCCCGAGATTGCTTACGGGATGGCTGGTGCCGGAGGGATGTTCCGATTGGGTCGACACTTGCCGCATACAGCAGCGATGTCCATGCTGCTCACCGGTGACCCGATTGACGCTGCGGAGGCCTTGCGCGTCCACCTCATCAATGAAGTCGTGCCTGCTGACGAGTTACTAGCGCGGGCCACATCCATCGCAACACGCATTGCCGAGCATCCTCCCCTTGCTATCCGCTTGGAGATGGAGGCCTACGCACGAGGCATGGAGATGAGCAGGCTGGATGCCTTGGCCTTCGCGGAAAGGATCTATCAGTTGCAGCGGTTCGCTCTAGGTGAGAGCGAAGCACAGAGCTGGCATCAGACACGGCCCACAAAGGAGGCTGGAAATGTGTAGCGACCGATCCGATGCAACCAGGATCCAGCGAGGTGGCACGCAGGAACTCAGAGACGAGTGGGTCACCACAGTCTTTGATCACAATCGAGAGCGGCATGCTTGGCGACACGGGCATCTCAATGAGGTGCTCGACAGCGTCCCTATTCCTGCGAGGAATCCCGGTGAACTCGAGATGTCTCCTCGTGGACTTCCGGCGATCCTGCACCTGCCGGGAACGCTGGCAACCTACTTGGGGGTTCCCCCACTCACCATCGAGCGGGGACAGCTCCTCGACCTGGTCGGGACTCGAGGACTTCTTGTATGGCATGACGGAGCCATCGTCCACGAGGAATATCGACTCGGCCATGACTCCACGACGCCGTGGATGACCAATTCTGCCTCGAAGCTGGTTATCGCAATGCTTGTAGCTCGAGCCCAGATGGAAGGAGTCATGGGCCAGGACGAGACGCCCATCACCACATATTGGCCCGAACTCTCAGGATCGGCGTGGGATGGAGTCACAATTGGGCACTGCCGTCAGATGACGACCGGTGTCGGCTGGGACGAGGAGGACCTTGATCTCTTGGACCCGGAATCAGAATGGGTAGTCCTCTTCAAGGAGCTGACGCGCGGCTCTATCGACTCCTATCCGGGCACCGTGCCGCGACGAGACGAGCCAGGTGAGGTCGTCTGGTACTCCAGTCTGGATACCGAAGTTCTTGGCGGAACTCTGATCAGGGCTGCGAGTGAGGGAATTGCTGAACTCGTGGAGCGCTGGTTGTGGACGCCGATGAGAGCTGAAAGCGACGCCTACTGGATCTGCGATCCTACGGGGCGGGAGTTCGCCCTGTCTGGTCTGAACGCAACGCTTCGCGACTACACGCGCCTGGGCATTCTGCTGCTCAACCATGGACGCGCTTTCGGTCAGCAGCTGTTGCCGGAAGCCTTCTGCCGCAAGCTTGAGCAGCCGGACCCTGGGTTGTTATCGGCACCTGGGGCGGACGCCTACCCGGTCACGGTCTGGGAGCAGGCGTTTGTGCCGAACACTCTTGAGGCTCAGGACGGCGACTACATGGCCGCAGGATCGTTCAACCAAATCATTTACGTGAGTCCCCGGACGCGCACGGTCGTAGCCCACCACGGAGTCACAGCGGACATAACAACCGAATACATCGACATGTTTCGACTGTTCATGGCCTTCCGGGAGATTGGACACTCATTGCTGTAGTGGGTAGCCCCTCTCGCCCTGCTGGCGGACGAGGGGGCAACCAGGGGGCAACCGGGGGGCAGCGCCGACTTCCTCACAAAACCGGGTGAGTGACGGGACTCGAACCCGCGACATCTGCGACCACAACGCAGCGCTCTACCAGCTGAGCTACACCCACCGCGGCTCCCTCGCGGGAGCGCTGGAGGAGTCTACGATGCCCAGCACCCGGCGTTGAGTCGGGCACCGGACCTGAGAGGCCTGATGGGAAGCATCGCGAGCAAGGTCCTCGCGGCCAGCGCCGGGCGCGACCGGGTGATGGACGCGGTTAAGGCCCTCGCTCTCTTGCTCGTGGTTGCTGGCCACTCTCTCGCCTGGACTGTCACCGGCAGTGGCTCCGTCATCAACACCCTTGATGCGGTGCCCTATATGTTTCCCCTCACGTGGGTCCTGCAGATCCTTCCCCTCTTCTTCCTTCTGGCTGGAGCGGGACTCGTGCGTCTGGCTTCTACGCGTGACTCACGCGGCTATCTGACGCGGCTCACGCGCCTCAGCGCTCCAGCTCTGCCGCTCATCGTCGCCGCGATGGTGCTCGCCTTGATTGCCGGGGCTGTCGCCGGCGACGATGCGGGCAAGGCGGCGGGTCTGCTTCCGATTCAGCTCGTATGGTTCCTCGGCGTATACCTCGTGCTCGTTGCCGCGGCACCTCTGCTGGTGCGCTTCAGCGGGCCCTTGGCGATTGCCGTCTGGCTGGTCCTGATCCTCGGCGTGGACCTGCTGCGCGTCAACGTCAACGAGCTCATTGGCTGGGCCAACCTGATCCTCGTCTGGGGCCTCTTCGCCGCCATCGGCACTCGATTGGATCGTCTTCGGACCATCCGCCGACCGATCCTCGCCATCGGGGTCATTGCCTTCGCGGCAGCAGCGATCATCGCCATCGTCGTCGGCCCCTATAGTCCGGCGCTCATCTCCACCGACGCCGTCAAGGGCATCAGCAACCTCGCACCGCCGACGATCGTGCTGGCCATGGTGGGCCTGGCGCAGATCTGTCTTTTGCTCCTGGTGTGGCCTCTCCTTCAACGCGCCCTCGACCGCGACCGTCTCTGGGTCCCGGTCGCGATTTTCGCCAGCCGTGCCATGGAGATCTATCTGTGGCACATGCTCGTCTTCACCTTGGCCATCGCCGGCATGATCGGCCTCGCCGTTGCGCCCGCGGCCCTGAGTCCGCTGTGGTGGCTGCAGCACGTGGCCGTCGCAGCGATCGTGCTCACCGTCGTGTGGTTCGCCGCGCCCGGTCTGGGCCGTCTCTCGCGAGGTCTCGCCGGCCTGCTCGGACGGGCCTCTCCGCGGTTGTCCCTGGGCACGGCTTGGGCCCGCGTCCTCCTCGTGGTCGCGGCCATCGCGCTGCTGTGCGTTTCCGAGTCGGGTGTGGCCGATCCGGTCACGCTGCGGAGTGTCCTGCTGCTTCCCTACGTCCCGCTGGCAGCGCTCCTGCTCCTCGGCATCATTGTGGGCATCGCGACGAAGGCCTCAGCCGTGGTCGACGACGTGCCCCGCGGCGGTCGCCCGGGCTGACTCGGTGTCGGGTCCGGGCAGGGGGACGAACACCGCGTCGCGGTAGTAGCGCAACTCGGCGATCGACTCGCGGATGTCACCGAGGGCGCGGTGGTTGCCGCGCTTCTCGGGGGAGTTGAAGTAGGCGCGGGGATACCAACGGCGGGCGATCTCCTTGACGGAGGAGACGTCCACCAAGCGATAGTGCAGGTGGGCGTCGAGCTCGGGCATATCGCGGGCCAGGAAGCCGCGGTCGACGTAGACGCTTGACCCGGCCAGGGGAGCCTTGCGGGCCTCGGGCACGTGCTGGCGGACGTAAGCGAGGACCTGCTCTTGGGCATCGGTCAGGGAGACACCCTCGGGGATGAGGTCGAGCAGGCCCGATGAGGTGTGCATGTCCACGACCACCGGGTCCATGCCCTCAAGGACAGTGAGGTCGTCGGGTCGGATGATGATGTTGACGCCCTCGTCCAGCTCGGTGAGGTCAGCGTCGGTCACGATGACGGCGATCTCGACGAGCTGGTCCTTGCCGAGGTCGAGCCCGGTCATCTCGCAGTCGATCCAGACGAGTCGATCCTGCGAGGCCATGGCAGGAGGTTACCGCCGGGCGAGGCTCCGGGTCCCGCCGCCCGGATCAGGTAGTTTCGCCGCACGACGAGAGGAGCGGCCATGATCCGGGACCACTACCCCAGCCTCTACCTGCCGCCCGCCCTGGTGGGCGTGATCCTCGTGGTGCTCGCCGTCATCTTGGGCACGGGTGCCGACCTGCCCTGGCTGCAGGCGGCGCTCTTCGTCATCGCCCTGGTGATCCTGAGCTTCACCTTCCTCAACATGCTCGTGGGAGACATCCGCCATACCCATGTCAATCCCATCGGGCTGCGCGCCAGCGTGATCGGCGTCATGGTGCTGGAGACCCTGGCGCTCTTCGCGCTCACCTACCTGGCGATTGCCGAGCACCCCGGCCAGATCGCAGGCATGGTCACGGCCCTCGACGCCCTGTACTTCACCATGACGACGCTCATGACGATTGGCTTCGGCGACATCGCGGCGCAGGGCCAGCTGGCCCGAGGCACGGTCCTCGTGCAGATGTTCTTCAGCGTGCTCGTGCTCTCGGCAACGCTGCGCCTGCTCTCGAGCCTCACGCGCAGCATCACTCGCGAGGCGGGGCATCACGATGAAGCCCAGGAGCACTGACAAGGATCAGTCGCGTGCCGTCCAGTCGACGAGATCGGCGGCCGTGAGGATCCCGATGTGCCCTCCGTCGGCCACCGCGATGGGTGAGCGATCGATCTGCACGCCGTTCATGTCCTAGCTTCGATCCCCCGCGCTGATGACGGCGACGGGCACCTTGGCGCGGTGGAGCACACCCTGGCTCACCGATCCGAGTACGGCACCGAGGAACTCACCGCGGCCGCGCGTGCCCAAGACGATGAGCGCGGCGTCATCACTGGCGTCGAGGATCGCGTGCACCGATGGGCCCTTGATGATCCGCTGCTCCACCTCGACGCTCGGGTAGCGCTCGCGCAGTCCGGCGAGGGACTCGGCGAAGGCTCGCTCCTCGCCCGCAGCGAAGTTCTCGAGGTCAAGGGGCGGTGGGCCGCTGGGGGCAGCGAGGACGTCGTACGCCGGGATCTCCCACGCGTGGACAGCGAGCACGCGCCAGCCGCGCCGATCGGCCATCGCGAAGGCGAAATCCAGTGCGGCGAGTGACAACTCTGAGCCATCGACGCCTACCACCACGGTCGAAGCGGGCGGTGCGGGCTCCTTGCGCACGACGACTGCCGGGCACGTGGAGTTGCTCGCGACCTGCACCCCCACGGATCCGACGAGCAATCCGCGGAAGCCGCCCATGCCGCGACTGCCCACGACGATCAGGTCGGCGTTGGCACTGGCCTCGATGAGGACCGAGGCGGGACTGCCCAAGGCGACTTTGACGACGACCTCGAGCCCGGGATGTGCCTGGCGTGTTTCTTCGGCGCGCGTCTGTGCCGCAGCCTGCAGCCGCTCGAGAAGTTCGTCGATCGCGTCGGGTGACAGCAGGGAACCGCCGAAGCGCATGCCCTCAATGGGCACGGTCGTCGCGACTGAGACGGTGAGTGCCACCCCCCGGGACACCGCCTCGGCGGCAGCCCAATCGACCGCGATGCCTGCATGCTCGGACCCGTCGTACCCCACCACCACGCCTGCGCCCATGGCCGACCTCCTTCTGCTCCAGGCTCCAGCATGCGCTACCCGGCACCATGAGGGGGCCGGTGTGCCCGGTCATTAGACCGAAGGTCCTGAGTCCCCCGTCTGGGGCGGTGTGCTCCCCTAGGGTGTTGGGATGAGTGCTGAGGCCCCCCTGTCGGCTGAGGATGCGGCCCGATTCGCCGCCAACGCCGAGGCCATCATCGACAACGTCGCAGGCTTCATCCAGGGCAAGCGGGAGGTCATCTCCCTCGCGGTGACCTGCCTCCTGGCCGAGGGTCACCTCCTCCTCGAAGACGTGCCGGGCGTGGGCAAGACCTCGCTGGCGCGCAGCATCGCGGCGACGCTGGGCATGTCCTGGCACCGCATCCAGTTCACGCCCGACCTACTGCCCAGTGATGTCACGGGCGTGTCGATCTTCCACCAGGGCTCCGCCACATTCGAATTCCATCCGGGCCCGGTCTTTGCCCACGTCGTGCTCGCCGACGAGATCAATCGCGCGTCGCCGCGCACGCAGTCGGCTCTGCTCGAGGTGATGGAGGAGCGCACGGTCACCGTCGACGGAGTCACGCATCAGGTGCCGCGCCCCTTCCTCGTGCTCGCGACGCAGAATCCTATTGAGATGGATGGCACCTTCCCGCTTCCCGAGGCACAGCTCGATCGATTCCTCATGTCCGTCTCCATCGGCTACCCCGACCTTGAGTCGGAGGTGCAGGTGCTGGCCAACAGCCACCGTGGGCTGAGTGTCGATGAGTTGACGCCGGTCGGCAGTGCAGAGGACGTGCGGCGCATGGTGGCACTCGCGCGCAGCGTGCATGTGGATCACTCCGTCATGGAGTACGTCGTGCGCCTGGTCTCGGCCACCCGCTCAACTCCGGGGGTCCGTCTGGGCGCAAGCCCCCGCGGCAGCGTCGGTCTGCTGCGCGCGGCCCAGGCTGCCGCGGCGATGACGGGGCGCACCTATGTCTCACCGGTCGACGTGCAGCGCCTTGCCGTGCCGGTCCTGGCTCACCGCCTCGTGCTCGCCGATGTCGAGGCGGACGCGAGCGTGCGGGCTCAGGCCATCGAGCAGGTCGTCGCGGGAGTGCCGGTCGGGTGAGCGCTCGGCTCACGGCCCGCGGCTGGGGTGTCCTCGCCGTCGTCGTCGCGTCGGCAGGGCTGGGACTCGCCCTGGGCTATCCCGAGGGCGTCGGGCTTGCTGTCGGGGCGCTGCTCCTCCTCGTCGTCTCCTTCTTCCTCGTCTCAGGCGGGGGGCCGGCCTTCGCCCTTGCCCTGGTGCCTCCTCGGGTCGAACGCCTCTCGGACACGGTCGTGCGTGTCGACGTCGAGGCGACGCGTGCGCATCGACGCGGTCTGCGGCTGCGCTCCGCTGATACCTCGCATCCCGTGGTGTGGGACGCCACTGGCGTGCACGCGGATATCCCCGTGCCCACGCATCGCCGTGGGCCGGTGAGTCTCGGTCCCTGGGTGCTCGAGCGCGTCGACCCCTGGGGCCTCATGCGCCGCCGCGTCGGGGAAGTCGAGGGTGTGGCGCTGCTCGTCGTGCCGCGCGTGCGCCCCGTCTCGCTCGCTGCGCTGCCCTCGGCGCTGGCCGACTTCGGCGGATCGGCCGAGATGGGCACGACGACCTTCGCCACGCTGCGCGAGTACGTCATCGGCGACGAGCTCCGTCACGTGCACTGGCGCTCCTCGGCCAAGACCGGCAAGCTCATGATGCGGCAGTACGTCGATGTCACGCGGCCGCGCATCACCCTCGTGCTCGTCGCCGAGGAGCGGGCCTATACCTCGGCAGACGAGTTCGAGGAGGCCGTCGACTTCATCGCCTCCCTGGCCGCTGTCGCGTCGTCGTCGGGCCTCGATGTCGAGGTGGTGACGACCTCGGGGGAGCGGGCTTCCCACGGAGGGGGTCGCTCGACCGCCGTGCTCGACCTGCTCGCGCTCGTCGAGCGCGGGGCATCAGGAGTCGACGCGCGCCTGCTGCGGGCCAACCGGGCGACCACCATCGTCGTGCGGGGCCAGGGTGTCCTGGGCTGGTGGGACCGCATCCCGGCTATCTCGGTGATGCGGCCATGAGTGCCACCCGAGCGCACGCTCGCCCACGTGATCAGGTGGCGCCCGCGCGGCCGGCGGGCCAGCGATGGGGTCTCGGAGTCGTCGCGGCACTGCCCGCGCTCCTCGTGGCGCTCGCGATGCCGCTCATCGTCGAGGGCAGTCTCACCGGCTTTGTCTACGCACCGCTTGTCATTGCCGTCATGGCCGCATCGATCGCACTCGGGCGCTGGGCAGGTCTCGGCGTTGCGATCGTCGGCGTCATCATCGGAGTCCTCATCGGGCCAGGTGGCTACGCCCCTCAGTCCGTGCTCGTGAGCCTGATGCTGAGCGGTTCGATCCTCATCGGCACGTGGCTCGGTCAGGTGCTCGTGCTCGGACCGCGCCCGGCATCGGCGGCACTGCCCGCGTTGGGTCTGCTCTCCGGTGCCCTGGCCGCGGGCATGACGGGTTCGATCGAGGCCGGCGTACTCACCGCCTTCACCGGTCTGGCCCTTGCGCTTTTGCTCATCCTCCTCGGCCCCTGGAACGGCGACGGTGCCGTGCGCCCTGCGCGGTGGGCTGAAGTGCTCACCGTGCTCACCATCACGGTGGCCGCGCTCGCGACCTACGCCGTGTCCGTCTCCCTGCCGCACCAGGTGCCCCGCACCCTCGATCTCTTCGGATCGACCACTCCCGAGTCGCGCACCGACGGCGGTGTCCCCGATCCCTTCCTCATCGCGGCGCGGTGGCAACTCGACCCGGCCGAGGCAGGCCGAGTGCTCTTCACCGCGTCGACCAGCCCCGACTCACCGCTCAACCGGCCGATCTGGGCGAGCTTCGCGACGTACAACGGCATCGCTTGGATCTCCCTGCCGACCTACGGCGTGCCCGGCGACGACATCCCGCCCGAGGAGACCGGTGCCCCCGAGGAGACCTACTCCGCGAGCACGCGCGTGACCGTCGGTGTCGGGCTACCGGGCCAGTGGGTGCCGGTGCCGCAACGTGTCGACCAGGTCCTGTCGCCCGTCGCCACGCGAGCCGATCCCGCGACGGGGATCGTCGCGTCGGTGTCGTCGCCCATCGACTACACCTTCGACATCCGCTACTCCCTCGCGGTCGCCGATCGCGAGGCCGTGCGCGCGGCAGAGCCCGGGCTCAGCACCGAACTCGATCCGTCAGTAGC
>Ga0315902_10007650_pt1 | contig 14719 bp, 14 predicted proteins | sample LakEriMetagenome_9_FD_203523 | JGI IMG/M metagenome (GOLD analysis project Ga0315902, IMG submission 203523) | Freshwater fungal communities from buoy surface, Lake Erie, Ohio, United States - Buoy 12 MA117 | ecosystem: Environmental > Aquatic > Freshwater > Lake > Lake biofilm | place: USA... | reverse complement strand
AGTTCTCACCGCATTCTTCCTCGAGGCGTCCTTCCTCGGCATCATGCTGTTCGGCTGGAAGCGCGTCGGCCCGAGGCTGCACTTCTTCGCCACCTGCATGGTCGCCATCGGCACGCTGATGAGCGCCTTCTGGATCCTCGCCGCCAATTCCTGGATGCAGACACCGCAGGGCTTTGCCTTCGCCGACGACGGCACGATGGTCGCGACAGATTTCGTGCAGGTGATCTTCAACCCCTCCCTGCCGGCGCGCTTCGCGCACATGGTCCTCGCCGCCTACCTCACCACCGCAATGGTCGTCGCCGGCGCCTCGGCCTTCACGCTGCTGACGAAGAAGGCTGTCGCCGAAGGCGGAACGGCGCTGCGTATGGGCGTGCTGATGATGGCGATCGTCGCGCCGCTCCAGATTGTGGCCGGCCACGAGAGCGGCAAGGTCGCCCACGAATACCAGCCAGCCAAGGTCGCCGCGATGGAGGGTTGGTGGGAAACTCGCACGCAGCAGCCGACGCTGTTGTTCGGCTGGCCCGACGAGCAGGCGGAAACCACCCACGCCGCGATCGGCATCCCCGGCATGGGCTCATGGTTCGTCGCCGGCGACGCCAACGCCGAATTGCAGGGCCTGAAGGCCTTTCCGAAGGAAGACCGCCCGCCGGTGTGGATCACTTTCTGGGCCTTCCGCATCATGGTCGGGATGGGCCTCGCCATGGTGGCGCTCGGCGTCTGGGGCGTAGCAGTCTGGGCGCTGAAACGCATCGACCGCGCCAGCCTCTATCACCGCGCCCTTGTCCTCGCCGCACCGTCCGGCTTCATCGCTGTCCTCGCAGGCTGGATATCCGCTGAAGTCGGCCGCCAGCCCTACGTCGTCTATGGAGTCCTCCGAACCGCTGACGCCGTGTCGCCTGTCGCGGCAGGAACGGTTGCGACCTCCCTGCTCTTCTTCATGATCGTCTATGCCATCGTCTTCTCGGCCGGCGCGCTCTACATCCTGCGCCTCATGGCCGAGGGCCCTGAAACGCACGAGCCCACGCCGGAAGAGACCAGCGAACCACCCGGATCGCCGCTGGCGACCGGCGTCGCGAGCGCAGCAGAGAAGGGAGCCTGACGCCCATGTTCGGCATCGAACTCTCCATGATCTGGGCGGTCCTCATCGCGGTCGCTGTCTTCCTCTATGTCGCCCTCGACGGCTTCGATCTCGGCGTCGGCATCCTCTTCCCCTTCGCCAAGGACCCGCGCGAACGCGACCACATGCAGGCCGCCATCGCCCCCGTGTGGGACGGCAACGAGACATGGCTGGTCCTGGGGGGCGGCGGACTCTTTGCGGCCTTCCCGAAAGCCTACGCCGCTCTCATGCCCGCCCTCTACATGCCGATCACACTGATGCTGCTGGCGCTCATCTTCCGCGGTGTGGCGTTCGAGTTCCGCCATCATGGCCGCAAGACCGGCAAGAAATGGTGGACCATCGCCTTCTCGGGCGGCTCGATGGCGGCAGCAGCCTCACAGGGTCTCGTGCTCGGCGGCTTCATCCAGGGCGTCAATGTCGTCGACGGGGGCTTCGTCGGTGGCCCGCTCGACTGGCTGACCCCCTTCTCGCTCCTTGTTGCGGCTTCACTGGTGATTGGCTACGCGCTTCTCGGCGCCGCATGGCTGGTCTTCAAGACAGAGGGCGAACTGTTCGAGCGCGCCCGCCACTGGGTTAAGCGCCTCGCCGTCCTTTCCGCACTCGGCATGGCCGGCGTCAGCCTCGCGACCCTGAGCGTCGATCCCCGCGTCACCGAGCGCTGGGGCGTCACCATGACCAGCATCGACTGGCCGACCTTCGCCACCCTCGCGCCGCTCCCCATCGTCGCCGGCGCCCTGATCTTCCTGCTCTGGCGTGACGCCGACCTCCGCCGCCACTCCCAGCCTTATCTCTACAGCGTCGCGCTTTTCCTCGTCGGCTATGTCGGCCTCGCCGTAAGCCTTTGGCCCTACATTGTGCCGTTCCAGATGACGCCAGCCGAAGCCGCTGCCGCCGACAACGCGCTGGCGCTCATGCTATGGGGGGCGATCCCGATGCTGCCGGTGATCCTCGGCTATACGGCCTACGTCTACTGGCTCTTCCGCGCCAAGGTGACCGATGAAGCCGCCTACCATTGAAGGCCCGCCCGAACCCGGCGACCCGAAGCGCCCCCTCGGCAAGAGCCTGCTCTGGTTCGCCGCACTCTGGGTCGGCGGCCTCGCCGCGGTCGCGGCGGTCGCATACGCGCTCAGGGCGATGATCGTCTAGGACCGCTCCGCCAGAAACGCACGCAATGGCGCCAGCGACTCCGCCGGCGCTTCTTCATGCGGCACATGGCCAAGCGCCGGAAACGACACCAGCCGGCTGTCCGACAGGTTCCTCGTGTAGTCCGCTGCATTGCTGAACGGGATCAGCGCATCCTTCTCGCCCCACAGCAGGAGCACGGGCGCATTGATGCTCCGCAGCAGCGGCTCAGGCTCGACAAGCACAGTCTGCTCCATCCGCCCCAGCAACGCCTTGCGGGCGCCTGGCGCCAGCATCAGGTCGTGATAGCGATCCACCGTCGCGGGCGTGAGCACCGAAGGATCGCCATAGCTCGGCTCCAGGTTCATCTCCAGAAGCGCCTTCGGCAGCACATACTGCATCGCCTGCATCGCCTGCAACGCCATCGGCACATCAGGCGCCTTGCCGTATTCGAACCCCGGACTCGCAAAGCCATCCGGCGAGATCAGCACAAGCTTGTCCGTCCGCTCCGGGTGCTTGGCCGCGAACGTCCACGCGATGCGGCCACCCAGCGAATTGCCGATCAGCGTGGCCCGCGCAACGCCGCGCTGGTCCATCAGCGCCACGATCAACGCGATGCTGCGCGCATCGGTGTAGTCATTCGTCGGGTCCGGCGGCGACAGGCCCGCGCCCGGCAGATCCAGCCGGATGATGCGGTATTCTCCCGCAAGCGCCTGCGCCCACGCCTCCCACGTATGAAGGCTCGACCCGAACCCATGCAGCATCACAAGGGCTGGCGCATCGCGCGGCCCCTCATCGCGCACATGAAGCTGCACGCCGGCAATCCCGGTCATGTCTGCCGGGCTGCGCAGATAAAGCGCCTCCAGGTCCGCGCGCGACCGATCCGGCGTCCACAGCCAGATCGCGGCGCCGACGAGAGCGACGACAACCAGGCCGAGGATGATCAGCAACACGCGTTTCATGCGGCTCACGAGAACACGCTGTGCGCGCCGCGCTCGATGGACGCTTCGCCCGCGATGACGCGTGCGTAGTGATCGAACAACGTGTCGGCGCCGGTCGACGGCGTTGCGTCCGCGTCGTAGCGGCCGGCCTTGTCGTCCCAGACCAGCATCGACTCTGTCGCATAGTACCGCCCGATCCGCGCCAGCTCCGCCTTGTCGCGCATCGCAGGAACCACCCTGCCCGCAGCCGACAGCGCCGCGATGATCGCATCCAGCATCGCCACCGGCGCGCGCGAGAAACGCGGCTCACGGCCCAGCAGCGCAAACAGCTTCTCGCCCTGCTCGCGCGGCGTGATCGCCGGCCCCGGCCCGCCGATGGGGAGCACGCGATTGCTCCGCGCGGGATCGCTCACGCAGTCGGCAAGATAGCGCCCAAGATCATCGTCGCTGATCGGCTTGCACGCCGTCAGCTTGCCATCGCCAAACATCAGGAACGGTTTGCCACGCTGCACACGCGCGATCTGCCCCGACAGCGACTTGAAAAAAGCCGTCGCCCGCACGATCGAATAATCTAGACCCGACGCGACCAGCTCCTGCTCGAAGGCCAGCTTGGCCTTCTGGAATTCCAGCTGCGGCTTCTGCACACAGATCGCCGACAGCAGCACGAACTTCGTGACGCCTGCAGCCTTCGCTGCCTTCAGCGCATGGGAATGCGCCAGATGATCAACCGCCCACGCATCCTTCGGCGCGCCCGTCCGCGACGCCATGCATGAGACGACCGCATCAAATCGCTCGCCGCGAAGCCCTACCCGGGCCAGCACGTCCGCATCGATCGCATCGCCAAACCGCGTCTCCGCCCCGGCGAACATGTCTGGGCTGCGCTCGCGCCCCGGGCGCACCAGGCACACCATCTCATGCCCCGCCGCCACCAGCGCCCGCACTGTCGCCATGCCGATCGCGCCCGTGGCCCCAAGCATGAGGACGCGGCGGCGTGCGGTGGGCTGTTCCATGTTTCCTGCGGGGGCTTGGTCAGTCATGCCTGTTTATGGTCGGGCTTGTCGTTTGGCTCAATGGCGCATCAGCCACCTTGTAGCCGGCCTATCTGGCGCCTCCGCCGCCTTTGTCCTAAACGGCGTTCCCACGCATCAAAAGGCAGCCGCCATGACCGAGCATCCGAAAAAGGGCAATTCCGGCAAATGGCGTCCGCAGACCATGATGGTGCGCGGCGGGCTCACCCGGTCCCAGCATGGCGAGACCTCGGAAGCGCTCTTCCTCAATTCGGGCTTCGTCTATGACAGCCCCGAGGAGCAATCCGCCCGCATGGCCGGCGAGAAGCCCGGCTACATCTACAGCCGGTACGCCAACCCCACCGTCCGCATGTTCGAGGAACGCCTCGCGCAAATCGAAGGCGCCGAGGATTGCCGCGCCACCGCCAGCGGCATGGCCGCCATCCACACCATGCTGGTCGCCCCGATCAAGCCCGGCGACCGCATCGTCGCGCCGCGCCAGCTGTTCTCGTCGTGCGTCTGGATCCTGAAGAACCTGATGCCGAAAATGGGCGTCGAGGTGACCTGGCTCGACGGCTCGGACCTTCGCCAGTGGGAAGAGGCCACGCGCAAGCCGTGTCGCTTCTCCATCATCGAGACGCCGTCCAACCCGCTCCTTGATGCGGTGGACATCCGCGCCGTGGCCGACCTCGTCCACAATGCCGGCGGCGAGCTGATCGTCGACAACATCTTCGCCTCGCCAATCCTGCAACGCCCGATCGAGCTCGGCGCCGACTGGGTCGTGTACTCCACCACCAAGCACATGGACGGACAGGGCCGCACGCTGGGCGGCGCCATCCTCGGCAAGACCAAGAAGATCGTTGACGAACTCCAGCAATACTATCGCCACACCGGCCCCTCCATGTCGCCGTTCAATGCGTGGGTCGTGCTCAAAGGCCTCGAGACGATGGACCTCCGCGTGCGCCGCATGAGCGACAACGCCCGCACGATCGCGGATCGTCTCGCGACCAACCCGAAGATCAAGGCCGTGCGCTATCCCGGCCGGAGCGATCACCCGCACCACAACACCCACGCCGCGCAGATGCCGGACGGCGGCGGCTCCATGCTCGCCTTCTCGCTGGAAGGCGGCGGCGAGGCGGCCTTCGCGATGCTCAACCGGCTCGGCCTCGTCGACATCTCCAACAATCTCGGAGATGCGAAATCGCTGATCACCCACCCGGCCACCACCACCCACCGCACGCTCACTGCAGAGGAGCGCGCGGCGATCGGGCTGGACGACACCTGGGTGCGCCTGTCGGTCGGGCTCGAAGATCCCGAAGACATCGCCGAAGACGTCGAACAGGCGCTAGCCGGTCGATAAGCAGGCCTGAGCCAACCGTTTAGGCGGTTTCACAAAGGCTATTGTTGCAAACGCAACAAAAGCGCCCATATGTCGATCCGAACGCAAACGCCGCGAGCCTCGCGGCAGGGGACGCGTCTGTCATTCGAAGGGACTAGTTCATCATGAAGAAGTTCATTCTCGCCGCCGGCGTCGGCCTCGCCGCCCTCGCCGCCGCCTGCAGCCCGGCCGCTCAAACCGCGGCAGCTCCCGTGGCCGAGGCGCCCACAGCCGCGCCGGCGCCGATCACCATCACAGCCCCGGCGGGCGATTATGTCTCCGACCCCAACCATTCCAGCGTGAACTTCAGCCTGCAGCACCTCGGCCTGTCGGGCTACAATCTGAAGTTCAAGACCTTCGACGCCACCGTCACGTTTGACCCCGCCAATATCGCAGCCTCGAAAGTCACGGCGACCATCAAGGCCGCCGACATCGTGGCCGGCTATCCGGGCGACTATGCAGCCGGCCATCCGGGCTCGAAGTTCAAGTCGTGGGAAGATGACCTGGCAAACTCGACCAACTTCCTTGACGCCGGCGCGCACCCGACGATCACCTTCGTATCGACCTCGGTCGAGCCCTCTGGCGAGCGCACAGCCAAAGTCACCGGCAATCTCACGCTCAAGGGCGTAACCAAGCCGGTCACGCTGGATGTCACCTTCGCGGGCGAAACAGACGCGCACATGTTCGCCAAGGTTCCGGCCATCGGCTTCTCGGCCGTCGGTTCGTTCAAGCGGTCGGAATTCGGCCTCGACTACCTCCTGCCCTCGATCGTCGGCGACGACGTGAAGGTGCAGATCGAAGGCGACTTCATCCAGAAGCCCGCCGCCTGATCAGGGTAGCCTTACAAATCGAATAGGGCGCAGGCCCTTGAGGTCTGCGCCCTATTTCCGTTAGCTTGCAGCTTGCCAGCCCTGAGGGGGGTGCCAGATGAACGCCTATCCCTACGAAGCCGAAACGAACGGGGTCTGCATCAGGGTGCGGCCTGTCTTCGTCGACGAGCAAAGCTCGCCCGAGGACGACCGCTTCCTGTGGGCCTACCACATCGAGATCGAGAACCGCGGCGCCCACACCCTGCAGCTGATGACCCGCCATTGGCGCATCACCGACGGCGACGGGCGGATCCAGCATGTCGACGGGGCCGGCGTCATCGGCAAGCAACCTGTCCTGCGCCCAGGCGCACGCTTCGAGTATTCGTCCGGCTGCCCCCTAACCACCCCCTCCGGCATGATGCAGGGCGCCTACCGGTTCGAGGACGAAACGGGCGCGAGCATCGAGGCGACGATTCCCCTGTTCGCCCTCGACAGCCCCTACGACGAGCGCCGACCCAACTGAAGCCGAGCTGGCCGGGTGTTACCTCGCAGAGAATGCCTTGCTACGTGCTGTAACGTCAGCTGTAACGGTAATTAACTCCCTGACGTCATTCGCTTTTCCTATCAACCTTCCCAATAACGCCGCGGCATCGACCGCGGTGACGTGAAGGGAGGGAATCCATAGTGCTCAAGGTCACCTGCAATCGCGCCAGCCTGATTTGCGGAGCGAGCCTTCTGGCGCTTGTCGTCGGCGCCCCTGGCGCCCTCGCGCAGGGCCCCAGCGAGAACGGCGACCGCGTCGTGATCGTCGGCGTCACCATCGAGGAGACCCTGCCCCAGGAACTCGAGAGATACGGCTCGGACCTCGAAGTCGTCACCTCAGAGGAGATCCGGAACAACGTCTATGTGGACGCCCAGCAGGCGCTCCAGATGAAGGTCCCCGGCCTGTTCGTCGCAACCCGAGGCGGGCCGTTCAGCTACATGGACATCTCGCTGCAGGGCTCGCGCACGCAGGACATGCTCCTGCTGGTCGATGGCGTCCGGATCAACAACCGCCTCTACGCCACCACGATGAGCGACACCCTCCCCGCCTCCATGATCGAGCGGATCGAGGTGCTGAAGGGCGGTCAGGGGCTATACTACGGAACCCAGTCCGCGGCGGGCGTCGTCAACTTGGTCACTCGCGGCTACACCGATGACTTCAATGGCCTCGTGAATGTCGGCGCCGACACGAATGACGGCCGCCACATCGACGGATATGTCCGCGGGCGGGCCGGGCCGGGCAACTACGTGCTGTTCGCCTCGCACGACAAGGGCGACGGCTTCGAGACCTACGACGCCTTCGCCCCGAGCACGACCGACCGCAACCGCAGCTACGATGTGCTGAACTATGGCGGCAAGTACCGCTTCGAACTCGGCGACCGCATCGCCGTCGACGCGCGCTACCAGCACACCGACGCCGCCGTCGACAACACAAACCCGCGCCTGATCGCCTACTCGATCAACGAGCGCGACGAAGACATCGCCAGCATCGGCGTCGATATCAAAGCGGCCGATTGGGCGCAGGTCCTGGTGAAGGGCTACTGGCACGACTGGGATTCGACCTACACGACGATCCGCAACCAGCTGGCCAGTGGCGGCGCCGGCCCCGGCATCGCCGGCCAGGTGACGACCGACCTCAACACCTTCTGGGGCTTCGAGGACAAGGGCATCAACGCCCTCGCCAAGTTCACCCCCGGCGGCCCGTTCGAATACCTGATCGGCTACGACTTCCAGCAATACTCCGGCAAGGACGACGTCCTCCTGATTGCGGAGCAGGAAGAAGACGTTCACGCCGTCTACGGCCAACTCCGCTCGACGGACGACTTCATCAAGAACGGATCGTTCGCGATCGGCGCGCGTCACAGCGAGGGCACAGGCTCCAGCCTCACCGTCTGGAACGCCTCCGCCCGCTACGACTTCACGCCATGGCTCTATGCGCAAGGCAATATCGGCACGAGCTTCCTGCTTCCGACAGCGGAACAGCTCTACGCCATCGACCCCTTCTCCACGCTCGGTAATCCAAATCTCGAAGCCGAAGAAGCGGAGAACCTCAACATCGGCTTCGGTGGCGAGATCGACGTCGGCCCAGCATTGTCATGGCAGGCGACCTGGTTCACGCGCGACATCGACAACCGCATCCAGTTCGAGGATTGCGACGACACGAACCCTGCCACCGATTGCGCCACGCTCTACCCGTCGCTCGATCCTTCCTTCTTCACCGAAGGCTTCTACCGCAACCTGCCCGGCACGGTTGAGGTGCGCGGCTTGGAACTCTCTGGTGCGGCGGATTTCAAGAACGGCTTCACGGCTGTCGCCAGCTACACTGACAACGAGTCGAATGTCGACGGCGGCGCCCAGCTGGCCCGCATACCCCGCACCCTCGCCAAGCTCGGCGGCTCGTACGATGGCGGACAGTGGGGAGCTGACCTGTCTGCCCTCTGGGTCGGCGAACTTCGCAGCGCCTCGCTCGCAGGCGGCGTCGGGGTCGTTGACTACGGCGACTACATGGTCATCGACGTCGCGGCTCATGTTTTTATCGACGCCGACCAGAAGCACAAGCTGACGGCGCGCCTCGAAAACGCCCTTGACGAGGAATACCGCACCAGCGTCGGCCGCTCTGCGCCGAGCGCGGGCAATGACACCACGCCCGCCTTCGTCTTCGGCTTCCGCGGCGTGCCGCAAACGCTGCGTGTATCCTACAGCTACGCGTTCTAGACTACGACCGGCCGCCTCCGGACCTCCCGCCGGAGGCGGCAAAAGGGAACGCCTTCGATGATCCTGAAGTCGCTCATCATCACGCACCGATATGTCGGCGTCGTGCTGGGCGTGCTGATGACGGTCTGGTGCCTCTCGGGCTTCGTGATGATGTACCAGCCCTACCCCGCCACCGCGGCGGAGGAACGGCAGGCCGGCCTCGAAACCCTCGACCTGTCAGCTTGCTGCACAACGCTTCCAATCACCGACGACACGCCGCTGGGCAATGCGCGGATCGAGATGCTGGGCGGCGAACCGGTCCTGCGCATGACCGGCGCGGATGGCCCGGAGACCTTCGCGCTCACCACAGGCGATGAACTCCCGCCCGTGCCCGAGTCCGGCATCCGCGCCATCGCCGCCACCTGGGCCGCCGGCCACACCATCACCGGCGGCGTCGCCACAGTCGAAACCATCCGCATCGACCAATGGTCCGTGCAGGGCGCCCGCCGCTGGCAGCCGCTCTGGCGGGTCGCCTTCGACGACACGGCCGGCAGCTGGATCTACATCAACGGCAAAACGGGCGAGGTGGTGCAGGACGTCAACGCACATGAGCGTTTCTGGAACTGGCTCGGCGCCATCCCGCACTGGCTCTACCCCACCATCCTCCGCGAGAACGCGCCGCTTTGGAACGAGGTGGTGATCTGGTCGTCCGCCATCGGCTGCTTCCTCGTCGTCACCGGCATGGTGATCGGCTTCATCCGCCTGCGCGGAAAATCCGGCGCATGGTGGCCCTACCGCAACCGCCCGATCTGGATGTGGCACCACGTGCTCGGCACATTCGCCGGCATCCTCGTCCTCACCTGGACCTTCTCCGGCCTTCTAACCATGGCGCCGTGGGGCCTCCTGACAAGCAAGCCCGCGATCGAGCGTAGCGCCATCGCCAGCGACATGACCTGGGGCGACGCACGCACGATCATCGATCGCGCCAGGGCAGACCCGGCGCTCGCAGAGGCCGTCGTCCTGCGGACCGCGCCCTTCATGGGGCAGCCCTACCTCATCGCGACCGCGCGCGACGGCAAACAAATACGCCTCGGCGCCAACGGCCCTGCGCCTCTCACCCAGGACGAGATCGCAGCAGGCCTCTCCGCGAAAGGCGGCCTGCTCGCATCGGGCAAGCTCGACCTGCTGACAGCGGAAGACGACTACTACTACGGGCACAAGCAATCGGTCGACCTGCCGGTCTGGCACGTCACGCTGACCGATCCTGACCAGACGCATGTCTACATCAACGCCACGACAGGCGACGCCCGCATCATCGACGCCACGGCCAAGCGTTATCGCTGGTGGGAGAGCGGCCTGCACAGCCTCGACTTCGCCTTCATGCGGGCGCGGCCTGTCTGGGACATCGTCACACTGATCCTGCTCGCCGCTGTCACACTGGCCTGCGCCACCGGCGCCTGGCTGTCCTTCACGCGCATCGGCGCGGACGTCTCACGCATCAGGGAGTTGCTGAAACGGAAATGATCTCGAGATACATGGCGACGCCCTCGCTCCTCCTCCTGTAGGGGTACACCATGCATCCTGCCGCCGCGGACCTCACCGTTCGCGGCGGATTCCTGTCTGGCGTCGATCAGCCGAGATCAAGCGTGTCGATCGCGGTGCATCCAACCTCGAGGATGCTGTTCTCTACGCGCACGGTGGAGACAACGCCGTTGTCCGTCAGGATGACATAGCGGGCCGACCGCTCGCCAAGGAACAGTGTCGGCTCATGCGACATCAGGCCAAGTGCGCGCGCCAGCGACAGGTTTCCATCCGAGAGGAAACGTATCTTGCCCGAGGGATCTATCTCCTTCCGCCATGGGTCGATTGCAAAGGGATCACTGGTGACGATGCAAGCGAGGTGCTTCACCCCGCCATGACGAAGCCGCTCGGCGTTCGCCACAAGGTTGGGGAGGTGGCGTCCGGAACAGATCGGCGTAAACGCGCCCGGCATACCGACAATGACGGCGCGACCGACCGCGAAAAATTCGCTTGCGACGCATGGACGGATTTCTCCGTCCACCATCTCGCCAAGTTTCGCATCGGGCAGCCGCTTGCCGACCAGGCTATGAGGTTTTTCCGACATGCCGCACCATCCTGTGGCCGGAAGATCGCATGCATCCCTGTGCAATCAGTTAAAACGAGGGCCGGAAATCTTCACGATGCCCGGCTTTGGTGGCGCCCTTAGATGGCATCCGCAGGGAAGCGATAGAGCCGGCCACAGAACTGGCAGTCCGCCGTGATGGCGCCATCCGCCTCGGCGAGCGACATGATCTCGTCACGCGGCATCTGGCGCAGCGTGTCCAGCAGCTTCTCGTCAGAGCACGTGCACTTGTCGACGAGACCCTTGGGCGGCTCGATCCGCACGCCGCTCTCATGGAACAGGCGCAACAGCAGCGTCGCCGACGGTACATCCGGATCGACAAGCTCGATGTCCTCGATCGTGTCGAACAGGTGACGCGCATTGTCCCACGGTTCATCCGTGGCGCCGCGCGTATCGTCGCCTGCCACCTGCTGGATCAGCGCGCCGCCAGAGCGCCACCGCTTCGTGCCGCCCGGCTCGGAAATTTCCGCAACCGCCAGCTTCACGCGTGTCGGCACCTGTTCGGATTGCGAGAACCACATCTGCGCGCAATCGGAAAGCGTGGCGCCTTCGATCGGCACCATGCTCTGCCACGGCTGCTGGTTGGGATCGTTGGGTTGCAGCAGCAGCGCCATCACGCCCCTGCCCAGCGCCTGCGGAATATGCGGCCGCGCGCCCTTGTTCACGCGATCGACGAAATCCCACTTCTCCTTGTTAAGGCGCAGATAGCCGCGCACGCCGCCATCGGAGCGCGCCTCGGCCACCATCAGCGACACCGGGCCTTCGCCCTGCGCCTGCACCATCACCTTGCCATCGAACTTCAGCGACGCCGAAACAAGAACGGCCAGCGTCACCGCCTCACCCAGCAGATGGGCCGCCCAGCGCGGATACGCATGGCGTTTGAGAATGGGGTCGAGCACGCCGTCGCCCAGCCGCGCAATGCGGCCGCGAACGGACGTATCCTCGATCTGGAACGTGGCGACAAAATCGTCGCCCGCGCCGAGGAGATCATGAAGCAAAGGGGGCGTTGGCATATTCGGGGAGCTATCACGGGTGAGGATCCGCGCCAAATGGGTGCGGTGCGACCATTCTTCAACTGGCCAGCTAAGCCTAAGCCCGCCGCTCGCGCCTGCAGCGATCCGAGCAGAACTTCACCTCGTCCCAGCACCGCTCCCATTTCTTGCGCCAGGTGAAGGGCCGCCCGCATCCGGCGCAGGGCTTCGATGGCAGGTCCGCCTTGGCCGGAGCCGACCGGGCTGGTTTGTCGCGGTCCCGCCTGCCCATTTACTTGCCTTTCGGTCGAAGATTTTCCCGGCGCAGGCAAACCCGTCCGCCCTTGCTAACGTATGAGGGGCGTGCCCCAGCAACCTGCCCGTCGTGTACGTCCCGCCCGCGCCCACGGATCGCGCGTCGGCAAGGCCGCGCCATGAGCCTTGCCTCGCTCCGGGATGATTACACCGCCGCGATCTTCGGCGCCTCCGGCGGCATCGGCCGCGCCTTCGTCGATCAGCTGGCGTCCGACCCGCGCTGCGCACGTGTCCATGCCGGCGCGCGCAGCAGCCCTGCGCACGATCATGCGAAAATCGTCCCCTTCCGGTTCGACCTCACAGACACAGCCTCGCTCGAAGCGGCAGCGCAGACCGTCGGCGCGCCGGACGTTGTGATCATCGCCACTGGCGTCCTCCATAGCGAAAACCTCGCGCCGGAAAAATCCATGCGGGCGCTCGATCCTGCCCAGATGAACCTCGCCTTCGCGATCAACGCCGCGGGGCCCGCCCAGATTGCGCGCCTTCTCCTGCCCGCCATGCCGCGCAACAACCGCACGATCTTCGCGGCGCTCTCGGCGCGCGTGGGATCGATCTCCGACAACCGGCTCGGCGGCTGGCACAGCTACCGCGCCTCGAAAGCCGCCCTCAACATGCTGATCCGCTGCCTCGCCATCGAACAGGCGCGCAGCCATCCGCAATCCGTCTGCGTCGCCCTGCACCCAGGCACCGTCGACACCGGCCTATCGAAACCCTTCCAGACGGGCGTCAAGCTAGACAAGCTCTTCTCCCCGGCGCAGGCCGCCGGCCAGCTGCTCCACCTGCTCGACACGCTTACCCCTTCCCAGTCAGGGCGATTGTTCGCCTGGGACGGGCAGGAAATCGCACCATGACCTGCGCCGCATCGGCCCATCGACGGCGCCCCTCACAACAGCCTATGAAGGACGCCAGATGAGCGATTCCTCGAAACCTCCGGTCCCCGTTTCCGCCGAACCCGTGTCGGCCCGCATCCGCGCGCGCATCGTCAAGGCGAAGCGACGGTTCCACGCCAACGACAACATCTCCACCTTCATCGAGCCGGGCGAACTCGAAGCCCTGCAGGCCGAAGTCGAGGGCAAGCTCAGGGGCGTGCTCGAAAGCCTCGTGATCGACACCACGAGCGACCACAACACGCGCGACACCGCCAAGCGCGTCGCAAAGATGTATCTCAACGAAGTCTTCCAGGGCCGCTACCACCCCGCCCCGCCGGTCACCGAGTTTCCCAACGCGGCGATGCTGAACGAGCTGATGATCGTCGGCCCGATCACCGTGCGCTCCGCCTGCAGCCACCACCTCTGCCCCATCATGGGCCGGCTCTGGATCGGCCTGATGCCGAACGAGCACTCAAACCTCATCGGCCTGTCGAAGTACTCGCGTCTCGCCGAATGGATCATGTCGCGCCCGCAGATCCAGGAAGAAGCAATCACCCAGATGGCCGAACTCCTGATCGACAAGGTGCGCCCCGATGGCCTCGCCGTGGTGATGGAGGCGGATCACTTCTGCATGCACTGGCGCGGCGTGAAGGACAGCGAGACCAAGATGATCAATTCGGTGATGCGCGGCTCCTTCCTAAAGGACCCTGCGCTGCGTCGCGAATTCCTTTCCCTGCTCAACCTGAAAGCCTGACCGTCATGCTCGTCCGCTGCCTCTACGCCAGCCGCGCCGCCGCCGGGACCAGCGCCGCGATCCTCGATGACATCCTCGTCCAGTCGCGCCGCAACAATCCGGCCAACGGCATCACCGGCATGCTGTGCGTCTCGAACAACGTCTTCATCCAGGTCCTGGAAGGCGGACGCGATGAAGTCTGCGATCTCTACCACGCCATCGTGCGCGACACGCGCCACGAGCAGCTCCGACTTCTTGCCTATGAAGAGATCACGGAGCGGCGCTTCGGCGGCTGGACGATGGGCCAGGTCAACCTCGCCAAGGTCAACCCCAGCCAGCTCCTGAAATACTTCAAGCGCGCCGAACTCGACCCCTTCGACGCCTCAGGCTCCGCCACCCTGTCGCTGCTGTCCGAACTGGTCGCCTCCGCCTCGCTGATCGGGCGGGGAGACTAGCCCCTTCCCCCTGAGGCACCACTCCAGGATCGCCTTCTGCGCGTGCAGACGGTTCTCCGCCTCGTCGAACACCAGCGACTGCGGGCCGTCGATCACCTCGCCGTCCACCTCCTCACCGCGATG
>Ga0315902_10007648_pt1 | contig 14725 bp, 10 predicted proteins | sample LakEriMetagenome_9_FD_203523 | JGI IMG/M metagenome (GOLD analysis project Ga0315902, IMG submission 203523) | Freshwater fungal communities from buoy surface, Lake Erie, Ohio, United States - Buoy 12 MA117 | ecosystem: Environmental > Aquatic > Freshwater > Lake > Lake biofilm | place: USA... | reverse complement strand
CGCGGGTCACCTTGAAGATGTGGCCCACTTCTTCGAGCGTGTAGCTGTAGCCGTCGCCGAGACCGTAGCGGAGCTTGATGATCTCACGCTCGCGATACGACAGGCTCTTGAGCACCTTGGCGATGCGATTGCGGAGCATCTCCTGGGCGGCGCCCACGGCGGGATTTTCGGCACCGGTGTCGGGGAGCAGGTCGCCGAAGTGGCTGTCCTCGCTGTTGCCCACCGGCCGGTCGAGGCTGATCGGATAGCGGCTCATCGCCGTCACCCGTCGGGTCTCGTCGATCGGCGTGCCGGCCCGGGCGGCGATCTCCTCGATCGTCGGCTCGCGGCCGTATTCCTGGAGCAACTGGCGGGCCACGTTCCGCACTCGGCTCATGGTCTCGACCATGTGGACGGGAATGCGGATCGTGCGGCTCTGGTCGGCCACGGCACGGGTGATCGCCTGCCGAATCCACCACGTGGCGTAGGTGCAGAACTTGAAGCCGCGGCGATACTCGAACTTGTCCACCGCCCGCATCAGGCCCGCGTTGCCTTCCTGGATCAGGTCGAGGAAGGAGAGGCCGCGGTTGCGGTACTTCTTCGCGATCGACACGACCAACCGCAGATTGCCCTCGGAGAGACCGCGCTTCGCCTGCTGGTACTTGGCGAAGATGCCGCGGATCTCGTCCACGCGGCGCTTCAGGCTGCGGGGCGTCTCCTGGCAGGCTTTGAGGATGGTGCGATATTCCTCGACCAGCTTTTGCCGGCCGGATGGCGGCTGCTTCGACTTCTTGTGGGCGTCGATCTTCGTCTTGAGCTCCCGAATACGAACGACGAACTTTTCCAGCTGCGGGATCATGGCCTCGATCCGCTGCGTCCGCAGCCCGAGTTCCTCGACCAGCCGCACGCAGCGCCGGCGGCGCCGGCCCAGTCGGGCCCAGGCCTCGCGACGCTCGGCCATCCGGCGCTTTTTCGACAGCGCGATCCGGTAGTCGGCCTTGTTCTGCTTGAGGAGGATGTCGAGCGTCTTCAGATTGTGGGGCAAGCGGCCGAGGATCTGATCCTTCTCCAGCCGGTCGGTCACCGAGACCTGGACCGTGCGGTCGAAGGGGAGTTCACCGCGATGCACCCGCGAGAGGACGCGGAAGGCCTGCTGGCAGACGTATTCGCATTCCAGCAACTTGGCCCGGAACCGCGCTCGGGTAGTCTCGATCTGCCGCGCGAGATGGATTTCCTGCGCCCGGGTGAGGAGCGGGATTTCGCCCATCTGCGTCAGGTACATGCGGACGGGATCGTCCGACCAGTTCTCGACCTGCTCGGTGAGCACCTCGTCGGCTTCGCCGGACGCATCGACCTCCGCCTCGGCCTCGATGTCGCCCTCGGCGAGGACGGGCGCTTCGGTATCGTCGGCGAGCAGTTCCGCATCCGCTTCTTCGGCGTCGACGACCTTCTCGGTCAGTTCCTCGACCTCCTGGGGATTGGAGACAACGTCGTCTTCGAGTTCGTCGAGCAGCGAGTCGTACAAGGCAGGGCTCCTTTTGAATCCTTCCAGGAACGGATCAACGGGCGACGTCGTGTCGGACCGCGGGGCACCGGATGCTCCGTTGCATCATTCGTAGTGCCGACAGTGTGATTCAAGGGGCGGGCAAGTCCAGACCGGAGCGGACGGCTGCGTCACCGGCTCCGTGGCCGTTTTCCGCCGGGGCTCACACGTCTGCAGCCGCAGGCTGTCAAGATCGCGCGGCAGGCTGCGGGACGTGGACTTCGGGGAACTGGGCAAGCCGGGCAAAGGATAGCGGTTTGTGGCCGGCATTGCGAGTGCTTCCGAGGGGCTCAAGATTATGTCGCTGAGCCTGCCGGGAGGCCAACTTTTTTTTGAGCCAAACCCGGTTTTCGAACGGTTTCCGGAGCCCGAATGGTAAAAGAATCCGGCCGGAGAATGTCTGCGGCCCCGGTGTCCAGCGTGCGCGTTGGATTCGACGGAGCGCTGGACCGTGGATGTCGGGCCCATCTGACGATCTGTCCATGAAAAACCACGACGAAACACGGGCCGCGAAGACCTATCTGCTGGCCTGTGGGTGTGCCGCGACTGTGGCGGTCGGCCCCGGCCAGGCCGGCGGAGAGGTGGCCTGCCCGCGATGCGGTGCCGTGCTCGCGGTGCCGCGGCTCGGCGAACTGGCCCGCCTGCCGACGGCGGCCCCCGAGTCGGGACGTCGAGGCGGCTCGTGGACGACCGCGCACGGCTGCGTCCTGGGGGGCAGCCTGGCGGCGTTGCTGGCGGTCGCTGCGGCTTCGTATCTCAGCATGACGCCGCGCCCGCCGGTCGAGGTGGACATGATCCGCGCCGGCGTCGCTGCAGCCTCGACGACCGACATCTACAAAGCCTGGCAGGCGCTGGCCCGGTCGGGCGTGTCGCGGCCGACCATGGCCGACGAGGAGCGGATCGTTCAGGTGGCCCGTTCCGCACGATCAGTGGCCGGGGTGCTGTGGACCGCGGCCGCCATCGCCACAGCCGTCGCGATCGGCGGTGCAATCGCGCTGGCGCAAGGCAGGGAGCCAGCGTCATGAAGGCGGCGTTCATCACCGAGACCGGTCCGCCCGACGTGATCCGTCACGGCGACCTGCCTGATCCGGTGCCCGGACCACGGGAGGCGCTCGTGCGGGTGCGGGCGTGCGCGATCAACCCCATCGACACCTATATCCGCTCCGGTGCGGTCGCCATGCCGCTGCCATCGCCCTTCGTCGTGGGATGCGACCTGGCCGGCGAGGTCGTGGCCGTCGGCGCCGACGTCGCTGCATTCCGGCCGGGGATGCGCGTCTGGGGATCCAATCAGGGGCTGCTCGGCCGGCAGGGCACGTTCGCCGAGTTGGCCGCCATCGATGAGCGGTGGCTCTATCCCACGCCCGCGGGCGTAGCCGATCGCGAGGCCGCCGCGGCGGCGCTCGTGTCGATCACCGCCCACCTGGGGCTCGTGGGCCATGCGGCGCTATGCGCCGGTGAGACGCTGTTCGTCAACGGCGGCTCGGGAGGCGTGGGCACCGCCGTCGTGCAGATCGCGCGGGCCATCGGCGCCCGCGTGCTGGCGACGGCGGGCACCGAGGCGAAGCGTCAGGCCCTGCTGCGGCTCGGTGCCGAGGCCGCGTTCGATTACCGGCGCGACGATCTCGTCGCGGCCGTGCGGGCGGCGGCGCCGCAGGGCGTGAATGTCTACTGGGAGACGCAGCGGGAGCCCGCTTTCGAGCAGGCCGTGGCGATGCTCGCGGAGCGAGGCCGGATGGTGATCATGGCCGGCCGCGACGCCCGACCGCCGTTTCCGGTCGGACCGTTCTACGTGAAGGGCTGCAGCCTGCACGGCTTTGCGATGTTCAAGGCCGACAGCCACGAGCAGGCGGCGGCGGCCACCGACATCAATCGTTGGCTGGCCGGCGGGAAGCTCCGGGTGCCGATCGACCGCGTGCTGCCGCTGGCAGCGACGGCGGAGGGGCATGCCCTGCAGGAGGCCAACACGATTTCCCGGTCGGGCACGTTGGCGGGCAAGATCGTCGTGGAACCCTGACCCTGCCCGCCGGAGTGCGGCGGGCCGATTACGGCTGATAGCCGGGGTCGTCGGTGGCGACGGCCTCGTCGTAGCGTTCTTCCGCGTCGCGGGGTTGCCGGCCGCCGCCGGTCATCGCGTCGAAGCCGGCCGCGATTTTCGGAAACATCGCGCTCAGGCCGCGCGGGGCGGCGGGCGTGGCTTGACGGGTGCTGGGTGGTGTCCCCTGTCGCCGTGACGGCTGCCCTGGCTGGGGACGGGTTTGCGGGGCGGGCTGTGGCCGTGCCGTCGGACGAGCCTGCTGGGCCGACCGCTGCTGTCCCGTCGGCTTCGGCCTGGCTTGCGCCGCGGCGTTTTGGCGGACGGGCGGCAGGCTTTCCACGTCCGGCCCTTTGACCGCCGGTGGTTGCTGAGCGGACGGTGGCGGCTCGGCGAAGCCCGAGTCGGCCTGCAAGGCAATCCGCTCGGGAACCACGAGGTAACGGGTGATGCCATCGCGCGGCTTGCGGGATGCGGACGCGGTCGGTGTCGTCGAGGCCGCCGTGTCTTCGGCCACGGGATTCGCCACGGCCGGCTCGGCGGTGGCGGCGGTGGCGGCAGCTGGAGCCGTGACCGACTTGGCCGTCACCACCGATTCGACGCCGACCTCCTCTGGCGGCGGTGTGTCGGCGGGCGTCGGCACGCCGGGCAGCGGATCGGCGAGCGTCGGCTCGCCGATCACGGCAAGGGGAAGCGATTCCGCACCACCGGCATCGACCGCCTGTTCGACGGTTTCCGCGCTCGGTTCCGTGGTGACCGGCAGCGGTTCCACGACCACCGGGCTGGCGACCACGGGAACCGGTTCCGCGTTGGGTTCGACCGGAGCACTGGGCGGAGCTGCGACGGCGACCGTGGCCGGCGCGGGCGTTGGCGGGGCCACGTCTGAGGATGTGGGCTGCGGCGGCGCGACGTCGGCCGGCTCTGCTGCCGCGACCGGGCGCCGTGGGGTCGATGTCGTGGCCGGCGCCGGTTCCGCGGGCGCGGTCGCGGGCGCGGGCGTCCACAGGTCGGCCTCCACCGCCCTGACGCCGGGCGACGCCGGGGTGGGCGGCGTGTACGTGGTGTCGGTCGGCATCGGGTCGGTCTGGGCCGTCTGGCCGGCCCGCATGAGCTGTACCGAGAGCAGGGGCTGGCCCTCGCGCAGCGGATGCCGGAGGACGCAGCCCTCGAAGGAGTCCTCGGCCCGCAGCGCCGTCGTGGGCAGCATCGCCTTCGGCCAGTCGCGGAGCGCCACGTCCCAAATCGTGACGGGTGATCCTTGCGGCAGCGACCGCAGGGCCACGAAGATCGGCTCACTCTCGACCTGCGGCTTTTTCTGCGACAGGTGCACGTCGAGCGCCTGGTTCACGCCCACGGCTGCCGCCGCGCCGGCGACGAACGCCGCCAGGAACACGGTGAGCGCCTTGGGACGATGTCGCTTGGGCTGCGGTGCGGTGGACGGCGCGTGGTGCATGGATCGATTCCCGGCCTGCGTGTGGTCCGCCCGAAAGCGACGGCACCACGGAGAGAATCGGCACATCCGACCGGCCGCGTCCGCCGCGGTCGAGGTTTCGGGAACCGTTTGCCGCGCCCCCGCAGATTCCCGCACGCGCAGTCACCCACCGGCCGGCAGGCCTTCGCCAGATTGCCCGGACGCTCGCGGCCCGTGAAGAGGGGCTGCCCGTGCCCCGTCGCCGGACGTTCGCTGGGGCACGACCAATCTGCCTGCGGCAGATCGGTGCCCGGGGCTTGTTGGGGTGCGGCGCGCGGCGTCCGGAAAGCCCCCGGCGGAAGCCGGGGGACTCCGCGTGGCGGCGGATACCGCGTGCCCTGCTCGTCTGCGCCGATCGCGCGGCATGGAATCCGGGATTGCCCCACGGCCCGGTGTCCCCGGGCTTCCGCCCGGGGCTTTGTGTGTCTTGGGGATGTGAATCGCGAGCACACTTCGTGCGCACGTCAGCGGATCTCGAGGACGTCGGCGTCGTCGCCTTCGGGAGTTGCGTCCGCGGTGGCGAACATCGGATCGACGGCCGGCCCCAGGGCGCGAATCGCCAGCAGCCGCATCGTCGAGCGGGTGCCGCCGTGGTCGCGGAGCAGCGCGTCGCCGAGCGTCGCCCCCTGCTCGCCGGCGCAGCCCACGAGGAGCAGCGCTCCTTCGCGCAGCTCGACTCCCAACGCCAGATCGTCCCGGCGATGCCGGCGTTGCCCGGCCTCCAGGCGGAACATGCCGTCCTCGCCGACCCACGAGCGCTCCAGCGGTCCGTGCTTGATCTCCGGCACGAGGTCGATCCGCACGCGGCCGTCCGCCGCGGGTCGGACCTTCAGCTCGAACAGTCCCGTGGCGTCGCGGTACGTGCCGCCGCGCACCTGCCCGTTTCCCGTTTCCAGGAGCACCAGATCCTCGATCCCGGTCGCCGCGATGACCTCGCTGCGGCGGCCGGGAAGGAGTCGCAGCAGCCGGTGCGTGAGCGGCGACTCGGCCGCGACCATGTCGGCCGCCGCCGGCGGCGCGGCCCGGTCGGGCAGGATCCGCTCCGCGAGGTGCGGCGGCAGGTCACCGGTCACGATGCCGACGCGGAGGCCGTTGGCAGCCAGCCGGCGCCGCAGGCCGTCGTCGAAGGATTGCTCGTCGACCACGTTCCAGAGTTCCTCGCGGCAGGCGGTGTCGTGCTCGTCGAACCGCGCGAAGATCAGTTCGACGGGAATCGTCCGGGGGGCGGGCTTGGTGGCCGCGCTCTCGGCACCGACCGGTGGCGGCACGGTGTCGCGTGGCATGGTCAGCGACTGGCAGCCCGTCGCGCACGCGAGCAGGCAGAAGCACACCCACGGTGGCAGTGATGTGCACGAACGGCGTTGCGACCAGTTGACCGAATGGACAACGTCCATGGAGGGCTCGCGCATGGGACGAACCACCGAGGTCCGGGAGGGGGCGGAGATTCAAGGGTCCCGGGGCCGCCGCGTCAACACGGGTTCATGACGTGTGAAATACCCGGTCCTGGATTGGAAACCGATGGCGCCGTCGCGTGGCGACGGCCGCCCGCGGGCGGGCTTGCCGGGGCTCAACCAGACACGGCTTTCACCGCATTCACGAACATCGCCAAGCCTGCGCCGGCGGCGGCGGGATCCAGCCGGCCGGCCCACGCGGGGTGCTGCGTCGCGTCGATGAACCGCTCGGGGTGCGGCATGAGGCCGAGCACGCGACCGCTCGGGTCGCAGGCTCCGGCCACGTGCCCGTCGGCGCCGTTGGGGTTGGACACGCTCCCATCGGGGCCGGCGGCGTAGCGGAGCACGAGCTGGCCGGCTGCATCGAGAGCGGCGAAGTCGGCGGGCGAGCGGGCCACGAATCGGCCCTCGCCATGGGCCACGGGCAGTTCGAACCGGCCCAGCCCCTGGAGAAAGACGCAGTTACCGGGGAGCGCCTGGAGGTTCACCCAGCGGTCCACGAACCGGCCCGAGCGGTTGTGCGCCAGCGACGCCAGCGGCGCGCCGGTCGCCGCGTCGTTAAGCAGCAGGCCCGTCTGCAGGAGCACCTGGAAGCCGTTGCAGATGCCGAGCACCAGGCCGCCACGATCGCGGAAGCGCAGCAGGGCGTCGGCCAGCCGGGTGCGGATCTCGAGGGCGAAGATGCGGCCACTGGCGATGTCGTCGCCGTAGGAAAAGCCTCCGGGGATGCAGAGGATCTGGAAGTCGTCGGCCGCCGCCGGCTTCTCGGCGAGTGCCCGCACGTGCATCCGCCGGGCGAGGCCGCCGGCGCGTTCGAAGGCGAACGCCGTTTCATGGTCGCAGTTGGTGCCGGGGGCACGCAGGACGAGGGCGCGGGGCGCGAGCATGTCAGGTCTCCTCTCCCCGCCAGGCGCGGGTCAGGCGGTCGACGGCGATTCGCTCCACGCCGCCACCGGAGCCGGCGATCTCCATGTCGGGCGCCGTGGTGACCGCTCCGATCCAGGCCCACGGCACCGCGTCCATCGCCTTGGCGAACGCCTCCGCGTGCTCGGGCCGCACCTCGCAGACGAAGCGGCCCGGCGTTTCACCGAACGCGACCGCCAGGTCATGGCCGGCTGCGTCGGGCGTGCACGGCACTGACGTCAGGTCGAGCCGGGCGCCGGCCCGGCCGGCGATCGCCATCTCGGCCACGGCGACGGCCAGGCCGCCATCGGAACAGTCGTGACAAGACTGCACGAGCCCCGCCCGGCCGGCCGCGGCGACCGCGCGGCATGCGGCCCGACATGCGGCCGCGTCGACCGTGGGCAGGCGGCCACCCGTGACGTGGCCGGCCAAGGCCAGTTGGCTGCCCTGCACGTCGGCCCCGGTCTGGCCGACGATCGCCAGCCGATTGCCGGCAGCCTTCAGGTCGGGGGTCAGCGAGCGGCGGACGTCGTCCACCTGCCCCAGAGCCGTGGCGAGGAGTGTCGGCGGGATCGAGATCTCGCGGGCGACGCCCGTCGCATCGGTCCAGGCGAAGACGTTATTGAGGCTGTCCTTGCCGCTCACGAACGGGGCCGCGAAGGCGACGGCCGTGTCGTAGCAGGCGCGGCAGGCTTCGACGAGCGTGCCGAGCGATTCCTCGCGCCGCGTGTCGCCCCAGCAGAAGTTGTCGAGCAGGGCGATGCGGTCGGGGTCGGCGCCGGCGGCCACCGCGTTGCAGATCGCCTCGACGATGCCGCCGGCGGCCATCTGGTAGGGATCCACCCGGCCCAGCCGGTGTCGCAGCCCGACCCCGAGCACGAGGCCGCGGTCGCGTCCGAGCACGCCGCGGACCACCGTGCCGTCGGCGGGGCCGGCGCCGGGGCCGAGCAGCGGCTTGATCACCGAGCAGCCCTGCACCTCGTGGTCGTATTGGCGGATGATCCATTCCTTGCTGGCCACGTCGGGCAGGGCCAGCAGCGCGACGAGGCAGCCGGCGACGCCGTCGGTCGTGGCCCGCCATGCGGCGGGCAGGTCGGCGGCCCGCGTGAACGACGACTTCAGCCGCTGCTTCGGCCGGCCCTCGTGGAGGAAGTGGCAGTCGAGCTCGCCGGCCACGTGCTCGTGCCAGCGGAGGACGAGGCGGCCCGTGCCGGTGAACGTGCCGATCACCGTCGCCTCCACGCCCTCGGCGGCGGCGACCGCCGCGAGCGCGGGCCAGGCTTCCGGCGCGACGGCGAGCACCATCCGCTCCTGCGCCTCGGAGATCCAGACTTCCGTCGCCGACAGGCCGTCGTACTTGAGCGGCACGGTGTCGAGTCGGACATCCGCGCCGAGTACCGCGCCCATCTCCCCGACGGCGCTCGACAGGCCGCCGGCACCGCAGTCGGTGATCGCGTGGAACAGCTGCTGACGGGAGGCCTCGAGCACGAAGTCGGTGAGCATCTTCTCGTTGATCGCGTGACCGATCTGCACCGCGCCCCCCGACTGGCTCTCGCTCGCGCTCGAGAGCTCGATGCTCGAGAAGGTGGCGCCGTGGATGCCGTCGCGGCCGGTGCGGCCGCCAGCCACCACCACCAGGTCGCCGGGCTGCACGGCCGCCTCCGCGTGGCCGCGCGGCATGATGCCGACGGTGCCGCAGAACACGAGCGGATTGCCGAGGTAGCCGGGGTCGTAGGCGACGGCACCGGCGATCGTGGGGATGCCCATGCGGTTGCCGTAGTCACGGACGCCGGCCACGACGCCCGCCAGCAGCCGGCGCGGATGGATCACGCCCGGCGGCAGGTCGGCGGCCGGCGTGTCCGGTGGCGCCACGCAGAACACGTCGAGATTCGCGATCGGCTTGGCCCCGAGGCCCGTGCCGAGCACGTCGCGAATCACGCCCCCCAGCCCCGTGGCGGCACCGCCGTAGGGCTCGATCGCGGAGGGGTGGTTGTGCGTCTCCACCTTCACGCACACGTCGTGGTCGCCGTCGAACCGGACCACACCCGAGTTGTCCTTGAACACGCTCACGCACCAGTCGCCCGCACCCAGCGTCGCCCGGATCGAGCGCGTGGCCGCGAACACCGTTTCCTTCAGGAGGTTGTCGTAGGAGGCGGGGCCCGCCGGGCCGACGTGGTCGACGGCGCTGCCGAGCGTCTTGTGGCAGCAGTGCTCGCTCCAGGTCTGGGCGATCGTCTCCAACTCGATCTCGCGGGGCAGGCGGCCGAGGCCGTGGAAGTGGTCGCGGACCGCGTGCAGTTCCCGCACGGTGAGCGCCAGGCACTTTTCGCGGCTCAACGCGGCGAGGGCCGCGTCGTCGAGGCCCTGCAGATCGATCGTCGCTTCGTGGAAGGTCCACGGCCGGCCGCCGGCGAGCGTGCGCAGGGGCAGCGGGCCGATGACGACGTCGTGAATCGCCTCGCTGGCGAGCAGCTTCCAGGCCAGCCGTTCGGCGTCGGCGGCTGGCAGCCGCGGCAGCCAATACTTCCGCACGCTGCGGACGGCGGCGGGCCGCAGGCCGAGGAGCGCGAAGGCCTCGCGGGCGGTCTGGGCGGAGGGGTCGGTGACGCCGGGCCGGGGCAGGACGTGCACGACGGTCGGCAGGTGATCCGGGCCAGCGACGAGCGCCTGGGCGCCGGCCTCCGCGGCGGTAAACGACTCCACGACCGGATCGCAGAGCACGTGTGCCGCCAGTTTCTCCACATCGGCCCGTGACAGGTCGCCCTCGATGAGCCAGCCCGCGGCCGTCCGCGCCTGCGTGCACCCGGCGATGCCGAGTTCGGCCGCTCCGGCGACGACGGCGCGGGCGGCGTGGTCGCCTTCGGTGTCCCGCGGATGGACGTCAACTTCCCACAGCATCGCGAACTTCCTTGGCACGGAGGAGGAGCGTGGCTAGCCGGCGGCGGTCGCCGGCTTCGATGGCCGCAAGCATCTTCTCCGCGGCTCCGGCAACGCGGCGCAGGGCGTCGGCCACGGGGCCCGGATTGTCGAGGATGATGTCGGCCCAGAGTTCGGGGTCGCCCGCTGCGATCCGCGTGGTGTCGCGCCAGCCGCCGGCCGTGAACCGGCCCAGCGCCGGCGGCGTGGCGGCGGCCACCGCGGCTGCGATCAGGTGCGGCGCGTGGCTGGTGAAGGCGAGGATCCGGTCGTGCTCCTTGGGCGGCATGACGAACACGGTGGCGCCGAGGGCCGCCCAGAAACTGCCCACGTCCTCGACGTCGGCTGCTGGGGTGCGGGTCGCCGGCGTGACGATCGCGACGCGGCCCGCGAACAGCCCGTCGTCCGCGGCGGCGGGGCCGCGGCGGTGGCTACCCGCGAGCGGGTGCGCGCCCACGAACCGACCACGCCGGGATCGTCGCTTCCGCTCCCACGCGGCAACGATGGTGGCCTTCGTGCTGCCGGCGTCGGTGATCAGCGTGCCGGGCTCGACCGCGGCGTCGATCTCCTCGAGGAGCTCCGGGATCGCGGCCACGCCGGCCGTAACGACGACGAGTTCGGCCGCGGCGACCGCCGCGGCGAGATCCCGGGTGGTCTCGGTGACAACGCCGTGTCGTCGGGCCTCGTCGAGCGAGGCGGCGGATCGGCCGACGCCGATGATCCGGTCTGCCAGCCGTCGGGCCTTCAGGGCCTTGCCCACCGAGCCGCCGATCAGTCCCACGCCCACGATCGCGATGGAATGCCAGTGGGCTTTCATGGGCTGAACGGGGCGACGCGGCGGAAGACTGGCCGGTTTTTACCAGATGGGGCAGGGGTGTGTTAGTGTCGGAAGGCCATGTGCCGAAAAACCGGATCGGCGGCGAGCGGAGGCGGTGCGACGCGGCACTGACAGGGACGAGCGATGGGCGGCACGTGGCGGATGTCCGATCGACTGCTGGCCGACGTGCTCGGCCGGCTGGCGACCGCGCTGGCGGCGGGCATCGACGTGCGCCGCGCGTGGGCGGCGGAATCGTCGCGCGTGCCGCGTCGCTGGCGGCCGGCGATGGACGTCGTCGCCGCTGGAATCGCCGCCGGCGACGGCCTGGCGATGGCCATGGAGCGTGCCGGCGACACGTTTCCACCGCTCGTGCGCGCGCTCGTCGCGGTGGGCGACGCGGGCGGCCGCGACGCCGAGGCGCTGCGCGACGTGGCCGCGGCGCTCGAGCAGGGCATCCGCGGGCGGCGGGCGCTGCGCACCGCGCTCGCCGGGCCCGCGCTGCGACTGGCGATGGCCTTGGCCGCGATGGGCGTGCTGATCTTGGTCAACGGTGCAATCACCGACCTCGACGGCCGGCCCGTGGATATCCTCGGGCTCGGCCTCTCCGGCAAGGCGGGGGCGATCCGCTTCGTCGCCGGTGTCGCGACGGTGTTGGGGCTGGCCGTGCTCGCCTGGCCGCTCGTCGCCCGCAGCTGGGCCGATCGTGGGATCGTGCGGGCCTGCGCCGCGCGGATCCCCCTCGTGGGGCCCGCCGTGCGGAGCGCCGAGGCGGCGGCGTGGTGCAAGGCGGCCGGGCTGGCGAGCCACGCCGGGCTCGACGCGGGTCGGCTGGTCGGGCTGGCGTCGTCCGCAGCCCCGGGCTTGCGCATCGCCCCGGACCGCGTCGCGGAGCGGCTTCGCGGCGGTGCGACGCTCGAAGAGGCGCTCGCCGCCGAGGGCCGGCTGCCACGGGTGGTGCTCGAGGCCGTGGCTGTCGGGGAGATGACGGGCACGACGGCGGAGGCGCTCGACCGCCTCGCCGGTCGGCTCGACGAGGAGTCCCGGGCCGGATTCGCCGCGGCCGTGGGGGCGGTCGGGTTTATCGCCTGGGCCGCGGTGGCCGGTCTCGTCGCCCTGGTCGTGTACCGGGTCGCGTCCTTTTACGTCGGCATCCTCAACCAGGCGATGACTCTGTGAATCGCCCGGGAGTCGCCTCAAGGCGACACGGCCGCCCGGGACGATAAGAATGGAGCGTCGTCTCGTGAAAGGAACCGCCGTGCGGCATGTCGTCTCGATGGGCGTGATCACCTGGCTGGCGGCGACGGCGCTCGCCGCCGATCCAGCCGCGCCCCCACGCAGCCCCCAGGAGGTGATGGGCGAGCGCGGCTTCGTGCGGCATCGCGGTGCCTGGCGGACCGTGCAGGAGATCGAACTCATCGAACGGGATGCGCGGGCGGATGTCGCCCGCCAGGAATGGGTTGCCCGCCTCGATCGACTGCGTCGGCAACTCGAACAGCCAGCCACGTCCGACCGTGCCGCCGAGGAGATCCGCGGGATCGCCGATCCGGCGGCCGTGCCGGCAATCGTGAACGCGCTCGGCAAGGAGCCGATGCCGCGCGTCCGCGGCTGGTACGTGGAGGCGCTGGCGCGGATCCGCTCACCCGACGCGGTGGCGGCGCTGGTGGCCGCGGCACTGGATCATGTGGATGCCGACACGAGGATCTCAGCAGTCGAGCGGCTGGTCGTGATCGGCCCGCACGCCGCGGTGCCGGCGCTCGTCGCGGCCCTGCACGGTCCGGACAACGCCCGCATCAATCGAGCGGCCGAGGCGCTCGGCCGGCTCGGCGTGCCCTCGGCGGTAGGGCCGCTCATCGATGCCCTGCAGACGCAGCACGTCGTCGTGCAGGGGGACGGCACGGGCGAGGGCTCGATGACCGCCGCCTTCACGCCGGCCGGCGGCGGGCTCTCCATGGGGGGCGGCCCGAAGAAGGCGACGGTCGTCGCCAAGAACGACCGCGTGCTCGAGGCGCTGATCGCGCTGACGGGCAAGAACTTCGCCTGGGACGCCGTGGCCTGGCGCACGTGGCTGGCCAACCAGCAGTCTCCGCCCGCCGACTATGATCCGCGCCGCGGCGGATGACCCGCGTCAGGCGGCGCGGTCGGCGGCGGTGGCGGCTTCCGCACGGCGGCGTTTCGGGAACCAGTCGGAGCCGAGGACGAGCATCGCCACGCGGTTCTCGAGGTTGGGGCGGAACACCACGAGGAGGAGCACCGGCAGGTACCAGGCCATGTAGAGGCCGCCGTTATGGGCCTTCCAAAACTGGCTGCCGAGCAGGACCGCGGCCGTGCAGCTCATCAGCGTGCCCAGGTTCTTCGGCGCCGGCCAGATCGCCAGGGTCGCGATCAGGGCGATGAAGGCCGCCAGCACCGGCAGCCGGAAGACGGCGTCGTAGCCGGGCAGGGCCCAGAAACCCTCGAGCGAGACCTTGTTGGGCAGGATCCAGCCGAACATCTGCCGCAGCTGGCCCACGAATACCGCCGCGTCGGGAGAGGTGAACCACAGCCCGACCACGAGCGCGGCGAGCGCCGCGGCCACGCCGAGCACGAACCGCCGCACGCCGCGCTCCCAGTAAAAGCTGCACCACAGCGGCAGGAGGAAGACGGGATAGTAGATCGCCCCGATCGCGAGGCCGATGAGTGCCCCGGCCAGGAAAGGGCGGCGGTAGGCCGCGACGGCCCACACGATGAGTGCACCGGGCAGCGCATGATCGACGCGGCCGGTCATCGTGGCGGTGTAGGGCAGGAGGAGATAGAGCACGGCTGCCGCGATGCCCATCCGGGCGCTCTCGAAGTGCCGCCAGCCGATGAGCACCATGCCGGCGACGATCGCCAGCTGCGAGACGATCGCCATCACGCGGGCGGTCGTCTCGTGCACGGCGCGGCGGCCCGTCCCGCCGGGCTCGTCGGCGCCGGCGGGGTCGGGCGTGAACAGCCGCTGGGTGGAGATCTGCGGGAGGAGGAAGAGGAGCGGGTAGCCGGGGCCCTGGCGGGCGAGCTGGTCGGCATCGACCATCCCCTCCCGGGCCTGGAGTTTCTCCGCGACCGCGGCGACGGCCACGTCGTCCGCCTGCGGCCGCTTCGTGATCACGTTGGCCAACAGGAACACCAACAGCGCGATGCCGAGGAACACCAGCCCGCCGGTCGTGAGGTTGGGCTCCAGCAGCGGACGGCGAACCATCACGGAGTCGAAGAGCATCCGGGCGAGGAACAGCCCGGTCACCACGAACAGCCAGACGAAGCCGATCTCCTGGGAGTCGGCGTTGCCGCGTCGCAGGCCGTGCTCGACGGCGAGCAGCCCGGGCGCCAGGAGGATCAGGGCCACGAGGTCGAGATTCCGCACGCTGAGGACGCGGTTGAACTTGAAGAACAGCGCGATCGACAGCAGCGACGCCAGGTAGAACCACGACGTGGGGTTCACGCCGTAGTAGTGGAAGAGGATGTCGCTCATGGGCGGGCGGGCGCGGGATTGGTGGAGAACACCCGTTCACACAGGGTACGCCCCCGGCGCCGCGTTGCAAACTCGCTCATCGAAAGGGCCAGATGAGCGGTGCGAGGGCGACGGTGAGGACCATGA
>Ga0315902_10007646_pt1 | contig 14729 bp, 12 predicted proteins | sample LakEriMetagenome_9_FD_203523 | JGI IMG/M metagenome (GOLD analysis project Ga0315902, IMG submission 203523) | Freshwater fungal communities from buoy surface, Lake Erie, Ohio, United States - Buoy 12 MA117 | ecosystem: Environmental > Aquatic > Freshwater > Lake > Lake biofilm | place: USA... | reverse complement strand
ACGCCTCCAGCGGCGCGGCCAGCGAGCACGCCGCAGGGCGATGAGCCGATCGAGGTACTCAGTGATGGCGCAACACTCGATCTTGATGGCGACGCGTCACTGAAGGGCGATGTGGATCTGCGCCAAGGCGAGCGACAGCTGCACGCGGAGGATGTCGAATACGACGCCAAGACGCGTCGATTCCGCGTCAATGGTCAGATTCGCTATTCGGACGGAACGCTGCAGGCAACGGGCGAGGCTGGCAGCTATCAACCCGCCGACGGTGCGATCATTGAGAATGGCTCGTTCGCACTACCGTCGAGGCCCGCTCGAGGCGCGGCGGACGCCATCCGCATTGGCCTAGACGGCAAAGTTTCACTCTCAGATGTGTGGTTCAGTACCTGTCCGGAAACCAAACCGGGCGCGCTACCGGATTGGCGAATCAAAGCCAGCGACATCACCCTCGATACGGTCTCACGTAACGGCACGGGTCGAGACGCCTCGATCGAATTTCTGGGCGTCCCCATCCTGTACCTGCCCTATATCTCTTTTCCGTTGGGCGATCAGCGCAAGAGCGGCTTTCTGTTCCCCAATCTCGGCTACAACACGCGCGGTGGCGTCGAGATGGCGGTGCCTTATTACCTGAACCTCGCGCCCAACTACGACTTAACACTGCTGCCGACGCTGTATGGGCGCCGAGGACTCGACCTCGACTCCCGCTTTCGATATCTCACGCGCCAGCATCGCGGCGAGTTGCGACTCAACTACCTGCCATCCGATTCGCTCAGACGAATCGACAGAAGCTGGCTTCAAGCGCGACATCGCAGCGATTTCGGTGATCGATGGCGCCTTGACGTCAATGCACAAAGTGTTAGTGATGCCGAATATTTCGAAGATTTCGCAGCCGGCGCCGAAGGCACCAGCACGGCATTCCTGCAACGCATCGCGCAACTGAGCTACAGCGATGACCGATGGCAGTTTCGTGGTGAATTCCAACAGTTCCAGACCATCGATCGCCAACTCGATCTTGCCGAATTGCCGTATGCGCAACTACCTCGACTGAGTCTCGCTGGAGCCGGATCTCCAAAGAATTCGCGCATTCCGCTTGCTTGGTCGCTCGACAGTGAACTCGTCAATTTCGATCGCGATATCGGAGTGACAGGCTGGCGACTCGATATCGCACCCCGGGTCGGACTGGATTGGTCGGGGCCAGGCTATTACCTACAACCGTCCGCCGGCTGGCGCTACACGCAGTACGAACTCGATGGCGTGGCGGGAGACGTCACGCGCTCGCCGTCGCGATCGCTGCCTTTCGCCGCGCTCGATGCCGGATTCATTCTGGAGCGCGGCGCGAAAACGCCGAATGACAATCGCATCACCCTAGAGCCGAGACTGCTCTACCTCTGGACCCCGTGGCGCGATCAGAACGAGCTGCCGATCTTCGACACCGGCATTCCCGATCTCGATTTCGTACAGCTTTTCCGCACTGCAAGATACGTTGGCGCTGATCGTGTGTCCGATGCCAATCAGGTCAGCCTTGGCACGACGGCACGCATATACGACGGCAAATCCGGTCGCCAAAAACTCGCAGCCACTATTGGGCAGACTTTCTACCTCGACACACCGCGAGTGCGTTTGCCGAACGAGCCACTGACAGGTCGTAACGAATCGGACTTGTTCGCCCAGGTATCGGTGGCGGCCTGGCGCGCCTGGAACGTCAACATGGGCCTGCAGTGGAACTCGCTCGATAGCCGTCAGGAGCGCAGCCAGGTTCGACTCCAGTATCGACCGGACGACGAACGCGCCTTGAACCTCGCTTATCGATATCAGCACGATCGGCTTGAGCAGGGCGAAGTCTCCGGTGCCTGGCCTGTCAGTCGTCGCTGGAACGCCTTTGGTCGCATGGTCTACGACCTGCAAGATCGCTCGAGTCTCGAAACCTTCGCAGGCGCTGAATACAAGGCCTGTTGCTGGCGGCTGCGGCTCGTTGGTCGACGCTTCGTCTCAACGCGGACCGGCGAGCGCGATACGGGCATCTACCTGCAACTGGAACTCAATGGCCTCGCGAGTGTCGGAAGTTCAGCCGACGCTTTCCTCGAGCAGGCAATTCGGGGATACTCGTCGACCGGCGTAACTCGTTGATTTTTCGCGGAACACCCTCATGACTTCCAGCCCCTCTTCGTGGCTTGCCCTCGCAGCTTTGCTTTGCGTCATCGGCGGCAATTCGGCAACGGCACAAAACCGCACCCTCTCGGACAAGGGCGTGATGCTCGATCGTGTCGCCGCCGTGGTGAACGACGGCGTCGTGCTGCGTAGCGAACTGGAAGAGCAGATGTCGCTGGTGGGCGAACGTCTCAAGGCCCAGGGCCTCGAGATGCCGCCGGCCGATGTGTTGCGTCAGCAGGTGCTCGAGCGCCTGATCCTGCAAGAGCTACAAATTCAGCGCGCGCAGCGTGCGGGTATTCGCGTCAACGACGAAAATTTAAATCAGGCCTTAGCCGAGGTCGCCCAGCGCAATAACATCGGCCTCGCCCAACTTCCGGCCGCACTCGCTGCCCAAGGCATCGACTATGGCGCGTACCGCGAAACCGTGCGTCGAGAAATGACCATCCAGGTGCTGCAGCAGCGCGATGTCATTCAACGCATCAACGTATCGCCACGCGAGCTCGAGCAATTTCTCGAGAAGCAGAAATCTCGCCCGTCCGAGCTCAATGAATACAATCTCTCGTACATCTTGATCGCGGTGCCCCAAGAAGCGACGCCGCAGCAGCTCGAAGACGCCACTCGTCGTGCCGAGGACGTGGTCAGTCGCGCTCGTCAGGGAGAAGACTTTGCGCGTCTCGCCGTCGCCTACTCGAACAGCCAAACGGCCCTCGAAGGCGGCGCACTCGGTTGGCGTCGCGGCCCCGAAATTCCGACGGTGCTCGCCGATCTGGTGGTCGGCCTCAAACCCGGTGAAATCAGCGCTCCGCTGCGCACGCCGTCCGGATATCACATCGTGCGCTTGAATGAAGTTCGCGGTGCCGATCAGCAAGTGGTGATCGAGCAGACCCGAGCCCGTCACATCCTGCTGAAACCCACGGAAATTCAGGATGACGCGACCGTCGAGCAACGTCTGCGCGAGGTTCGCGAACGCATTCTGAAGGGTGAAGACTTCGCCGTACTCGCCAAGACGCTATCGGAAGACCCGGGCTCGGGCGCCGAAGGCGGAGATCTCGGCTGGACGGCACCGGGCACGTTCGTGCCCGAATTCGACGCCGTGTTGGCCTCCTTGCGCGAGAACGAAATCAGCGAGCCTATCCGTACGCAATTCGGATGGCACATCGTACAGCTGCTCGGCAAGCGTCAATACGACAGTACCGACGAACTGCGTCGTCAGCGTGCCTTCCTGCAACTGCGCGGTAGCAAAGTCGACGAGGAAACCGAGCTCTGGTTACGTCGTCTGCGCGACGAAGCGTATGTCGACATCAAGAGCTGAGACCAATCGCTCGCAGTCGCGCCCCCGCATCGTCATCACCTCGGGTGAGCCTGCTGGCATCGGCCCGGAACTGTGCGCACAAGTTGCCCAGGGTCTCGCCAAAGATTTCGGTGGTAAAGTCGAACTGACTTGTCTCGTCGATCGCAACTTGTTCGAAGAGCGAAGCCGTGCGATCGGAATCGAGCCAGCCAAGTTGCCGATGACGATCGAACACCGACCCCTCGCCGTTGCATCGCGAGCAGGTGAGCTCGATGTGCGTAATGCGGGCTACGTCGTCGGACTACTCGATGCCGCACTCGATGGGATCCGCGCGGGTCGTTTCGATGCGATGGTGACAGCGCCTGTCCAAAAGAGCGTCATTGCCGAGTCCGGCGTGCCGTTCTCGGGACATACCGAATACTTAGCTGAACGCACCGGCACCCTGCTGCCCATCATGATGCTCGTTGCCGACAGCCTGCGAGTCGCACTCGCGACGACTCACTTGCCGCTGCGGCGCGTGCCCGATGCCATCACCCGCCGCAAGATCGTCGATATCTTGAAGGTGATGCATGCAGACCTGCAGCGACTCTGGCGAATCGAACGGCCACGAATCGCGGTGTGCGGCTTGAATCCCCATGCTGGCGAAAATGGTCTGCTCGGCGACGAAGAAATTAAAACCATCGCCCCGGCTATCGAAGAAGCCAAAGGCCTCGGTGTCGACGCCTACGGACCGATCCCGGCCGATACGGCGTTCGTGCCGCGTGAGATGGCGCAATATGACGCCATTCTCGCGATGTACCACGATCAAGGTTTACCGGTACTCAAGCACGCCGGCTTCGGCGCGGCTGTGAATGTCACGCTCGGCCTGCCCATCATCCGAACCTCGGTTGATCACGGCACTGCGCTGTCTTTGGCGGGCACCGGCCGAGCCGATAGCGGCAGCCTCACTGCAGCATTACAGCTCGCAGTACAACTGGTCGAACGCCGCTGATGGTTTTCGCTCGCAAGCGTTTTGGTCAGAATTTTCTGCATGATCGCAGCGTCATCGCTCACATTATCGAAGCTATCAATCCGAAACCGGGCGACCCTATCGTGGAGATCGGACCTGGTCGTGGCGCACTGACCGAAGATCTGCTTCAAGCGGCCGGCGCACTCGATGCGATCGAGATCGATCGCGATCTCGCTGCAGATCTGCAGCAGCGTTTCGGTGATCGTGGCCTCCATCTGCACGTGACGGATGCGCTGCGATTCGATTTCGCTGCGCTTAGCGAGGCGAAAGGTCGACGATTGCGCATCATCGGCAACCTCCCCTACAACATTTCGACGCCGCTGCTATTTCATCTGCTGAAAACACCCGCCGTCATCCTAGATCTGCACATCATGCTGCAACGGGAAGTCATCGAACGTATCTGCGCCGAAGCCGGTAGTAGCGAATACGGGCGACTGACGGTGATGCTGGCTCCGTGGGTCGAGGCAGAGCATCTTTTTGATGTGGGCCCGGGCGCTTTTCGACCAGCACCCGAGGTCTGGTCGGCAGTGGCTAGACTAACGGTGAGACAGGAACCCGCCTTCGCCGTCGACGCGCGCTACGGCCAACTCGTTACAGCAGCGTTCTCACAACGACGCAAGACGCTTCGGAATGCGGTTCGCCAATGGCTCGATGTAGCTGCGATCGAATCATGCGGTATCGATCCCGCGGCGCGACCTGAAACACTGAAACCGAGTGAGTTCGCAGCTCTTGCGCAGCTCATTCCCGCTCGCTAGCGTTGCCCTATGGACGATCGGCATCGCATCAAAATCGACGTAGTGACGGAATACATCGACGGTCAGTCCGACCCGGATGAGCACCGATACGCGTTCGCTTACACCATTACTATCGTGAACGAAGGCTCGGTGAGCGCGAAGCTGGTTTCGCGTCATTGGATCATCACCGACAGTGACGGCAAGGTTCAGGAAGTGCGCGGCAAAGGCGTGGTCGGCGAGCAGCCCTTACTCGAACCCGGCCAGGGATTTCGCTACTCGAGCGGTGCGATCATCGAGACGCCGGTCGGTACGATGCAAGGCAGCTATCAAATGCAAGCCGAAGACGGCATCGAGTTCGACGCACCGATCGCCGCTTTTCGTCTCGCCAAGCCCGGCATGCTGCACTGATGCGTAGAATTGCGATCGGCGACGTCCAAGGTTGCCTGACGGAGCTGACACAACTTCTCGATCTCTGCGAATTCGATCGCGCACAAGACCAACTCTGGTTCGTAGGCGATCTAGTCAATCGCGGCCCCGAGTCGTTGGGTGTGCTGCGTTTTGTTCGCTTGCTAGGTGATGCTGCCAAGGTTGTGCTCGGCAATCACGATCTGCACTTACTGGCTATTGCGTTCGGCGCTGGCGCAAGAAAGCGACGCGATGGCGATACACTCGATGACATTCTCGATGCACCGGATCGCGATGCCTTGCTGAGCTGGTTGATCAGCCGACCACTCGCGATCGCCGAAGGATCAGATCTCATGGTGCACGCCGGTCTTGCTCCCACGTGGTCGGTGTCGCAGACACTCGATTTGGCGGCCGAGGTCGAACACCAATTACAGCGCGATCCGATAGCGCTGTTCGACAACATGTATGGCGACGAGCCAAGCTCGTGGTCGTCGTCCCTCAAAGGTTTCGAGCGCTGGCGCTTCGTCATCAATACGCTCACGCGCATCCGTTACTGTCGTACCGACGGACGTATCGACCTGAAGATGAAAGGGGCGCCCGGATCCCAAAAGGAAGGCTGGCTGCCGTGGTTCGATGTGATACCTCGCGCCAGTGCCGATAGTCGCGTTATCTTCGGACACTGGTCGACACTCGGCTTGCTTGATCGCGCCGATGCGCTCGCGCTGGATACGGGTTGTGTTTGGGGAGGGTCCCTGACCGCAGCATGCCTCGACGACGGGACACGCTGGCAACTCGACTGCCCGGGCCATCGTGACCCCGGTTAAAATGAAGAGTCACTCCAGAGAGAGCCGCACCATGAGCACGATCAAGCAGCAAGATGTCATCGACAGCGTCGCCGATGCGCTGCAATACATTTCCTACTACCACCCGATGGACTACATCGAGGCTCTCGGTCGGGCGTACGAACTCGAACAATCGCCGGCAGCAAAAGATGCCATCGCACAGATCCTGACCAACTCGCGTATGTGTGCCGAGGGTCATCGCCCGATCTGTCAGGACACCGGCATCGTCGTCGTGTTCGTCAAGGTCGGGATGAACGTGCGCTGGGATGCCACGCTGACGCTCGATGAGATGGTCAATGAGGGCGTGCGACGCGCCTATCTGAACCCGGACAACACCCTGCGCGCTTCGATCGTCTCGGACCCAGCTTTCACTCGCAAGAACACCCGCGACAACACACCGGCAGTCGTCCATGTCGAGATGGTGCCTGGCGACGAAGTGGAGATCACCGTATCGGCCAAGGGCGGTGGCTCGGAAAACAAGGCTAAATTCGTGATGTTGAATCCCAGCGACTCCATCGTCGATTGGGTTTTGAAAACGGTTCCGACCATGGGTGCAGGCTGGTGTCCTCCCGGCATGCTCGGCATCGGCATCGGCGGCTCGGCCGAAAAGGCGATGCTGCTGGCCAAGGAATCCTTGATGGACCCGATTGATATGTCGGAGCTCAAGGCTCGCGGTCCAAAAAACGCGCTCGAGGAATTACGTATCGAGTTGCACGACAAGGTTAACGCGCTCGGGATCGGCGCCCAAGGCTTGGGCGGACTGTCGACGGTACTCGACGTCAAGATTCTCGACTACCCGACCCACGCCGCCTCGAAGCCGGTTGCGATGATTCCGAACTGCGCAGCGACGCGTCACCTGCACTTCACGCTCGATGGTCGAGGCCCAGCCAAGTTGGATCCGCCAGATCTCGCGCGTTGGCCAAAAGTCGACTGGGCGCCCTCGGCCGAATCGCGTCGCGTGAATCTCGATACGCTGACGCCAGCGGAGGTCGCCTCGTGGAAGCCGGGCGATCGACTATTACTCAACGGCAAGATGCTCACCGGTCGTGATGCCGCGCACAAACGCATCGCCGATCTGATCTCAAGCGGCAAGGGTCTCCCCGAAGGCGTCGATTTCCGCAACCGCGTGATCTACTACGTCGGCCCGGTGGATCCGGTGCGCGACGAGGTCGTGGGACCTGCGGGCCCAACGACAGCCACGCGTATGGATAAATTCACCGAGATAATGCTCGCGGAAACAGGCCTCATTGCGATGATCGGCAAAGCAGAACGCGGACCGACCGGCATCGAAGCCATTCGCAAGCACAAGGCGGCTTACTTGATGGCAGTCGGTGGCGCCGCCTATCTCGTCTCCAAAGCAATCAAATCCTCACGCGTCGTAGCGTTCGAAGATCTCGGCATGGAGGCGATCTACGAATTTGACGTCAAGGACATGCCGGTCACTGTAGCGGTTGATGCCAACGGCACCTCAGTCCATCAGAGCGGACCGGCTGAGTGGGCTGCCAAGATTTCAGCGAGTGGCATTCCCGTCAAACAACGCTGAATTCCGGTGAGTCAGGTGCGTGCGTGCTGAACGGCTGCGGTCCGCGCGGGTGGCGGCGTCTTACCTGATTCCATGCAACCGCGAAGTTTCTTCGCGACGGCGGTCAACAGCTGACTGACGCGCGACTCACTGACCGATAGCACCGCGCCAATTTCCTTCAGCGTGAGCTCTTCGTCGTAGTAAAGCGCGACGATGAGTTTTTCGCGCTCGTTGAGCTCGGAGATGCCCGCTTTGAGCGCACGAACGACGAGTTCTTCCTCAACCTCATCCTCTGGCAACGGCGTTTCCGCTGCGAAATCGATCTCTTCCAGCGTCGTCGACTCGGCCAAACCCTGATTGCGACCGCGCAGTGTGTGATATCGCGCGATGTCGAGCCCCATCTCAGTTGCGATCTCGCGATGCGTTGGCGCCTTGCCCGTCGCATTGGCAAGCCGCGTTTCGGCCTCACGCGCTTCGACAGCCACCTTGACGGTGCTACGCGGCGCCCAAGAAGCACGACGAATCTCATCAAGCATGGCACCGCGGATACGCAGCTTAGCGAAGGTCTCGAAATCGTTGCCGCGTTCGGGATCGTAAGCGGACAGCGCTTCTATCAGACCCACCATACCCGCTTGGATCAGATCGGAAGGCTCGATCGCCGCCGGCAAACGCGATCGAAAATGCGATGCGACTCGCTTGACGAGACCCATGTGCGCAGCGACATCGGGCATTCCTGCCACTTCGATGCCGGTGCAGTCAGCCACCGATTCGTAGGAGTCGCGACGCTTCATGAGAGCGTCGCCTTGGTACTAGGCCCGAGTCGATCGAGCAGGAAGTCGGGCGAATCTGGCTCCGCCGGCAACGCAGCAAGGTTCGCAGCGATCTTGCGCAGCGCTGCAACCGCGGGCGTGATCTCGGATGCTTCGGCAAGCAACTGACGACGGCGCGTGGCAATGGCGACGCTCTCATCGCGCGGCACGATACCTGCGAGCGACAACGGCAAACCCAGGAATCGAACAGCCACTTCGTTGAGCCGTGTAAACACGGCCTCACTCGCTTTCGCGTTAGTGCTGTCGTTGACGATGATCTCGAATTTCTGGAATCCGAAATCACCGTGCATCACCTTGATGAGACCATACGCATCCGCAAGCGATGCTGGCTCATTGCGGATCACGACCATGAGTGAATCCGCCAGACGCGCGAGAGTCGTCACATGCGTGCCGATACCGGCTCCGGTATCGATCAGAAGGAAATCGGGTTTCGGCGAAAGATCATTGAGGCCCTGCAGTACGCGTGCGAGCCCACGTCCATCGAGCTCCGCCATATCGCGATGCCCGGAAGACCCGGGAATGATCTGGAGGCCGAGCGGTCCCGGCAGCAACGTGTCCTGCAAGCTTTTACGACCCGCCACAACGTCGGAGATATCGAACTCGGGCTTCAAGCCGAGCAAAACGTGAACGTTGGCCAAACCTAAGTCACCATCAAACAAGGCCACACGCTTACCCAAGCCGATCAACGCAGCCGAGAGCTGCAGGCTGATGAAAGTCTTGCCGACTCCACCCTTGCCGCTCGATACCGCGATGATCTTGGTGCGTGTATTTTCCATGATGACTCTTTACTCCGTCGCGTGCTGAGGTTCTGACAACGCGAGTTGGAGTATAAGGCCTAGACCCTGCTTGATCGCCGCGGCATCTATTGGCTGTAATCGAGCACTCGGATCGGCGGAACTCGAAACGCCCCACAGCGACTTGCCGCACTCGGCAATCGTGGTCAACAAGCCAAGCGGCATACGCGCTGCGTCCCAATGCGTGAGCATCACACCGGCAATGGGCAATGATGACTGCAACCAACGCAGCGCTTCACTGCGCGAGATCGTCGCCGGCAGCACCAGAATCAGACGCTCACCAAGCGATGCGTTCTCGCACTTCTCTTGCAGCTCGCCAAGCGATGCGCCAGCCGAATCGATAATGGCATGCGTTGGCGCCTTCGCACCCCATCCGGCTTCAACGCCGGCGCGATCGGTCATCGCAAAGAAACGCTCTCGACTACCAGGACGCGTATCACGCCATGACTGAACCATTCCCGTATCGATCGACAGCTGAATAGCGAGAGTCGTCTTACCCGCACCGGCCGGCCCGACGAGGTGATAACCAGACATATCTTCGCCATGAGCGAATGCAAGATCATCGATCACTTGCTGCGCCATCGCGTCGAGATTATCGATGTGATCCAGTAAGCGCATGGCGTATTGCGAGGAGACGCCCTGCTCCAGCATGGCTATCCGCTCACGCATCAATGCATTAGTGCCGCTGCTACTAGAGAGCCGCTTCTCCAGCGCCTGCAATTCCTGTCGGATCGCCTTGACTAGGGCCGAACCATCCACGGGAGCAGCTGCAATAGGCGCATCTGCAGCGGGCTTGGTTGCAGACGCAACGGGCACCTCGCCGCTCGCTCGTTTAGGCAATGCCTTGGCGATCTGTGAGGACAACTCTTCACGAAACCCCGGGGCTGGCACGAAGCCGTCGTCCTCGGCTTCAACACACACCAAGAGTTCAGTGATGTTGCCGACCTTATTGGTCGAGAGGATCAACGCCTCGCTGCCATAACGCTGCCTAGCCTGTTCACTGGCTTCGCTGAAAGTATCTGCTGTGACTCGCTCTATACGCATGTCTCAATATCCTCAGGCCGCCACACCTTGGCGCGCTTGCACTGTGATGCTTTGGGTAACTTTCAGATTCGTGTCTTCGGGGAGTTCCGAGTACGACAGCACGGCCAAACCCGGTACACGCGGACGTAGAATGCGTGATAACCAGGGTCGCAACGTCGGCGATGTCACGAGCACCGCCGGACGATCGAGGTTGAGCTCTTCCTGCGCGGCGGTGTTCACCGAACGCAATAGGCCCTCGGCCAATTCGGGCTCGATCGGTACATTACCGCCTTGTCCGCGACGCACAGTACCGTGCAATACCTGCTCGAGCTCAGGCGCCAGTGTCATCACGTTGAGCTCTTCACCGTGCGCCACGTATTGCTGCACGATCATGCGGCCAAGCGCGATACGCGCAACACCGGTGAGCTCTTCGACGTCTTGTACCTTCTCGACGATCGGCGCGAGGGCCGCGAGAACACCGCGCAAATCGCGTATCGCCACACCTTCGGCGAGCAAACCTTGCAACACTTGCGTGAGCGTACCGATCGGAAGCTTTTTCGGAACCAACTCCTCGACGAGCTTCGGCGCGGCAGCAGCCAACTTGTCGACGAGCTGTTGTGTCTCATCGTGACCGAGCAGCAGATGAGACTGATCTTGGAGAATCTTGTTGAGATGGGTTGCGATGGTAGTGCTCGCATCGACCACGGTATACCCGAGTGAGCGAGCGTAATCGCGCTGTGCCGGGTCGATCCAGACTGCATCAAGACCGAAGGTCGGATCTTTGGTGCGTAGCCCCTGCAATTCACCGTGCACCATGCCGGAGTGGATCGCAAGTTCACGGGTCGGTTTCACCTCACCGCGACCGATGACCACGCCATTGATCATGATCTGATAAGCCTCGGGGCGCAGATCGAGGTTGTCGCGAATGTGAACCTGAGGAATCAGGAAGCCAAGTTCATACGTCAGCTTCTTGCGTATGCCGCGAATGCGCGTCACGAGCGCGCCGCCCTGCTGTGAATCGATCAGTGCCACCAAGGCGTAGCCCACTTCAAGACCGATCGCATCGGCTTGCTGAACATCCGACCAAGTGAGTTCGCGTGGTGCTGCCGGTGCGTCTTCAGCTTTTTTGGCCTCAGCGACCGTTTTTTGTTTTTTCTTGGTCATCAACCAAGCGCCCGCGGCCGTCACGGCCGAGAGGGCCAGGAAAGCCAAGTGCGGCATGCCGGGAATGATGCCGAGCAACGCTAGAATGCCGGCCGTCAACCACCACGCTTCAACATTATTGAACTGAGTAGTCGTCTGATCGTGCAGCGTCTCCTCACCGGAGACGCGCGTGACGATGATGGCCGTTGCGATCGACAGCAAGAGCGCAGGTACTTGAGCGACGAGACCGTCACCAACAGCGAGCGTCGAATAACGCTCCATAGCTTCGCCCACTGCCAAACCATGTTGCATCGTGCCGACCAAGACGCCGCCGATGATGTTGATGAACAGAATCAAGATACCGGCGATCGCGTCGCCACGAACGAACTTGCTCGCACCGTCCATCGATCCGTAGAAGTCCGCCTCTGAGGTGATCTCCTTACGACGTGCGCGAGCTTGGTCTTGAGTGATGAGTCCCGAGGCGAGATCCGCATCTACCGCCATCTGTTTGCCAGGCATGGCATCGAGGGTGAAGCGTGCGGTCACTTCCGACACGCGACCTGCACCCTTGGTCACGACGACAAAGTTGATGATGACGAGAATCGCGAAGACCACGAGACCCACGATGTAATCACCGCCGACCAGCACGGAGCCGAAGGCTTCGATCACGGCACCAGCCGCGTCGGGACCTTCGTGCCCTGAACTCAGCACGACCCGAGTCGAGGCCACGTTAAGTGCGAGGCGTAGCAAGGTCGCAAACAGCAGCACGGTCGGAAAAACCGAGAACGACAGCGGCCGAGCAGCCGAGATCGACAGAAAGATGATGACGAGCGAGAGGGCGATGTTGAACGTGAAAAACAGATCGAGCAGTGGCGTCGGCACCGGCAAGATGAGCATGCCGAGCAGCAACAGGAAGCCCAATGGGATCGCAACCGCCTGTAGCGGCACGTTACCGACCCATTGTCGAAGGTTCGACGGCAGTGCAAACGGCATCGACGCCATAGTAAAATTCAATCTGCTCAATAAGTTACGTCGTCGACCGGCAAGGTTTTCGTGACTTTGCCGATCCCCGTGTTGTGGTATGCAACCCACATGCCAATACGAAACCTCGGGAGTCCTCAAGCACAGCGCGGCGGAGTCGACTAAGGAAGGGAATCCTTCCTGAAGAGCGTATCCATGGCACCACATCGATTCGTCCTGGCGTTGGGGTTGGGCGTATTGGCGCTCTCGGGTTGCACCCGAGTGAGCTCCACGACCCAACTCGCCCCGAAACAGGTCGTCCCCGAGACGACGATCTCAACGCCGACTGCGGCTACTGCCGAACCTCGTCGACTCGAGCGTGCACAGGCACTGCTTTCGCGACTAAACGTGCGGCCACGCAAGCCCCCGGCTCCGCCAGCCGCACCTCCCGTGTACCCGGAGGATTTGATTGCCGTTGGCTATGCCTCCATCACGGCTCAACCGAGTACGGATGTGGCGCAACGTCGCTTGATGGCGGCTCGGGCCTCTCGGATAGATGCTTATCGAAACATGGCCGAACTTGTCTACGGCGTGACGTTCGGCAGCGAAAGTGCGACCGACGACAATCGCCTGCAGAACGACGTCACCCGCACGCGTGTCACGGGTCGTCTGCAAGGCGTCGAAGTCATCAGCATCGAACCGCTTGGCAACGACACGTACCAGACGACGCTGCGACTGCCCGGTGTTGAAGTTGTTCGGCTGCGTAACACAACGGCCTCTCGATGAACATCCGTCTCGCTGTCGTTGCGGCACTATCGAGCCTGAGTGCAAACCCAGTACTCGCTGCAGAAACGCAGGACGAATTACTCGATCGCGCAGCGCAATGGCAAGCCTGTTTACAGGACGACACGACGGGCGAGGCATTGGCAAAATGCACGCAACCGACACACTGCGAATCGCCGTCACCAACCGTCAAAGCGGGCTGGAGTCGCCCGGTACGCCTGACCTGGTTCGAGGGTGAAGCACATCCAGCTTGGTCGCCCAGCGAGCGGGCACGTCTCGCGGATCTTGGAGCACAGCGTCTTCGCCGACTGATCGAGGCGCATCCCGGTACGCATTTATCCGAATCCGCCAGCGACGAACGTATCGCGACGATGGAAGTGGAGACCGAATTTGCAGGCGTCACGCAAGGACATCGCGAGCTGACGGATTGGATCCGCGCGCCGCGAAAACTCACACTCAATGCACGCTTAGCTGGCAATACACATGAAATCACGGCCCGCATCCCGATTCAGGTACGTCCGTACCAAGGTGAGGCCAGCGAAGCCCCCTGGTTGCGATCAACAGTAGAAGATCTTGAGCGTGGCACACACAAGCTACTCGACGAATTTGCCTGCGCCCCCTTGAGCTTTACGTTGGTGAAGAGTCCAGGCGCAAAACTCGCTCTCGATATTCAGGGTGTGCGCGGCGCCAAGACAAATCAGATGCTACTACTTGTGCCGGTCGTTCCAGCCAACAAGCTCGAAAGCTGGCCCGTAGCTCGCATTACGGGTAGTGACCCGGCACGCAACGGCGAACTAGAAGTCGTCTCCGGCAGCCCAGATCTCTGCGCTACCGAGAGTTGCATCGCGATTCCGCTGTAAATAGCTGCCCTGCTTAGTTGCTGGTCTGCTTGCGAAACGCCGGCACACCGCCCTGTAACTCCGGCGACTTCTTCTCGAGCAGCGAACGAAGTTCAGAAATCTCCTTACGGAGCGTCGCGACGTCTTCAGCCGTTTTCTTCAGTTCGCGAGCCTGTGCGTCGGTTAACGCAGCAGCACGATTTGATCCCGCCGCTGTAGCCGGTGGCTTGATCCCCTTCACCGCTACCATGAGCTCGTTGATACGCGCATCGAGCCGCGCAATCGCCTTATCGAGATTGGCACTCTGAGCTTCGTTAGCTTTGGCGATCGTCCTTTCGATCACAGCCGCGCGAGCAGCCTCTTCAGCCTTGGCCGCTGCGGGTCGCGCCGCTGCATCTTCACGAGCGGT
>Ga0315902_10007640_pt1 | contig 14735 bp, 13 predicted proteins | sample LakEriMetagenome_9_FD_203523 | JGI IMG/M metagenome (GOLD analysis project Ga0315902, IMG submission 203523) | Freshwater fungal communities from buoy surface, Lake Erie, Ohio, United States - Buoy 12 MA117 | ecosystem: Environmental > Aquatic > Freshwater > Lake > Lake biofilm | place: USA... | reverse complement strand
GCCGGCGGTGACGAGGACCCGGTCACCTTTCTCCACGAGCTCCAGGTCCACCGCCTCGCGTAGTGCCATGGCCACCATGTGATCGTACCCGCGAGCTGACGGCACCAGGCGCGGCACGATCCCCCACACGAGACTGAGCTGCCGGCAGACGCGGGGCTCATCGGTCAGGGCGAGCACCGGTACCGTGGGGCGATGCGAGGCCACGATGCGGGCCGTGAAGCCGCTCTTGGTGAACACGACCACGAGCGGCGCATCGATCATGCGGACCGCCGCCACCGTCGCGGCGGCGATCGCCTCCTCGGTGTTCACGGTGTGTGCCCGACGCTCAATGCGCGCTGCGCCGACCGGCAGCGGGTGCGTCTCGATCTCGTGGATAATGCGGCGCATGGCCTCGACGGCCAGGCGCGGATAGGCCCCCGCCGCCGTCTCCGCCGACAGCATCACGGCGTCGGTGCCGTCGAGAATGGCATTGGCCACGTCGCTCGCTTCGGCCCGCGTGGGGCGCGGGTGCTCGATCATCGATTCGAGCATTTGCGTCGCCGTGATCACTGGGCGCCCCATCCGGTTGGCCAGGGCGATGATCTGCTTCTGGGCGATCGGCACCTGTTCGAAGGGGAGCTCCACACCGAGATCGCCACGCGCCACCATGACGGCATCGGTGGCGCGCATGATCGCCTCGATGTTCTGCAGCGCGACATCCTTCTCGATCTTGGCCACCACCAGCATCGTCTTCGGGATCAGCGCCCGCAGCTCGGCGATGTCCTCCGGCCTCCGGACGAAGCTGAGCGCGACGGCATCCAGTTCGTGGGACACGGCGAAGGCGAGGTCGGCCTTGTCCTTCTCCGTGAGCGAGGGGGCCGACACGGCAATGCCGGGAAGATTCATCCCCTTGTTGCTGGTGAGCGTACCTCCATGCACGACCGTGGCACGAACGCGGGGCGCTTCAACCGCCGAGACATGCAGCTCGAAGAGCCCGTCGTTGATGAGGATGCGGTTCCCGGGGGCTACGTCCCGGCAGAGCGAGGCATAGGTGACCGGGATCTCGTCGCCAACGGCCTCTTCTTCCGGCGTGAGCACCACCGTGGCGCCAGGGACCAGCTCACGCGGTGCCGGGAGCGCTCCGATGCGGATGCGCGGCCCCTGCAGGTCCCCGAGGATGGCCACCGGCCGCCCCACCTGCTCCGCCACCTCACGCACCATGGCAACGGTTTGTTCGTGCTGCTCATGCGTGCCGTGCGAGAAGTTGATGCGGGCCACATTCAGCCCGGCTTCGATGAGCTCGCGAATGACCTCGGGCGTCCGGCTCGAAGGGCCGAGGGTCGCGACGATCTTCGTTTGCGGGACATGGGAACGGCGACGACGGGGAACGGCGGTCGTGGACACCGGGGTAGGGTCCGACTGGAGCATTGGCTGGGGCGTGGGGTGGTCGGCGGATCCGGAGGACGTCTGGCGGGGTGGTGCCGCCCTCAGGAAGCCAAGGGAGCGGCCAGGGCCGCCCGCTTGCGGGCCAACCCGGCGAGAAGTGTCACGAAGGAGTGCTCGAAGGCGGCCAGTCCCTCGGCGAGCAGCGTGTCCGTCACGGCTTCAACCGAGATGCCCGCCGCCTCGAGTGCCGCGAGGGTCCGGTCGGCCTCGGTGACCTGCTCCGTGACCGAGAGGCGGACCTCGCCATGATCGCGAAAGGCCTCGAGCGTAGCGGGCGGCAGGGTGTTGACGGTGTCGGGACCAATCAGCTCCTCGACATAAAGCACATCGCGGAAGGCCGGATTCTTGGTGCTGGTGCTGGCCCAGAGGGGGCGCTGGACCCGGGCCCCCCGTGACGCGAGGGCGGTCCACCGGGGCCCGGAGAAGGAGGCCTGGAACAGGCGATACGCGAGCCGGGCATTCGCGATGGCTGCCTTCCCCTGCAGGGCGAGCAGCACCTCCCCCTCGGGGGCACCCGCGGCCTTGGCCACGAGCTGCTTGTCGATGGCGGAATCCACCCGGCTGATGAAGAAGCTGGCCACGGAGGCGACGCGATCGACTGGCTGCCCGGCCTGCGCCCGGGCCTCGAGACCGGCCAGGTAGGCTTCGATCACGCGAGCATGGGCGGCTACCGAGAAGAGCAGCGTAACGTTCACGTTGATGCCGTCGGTGATCAGGGTGCGGATTGCCTCGGCCCCCTCGACCGTTCCCGGCACCTTGATCATGAGATTCGGGCGATCCACGATCGCCCAGAGCCGGCGGGCCTCGGTCACGGTGCCCGCGGCATCACGCGCGAGATCGGGCGAGACTTCAAGGCTCACATAGCCATCACCGCCGGCCGTGCGGTCATAGACCCCCCGGAAGGCATCACAGGCCGAGCGGACATCGGCCGTCGCCACCTCGAAGAAGGCCTCCCGGTCGGTGCGGTCCGGAGCGATCGTTCCCAATTGCGCGTCATACGCCTCGCCCTCGGCCAGCGCCTTCTCGAAAATCGTGGGGTTGGAGGTCATCCCGGTCAGGGCGTCCTCGGCGATCCGACGGGTCAGGTCCCCGTTGGAGAGCATGACCCGGTCGATGTAATCGAGCCAGATCGACTGGCCGGCGGCGTGGAGGGCGTGGAGGCGTTGGGACATGGGCGGAGTTGAGCGGCAGGACGAGGAAACCGAACCTTGAACAGTAACCCCCCGCGAGGGGCAGGACGAACCTCGCCGCACGTGTTTCAGAAACAAACCGAAGCAACGGAAGAATCAAGTCTTGCGTGACCTCGTGACCTCGTTGATGCGCCCGCTGGTGTCCGATTTCCGGACGGTTTTCCCAGCCGTTGGCGCTTCCCTCCTGTTGCTTGGGGGCAGTCTTGCGGCGCAATCCGCCACTCCCGCCGCCTGCGCCCCGGCGGGGAGCGGCATGAGCCTCGCCTCGGCCGCAACAGTTGACCCGGTGGCCACGTTCGACAGCGTCTGGACGCTGATCGCGCGGACGCACTGGGACAGCAGCGGGATTGCGACGCGATGGGCGGCGGCACGGTCGCGACTGCGCCCGCGCGCGGAGGCGGCACGAACCCGCGGGGCGCTGCGGTCCGTGCTCGATACACTGCTGGGCTCGCTGGAGCAGTCGCATTTCCGCCTCATACCCGAAGAGGAGGCCGATGGCCTGCCGCCCGCCGCCGAGGCCCCGGACCGAAGCGGCTGGCTTGGGATGGCGTTCCGTCTGGTGGACGGCGGCCTTGCGGTCACTGCGGTCGACTCGGGGGGGCCGGCCTGGCAGAGCGGCGTACGGCTTGGGTGGCGCCTGACAGCCATCGGCGCCTGTCCCATGGCCCCGCTGCTGGCGCGGCTGCTGAGGACCACGCCCCGGCGCCATCAGGCCATTGCCGTCCAGCAGTCGATCATGGCCCGACTGGCTGGCCCGCCCGGTACCCCTATCGCGGTGACCTTCCACGACGGACGCCGCCCGGCGGTCCATCGGCTTGTTCGGGATTCAGCCCGTGGCGTCACCACCAAGTTCGGGAATCTCCCCGCGCTCACGGTCGACCTTAGCTGGCAGCGGCTGCGCCGCGCAGGCCACACGATTGGAGTGATCCGGTTCTCGCTCTGGATGCCGGCGATTGCCCCTGCCTTCGATGCCGCCCTCGACAGCCTGCGCGGCAGCGACGGCATCATTCTCGATCTCCGGGGCAACCTCGGGGGCGTGGGTGGGATGGTCACCGGCATTGCCGGCCACTTCCTCGACTCGGCGGCCACGATCGGCACGATGCGCCAGCGGGGCGCCACGTTCCGGTTCCTCGCCAATCCACGACGAGCCACTGCCGACGGCCGGCTGGTGTCGCCGTACGCCGGCCCGTTGGTCCTGCTCGTGGACGAGTTGTCCGCGAGTACCAGCGAGATCTTCGCGGCCGGCCTGCATGCGCTTGGCCGAGCCCGCGTCGTGGGGGGGCAGACGCCGGGAGAAGCGCTACCGGCCGTCCCGGAACGGCTGCCCAACGGCGACGTGCTCTATCACGCCATCGCCGATTTCGTTTCGCCGCGTGGAGAACCCATCGAGGGGCGGGGCGTGATCCCCGACGAGGTGGTGCCCCTCACCCTCCGCGCCCTACAGACACGGGGCGATCCCCCGCTCGAGGCCGCCCTCCGCTGGCTTGTGACCCATTCCAAACCAGCGTCCGCGACTCCCCGACCGGGGTCCGGCCGGTAACATTGGTGAAGCGCCTCGATCCAGCCGTGCCATTCTCCCTGTCCCCCTCCATGCCCTGCACCCTGACTCGACGCCTCGCCGTTGTACCGACCGGGCCGCGCGTGGGCCGGTTCGCTTGGGGCCTGCTGCTCCCCGGCCTGCTGCTCGGCGGCACGCTGGCGCCGCCGAAGGCCATGGCACAAGCGCCGGAGGCGTTGCCGGCCGCTCGTGGTCTGGTGGATCGGCACATCGCCGCCTCTGGCGGCCGAGAGGCCATCGCCCGCATTCGCTCGGTGCACGACATAGGCACCCTGGAGTTGCCGGCCGTCGGCATCTCGGCCACCGCGGAGAGCCACACCGTGGTGCCGAAGCAGACCGTGACCCGTGCAACCATACCGGGGATCGGGGAGATCACCGCGGGTACCGATGGGACGGTGGGCTGGTCGGTCAACCCGCTGCAGGGTCCTCGGGTCCTGGTGGATCGGGAGCTCGCGCAGGTGATCGAAAGCGCCGACCTGCAGGCGAATCTGCTCTTTCCGGAGGCAAGCTTCCGCGAACTGACCACCGAGGCGCGCGTGGACTTCGCCGGAGAGGCTGCCTATCGAGTACGGATGGTGCGCCGGGATTCCGGTCGGGAGTCCTGGCGGTACTTCTCGGTAGGCACCGGCCTGCTCATCGGGTCCGAGATGACGACGGTCTCCGACCTCGGCGAAGTGCGCACGACGCTGGCCTACCGCGACTTCCGCCCGCTCGACGGGGTACTGTTCCCCATGCGCATCGAGACCACGGCGGGATCGAACCGCATGGTGCTGACCGTGCGGGAGAAGACCCTCAATCGGGTCTCCGACACGGTGTTCTCCGTGCCGGAGACCGTCCGCGCTCTGGTCCGTCGATAAGCATGCGGCCCCGCGGGTTCACCCTCCTCGAATTGCTGGTCGCCCTCGTGATCATGGGGCTCGCCGCCGGTGTGGTGCCCATGGTGTGGCGGGTCCCCTCGCCGGCCACCACCGAGGGCTCGTGGTCCGAGGTGGTGACCACGGCGCGACGCCTTTCGCTTGGGCGAGGCCAGATGGTGGAGCTTCGACTTGACGGGGATGGCGGCTGGTCGATCGTGGCGCCCCCATCGGGTACCACGCTGCGGGCGGGACGCCTGTCTGATACCGCTCGCCGTCCGCCCACGGTGTGGTGGCGCGTGGACGCCCTCGGGATGTGCCGACCGCAGCGCGGCGGCGACGGATCGCTCCCGTTCGACATGGCCGCGTGTCGCGAGGCCCTCCCCGGACTGACCGGAGCGGTCCCGTGACGCTGCTGGAAGCCGTGGTGGCGACCGTTCTGCTGGCGCTGGTGGCCGTGGCCTGTCTCGACGGCACGGGGCAAGCCGCCCGTCTGCAACAGCGCAGTGTGCAGGCGAGCGCTGCGGTGGCCTCCGCAGAGGCCGAGCTGGAGCGGGCGCGGCTCGCGCTCCCGCCGTCACCGAAGGCCCGCGTCACCCGAAGCCCGTATGGTCCCGTCATGAACGGCGGGATGGCACCTCTGGAGCAGGTTTGGGTCGAAGTGACCGGTGTGGATGGTCGCGTCGTCCAGTTGGCCCGGCTGGTTCCGCGCGCCTCGATGGCACCGGGCGCGTCGGCTCGCGACCTGGCGGGCGCTCGACCATGAGGCGCCGCCACGGATTCACGGTGCTGGAGCTGCTGGTGGCACTCACGCTGACCGCCGTTGCGCTGACGCTCACCGGGACCGCCCTGTCGGCCGCCCGGTCGACGGAGGCGGCCATCGACCGATCGCGGAGCTCGACCCTCCCATCGGCTCAGGCCCGGGAACTCCTGACCGATCTCCTGCGTCACCTGCCGCGGCCGGACGAGGTGGACGGGCCACTGCTTACGCTCGTCTCAGGCGATCGGACGCCCGCGCTCACCTTCCTGAGCCGCGGGCTCGACGCGCCGCTCGGGACGGGCCCCATCTGGTCGATCCGCCTGTCGCAACGGGGGGACTCCGTCGTCATCGAGGCGGCGCCGCTGCGCGCCGGGGCCGACGTGGTCCCGCGGCGCCTCCTCATTCCGCACGCGGCCGCCCTCGAGATTGACGCCTTGGTCGCACTGCCCGGCGGCGAAGTGGAGCGGCGTCCCGACTGGTCGTCGCCCGTGCAGCGTCCGACGGCCCTTGGCATCCGGTGGGGCTACGGCGCGGATCGAGTCACTGGGACCGCGCTCCTCGTTTCCCTTGATCCGTTGGGGGACGGACGGTGAGCCGGCGCGGACGGCGCGGCACGGCCCTCGTGGCGGCGCTCTTCACGATCGCGCTGCTGGCCAGCATCACGGCCACGGTGAGCGTGCAGGCGCGCAGCAGCGCTGGATTCACGGCCAATCAGCGCGCCCTGACGGTGGCCCGCCTGATGGCCGAAAGCGGGATTCTCGCCGCGCAGGCGCAGCTCACGGCCGAACTGGCGCAGGGGGTGGCCCAGCGCCCCGCCGATTCGACCGGACTGGATGCCGTGTGGGATGCCGTGGCGCGTCGCGAGGCCGGACGGACCACCGGCGCCTGGGTGGCAGATACGCTGGCCGATGGGGCGTTCGAGGTCGCGGTCGTCAACGTCAGTGCACGCCTCGACGTGAACAGCGTAGACGCCTCGTCACTCGAGCGACTCTTTCGCACGGTCGCATCCCCCACGGCTGCCCGCGATGCGGCCAGTCGTGTGGCGGCCCACGTCCGCGGGGAGGTCGAGGCCAACGGGCGATCGGTCGGCCCGGGGCCAGCACCCGACCGCCTCGCGGCGCGAGACAGTCTGATGCAGGCGCTGCTGGGACGAGAGGTCCGGCCATCGGCTCGTCGGCCTCTCCAGTCGCTCGACGAACTGCAGGCGCTCGTCGGAAGCGATGCGCGCTGGGTGGCGTTGGTGGCCGACCAGCTCACGATCGATGGCGACGGACGGATCGATCGCCGCCATGCCGCCCCTGCCGTGCTTGCAGCCGCCACGGGTGATCTGGTGGATCGGCCCACGCGGGTCCTGCTCGTGGCGCGCGGCTGGCAGGTGGGGCATCCGCTGACGCGGGAGATTCAGGCGGTGTACGAGGTGGCGGGGACACGGCTCGCGTTGCTCCACTGGCGGGAGACCGACCGATGACCACGACCGGCCTGCTGCACGTTGAGAGCGATCGAGCGCGCCTCTGGTGGTCGGGAGCCACGACGGCGGTGGAGTGCCCCCTCGATCCGCGACGTCCCGGTCACGGCCTCGATGCCTTGGCCCGCCGCGAGGAGCCGGGTCGGGTGCTCATCGTGATCGGGCTCTCCCTGTTGGAGTGTGCCACCGTGGCGCTGCCGCCGGTCGACTCGGTCCTGCAGCGCCGGATGCTCCGCGCGGACGCCGCCCGCTTTTTCGCGATTGAAGGGCCCGTCGCGGCCGGAAGCGATGGGGCCTTGGCGTGGGCCATGCCCGCCGACCTGCTCCGCTCCATCTGCGATGCGGCCTCCGCGTGGGGCACGGTGGACGGGATCGTGGCCCTGCCGATCCTCCTCGCGCGGACTGGTCATGACGGCGCCATACGCCTCCCCGCCACGGCGACCACGCATGGAGACCTGCTCCTGCGCGGCGGCCGCGTGCAGCAGCTGCGCCATATCGCCGGACCCGTCGCCGAGCCGGTGACTCCCGTCGACTGGCCTGCAGTGCGGGCCAAGGCGGCGCACCACATCTGGAGTGCCGACGACCAGCTGCTCGATGAAGACGGCGAGGCGGCGATTCATCGGCGCGACCGGTGGCGGTGGACCGTGGCATCGGTTGCCGTGCTGATCGCGGCAGCAACCAGCCTGCTCTCCGTCGATGCTCGGCAGGCGCGCCTGCACTCCACCTTGACGGAGACCGTCGTGGCCCAAGACCGCCTCACGCAGGACGCGCAAGCGGCGGTGCGGCGCGTCGAGCGCGCACGCGACGAGCTCCGGAGGCTGGACGAACCCGCCGGGCACCTGTCTCCCCTCCCGGTCCTCTCGCGCCTTGGCACCCTGTTGCCGCGGGACGTGACCATCGACGCCCTCGAATGGGACGGGGCCACGTGGCAGCTGCAGGGGACGGCCTCCGATGCCACCGCACTGCTCCCGCTCCTGACGGGTGACCCGTTGTTTACCGACGTCCGCGCCCTCGCGCCCAGCACGCGCTTTCTCGAGGGGGGCCGTCAGCGGACGGCGTTCCGGATCGGCTTTCAGGTCACCCCGACACCCTCGTCGGCGCGCACGGGAGGGACCGATGGCCGGTAAGCCGCTGCGCTCCGCGCGCACGCTCTCGGCACGGGAATGGCGCACGATCGTTGGGGGGCTGCTGATCGTGCTCGGTGCCCTCGTTGGCACGCGGTGGATCGGTCCCCGCTGGGCGGCCAACCAACGTCGAGCGGCGGAGATCGCGCGCGATCGCGACCAGCTGGCCCGCTTGAAGGGACTGGCAGCGTCCCGGGCCCCCCTCGAGCGGAGCGCCGCCGCCGTCGAGCGCGCCCTGGCCACCCGCCCGCGGCGCCTCCTGCATGCAGCAACCCCGGCGCTCGGTGGCAGTGCCTTGCAGCAGTACCTCGAATCCGCGGTGGAAGGGGCCGGCATGCTGATCGATCGGGTCGAGATCACGCCTGATCCCGAGGATGCGTCCGGGAGCGGGATCCGAACGGTGGCCGCCAGTCTCTCGGTGATTGGTGACATCCACGGCGTGGCCGCCCTGCTCGCGTCCGTGGCAAGCGGCCCGCGCGCCGTCCTGGTCGAGCGCCTCGCCATCCGGCGCAACAGTGCCCTCCGCGGAGCACCGGACGTGCTGCAGGTCACCATTGGCCTTCGGGCGCCGCTCCTGATCGACGGAGGGGTCCCGTGAATCGCGGGTGGCTCGCGACCGGCCCCGGTCGCCTCGGCCTCGTTGCCGTGGTGCTCCTCGGGGTCGCCGTGGTCCTGCGCATCATGCCCGTTCGGACGGCGGTGGCCCCCCGTCTCCCCGTCCTGGCGGACGCCGGGATGACGGCCCCGTCGCCCAATCCAGCGGCGGATACCGTGGCGGCGTGGCAGCAAACCGTCGTGGCGACGAACCTCTTCAGCGGCGGTCGTCGCGCACCGACCGAGCGGTTTCGCATGCCCGGATTGGCGGCCGCGCCGGACGCGATGGCCCCAACGTCCGACCCGCTCCCCGAGAATCTCGCGCTTGCCGTCGACCGTCCCGAACCCGTGCTGCTGGGCATCGTGCGGGTGAATGGCGTGCGTCAGGCGTTGATCGGCTTTTCGTCTCCGGATAGCGCCTCCCGACTGATCAGCGTGGGCGGTCGCGTAGGCGCGTATCGCCTCCGTGCCATCGGTACGGATCAGGTGGACCTGCAATCCCCGGCCGGCCCCCGCACCCTGCGGCTCCCCCGGCCTTCCCCTTCGGACTCCAGCGAGTTGCTGCCGTGACCGGAATCGTCTCGCGTCCTGCGCCCTCCGGCGCCTTCCTTCCCATGCGGGTCCTGGTCGCCGGGCTCGTGCTTGCGGGCCCACTGGTTCCCGAACTTCGGGCTCAGCTCCCCTCCCGATCCGCCACACGTTCCGCGGCCGCCGAATCGGCGGCCGCGCAATCGCTCCTCTTCACGAATGCCCCGCTGGCGGACGTGATCCGCACCCTGGCATCGATTCTCGGCCGGACCGTGATCCTCTCCGAGATTCCCGATGTCCGGGTGACCTTCGCTACGCCGGCTGGAACCTCGCCGGTCGCGGTGGAGCCGGTGCTGGAATCGCTTCTGGAGGCCCATGGCCTGATGCTCATTTCCAGCGGCTCGGTGGCCCAGGTGCTTCCCACGGAAAAGGCTCCGGCAGCCGGCCCGCTCCGCACGGGATTCGCCTTCCCGGATCCGCCGCCGCTTGGCCTCGTGACGCAACTGGTGCCCTTGCAGTCGATCCGGGCGGACGAGGGCGCCAGCGCGCTGGCCGGCGTGCTCGCCAAGGGAGCGCGGGTGGAATCGGTGCCCCGCTCCAATGCGCTGCTCATCTCCGATCGTGGGCGCAACATGGCGCGGTACCTCGAACTGCTGCGCACGCTCGACGCGGCCCCGGCCGGCGAGTCCGGGCTGCGGACTTACGTGGTGAACCTCAAGTACGCCGCCGCCGAGGATCTCGCGGCCGCCCTCGGGCAGCTGTTCGGCATCAACGTGGGGAATGTGGGGAGCACCTCGCTCGCCGATCGCTCGCTGTCGCGGACGCTCGACAGCTTCCGGTCGCGCGAGTTGGATACCTTCCGCTCACGGAGCGGCATGGCCGCCGGCCCGCTCACCCCGATGGCCGGCACTGCGCCGACGGGCACGGCAAGCCCGATGGCCGCCCCGCGGGATTCAGCCTCCGGGCTGCTGGTCGGGCGCACGACCATTGTGGCGAATGCCCCCACCAACGCGCTCGTGATCCGGACGGCCCCGCCCAACTACCCGATGCTCCGGGAGACGATCGAGGCCCTCGATACCCGACCGGCCCAAGTGTTATTCGAAGTGACGATTGCCGAGATCGCGCTCGGGCGCGGCTTCGAGTTCGGCATCGACTGGGCCGCCGTGAACCGCGGGGAGGATGTCCTCGGCCAGTTCGGGAACCCCGAAGTGCCGGACACCGGCAGCAGCTCGGCGGTCCTGCGCATGACCTATCTGAACGGCACGGCGGTGCGGACGCTCCTCCGGACGCTCGCCTCCCGCAGCGAGGTGCGGGTGCTCTCCACCCCCGAGGTGATCGCCGCCAACAACCGCGAGGCCACGATTCTCGTGGGGAGCAAGGTCCCCTTCATCTCGTCCACTCGCCTCGGGAATGACGTATCCATCGACCGGGCGGTGCAGTACCAGGATGTCGGCACGAAATTGTCCATCCTGCCGACGATCAACGACGACGGCTACATCTCGGTGCAGCTGCTGCAGGAGGTGAGTACGCTCACCCAGCAGACGGTGGCGGCGGCGCTCAGTGCCCCCGTGATTTCCACGCGGGAGGCCAGCACCCGGGCCGTGCTCCGCGACGGCCAGACGGCGGTGATCGCGGGCCTGATTGGCGAATCGCAAACGGTGCGCGACGAAGGCTTGCCGTTCCTCAAGGACCTCCCGGTGGTGGGGGCGCTGTTTCGTCGCCAGGCCACCACGCGGCAACGCTCCGAGCTCGCGATCTTCGTGACCCCCTACCTCGTGCGTACCGACGCGGAAGCTGATGCGGTCCGCGACCGGATTCGCAAGCGCCTCGAAGACGGCGCCCCCGGTGCGCTCGACGGCACGGCGCTCACCCGGCGCCCGCCCTCCCGGTGACGCGGACCGCTTCGTGAGTGACGCACGCGATCTGCGGGCGGCAGCGGCTGGCGAGCTGGCACGCCGCTTTCCGGTCCCCTGGCTCGATGAGCATGCCGTGCTGCCTCTCGAGGCAACGCCGGATGGCGGCGCCCGCGTGGCCGCCGATGGCCCGTTGCCCGACCAGGTGCGGGACACCCTCGCGCGGCGCTTGGGGAGCCCGCTGACCATAGTCGCGACCGAGGCTGGCGCCATTCGGGCCGCGTTGTTGGCCGCGCCCCGACTGGCCCCCACGGGGGTGAACGATCGGGCGGGGGAATCTGCGGAGGAGCTTCGGGCCCTCGCCAGTCGGGAGCCGGTGGTGCAGGTGGTGGAGGCACTGTTCGCGGAAGCCGTGCGGGCCGGGGCCAGCGACATCCACCTCGAAAGCGAGGCGGACGCCCTGCGCATCCGCCTCCGCCTTGATGGCGTCCTGCAGGAGACGCAACGCCTGGGGCCGGAATTCCGCTCGGCGGTGATCTCACGCCTCAAGGTGCTGGCAGGGCTCGACATCGCCGAGCGCCGCCTCCCGCAGGATGGGCGCGCGCAGGTGGTCGTGGATCAGCGCGCCCTCGATGTGCGCGTGGCCACGCTCCCCGCACTGCACGGCGAGAGCGTGGTGCTGCGCCTGCTCGATACCGGCCACCATGGGCCCAACCGTCTGGAGACGCTCGGATTCGATCCGGTCCTGCTGCCGGCATGGCGGCAGGCACTCCACGCCGGCAGCGGTCTGCTGCTGGTGAGTGGCCCTACGGGATCGGGGAAAACCACGACCCTCTATGCGGCGCTGCGCGAACGCAGTACCCCTGGGGTGAAGGTGGTCACGGTGGAGGATCCGGTGGAGGTCCGCCTGGCAGGCGCCGTGCAGCTGCCGGTGAATCTCCGGACCGGCTTCACGTTCGCGCAGGCGCTCCGGGCCATGCTGCGTCACGATCCGGACGTGCTGCTGGTGGGCGAGATGCGCGACGCCGAGACGGCGGAGATCGCCGTGCGGGCGGCGCTCACCGGGCACCTCGTGCTCAGTACCGTTCATACGACCGATGCGGTGGGCGCTCTCGTCCGCCTGCGGGACATGGGGTTGGCCCCCTATCTGCTGGCTGCCACGCTGCGCGCCGTCCTCGCGCAACGTCTCGTCCGACGGGTCTGTGCGGCCTGCGCCGTCGAGCGCGTGCCGGACGCCGCCGAGATCGCGGCCCTGCAGGAGGCCGGAGTGACGGTGTCTCGCATGCGGGAAGGCCATGGATGTCCCGCGTGCCGCGGAACCGGGTTCCATGGGCGCCTCGCGGTGGGCGAGCTGCTGACGGTCACGGATGCCCTGACCGATGCCTTCTGCGCCGGCGCCCCCTTGGGCACGCTGCGCGCCGTGGCGCAGGCCGCCGGGGTCCGCCCCCTGCGCCACGCGGGGATGGACCGGGTCGCCACCGGAGAGACCACGGTGGCGGAGGTCCTGCGCGTGACCGGGAGTGACCCGCTCGGATGACGTGGGCCTATCACGCGACCGACGCACGGGGTCGCGACCAGCATGGTGTCCTGGACGCCAGCTCGGAGACCGAGGCGCGGGCCCAGCTGCGGGCCCGCCAGCTGTTTCTGGTATCGCTGGAGGCGGTTGCATCAACGCGGGCATCCGCTGCGGCGACCCATCCGGTTGGCGGGTGGCGGCAGCAGGTGGCGCACTGGTCTGGCGGGGCCACCCGCGAGCTGGCGGTCCTGACGCGGGCCATGGCCTCGCTGCTCGATGCCGGGATTCCGCTGGATCGGGCGCTCGACCATCTCGGCTCGACGGCTTCGGCCGGATGGCGCGCACCGTTTCGATCCATCCAGCAGCGGGTGCAGCGAGGTCAGTCACTGGCGGAGGCCCTGGCCGACGAGGCGTCCTTTCCCCGGCTCTACGCGCCCATGATTGCCGCGGCGGAATCCTCCGGTCGCCTGGCGGCCACGTGGGCGTCACTCGCCGACCACCTCGAGCGAACGGTCGACACCTCCACCCGCGTGCGCGCCGCGCTCGTCTACCCGGCGATCCTGGCGATGGCGTCCTTGATTGGGACGACCATCCTGCTGCTGGTGGTGGTCCCGCGTTTTGCCACCCTGCTGGCCGACGCCACCATCCCCCTGCCGCTGCTGACACGCGCCCTGCTGGCGGTAAGCGCGGGGCTCCGATCGGGCGGATGGCTCGTGATGGCAGCGGCCTTGGCCGCCCTGTGGCTCGCCGCCCGTGGCTCCGGTTCACGAGGCCGTCCGTGGTGGCACCGCCTTCCGATGGTCGACGGGTACCTGCGGGAACGGGACGCGGCGCGGTATCTCGACACGCTTGGCCTGGCGCTCGACTCCGGGGTCCCGCTGCTGCGCGCCATGGCACTGGCCAGAGGCACCGTGGAGACGCCCCGACTCGTCGATGCCTGCGCCGCGGCCGAAGTCCGCGTGCGTGATGGCGGTGGTGTCGCGGATGCGCTTGGCGGCCTGCTTCCCCCGCTGGCTCGCCCGCTGCTCTCCGCCGGGGAATCGGGTGGCGCCTTGGCAGCGATGGCCCAACGGGCCGCAGCGGTAGCCGAATCCCGGGCACGGGAGCGACTGGAGGGGGCCGTCCGGTTGCTCGAGCCCCTCCTGATCCTCGCATTCGGCGGGGTCGTGGGGGGGGTCGCGTTGGGGTTGTTGCAGGCCGTGTACCAACTCAACGCCGTAGCCCTGTGACCAAGTTTTCCATTAAACGGAATACCGGGTTTTCATTGCGAGCTGGCACACTCCGTCACAACAGCGCATCGCGCTGTTGACATCCCGGTCGGCGGATCCGAACCTTCTAATCACAGGGTTACCTACGCGCCAAGACTCACCCCTTTGCTGCAGGCACGCGTGGCCTGCCGGTCTCTCCATGACGACACCTGAGTCGGACGCCTTTTCGCCTCTGGAAACGGCTCCCAGCCGCCGCCGGTTTTTTGCCAGCGGAGCCGCCGCCGTGGCGGCCGCCACCTTGGGTCGGTCTGCCGAGGCCCAGCCACCGAGGGGACGGTCGGCCCCGATCCCGGCCACGCGTGTCCAGGATCCGTCGCGCCAGTGGAATGACCCGGTGCTCCGCCTGGTCCGTCGCGTGACGATGGGGATGACGCCCGACGATGTGGCCGCGGCACGGCGGCTCGGCTACGCGGCCTACCTCGACCAGCAGCTGCAGCCGGGGGGATTGGACGACAGGGCGCTGGAGGCGGAGCTTGCCACCCGCTTGCCCATGATGTCCTGGTCGCTCACGCAGCTTCGGGCGCAGCAGGCGACCGACAACAACGAGCTGTACAACCAGCTGCTGGATGCGTCATGGTACCGCGCGGCCTTCTCGAAGGC